>ERZ779888.2233-NODE-2233-length-16531-cov-15.216315_pt1 | contig 16531 bp, 11 predicted proteins | sample MGYA00511245_ERZ779888 | MGnify/ENA primary metagenome ERZ779888 (study PRJEB29588, sample SAMEA2155255) | human gut metagenome | biome: human gut; feature: human-associated habitat; material: faeces | place: Denmark | collected 2008/2010 ... | reverse complement strand
GTCGGCGGGAAAGTCTATGACGCCATGTCGAACCTGGGCCGCAACCCGTCGGTCGGCGGGCAGCCGCGCCACCTCGAAACCCACCTCTTCGGCTTCGAGGGGTCGCTGTACGGGCGCGAGGTGCGCGTCGTCCTGCTGCGCAAGGTGCGTGACGAGCGCCGCTTCGATACGGTCGGGGAGCTGCGTGCGCAGATCGCGCGCGACAAGGAGCAGATCCTGAATCTGAAAATGAATCTCAAATAATAGAAGTAAAGCTATGTTTCTGGATTTGACACTGCCCTACAAGGTCGCCGACATGTCGCTGGCCGAGTGGGGACGCAAGGAGATTGAAATTTCCGAGCACGAGATGCCCGGACTGATGGCCGTGCGCCGCAAGTACGGCCCGAAAAAGCCCCTCAAGGGGGTGCGCGTGATGGGCTCGCTGCACATGACCATCCAGACGGCCGTCCTCATCGAGACGCTCGTCGAGCTGGGTGCCGACGTGCGCTGGTGTTCGTGCAACATCTTTTCGACGCAGGACCACGCCGCCGCGGCCATCGCCGCCACCGGAGTGCCGGTCTTCGCGTGGAAGGGCGAGACGTTGCCCGAATACTGGTGGTGCACGGCCATGGCGATGTCGTTCCCGGGCGGCAAGGGCCCGCAGCTGATCGTCGACGACGGCGGCGATGCCACGCTGCTGATCCACAAGGGCTACAAGGCCGAGAACGACGCCTCGACGCTCGACTGCGAACCCTCGTCCTACGAGGAGGAGGTGATCCTCTCGACGCTCCGACAGATACTGGCCGAGGACGGTGACAAATGGCACCGCACGGTGGCCGAGTGGCGCGGCGTGAGCGAGGAGACCACGACGGGCGTACACCGCCTCTACCAGATGCAGGCGGCGGGAGAGCTGCTCGTCCCGGCTATCAACGTCAACGATTCGTGCACGAAGTCGAAGTTCGACAACCTCTACGGCTGCCGCGAGTCGCTGGCCGACGGCATCAAGCGGGCCACGGATGTGATGATCGCCGGCAAGGTGGTCGTCGTCTGCGGCTACGGCGACGTCGGCAAGGGGTGCGCACGCTCGATGCGCTCCTACGGCGCGCGGGTCATCGTCACGGAGATCGACCCGATCTGCGCCCTGCAGGCCGCCATGGAGGGCTTCGAGGTCAAGACCGTCGAGAGCGCGCTCGCCGAGGGCAACATCTACGTCACCTGCACGGGCAACTGCGACATCATCACGCTCGAGCACATGCAGCGGATGCGCGATCAGGCCATTGTCTGCAACATCGGCCACTTCGACAACGAAATCCAGATGGCGCGGCTCGAGAAGTCCGACGCCGTGAAGACGAATATCAAGCTGCAGGTCGACAAGTACACCTTCCCCGACGGACACGCGATCTTCGTGCTGGCCGAGGGGCGTCTGGTGAACCTCGGCTGCGCCACGGGCCACCCGTCGTTCGTCATGTCGAACTCCTTCACGAACCAGTGCCTGGCGCAGCTCGAACTGTGGCAGGAGTCGCTCGAAGTGGGCGTCTACCGCCTGCCGAAGCACCTCGACGAGGAGGTGGCGCGGCTGCACCTGGACAACCTCGGCGTCGAGCTGACGCACCTGACGCAGAAGCAGGCCGACTACATCGGCGTGCCGGTCGACGGCCCCTACAAGGCCGAGCATTACCGTTATTGATTACTTGGTGAACCAATCGGGGCCGACGCTGACACCGGTGTCATTGCTTTTCTTATCGCTGTTACAGTATGCTGTGACGGCGATTTTTTTGTCTGCTTTGGCGTTGTTTTTGATGTGGATTTATTTGTTCATTTGTCTTTTTTGTGTATATTTGTATCTACATACCACCTAAAACTTCTTCCGGCGCGCCTCTATCATGCAAAGACGATGTCCGGAAGAAAATCGTTTTCAACGTGGCGCATTTATGGAATGGACCCGGAAATACGAGGCTTTGCGCCTGATCCTTGCCGTGCTCGTCTGTGCGGCAATCCCCGTTGTGAGCATGGCCGAATCCGACGACATCCAAAAATTCCCCCCCCCCTTGCGCGGATTCGCTGCAATGTAGTGATAATCAGGTAATAGCGGAGACATTCGCCCTCTATTACTGGCGCGATCGCATCGACCTGGACGAAAACTACCTCGACAACGGCTGGCAGATGGCCCGCATCCGCGACTACCTGGCCCGTTCGCCGCGCATCGACAGCATCACGATCTTCGCCTACGCCTCGCCCGAGGGTGCCTACCGCCGCAATGTCTGGCTCTCGGAGCAGCGGGCCGAGGCGGCGAAGGAATACCTGCTGGCACACCGCCCCGACAGCTCGGCACTCGATCCCGGGGATATTCTGCTGCGCCCGATGCATGAGAACTGGGCAGGTCTCGAAGCCGAGCTGCAGGCCAACTACCACCGCCACGACCGCGAAAAGGTCCTTTCCATCCTGCGGGCTTCGGTGGGCAACGACACGAAAAAGTGGCGTCTTGAGCAGCTCGACGGCGGCTATACCTATAAATATATTATCCGGCGGCACATGCCGCGCCTGCGTCTGGCTACGTGGATCTGCGTCTGGCGGGCTCCCGAACCGGACCTGATCGCTCCGCAGCCCCGCTTCACGACCCCGTTCCGGGGCGAGACGCTGACGGCCCTCCCGCTGCCCGAGCCGGGCAAGCGCACGATCCTCGCGCTGAAGACCAACCTGCTTTACGATGCCGCCGCGGCGATCAACTTTGCCGTCGAGGTCCCCTTCAACGAGCGTTTCTCGCTCCTCTACGAGCACCACTGCCCGTGGTGGCTGAGCGACAACAACAAATACTGCCTCCAGTTCCTCTCCTTCGGCGGGGAGTTCCGCTGGTGGTTCGCGCCGCGGCCCCGGCCCGCAAGCGAACGGCGCGTGCAGCGCGACGCCCTCATGGGCCAGTTCGTCGGCCTGTACGGCATGGGCGGCAAGTTCGACGTGCAGTTCGACCGCACGGGCTGCTACCAGGGCGAGTTTTTCAGCGTGGGCCTGACCTACGGTTACGCCATGCCCCTGAGCAAGCGGCTGAACATCGAATTTTCAGTCTCGGCAGGCTACGCGCGCATCCCGCACCGCCACTACAACCCCACGGACGACTACGAACTGCTGATCCGCGACCGGGCGAAGTCGGGCACGTGGCACTATTTCGGCCCCACGAAGGTCGAGGTGTCGCTTGTCCTGCCGCTGCTCATCAACAAGAAGAAAGGAGGCCTGCGATGAAACGTCTTGCCGCCATCCTGCTTCCGCTGCTGCTCTGTACGCTCTTTGCGGGCTGCGAGCGCCGTCCGCTGGTCGAGCTTACCGACCTGCACTATGTCCGGGTCTATATCGACGAGGAGCTGAAAAACGTGACGACGGGATTCTACAACGAGAACCATGCGCGTCCGGAGTATGAAAGTCCCGATGTCCTGCGTGTGACGCTCAGTGATCCGACAACCGACCGGGTCGTCGCCGAACGCTACCTGCGCGACCGGGGCAGCGACGAACGCGGCAACTATTACGAGGGGTATATCTCCGTGAAGCCCGGGCAGTATAACCTGCTGGCCTACAATTTCGGTACGACGTCGTCCATCCTGCGCAACGAATACACCTATTCGGGTGCCGAGGCCTATACGAACGAGATCGCCTCGCACCTGCTCAACAACCTGCCCAGCCGCGGCAGCCGCGGCGACGAGCGCATCGTCTACGACCCCGACCACCTCATCGTGGCACGCTGCGAAGGGGTCAATGTTCCTCTGCGCGACTATATAGATACGTTGCGCACGGCGTCGGGCGACTACTTCACGGGGCAGAGCATCGTGAAGTCCTACTACCTGCAAATCCGGGTCAAGGGCATCCAGTGGGTGTCGTCCGCCGTGTCGCTGCTCACGGGCATCGCCGGTTCGGCACGCCTGCACGACGGAGGTGTCAACGAAGACGATCCCGTGACGCTCTATTTCGAAATGCGGCGCAGCGACGATCCGTCGCGCACGGACGACACGGCCGTCATCTATACCACGTTCGGCATGTTCGGCCGGCTGCCCGACGCGGACAACAAACTCGAAGTGTCGTTCGATTTCCTCACGCGCGACGGGCGCGCCCTGTCGCACGAGTTCGACATCACGCCGAAGTTCTCCGAACCGGATGCCGTCGAACACCAGTGGCTGTTGCTCGACGACGAGATCGAGATACCCGAGCCGCCCGACGAACCGGGCAGCGGGGGCGGCTTCGAACCCGGTGTCGACGACTGGGAGGATGTCAATTCCGATATTATCATCTGACGGAACGGTTTTCCGTCGATAAGTGAAATATACGTTTAACAACTAACAACAATTTATTTATTCACCAAAACCCATTTATCTCATTATGAAAAAGTTTTTCCTTTTTGCAGCAATGGCGGGCGTAGCGCTCACCGGCTGCGTGAAGACCGAATCGGAGGTTGCTGTGAAGTCCGATTCAAACCGGATTGTCTTTGACAACCCCGTTGTATCTTCGGTGACGCGTGCGCTGATCGACGGTACGGAGTATCCTACGTATGTACCCTTCTCGGTGTATGCCCAGTACAAGAATGACGATACGGGCGAGGATCTGCTCTACATGAACAATGTGACGACGGAGTATTCGCCAACTTCGCCGAGCGAGGATGGAAAACCGTCGTGGACTCCCGTAGGCAACTATTATTGGCCCAAGCAGGGAGAGCTCTCGTTTGCCGCTTATTCGCCGACGGCAGCTCAAGATGCTTTCACTTCGGTAGCCTGGACGAATGCCGCCGGCTTCACCTTCACTGGGTTCAATGCTGTGACCAATAACGATGCAACCAAACTCTATGACCTGATGTACAGCGACTATGTAGCCAATCAGAAGCAGGCCAATGAGCAGGACTATACCCAGTATTACGGTATTCAGCTGACCTTCCGTCACGCTTTGTCGGCGCTGGTATTCAAAGCAAAGACCGAGGAGGATTACGGCACTGACGCTGTAATCAAAATCACGAAGATCGAAGTGCTGAGCCCCGTTGGCAGCGGCGACCTCTCCGTTACGAATGGCACGGGTTCGCGAGCAAATTGGACGCCAGGGGCTGATGTTGCCTCTATGGCTGTGACCGGTGTTACCGGAGCAACTCAACTTACCAATACGGAAGTACCGCAGGGCAACGAGATGCTGATGGTTCCGCAGACGTTTGATGGAGATGTAAAGGTCAAGATTACCTATACGATGCAGATGGCAACGAGTGCAGCCCCTGTTACTCATACATATGTGGTAGCCTTGAATACGCTTAATGAGAGTGATGGTGCGTCTTCGACTACTCACGATGGATGGGATGCTTCCAGACGTTATACCTACAACATCATCATCGGTCTGGATCGCATCTACTTCGCTCCGACGGTAGAGGATTGGACCGATATTACGGTTACGGGCACGATCGAGTAATTCCGAGCCTGACTTTTCCGGGCGCGCGACGCCCGAGCTTAATCTGCGAAGGGGTGATACCCTTCGCAGGTACCAATTTCAAAAAATGACCTTCGCATGAAACGGCTGATCTGGATTGTCCTTCCGCTCTTCGTGGCGGCGGGCTGTGTGAAGAGTACGGGAGAGACGGAGCGCTCCGTGGCGCTCGTCTTCGAACCGGCCCTCCACACGACCGTGCGCTCCGATGCCGCGGCGTATCCCGACGTGCGCCCCTTCGGGGTGTACGCCTGGCAGTTGCCCGTGGACCGGTCGTGGCGGGAGGCGGCCGCGCAGGCCGTGCCCTACCTCGCGGATGAACGGGTCGGCTATGCGGACGGAGTGTGGAGCACGCAGACGGCGCTGCTGTGGCCCGGGGACGGGCAACGGCTGACAGCCATCGGGTATGCTCCCTATGGCGCGGCGACGGGTTGCGATGCCGCGTCGGGCGTTCGCTTCGACGGGGTCGACGTGCGGACGGTGGGCGAGGAGCTCTGCTATACCGCCCCGCAGGCGGATCTCTCGCAGGCGGACAACGGCGGTGTGGTGACGCTGCCTTTCCGTTCGGCCTTCGCGCAGGTCGACTTCCGGGTCAAAAGCCTGGCGGGGGATGACGTGTCCCTGACGGTGCGCCGCATCGAGCTTGACGCCGCCAGCTGCGTGGGCAACTTCCATTCACTGCCCGAGCCCGAATGGACCCTTGAAGGGGAGGCGGAGCCGGTGCTCTTTTTTGAAGGCGAATGCCTGCTGCGCAATACGCCGCAGGTGGCGGGAAGTACGCTGCCGATGCTTCCGCAGCAGTTGCAGGCTCCCGTCAGCGTGACCTTTGAGGCGCCGGCTCCCTCGGGGAAGACCATCACGCAGACGATCCGGACCGAGCCGCTCGGCACGCGGCTCGAAGCCGGAAGACACTATACCTACACGCTTTCGGTAAGCGTCGATCGCGTGGATTTTCTTTTGCAGATCATTGAGGACCGTATCAAATGATATTCGGATGAAAACATACGCACGACATACACTCTACTCTCTTTTGTTGCTGCTCGCTGCCGCGGGTTGCGGCAAACAGCACACGGCGGAGATACCCCGGGTCCCCGAATCCGGGACCGTGCCCATCGTGTGGAGTGTCGATATGGAGAAAAACGGCGTCGCCAGCCGTTCGCTCATCGGCTCCCAAACCGATATGGGCGACATCACGATCGAGCAGGCCTGCACGCCGGTTCCCGAAGGCGGTGAGGGCAAGGCCATCGGTATCTGGGCCGACTATACCTATACCGGAACCGACGGCATGCAGACCACGGTGAAAAACCTCTTCAAGGGGACGCGCCTGATCTATGCCGACAAGGCGGGCGGCAACCCCTACGACAGCTGGAATTACGAAGGAACGGACCTTTACTGGTTTGTTGGCGGAAAGTACAAGTTCCGCGGCTACTTCCCGCAGGAACTCGGCGACCAGGTGCTCTCGACCTCCGATGCCACGACCTTTGCCATGACCTACTCGACCTCGGACTATCAGGAGGACCTGCTCGTCGCCTACAACGAGGTCGACACGACCAATCCGTCGGTCGATCTCTCGCAGCCCGTGACGCTGAATTTCAAACATGCGCTGGCGGCCGTGCGCTTCCGCGTGGAGGCGAGCTACGACAATACCGATTACCTGACTTCGTGTTACCTCCAGAACGCCGATACGAAGGATTTCGCGTCGATCGGCATCCTGGTGTACGGCACCGAGACTGCCGCGGACGACTTTTTCTGGAGCATGAGTTACAATCCGCCCGCGACCGAACGGATCTATTACTGGAGCAACAGCGGTGTCGAATTTTCGACCGAGACGCAGACCTCGACCGTCCGGCCGGCCCTCGCCTATACGCAGGCCGGCACGACGTCCGGCGAGCAGTTCACGCGCAACGACGGCTGGCTGCTGATCCTGCCGCAGGCCTCGTCCGGGAATCTGCAATTCTGCTTCACCACGCGCAACGCCGAAGAGGGCATCTATCGGGTCACCATCCCGAAGGGTACGGAGTATGACGACAACGGAGCGGTGATTTCCGAAGAGTACCAGCCCGGAAAACGCTATACATACACGATCCGAATCACCGAAGCGGATGTGGAGTTGACGATTACGGCGGCCGACTGGAACATGCGCGACTCCTCTTACGACATCGAATTGTGACACGATTAACCGGAAGAAATCATGCGTAGGATATCCATATTACTGATTGTTTCCCTGCTGCTGTCGCTTGCCGGCGGGTGCAGCAAGGCCGAGCCCGGAACCGGTGACCATACGAAGGAGCCCGGGGTGCGCGAACCGGCCACGCTTGTGCTGACGGCGGACCTTTCGGCGCTTGTCGCCTCGACCGGGACCCGTGCGTCCAAGGCCGATGTGAACCTGATCGACCACATATCCCTGTTCCTGATCGATTACAACGAAAACCGGCTCGTGGCCTACCGCAACATCTTCGATCCCAACAATCCGGCCTATCCGCAGATAGCCAACGATGCGGACGGGTCGAACGGCTTTGTCAACGATGCCGGGCAGGTCGATTCGACGTTGAGCCAGAGCCGCGTCGTGCGCGTGACGTTCGATTACAACGCCCCCAAGCACGGCGATGTCGAGAAACTCGCGCGGGGCAATTACGTCCTGCTTGCCGTGGCCAACTATTCCGAGTCGGATACCTTCGGCAACACGGGGGTTGCGGCACGGGTCCAGTCGCTGGTCGCGAATTTCGATCCGAACTCCGGCATCGAAAACTTCAATCTGGGCCGTGCGGATTTTTACAATCTCCAGTTGCGCATTCCCGAGATCGAAGGAGCTCCCTTCCCGTATCTGCGTCCGAGCGATGTGCTGATTCCGCAGAGCTGCTCGGAGAACATCAATCTGGTGGCCGGCGTCAACAGAACGTCGGTCAAGTTGGAATATACGAGTGCCCGCATCCGGATCGGCGTGCGCAACTACAGCGACGTCGACCTGTCGATTTCGGACCTGACGTTCAGCGACAACTTCTCGCAGTCGACCTGCTATCTCTTCTCGCGGCTCGACGGCGACGGGAATTATGCGCTCGCGACCGATTATCACGGCAAGGGCGCCCCGATCGCCACGCACGAGAATGCGGTTACGCCGTTTGTTCGGGGACGGCGCATCACGAAGGAGATGGGTGTGACGACGATCTTCGACGGCCTGATCTACGAGAGCCGCGATCCGGACAACAACTATGTCTACACGTTGGACATAACTTCGGATGTCATCAATTCGTATTACTACGAAGCGAAGAACGGAGGGGCGCGCATACACAACCTTTCGGAGATAGACTCTCAAGGCCCCTTTTTCCTGATCCGGCGCCGCGGAGAGGACAACCATGAGGTGAATTCGTACCTTTATGTGGAGAACGACAAGGTATATGCCTCTCCCGACTACGACTATACGCCGCAGCAGGTGCTGGACAACTGCAGGGAGGAACGCTATTACAACTATGTGTGGGAGCTCGTAAAGAGCGGTTCGGGCTACTATATCCGCAACGTGGAGACCGAAGACTACATAGAGAAAATCCGGACCAACAATACAAGCGAAGAATCGGCCCGGCTGCAGATGGTCGGGTGGGAGGAGTATCGGACTGCGGCCGATACCTTCACTGCGGAACTTGCCGATCGTAACAACGGATATTTCCGGTTCCGATCCAACAGCTTTCAGAGCAGCAGTGCCTATCTCAATGTCCGTGACAACAACGTCGTCGGATGGAATGGCCTTGGTGCGTGGTCGCAATTCGTGCTGTTCCCTGTTGAACAAATAAAAGACAACACCCTGCGGGAAGCTATCGTTCTCCGCACAATCGATTCGGAGACGGGCGTAGCGAGCGATGTCCATGAAATCAAGCGCAATGATTTCATTCGTGTGCAGGTCGGGGTGACCTATAATCCCTACCGGGGTAATTTCGACTTCGTCGTCGAAGACTGGACGCCCGGCGGCGGCGAGATAACCTTCAACTGATAACCGGCAAGCTATGAAACGACTGATATACTGCTTTAGTCTCTGCGGACTGCTCCTGTCGGGGTGCATCAAGGACCCCGATCTGAGGCAGGTGCAGCCCGGCGAGGGCGACGTGTGGGTAAACCTCGATTTCGGCCATACCGATTTCGACGAGGTGCAGATCACGACGCGTGCGACGCTCGGACAGGTTGCCGAGTCGCGTGTCTCGAACCTTTATGTGTTCTTTTTCGATCAGAACGGGAATCGTGTTGCCGGCCATTTCTTTGACAACAGCAACAAACGGGATTCGCATAGTAGCGTGATTTCGGCCAATGTGAACTGTTGGATGGTCGACAATCAGTTGAGCAGCACGGAGCCCAAAACTACCGGTACCATCCGGATGAAGGTCCCGCAACTTACCGGAGGTGAGATTTGTATCGTGGCCAATCTCGATACCGATATTTTCAGCATTTCGTCCGAGATGTTCGGATTCATCCAGACCCGGGACGAACTGATGGAGATGGTCGGTACGCTGAACCACGACACGACCGACCGCACCGGGCGTTTTCCCATGACGGGCGAGGTGAGCGGAATCTCCGTTACGCGGAACGGCATCACCTCGTCGACGGGCGGGACGGTCTCTGTTCCGCTGAAGCGCCTCGATGCCAAGATCGAGGTGCGTGTCCGTGCGGCTGTCGGCAACGAGTCCTCCGTCACGACGTCGGACGGCGAGACCACGCAGCGCATCAAGAGCTTCACGCCCGAGTCGTGGCAGGTGGTGAATCTGCCGCGCGGCAGTTATCTCTTTGAACGCAGTGCCGGCACCGGGAACCATGATGCCGATGCGGGATTCTTCGACACTTATGCAGTGGCCTTTGAGAGCCTGACGTTAAAGACCTTCACCTATGTCAACAGCAGTGGCCAGTCCGTTCAGGTAGAGGATGGCGCGGAGCATGGCTTTTCGTTCTACATGTACGAGAACCGTCCCGAGGCCAAGAAGTCCGTAAATGGAGACTACCACCTGCGTGACAGGCGGATCAAGGATGCGGCTGGGGTGTACGACACGACCGACGGCCTGTGGGAGTATGCTCCCGAGACGGCGACCTATCTGATTATCAAGGGCGAGGTGGCGATGGATGTCGATGTGGGTGTGGGTGCTCCGGCCCAGACGCTCAACGCCGATGTGGTGTACTGCATTCATCTGGGCGACATCGGTACCGACATGGATGATTATGACATGGATGATTATAGCGTGAACCGCAATACGCACTACACCTATACGATTACGATCAAGGGCGTGGAGAGCATCCAGGTTGAGGTCTCGACCGATGTGGAGAACGAGTCGGGTGCGGCCGGCCACGTCTACATCGCCAAGGAGTCGGTCTATACCTTCGATGCGCACTACGGGCAGCGGGTCTTTGTCTTCGATCAGGAGAATATCACGCCCGAGGATGTCACCTGGTATGTCAAGACCCCCTTCGGCCGCGAGGGCATGCCCGAACGTGTCAACGGCGTGGAGATTCCCAACGGACTTGATTACAAGTGGGTGTGGTTCCGTGTGAACGAGATCGACACCAGTACGGAGCAGTACAGCAAGAGAAACCGGTCGTACCATCCCGACGAGGTGATGGATGTGCTGGAGTTCTGCCAGTATATGCGGGAGCAGAAGACCCTTTTCGACCAGAACCTGCCGAACGATTTTCGGAAGGAGGAGGACCCCGAGCTCAAGCAGCAGTATCCCGATCATCCCGAAATCTACCGCCGCCACCGGATCTACGTGACCATCTTCGTCGACGAGTTCTATTACGACCGCGACCCCATCTCGGGGGAGGTGCGTCCCACGTTGTGGAAGGAGTTTGTCAATCAGGACAACCGCATGATGCACATCCTGTGCGATACGCAGTTCAGTGCCGACGGCGACAGCTCGGCGACGGGCAGCGTCGTGACGATCCGCCAGCGGTCTATCCAGTCCGTTTACGATGTCACCCGTTCCGACCTGAACACGGCCTGGGGTTGTGAGGTGATCGACGAGTCGGAAGGAACTCTCTGGTTTTACAACCGCAACGAAAGATATTCGGACGGGGCAGTCTATCGTCCCAATTACGGCAACAACTCCCGCTCGAACGGCTTGTACAATACGGCACGGTTGTGGCAGTTGACGGACGGCTACGGTGAGTTCAATTACAGGTATTGGACCGATTACCTCGATTATGACCGGGAAAATGATTATAACCTGATCTTTCTCAGGGATGAGGATGACCTGGCGACAGCCCGTTACACCTGTCTCATGCGCAATCGCGACAACAACGGGAACGGCTTGATCGACCCCTCGGAGGTCCGTTGGTACATTGCGTCGATCCAGCAGCTGACGGCCCTTTATGTCGGTGACGGCGGAATTCATGAGGATGCGTGGCTGTATGACCGGTACAATAATTACGGCGTGAACGAAACGAATGCGAACGGGGCCGTGCTGTGGCGTCTGCATGTGATCAGCAGCACCCAGTGGGGCAAGGATGGCAACTACAGCAACTATCCCACGATGTTGTGGGCGGAGGAGGGCTTGTCGACGAGTGCCTATCAGCAGTGGACCTCAAAACCGGGCCGTTATGCCGTGCGGTGCGTGCGCAACCTCGGTATGGACCCGGCAACCGAGCAGGAGGCCACCGCCAATCTGAACAATGCCGACAAGATGCCCGATTTCTCCGTCGTTTTCGAGACCGTAAGTGAAACCTATAATACAAATTCGGTTTACCGCTTCGATTTGCGGCGAATCAACAAACGGTCGCTCCGCAGCATTGATGTGACAACGGAGCTGGATCCCAGTAATGAATATGAAGTAAATTCACGGACCTACTCGGCATTCGAGACGGGACCGGAGGTTACGTTCGCGTATCCGGATAAGACAGAGCGTTATCTGACTCTGAAGCAGATGCTTGAGTCTGATGAAGCAACGACCTTGTGTCCGGAGACTTATCGAGTTCCGAATATTCGCGAAGCCAGTCTTATGTCGAATTATATTACATCGGATGTAAATCCATATTGGTGGAGCGAGGAAACTTCCGTCGGGACCTATTATTCGTTTGGCAATTTTGGTAAAAAATATGAGCCGGCAAGTTATTCCTGGTATTGTTCTGCCGGCCATATCGCTGTGGTGGCGGGAAGTAGTCCCGTTGTGGACGGTATTCCCGTTGGATATGTGCGTTGTGTGCGCGATATAGAGATTGAATAAACATCGACAATATTTCCGGCGGGATCGTATTTTATACGGTCCCGTTTTTTTGTGTCCAACAGCGAAGTGCGTTTTGTCTGCGGCTGTCCACGTGGCGGATTTTGCGGAGCGGTTGTCGGATGCCGGTCCGCTGCGACTGCCTGCCATGTCCGTTTATGGGGCGCCGACAGTATATAATAAAAACCGGTTGCTGATTGGATTTTTGGAGCGATAGGGGCGTGGCGATTCCGAAACAGAAGGATGTAAAGAGGATGCTGTCACACCACATGAAACAGCGGGCTGCCGGTATGCCGGCAGCCCGCTGTCGCTTGCATCCGGAAGTGTTCCTTGCCGGAACCCTTCCGTAATGGACCCGTCTGCGGGTGGTGGATCAATATCCGAAAATCTCCTCCTGCGAGAGGGTCTTGATCGGACCGAGCGTCTTGAGGTAGTTCAGGTCGAGGTCCTTGATGTCGCCCAGAATGGCGTAGACATAGGGACGGCCCTTGACCCACTTCTCCTGTGCGGCCTTCACGTCGTCGAGCGTCATCGTCTGGACCTTCTCGAAGATCTGCTTGTCACGATCTTCGGTCAGCCCCATGTCGCGCAGCGAGATGTACGACCACAGCACCTGGTCGCGTACCGTGCGCTCGGTGCGCAGGCGTGAGATGAGCGACTCCTTGGCGATCTGGAAGGCGGCCTCCGACTCGGGCATGTCGTTGATGATCTCGTCGAATGCCTCGATGGCCTGCTGCATCTTGTCGTTCTGCGTGGCGATGAAGGCGAGGTAGCTGTAGCTGCCGTCGGCAAACGACGGCGTCGAGAGCCATGCCGACGCGGAGTAGGCCAGACCGCGTGCCTCGCGCATCTCCTGGAAGACGATGGCATTCATGCTGCCGCCGAAATACTCGTTGTAGAGCGTGATGGCGGGATCGGCCGCGAGGTCGAACTTCTCGCCGCGGTTCGAGTACTGGAGGTAGTAGAGCTGCCTGGCGTCGTACTGGGCCAGCAGCACCTCGTTCTTGTCGGTCAGGAGCGGCCGGGCAAACTTCTTCTCCAGCGGTGCGAGCTCATTCTCGACCTTGTGGTATGCGGCGAGCGTCGACTGCAGCTCCTTCTGCGGCTGCGGGCCGTAGTAGAGCACCTCGTGCTGCTTGCCCATGAGCGAGCGCACCTTTGCGAGCAGCTGCTCGGAGGTCAGCGCCTTCAGGGCGTCGTTCGACAGCGTCGTGCGGGCGATGAACTCCGGACCGTACATCATGTAGCGTTGCAGGGCGCCGAAGTTGCGGCCCTGGCTGAGCTTGCCGTCGGCGCGGCTCTTCATGGTGTCCTCCTTCATGTTGGCGAGGATCGCCTCGTCGGGCTGTGCTCCGACGAGCAGCCCCTCGACGATCTCCATCGCCTTGGGCATGTTCTCGCTCAGGCCCGAGATCGTGATCCACGACTGGTTGGCGCCGGCCTGCATCGAGAACGAGCAGGCGATGTCGTACATCTCCGAGGCGATCTGCTCGGCGCTCATCTCCGCGGTGCCGAGGTAGCTCACGTAGTCGAAGGCCATGCCCAGCTCGGGATCGTTCTCCGTGCCGGTATTGAAGACGTAGATCAGCGTGAAGATGTCGTTCATCTCGTTCTGCTTGTAGAGCACGTGTACGCCCGGCATGGCGTCGAACTGCGACATGTCGGTCGCGTAGTTCACGAAGACGGGCTCGATGGGCTTCACGGTGCTCTGCTGGATCGAGGTCAGGAAGTCGCTCTGCTTGTCGCGGTTCGTGACGATCGGGGTGATCTTCGGAGCGGCGATCTTCTGCACGCTCTTGTCCTCGCCCTCACGCTTGTAGACGATGGCGTAGCTCTGCTCGCCCAGGTACTTGTTGGCCCAGTCGACGACATCCTGCTTCGTGATCTTCGACATGCGGTCGAGCTGGTGCACCTCGTCGGCCCAGTCGGTGCCGTAGATGAACGAGTAGGCAAAGGCGAGGGCGCGGCTGTTGTTGTCCTCGGTCTGCCGCATGAGCTGCATCTTGTAGTTGTTGACCGTTGCCTGGATGAGCTTCTCGTCGAAGTCGCCCGTGCGCAGCTTGGCCACCTCCGCGAGCAGCAGGTCGCGCACCTCGTCGAGCGTCTGCCCGGCCTTCGGGCGGCCTGCGACGATGAACTGTCCGTAGTCGGGCTGCGCCGAGGCGTAGCCGTAGGCCATCAGGACCTTCTGCTGCTGCACGAGGTCGAGGTCGATCAGACCGGCCTGTCCGTTATAGATGATGCTGCCCACGATGTTGGCCACGTCCCATGACTTGTCCGTGGCGCCCGGCAGACGCCAGCCCAGCGTGACGTTCTCGGCCTCCAGACCGTAGACCTCGCGCACGATGGGCTCGGTGATCGGGGCTTCGGGCTCGAACTCCAGCTTCGGCAGGTTCTCGTTGGGCTGCATGTCGCCGAAGTACTTGTCGATCGTGGCGATCATCTCGTCGGGATCGAAGTCACCGGCCACGCACACGGCCATGTTGTTGGGCACGTAGTAGGTCTTGTGGTAGTTCTTGACGTTGGTGATCGAGGGGTTCTTCAGGTGCTCCTGCGTACCCAGCACGGTCTGCGTGCCGTAGGGGTGGTGCGGGAAGAGCGCGGCGTCCATCGTCTCCCAGACCTTGCGGCTGTCCTGCGTGAGCGACATGTTCTTCTCCTCGTAGATGGTCTCCAGCTCGGTGTGGAAGCCGCGGATCACGGGGTTCCGGAAGCGGTCGGCCTGGATTTTGGCCCAGTTTTCGATCTGGTTCGAGGGGATGTCCTCGACGTAGACGGTCATGTCCTGCGACGTAAAGGCGTTCGTGCCGTTGGCGCCGATGGCCGACATGAGTTTGTCGTACTCGTTCGGAATGGCGAGTTTCGACGCCTCGTAGCTGATCGAGTCGATGCGGTGGTAGATCGCCGCGCGCTCGACCTCGTCCTCCGTCTGGCGATAGACCTCGAACAGCTGCTCGATCTCGTCGAGCATGGGCTTCTCGGCGGCATAGTCCGAAGTGCCGTAGTTGGGCGTGCCCTTGAACATCAGGTGCTCGAAGTAGTGGGCCAGACCGGTCGTCTCGGCGGGGTCGTTCTTGCCGCCGACCTTCACGGCGATGGCCGTCTGCAGACGCGGCGCCTCCTTGTTGACGCTCATGTAGACCTTCAGGCCGTTGGGCAGGGTGTAGATGCGGGTCTTCATCGGATCACCCTTGACCGTTTCGTACTTGTACTTGCTACAAGCCGTGGCGAGCATCGACAGCACGACGACCGCCAGAATCAGAAACCGTTTCATGTTCATACGCGATGGGTATTGAGTTAGAAATTAGAAAATCGTTGCAAGCCAGTCCCGCACGACGGGATAGGTGTCGGTGGCGACATGGATGAACATGCCGACCGAGGCGGCGAGCTTGAGCCCCGTACCGACGATGAACGAGAGGAACGAGCCGAAGCCGATGAGCAGGGCCTTGGCCGGGTCGCTCTTGTCGTGGAGCAGTTCGCCCAGCACGGCGCCCATGAAGGGGCCGAGGATGACGCCGAAGGGCGGGAAGAGGAAGAAACCCGCGATGACGCCGACGGTGGCGCCGATGGCTCCGGCCTTCGAGCCGCCGAAGCGGCGGGTCATCCAGGCGGGCAGGAAGTAGTCGGCGGCGCAGACCGCGACGGAGACGGCCAGCCAAATCCACACGGCCGGGGTCGATATGTGCGAGTAGGAGGTGAAGTAGGCGCACAGCAGTCCGGCGTAGCTCATGACCGTACCGGGCAGCACCGGAATGATGCAGCCGGCCGTGCCGATGATCGAGAAGAGGAAGGCTGCGACGGAAAGCGTGATGTCCATCTTGTGTCGTTTAAGTTCGGGTGATCGGGCCGGAGGGGGCGTCCCGCTTGACCGCCAGATCGACCAGGCTGATGTAATCCAGCTTATAGGTCATTTTCCCGCCGGG
>ERZ779888.2230-NODE-2230-length-16546-cov-2.557395_pt1 | contig 16546 bp, 7 predicted proteins | sample MGYA00511245_ERZ779888 | MGnify/ENA primary metagenome ERZ779888 (study PRJEB29588, sample SAMEA2155255) | human gut metagenome | biome: human gut; feature: human-associated habitat; material: faeces | place: Denmark | collected 2008/2010 ... | reverse complement strand
TGTCGCAGTGGACGGCTTGCGGTCAGGTGTACAAGGGTGGGGGCGAAGAGCAGTGGAATGTCGACTGTTTCTGGGCTCCCGAGGTGTATGAGCGCAACGGGAAGTACTATATGTTTTACAGCGCCAACAGCCGCAACAACCCCACGAACGAAGGGGAGAATTTCAAACTGGGAGTGGCTGTGTCGCTTTCGCCGGTAGGGCCCTTTACCGATTTGTACAACCGGCCCATTTTCGAGGTCGACTATCCGGTAATCGATGCCAATGTCTACTTCGACGATGCCAACGGCAAGACCTACCTCTACTACTCGCGCTGCTGCTACAAGCACCCGGTAGAGAGCGAGATAGCCGAGCAGATGAAGCGCGAGGGCGTATATGACGAGATTGAGGAGAGCTGGGTATACGGCGTAGAGATGAAGCCCGACTTCTCGGGTATCGTAGGCGAGCCGGTACTTTTGCTGGCACCGCCCACCCGGCTGGCCGACCGTCAGGCCGAGTGGGAGAGCCGGTCGGTTACCTCGCACGAGGTGAACCGCCGCTGGACCGAGGGGTCGTTCCTTTTCAAGCACAACGACTCCTATTATATCATGTATTCGGCCAACCACTACGGGGGTGCCCACTATGCCGTGGGATATGCCACCTCGAAGAATCCGCTGGGACCGTTTGTGAAAGCCTCGAACAACCCGGTGTTGCAAGAGAACCAGTCGAAGGGCGGGACCGTCGTAGGAACCGGTCACAACATGGTGCTCATGATGCCCGACAGCGCCCTGTATTGCGTCTATCACGGTCGAATGACGACCAATCCCGACGAGCGTGTGGTACTTATCGACCGGTTGACGATTGATAAAGATGGAGTTCTCACTATACAAGGGCCTACGACCACAGCCCAAAAAATTGCTTATTGACGTGCAGATAATCGGTTGTCCGGCGGTGTGCTTTGCCGGGCAACCGTTGTGTTGTCAGCGCGGGTTCGGTAGCAATTTATTCGGATAACCTGCGGGCGGTACCTGTCGTTTCGCGGGTATTTTCTATCTTTGAAACCTCTTCCTAAATCCAGATTTTATGATTGACAGATTATTGAAATGCGGTGTGGTGTGGCTGGCTCTCGTATGGAGCCTCTTCGGGTTGGAGGCCTCCAATACCCAAAAGCGTTATTTCCAGTGCTATGACATCAAGAACGGCTTGACCCAGAATACGGTGTTGAGCATTTTGCAAGACCACAACGGTTTCATGTGGTTCGGGACGAAAGATGGCCTGAACCGTTTCGACGGGAAAGAGTTCAAATCGTTTATCTATGGCGAGAACGACGAGTATGAGTGCCGGTTTGTCTCGACGTTGTGTGAGGCGTCGGACGGTCTGATATGGGTCGGTACCGACTGGGGCGTGTGCTACTACGACGAGCGTACCGAAGAGATTTATCCCTTCACAACGAAGAGCACCGACGGTGCGACGATTGCCAATCCGGTCTCGCTCATCTGCGAACCCCGTCCCGGCGAATTGTGGATTGTGGTCGAGAGGCAGGGTATATTTCGCTATGATTTGAAAACAAAACAATTGCATAATGTATCTGTCAAAGACAAAAGGTACCAGCAGGTGGTCTTTACCAGCATGGCTTTCGACGACAAGGGACGTGTGTGGTTAGGCACGTTCGGACAGGGACTTGTTTATACCGACGACGGATTCAAGACTATTCACGAGTATAGGGATGCCGCTGGGCAGGAGCCTTTGGCCTCACAGGTGGTTACCAAAATCGCGTTGCACTCGGGGGTATTGTATGTAAGCACCGAGTATACGGGCCTTCATATTATCGATGTGGTTACCAATCAGATGAGTACCCTGTTTCAGCACGACGAGACGGGAGCAGTGCCCTATATCCGCGATTTCCTGTTTTATGGCGATACCGAGGTTTGGCTGGCCACCGAGAGCGGATTGTATATTTACGACATGGTCACCCGTTCGAGCAGCCACTACCGTCACTCGTTGAACGATGCCTTTTCGATCTCGGACAATGCCCTCTATGTGCTCTACAGGGATCGGGAAGGGGGAGTATGGATTGGCTCCTACTTTGGCGGAGTGAACTATCTGCAAAGCAATTGTCCCTATTTCGAGAAGTTCTACCCCGGAACCTCGGGGTTGCACGGGCAGCAGGTGCGTGAGTTTTGTGGCGACCGCGACGGCAATATCTGGATAGGTACTGAAGACGGTGGTCTGAACAAATATGACCCTCGTACGAAGCGGTTCCAATATATCGACGAGAGCCGCCGGTTTTCCAATATTCACGGTCTGTGTGCTGTGGGCGACCACTTGTGGGTAGGTACCTTTTCGCAGGGGATAAGGCTGATCGATACCCGTAGCAACCGGGTGTTGCGGTCGTATGTCAAGGGCGATGCTTCGGGGCTGAACTCCAACAATGTATTTTCGATTTACCAGACCCGTTCGGGTGAGTTGTATATCGGCACGATGTCGGGTTTGCAGTATTACGACCCGAAGAGCGACCGGTTTGTTACGGTTCCCGAGTTGAAAGATGTCTTTATATTCGATATTCTGGAAGATCGGTCGGGCAATCTGTGGGTAGGTACCTATGTGAGCGGTGTGTTGAAGTTTGACCAGGCTACCGGCTTGTGGAACCGATATGTGCATATCGACGGCGATACGACGTCGATTTCGAGTAACCGGGTCTTTTCGCTGTTTGAGGATTCGAAAGGCCATGTGTGGATTACGACTCAATCGGGTGTATGCTCCTACAACCCTGATACGGATCGGTTTATTCGCCGGTTCAGTGGGTTGGGCTTTTATCGGAGCGTGGTATACCAGATGCGTGAAGACAAGAGCGGAGACTACTGGCTGTCGACCAACCGAGGGCTTTACCGGGTGAATGTCGAAGCCCGGTTGGTGCGCGATTTCACGACCGACGATGGCCTGCTGAGCAACCAGTTCAACTACTCGTCGAGCTATATCGATGATGCAGGATGTCTCTATTTCGGATGTTTGGGCGGATTTGTCTCCTTTTTCCCCCAGGACTATGAAGATATGCTACCTTTGCCGGCACCTGTTTTTACCGACATGTGGATTTATAACGAGCGGGTGAAGCCGTCGGACAAGGAGTCGCCGCTCGAGCAGAGCATTACCCTCACCAATCGGATAGAACTGAAATCGACACAGAACTTCATTTCGTTCAAGATAGCCTCGCTGAGTTACAGCAACCCGTCGAAACACCGGCTCAAATACAAGCTCGAGGGCTTCGACAAGGAGTGGAACTACCTGCCGGCCAACAGCCGCATTTCGTATTCCAATCTGAACCACGGGCGCTATGTGCTCAAGGTGATGTCGTATAGCGAGAACAACGAGAGTGCCGGGCAGATGACCGAGCTGGAAATCATTATCCACCCGCCGTTTTACCTGAGTGTGTGGGCTTATATTGTCTATGTGCTTCTGGTCGTGACGGGCGGATATTATCTGTTGCATTACCTGGCTCGCCGCAACGTGCAGCGCAACGAGAAGTTGATGGAGCGCTACAAGCAGGAGAAGGAGAAGGAGATGTACGACTCGAAAATCAACTTCTTTACCAATGTGGCTCACGAGATACGTACACCCCTTACACTGATTAAAGCTCCGCTGGAGAATCTGCAGGCTCATCTGCAATCGGCCGGGAAGGAGGTGAAGGAGAGTCTCGATATCATGAGTCTGAATGTCGAGCGGCTGCTCTTCCTCACCAACCAGTTGCTCGATTTCAGAAAGATAGAGAGTAACAAGTACAAGCTGAAGAAGGAGCGTTGCAACGTGGTTGATATTGTGCGGGGGGTGTATGTGCGCTTTCAGCCTACGGCCAAGTCGAGTGGAAAGACCCTCGAATTGCATTTGCCCGATAAACCGCTAGAGGCTTATGTCGATACCGAAGCCATTACCAAGATTGTGAGCAACCTTTTTACCAATGCCATCAAGTACAGCGACCGGCATATCTCGGTAGAGCTCTCGACCGGCAGAGATCACACCTTTTGCCTGGTAGTGAGGAATGATGGCGAGGTGATACAACCCGAGAAACGCGAAGAGATATTTGCCGCCTTTTCGCGGTTGAACCAGAATGCGGCCACGGGTACCGGCATCGGACTGGCCTTTGCCCGCAGCCTGGCCCATCTGCACGGAGGCACGTTGGCCATGGGCGACAGCGAGGTAGAGAATGTGTTTGTATTGACCATTCCTCTCGGAGCCGCACCCGAGGTACCGGTCGAGAATAAACCCGAGGAGGCCCCCGATTCGCTGATCGACCGGGTAGACGAGTCGCGGGCCATTCTGGTGGTCGAGGACAATGCCGAGATGCGTCTCTTCATTGAGAAGCAGCTCTACAAGCAAGGGTACAAGGTCTATTCGGCATCGAACGGAGCCGAGGCTCTGCAGGTACTTGCCGGGCAGGACATAGACTTGATTATCACCGACCTGATGATGCCCGAAGTCGACGGTATTACCTTGCTGAAGAAGGTTAAGACCGACTTGATGTATTGCCATATACCGGTGATTATCCTCTCGGCCAAGACGGCTGTTGCCGATAAGATCGAGGGGTTGGAGTCGGGGGCCGATGCCTACATCGACAAACCTTTCTCGATGCAGTACCTGCTGGCCAATGTGGCGACCCTGATTCGTAATCGGCAGCGGCTGCGCGAGGCCTTGAGCAATACGTCGGCCAACTCGGTGGCCAGGAACGAGGGGCTTTCCAAGATGGACAAGGAGTTCCTGACCCGGCTAGATGAGATAGTCCAGGCCAATTACAGCAACCCCGATTTTGCGATGGACGACATTGTCGAGGCCATGAACATGAGCCGGTCGAGTTTCTACCGCAAACTGAAAGGGGTGTTGAACCTGAGCATCAACGACTATGTGCGGCTGCAACGGTTGAAGCGAGCGGCCGAGCTGCTGAAAGAGGGAAAATACAACGTGACCGAGATCTGCTATATGGTCGGGTTCAGTTCGCCCTCCTATTTTTCGAAATGTTTCCACAAGCAGTACGGCGTCTTGCCCAAGGACTACGAAGGTTGACGCCCCCGGAGATACATGCGGCTCTTCTTGAGAAGGGCCGCATCTTTTTTGTGCGAGGGGGTGAGACGATTGTGCGATTGTGTACGAGGCGTCACGGCGGGGGGATGCTGCTCTGGGGCAGCCGTCGAAAACCCGCTGCCACAGCGGCAGGACCTGCGGTCGATTATAAAAATTATCTCAAAAAATGGGAAAAACTGGATATAAGCACTTTACCTATTTGACGAGGAATAGAATTTTCATTATTAGAGACAAAAGTGCTACCGTTTGGAGGGTTATGCGATTTACATTTGCTTAACCTTTTTGCAAGAAAGATACCAATGTTAAACAACTTAATTTTATATCGTGAAGAACTATTTATTTTTTAGAAGATTGTTTGTGACTTCACTGGTATTCCTTCTGTTTGTCTCGGCAGGTTTTGCCCAGGATAGAATAGAGGTGAGCGGTGTGGTTACAGATGCGGCGACGAACGAGCCTCTCATAGGCGTTACGGTTGCCGAAAAAGGGAAAAAAGGTAATGGTACAGCCACGGATTTGAACGGACATTTTGCCTTGAAGGTTCCGTCGAACGGTACATTGACTTTTTCGTATGTGGGATATGCGTCCCAGGAAGTTCCTGTCGAAGGGCAGACGATGCTGTCTGTCGCTTTGAGTGAAAATCAACAGATGCTCGATGAGATTGTCGTTATCGGTTATGGCGTGCAGAAGAAGGCCGACCTGACCGGTGCTGTTGCGGTAGTCGACATGGATGAGGCCAAGAAGACACAGGCCACCAACATAGCCGAGATGCTGCAAGGGCAGGCTGCCGGTGTATCGGTACAGACCACGGGCAATCCCGGCGAGATGAGTAATGTGCGCATCCGGGGTATCGGATCGTTCTCGTCGGTAGGCCCGTTGTATGTAATTGACGGCCTTATCGTCAACGACGTGAATCACCTGAACCCGCAGGAAATCGAAACCATGCAGGTACTGAAGGATGCTTCGGCAGCTGCCATCTACGGTGCCCGGGGTGCCAACGGTGTGATTGTGATTACCACGAAGAAGGGTAAGAAGGGGAAACCCACCTTGGACATCTCGGCCAACTTCAGCGTAGCCGACATGCCGAAGACCATCAAGATGAAGAGTACTCCCGAATTCATGTATTACAACGAGCAGTCGTACATCAACTCCAATACGGCCTGGCCTGCCGCCGGTATCGCAGCAGGTACCATGCTGCCCAACACCGACTGGCAGAAAGCCGTATTCCAGGTAGGTACTACCCAGGACTATAACCTGATGTACACGCAAGGTACCGACCACGTGAACATGGCTGTGGGTGCCGGTTATCTGAACCAGACCGGTATTCTCGAGGGTCCCGAGTACGAACGTGTGACGGCCCGTATCAACACCGATGCCACCTATGGTATCTTCAAGATCGGCGAGAACCTCACCTTCCAGCACACCGACAACATGACGACCAACAGCGGTTCGTTTGCCAACGCCCTCTCTACGCCGCCGGTAATTCCCGTATACGACCCCAACGAGCCGTCGGGACGCGGCGGTTTCGGCTACGGTAGCGCCACCTTCCCCACCTACACCACCAACCCGGTAGCCAATCAGGAGTCGATACGCAACCAGCAGGTAAACGACCGTGTCATCGGTAACCTCTTCGTAGAACTGGATATTTGGAAATACTTCAAATACAAATTCAACTTCGGTGTCGATGCCTGGTTCGGACGCACCAAAACCATCAACCACTGCTACACCATGCGTATGGCGTCGGGCGAACAGCGCTACAACGATATCCTCGACGACATTCGCGACCAGCGCTTCACCCTGTTGATGGAGCACACCCTCAACTACAACCAGAAGATCGGCAAGCACACGATAGGTGCCCTGGTTGGTTACACGACCGAAGATGTGAACTGGAACTACCTGAGAAACCAGGGTTACAACCAGAAGGTCGACGGCCTGTGGCAAATCGACCTCGTGGGCGAACAGAACAACATGTGGGGTTCGCAACAGGAGCGCCGCATGATCTCTTACCTGGCTCGTGTCGACTACAACTACGACGACCGCTACCTGTTGCAGGTCAACTTCCGTAGCGATGGTTGCTCGAAGTTCGGTCCCGAGAAACGTCGCGGTAACTTCCCCTCGGCTTCGCTGGGTTGGAGAATCTCGAACGAAAAATTCTTTGAGCCGCTGCTCAAGTATGTCAACAACCTGAAGCTGAGAGGCAGCTGGGGTATGATTGGCGATATGCAGGCATTGGGCAACTACGACTACATTCCCGGTATCGACCACACCGGCCCTTACGAAGGTTTCTGGGCCATCTTCGGTCCCTCGGGCAATGAGACCCTGTATCAAGGTGCTACGCAGAGTGCCGCCGTCAACACCAAGTTGGGTTGGGAAACCAAGACCACGACCAACATCGGTCTCGACTTCGACCTGTTGAACAGCCGCCTGTACGGATCGGTAGAGTGGTTCAGCTCCAAATCGACCGACCTGCTTCTGAACCTGAAGACCGCCTGGGTTACCGGTGTTTCTACCAAGTGGACCAACTACGGCGAGATGCGCAACAGCGGTTTCGAATTTATGGTAGGATGGCGCGACAAGGTGAACGACTTCTCCTACTCGGTATCGGCCAACCTTTCTACCGTACGCAACGAGGTGATCCGCCTGGGCGACTCGTACTATGAGTCGGGTGTGAACAACATCAACCGTTCGGAGCCGGGCCGCTCGATTGGCGACTTCTATCTGATACAGTTCGACGGCATTTTCCAGAACATGGACGAGGTATTCAACCACACCACTACGCTTCCCGACGGTACGGTGAAGGTGATACAACCCAATGCCCAGCCGGGTGATGTGCGCTATGTCGATGCCAATGGCGACGGTATGATCGATACCAACGACCGCGTGTGGTGCGGCAGCCCGCTGCCCAAACTGGAGGGCGGCCTTACCTTCTCGTGCGAGTGGAAAGGCATAGACTTCAACATGTTCTGGGCCGGCCGCTATGGCAACAAGATTTTCAACGATGTGCGTTACGCCACGCTGGCCTTCACGGTAGACAACCTGCCTGCCGATGTGAATCCCTGGACATGGGACAACCCCTCGAACGAATATCCCCGCATGTACTCGGGCAGTACCGACAACAACCTCTATTATGTAGACCGTTTCCTCGAGGATGGTTCTTACCTCCGTCTGAAAAACATCCAAATCGGTTACACCTTCCCCGAGAAATGGTTGAAGAAGTTGTCGATTTCCCGGTTGCGTGCCTATGTGGGAGGTTCCAACTTGCTCACCATCACGAAGTACAAGGGATATGACCCCGATATTATCTGCACCGACGTATTCGGCCAGGGCAACGATACGGGACAATATCCGTCGACCCGCCAGTTGAACGTAGGATTACAAGTATCATTTTAATTGAAAATCAGTCATGAAAAAAACTATTATAAGTGTCTTAGCCGCATTGAGCCTGCTGTCGTCGGTCTCTTGCTCCGACGAGTGGCTCACGCTGTCGGATCCCAACCGTGAATCGGCCGATACGTTCTGGCAGACAAAAGAACAATTTGAACAAGGCTTGTATGCCTCATATTCGGTATGGCGCCGCCCGGGCATGTTCAGCCGTTGGTTCCATGTGCTCATGATCCTTCGTAGCGACGAAGGGTGGAGCGAAAGTCCCGACCCCAAGTTCCAGGCGTATGGAAACTTTATCATCTCGCCGTATAATGTCGAGTCGACCGAGGGTATCGTGTCGCCCTGGAGCGAGACGATGAACCAGCTCTTTTATGTCAACCAGGTAATCGACAACATGAACAACCGGGGCTACTCGCTGATGACCAAGGAGGAGGCCGACAAGATCATGGGTCAGGCCTACTTTATCCGTGCCGTCGACTACTGGTACATGGCCGGTACCTTCGGCAAGATGCCGCGGCAGATTACGACCCTGGCCGACGGCGAGGTAATCGAGCAGGAGGAGATGTATCGCCAGGCTTTGTCGGACTTCGACAATGCCAGCCGGCTGTTGCCCGAAGAGTGGCCTTCGGCCGATAAAGGCCGTCCCACCGTGGGTGCCGCTTTGGGTATGATGGCCCGTTGCAACATGCAGTTGGCCGGTATCTGCAAACGTCCCTGGGAAAACCGTTTGAGCGAAGCCGAGGCTTTCTGGCAGGCTGCCAAGAAGAATATCGAAGACATATTTGTCATGAACCGCTACGACCTGGTTCCCAACTGGCTCGACAACTTTACCGAGGCCAACGAGAACAACATCGAGTCGCTGTTCGAAATCAACTTCAAGAACGGTCTGACCAACGGTCAGGAGACCGGTATGCACCGCCCCAAGTTCTTCGGCCTCTACCTGGCTTCGGGCGAGGGTGCCTGGAACGACGGTTCGTCTCGCGACTGGCTGCTCGACGAGTTTGACAAGGAGCTGGACAAGGATGGCAATACCGATATGCGCAAACGCTACACCCTCTTCTACAACGACCCCAACGACACGCAGCTCTATTATGGCAAGACCTATGCCGAGTGGGATGCCATCAACCACTTCCCCCACAAGTGCTACTGGCGCAAGTATACCAGTGTCGATACCGACAACCTGCCCGAGGATTACAGTTCGGGTACCAACTTCAGAGTATTGCGCCTGGCCGATGTCTACCTGATGTATGCCGAGGTATTGAACGAAATCTCTACCCCTGATCGTACGACGGCTGTCGAGTATATCAACAAGGTACGCCGCCGTGTCAATATGGCCGACCTGAATGCCGCTCTCTTCAATGACTACGAGACCCTGAAAGAGCAGTTGCGTCACGAGCGTCTGGTAGAGCTTTGCGGCGAGTGCACCCGCTGGAACGACCTCGACCGCTGGGGCGACCTGCACGACCAGACCCGAGTCAACCAACTGGCCGAGCGTGACCCCGACTTTCTGAACTACAAGGTGGGAATCAATCACTTGTACATTATCCCCAACCATGATATTTCGCTGTACCCCGGCCTCACTCAAAATCCGGGCTACTAATCACTCACACTTACATTTGAAAATATAGGAAAAGATGAAAAACGTATTCAGTATATTGTTAATTGGATTGTTGGGCTGCTCGATCGTACCGAGTACGCTGGTGAGCTGTTCCGACGTAGAGGGCGACGGTATCGACTCGATTCTGTGGAACGGAAGTACCAACCCTCAAAATACGAGTTATCACAATCCGGTGTGGGAGCCGTCGCTCGAGGGAGGAACCGTGTACAAAGGTGCCAGCCTGTATGTGGCTATCTCGGCTGAAACCGAGTGGGCTCCCGGCCTGAAATATTGTGCTCCTACGATTACCTCGTCCGACCTGATGAGCTGGGACTTCAGCTCGCAACAGGCCTTCTCGTACGACTCGAAAGATGAAGAAGGCGAGCTGGTTGTCGGTACGCGTCCGGCCTGGACTCAGGGTCGCATCGCATCGCTTTCGGCCGACTTTGCCAAAACCGTTTCGGGTTCGCCCTATTGGATGGTCTACGGCATCGAGGGCGAGAATGTGATTGGTGCCGCTTGTGCTTCGAGCCAGCAGGGCCCCTTTACCGATTTGGGCAAACTGCTCTCGGCCGAGGATCTGGGTGTGACTACGCTGGCCAATCCCTTCATTGCCGTATTCTCTACCAAGTTCTATCTGTGCTACACGACCGAAAACGGTTCGTATGTGCAGGAACTCACCTTGCGTAAAAACACCTTGCCGGTACTGAAAGGCGAGCCTACGCTGATTGCCGGTCCGCAGATGAGCAACATCGCGCTCTATCGTACCGACTCGAAAAACTACTACCTGTTGGGCACGGTCGACAACGGTCAGGGCGGCACCGAAATCCGTTATGCCCGCTGTGAGACGGTGAACGGACAGTATGTCGACAAGGCCGGTACCGACCTCTTGTCGGGCTCGAAAGGCGAGTTGCTGGTTCAAGGCACTGCAGCCTACACCAACCCCGACAACGTATGCCGCGTGTTCGAGAACAACGACGGTATTCAGTTTATCGCCTACAACGCTACGGCCGTGGGCAACGAGACCATGAGCAGCGGCTATGCCCGCAATCCGCTCTTTCTCACTCCCTGTGAGCTGAACGAAGAGGGATGGTTTGCTCAGGTGGTTACGCCTGTCGCCGACTGGACGGCTCCCAAGTTTAAATAAACCTCTCATTCGGTTGCGGGCCGGTGCCCGTTTGGCCCATCGGCCCGCAACTTCGATACAATCAATGGACATTCAATGACATTTAATTTTAATATTTATGAAAAATCTATTTACCGCAATGCTTCTTGTGCTGGGCCTTTCGCCTGTATGTGCACAGCAGAATTATGTAGTCGACATAGACCACGGTACCGATATGACCGGTGGTGCAGAGGTCGACGTGAACAACGACGGTTACCTCGACCTGATCTGGGGCGGCCGTGCCCGTAACGATATAGGACGTGTAATCGAGGATGCCGACGGCAACGAGGTGGAGACCACCTATCAGGCTTGGCAGAAGATTTGGAACCCCGCTACGTCGAGCTACGATGTACAGGAGTTTCAGGATATTCTCGGCGAACGCGTATACATGAACTTTGCCGATTTCAACAACGACGGTATCATGGACTATTTCCTGTGCAGTTCGGCCAGCGGTAACATGAATGTGCCTCTGGGTCTGTTCCTGGGTAATGGCGACGGTACCTTCACTCAACAGGAGATTACGGTCAAGACGGCCGAAGGCGAAGAGTTCCCCTTCCGTCCGACAGCTGTCGACCTGGCCGACTTCAACAACGACGGTCTGATGGATATGGTAGCCATTGGTTACTACAACGACGGTGAACTGCATCACGCCAACTCGATTTTGCTGAACCAGGGTAACTTCGAGTTCAAGGCTATCCAGACCGACCTCATTTCGTATCAGTTGGCTTTGGACTGCGTGCGTGCTGCCGACCTGAACAACGACGGTTATCCCGACTTTATCCTGCAGGGTAATGCCGATAACGGTTCGGGCCCCATCAAAAACGGCAAGACGCTGGGTCGTGTGTTTGAAATCTACCTCAACCTGGGCCAGGAGGTAATCGACGAAGAGGGCGATCCTGCCTTCTACGCACTCGATATTGCCAGTGCGCAGAACATCTATCACCTGGGCAACGGTAACATTGCCTGTGCCGACTTCAACAACGACGGTTACATGGATATCTTTGCTTCGGGCGAATCGGCCGACGACGGTAAACCCGCCGACAACTTCGAGTTTGTACACCAGATGCTGATCAACGCAACTTCCAGCCGATGGCTCAAAGCCAGATCTCGAAGGATATTCGTCCGCTGAACAGCACGCACTACGGAACTCGTGCTATCGACTACGATGGCGACGGTTATTACGACCTCTTTATCCCGGGCTGGTGTACGGCTATGCCCGACGGTTCGGCCAGCACACAAGCCGGATTCTGGTATAAGAACTCGGGTACGGGCGTGATGAGCAGCTATACCCGCATACCCGGTGCCAGCGAAATCGGTATCTTCTTTACCGAAGACGGTGTGCGCGGTGCCCGCAACTACTTCATGGCCGGTGGTAGCTGGGATGCTACCTACCTGACCGGCGACCAACAGGGTCGTGTCGTAGTGACTATGGCCAACACCAACGCCAAAGCCGCTCGTCCCGATGCTCCTACCAACCTGCAGGCCAGCGTGACCGGCAACCAGGTACAGCTCTCGTGGGATGCCGCCGCTACTTCGAAAAACAATGTAACCTATGAATATTATCTGAAAGATAAAGCTACCGGCAAGATGTACACGTCGTGCTCTTCGCACGTAGGTGGCGAGCTCGACGGTGTGCGCAAGCTGATGACGATGGGCAACGCTTACCTCAACAAGGCCATCACGCTGAACAACATCCCCGACGGTTCTTATGAATGGGGCGTACAAACGATTAACGCTTCGTACGAAGGTTCTACCTTTGCCGTAGGTTCTCTGGTTGTAGGTTCGGGCAGTGGCGTAGAGTCTATGATGAGCGACGATGCCGTGAAGGTTGTTGCCGTAGCCGGTGGTGTGGAACTGCAGGCCGAGGGCAATGCCGTATGCCAGATTTACCTGGTATCGGGTCAGTTGGTCAACGAGGTATCCTTTACCGACTTTGCCCGGGTGGAGCTCCCCTCGGGTTGCTACCTGGTAAAAGTGACTGCGGCTCATGGCGTGAAAGTACAAAAGGTTGTGTTATAATAAGGTTAAAGTTAGAAATTGTATGATTAGAAGAGACGAGGGGAAGTATCGGAGTTATACTCCCCCGTCTTTTTAGAAAAAGATTGATTATGAAAAAGCTCGTTTTACTGCTGTATATGTTGGTGGGAGTCGTGCTGTCGGTGAGAAGCCAGGCTGTTATCAACATGCCGTTTACCCAGAATCCGGCACTCACGGTCTCGACTCAAAGTGTGTTTCTCGCCTTTCAGGAGCCGGGCATGGAGCTGGGGGCCGATTTGGTGATTACCGGCGGCAGCGGCACATACAGATACCGATGGACCAGCAACGGCGCCGAATTGGGGACAGAACCTACGCTATACGTCACAGCCATGGGCGTGTATAGCCTGGAGATTTTCGACACCTGCGATTGCGAGCAGACGGTCACCTTCCATGTGAACGATGGCAGCGGCATCGAGTCGCTCGAGGCCTCGGCCTGCAAGGTATATCCCAATCCCGCCGCCGATTACCTGATTGTCGAATCTGGTACGGGCAAGGAGATGAAACAGGTTTCGCTGGTAGCCGCCAACGGTCAGTTGGTCAAGGTGTTTGCCGACGTATGGGGCTCCAAGACCATGCTGAGTCTGGACGGAATTGCCCCGGGCCAGTATCTGCTCAACTGTGTGTATGACGATGAGAAGGTTGCCACTTCGGTAATATGGATTAAATAAGAAGATAGACGATGAAAAAGATAGTATTAGCAGCAGCCCTGTTGCTGTGTAGTGTGGGGAGTTATGCCGAAGCGGTAGTTTCGTATGCCCGTAAAAACCAGAATGTCACGCTCGACTTGAACTGGACCTCGGCCAACTATGGCACGGTACAGTGGCAGAAGTCGAACGACGGGGGCACGTCGTGGGTCGATATTTCGGGTGCTACCTCTCCCCAATATACGTTTAAGATTACGTCCGATGGTTTGTATCGGGCTTGTGTGAAGGGCGATCCGGCCTGCCCCGATATTCTGCTGGAGCGGGAGGTGAAGGTGGTCGATTTCAGTGTAGACGTCGTTTCGTCGACCTCCAGTACCGTAGATGTAGAGGTGAACGATGTAGACCTGGCCGGAGCGCAGGTGGTGGAGTATGGTTATTGTGCCAACTTCTCGTCGCTGCAACGTCCCTATGAGATTATGAATCGGGTGAAGGTAGGCGAGCAACTGCCGGCCGGCGATACGTTCGACTTTACCTGTACCGACTTGCGACCCAACGAGACCTACTCGGTGCGGGTCTATTTCAAGACTGCCGACGGCTCTGTCATTTACGGCCCCGGCAAGCTGGCCTCGACTATCGAGGGGCTGGAGTGGAGTTCGGAAGACTGGACCATCGAGAAGCAGGCAATCGGAGCCCGCTTTGCGCTGGTGGGCTCGACGAGCGACAGCAACCCGAACGTGAAGTTCTGGCTGGGGAGCGATGCCAACAGCCTGAGCGAATATACGGTGACCGACCTGGGCGACCACAAGTACAGTGCGCAGGTCGATAACCCGGTGCCCAACACGCCGTATCTGGCCGTGGTGACGGCCGAAATCGATGGCGAAGAGGTGCGCATCGAAAAGCAGGTGAAAACCCTGTCGGACTACTCGAATGTCGTAGTCGATGAAACCGTGAAACCGGTAACCCACACCATTCTGTGGGACAAGACCAAACGATTGACCCAACTCTCGCCCGAGGGGCAGCAGGTGGAATATCCGCGCATGTGCCGTGTGGACGAGAACAAGATATTGCTCATGTATCATGGCAGCCGGGGTGCCGACCAGTGGTCGAACATCTATCTGCGCAAGAGTTACGACAACGGTGTGACCTGGACCGAACCGGTCATCCTTTTCGACAAGGAGCAATCTAACTTCGGCAGCCACTACCGGCGCATTGTTAACCCCGAGATGATCAGGTTGCAGAACGGTTGGATATTGATGACCTGCGTGGGCAACGGTAACCCCGAGACCAATGAGAACTGCCATGTGTTGGCCTGTGTGTCGAAAGACGGCGGCGAGACCTGGGGCGACCCCATCATCGTGGGCCGTGGCCGCACCTGGGAGCCGCAAGTGGTGCAACTGCCCAACGGGGAGCTGGAGCTGTTCGTGTCGAGCGAAGCCAAATGGTACCCGGGTGCCAACCTCTATCAGGAGATTGTTTTTGCCCGCTCTACCGACAACGGCTTGACCTGGACCGAGCTGAAACGCTGCTCCTACAACCCGAACTGCCGCGACGGTATGCCTTGTGCCCTGGTGATGCAGGGGAATAAGGGTATACTCTTTACCATCGAGTGTGTGAACGGTTCGCCCTCGCCTTCGGTGCTGCACCGAGGTTTGAACGAAGAGTGGGAATCGGGCGACTGGGACCGTGTACAAGACGACCGCCGGTGGGGTACTCCCATCTCGGGCGGCGGTGCTCCCTATTGCCTGCAACTGCCTACGGGCGAGATTGTGGTGTCGAGCCACGCCGGGGGTACCGGTGTATGGCAGACGGGTCGTCCCCGCATTGTCGTGGGCGACAATACCGGCCACAACTTTACCTCGGCGGTGACTCCGCTGGCCGGCACTTCGCCTCTGCCCTCCAATACGGGAGCCTATTACAACTCGATGTTCTTGAAAGATAACGAGACCGTGTGGCTGCTCATCACCAAGGCCGAGTATAACGGCAATACCCGTGAGAACAGTGCCATCATGTGTCTGGAAGGTAAAATCGTTGAAAAACAATAAGTAAGTATATATGAATGCAAAATCTGTAATACTGGTTTGCGGAATGTGGGCCGCCGCTACCGTAGCTTGGGCCCAATATGCACCGGCTGGCGACCGCATCAAGACCTCGTGGGCCGAAGATATGGATGTCAATCGGGTGTGGGCCGAGTATCCCCGCCCCATCATGGAACGCACCGACTGGAGCAACCTGAACGGTCTGTGGAGCTATGCCATCGAGCCGAAGGCTGCTGCCATGCCCCGGCAATACGACGGTGAGATTCTGGTACCTTTTGCCGTAGAGTCGAGCCTGTCGGGGGTAGGGAAGAGCCTGGGCGAAGAGCAGGTGCTCTGGTACAAACGCGAGTTTACCGTCCCCTCGAAGTGGAAAGGCCGGCATGTGCTGCTGCACTTCGGGGCTGTCGACTGGCAGGCCGACGTGTGGGGGAACGACATGAAGGGGGGAATGCACAAGGGCGGTTACACGCCGTTCTCGTTCGACATAACCTCGGCCTTGAAGAAGAGCGGAGCCAATACGCTGGTGGTGCGGGTCTACGACCCCACCGATGCCGGGTATCAGCCTCGCGGCAAGCAGGTGAACCGTCCCGAGGGTATCTGGTATACGCCGGTGAGCGGCATCTGGCAGACGGTGTGGCTC
>ERZ779888.2226-NODE-2226-length-16611-cov-3.921116_pt1 | contig 16611 bp, 15 predicted proteins | sample MGYA00511245_ERZ779888 | MGnify/ENA primary metagenome ERZ779888 (study PRJEB29588, sample SAMEA2155255) | human gut metagenome | biome: human gut; feature: human-associated habitat; material: faeces | place: Denmark | collected 2008/2010 ... | reverse complement strand
GCAGTTCATACAATCCAAACTATATAAAGGAGATTACAATCATGGCAAGAGTAAAATTTATTACAGAAGATGAAGCAGAAGATATAGGATATTCTTTAGTTTTTGTTAAAGTTCAAAATTTAGTAATACATTGTTGTTTTGATGACAATTTACAGAGATGGAAAAACAAATGTTCATTCGAGTACAAAGGTAACTATTATTATGACATAAGCCTGACAGACCCTGAGTATCGGCATGAAAAATATAACGATGTATTATTTAGAGAAGCGGCCATCGTGGTTAGTTTGCCAAGCGAGCCATTTTACGATAGTAAGTTTTACAAGTTTGTTGCAAAAGTGTTTGTGATAGATGGCAATGAATAGTTTCAAAAAGTAAAATTATAAATATTATTTTGATTTAGATAATAAAAAATTAGCAATTCAAAATAAACACCCAAGGAATTATAGTTATGGATTACAGAGTTTTTGATAATATAATTGTCGCGAGAATAGATAAAGGCGAAGAAATACTCGAAAAAATGAAAGAAATCGCAATAAAAGAAAACGTTTTGCTTGCAAACGTAAACGCTTTGGGCGCAACAGACGATTTTACCGTGGGGTGCTACGATACGGTAGAGAAAAAATACTGTTCCAACGTTTTTCACGGCGATCACGAAATCGTTTCCCTTACCGGCACGATTAACACGATGAACGGCGAATATTATTCCCATATTCATATGAGCGCGGCAAACGTAAAAGGCGAAGTAGTAGGCGGTCATCTTAACAGAGCGATAGTCAGCGTCACTTGCGAAATGATAATCACGATTATTAGCGGCAGAGTAGACAGAAAACGCGACGAAAACATAGGTATCAATTTGTTTGAATTCTAACAAGCAAGTCGATAAAAACGATATAAACACGGCGTAAAGGTAATCGTTATTGCGGTTGCCTTTTATAAAAAATGAGAATCGTTCTCAAATTGTTGACACGAAGAGCGACGATTAGTATAATATTCGGGTGAGAAAAAGAAATGCAGTACAATACGAAAAACAAGAAAGAAATAACGGAATTTTTTAACCGACACGCCGACGAGTGGTTTACTTCCGAAGAAGTGGCGGAAAGCGTTGACGGAGTAGGGAAAAGCACCGTATACAGAATCCTCGGAGAACTGTTCGAAAGCGGATTTTTGCTTAGGGAATATTCCGAAGAAAAGGCGTGCGCCGTATATAAGGCGGATAAACGCGGTTGCAGAGAACATTTTCATATTAAGTGTGTTTCTTGCGGAAAACTCGTCCATATCGAAGATAAAGAAACGGAAAAAGAACTCGAAGACGTCGCAAAAAGTAACGGTTTTTGCTTGGATAAAGGAAAAACCGTCTTGTACGGAGTATGCGAAAAATGCAAGGACGGTATAAAAAAATGAAAAAAATATTACCCGGTGTTTTAATCGTAGTTTGTATAATAAGTGCGGTTTTCGGACTTATATCGTGCGGAGAAGTACAAAAATATGACGTGGTTTGCACGATTTTTCCGCAGTACGACTTCGTCAGGAATATAGCGGGCGACAGCCTTTCCGTGAAAATGCTTTTGCCTGCCGGAACGGACGCCCACAATTACGAATTGACGACGAGAGATAAAAGCGCGATCGCTAATTGCTCGGTCTTTATATATATCGGCGGCGAATCGGAAAAATGGGTTAAAGACGTAAGAAAAAGCACGAATATTTCTAAGTCGATTTGGCTCGATTTGTCTAAAAAAGTCGGACTTATGGACGCTGTACACGACCACGAAGACGAGCACGACGACCACGAAGAAACCTTCGACGAGCACTACTATTTGTCTATAAGAAACGCTGTCGATTTGTGCAACGCGATCGCCGAAGAACTTTCTTCCGCATTCCCCGAAAAGAAAGACGAGTTTGAAGCAAATTGTAAAGAATACGTATCCAAACTTAGTGATTTGGATACCCTATACGAAGAAACGTTTGCCGAAATGAACGATAAGAAGGCATACTTTGCGGACAGATATCCGTTTGCTTACCTGTTCAGAGATTACGGAATAGAATGTGATTCTTTGTTCGGCGGTTGTTCGACCGACACCGAGATAACGGCGCAAAAGAAAATCGATTTCGAAAAGGCGTTTTCGTTAAGCAGCAAGAGCGGCGTTTTCGTGCTTGAAAACGGCAATACCAAAGTTGCGCAAAGTATCGTCGAAAAATGCGGCGGCAAGATTTACACGCTCGATTCCTGCCAAACGGTAACGAAGAAAGAACTTGAAAACGGAACGGGCTATTATGAGAAAATGAAGAAAAATTTGTACGTAATAAAAGAAGGAATAAGATAATGTTAATAGTCGAAGCACAGGATTTGGCACTCGGATACGACGGAAGAGCGTTGGTTTCCGATTTGAATTTTAAGATAAACGGCGGCGAGTTCGTTTCCGTAGTCGGAGAGAACGGATCGGGAAAAAGCACGTTGATAAACGCAATACTCGGTATGAATAAATCTATGTCCGGCAAGTTGTCGGTTTTGAACGAAAACGGTAAAAAAGCGCACGTCGGGTTTTTGCCGCAAAGAAGTGAAATCGCAAGTAATTTTCCTGCGACGGTAGGTGAAGTAGTTTTGGCAGGTTGCCTTAACAGGGGCGGCTGGTTACCGTTTATTACAAAAGCGCAAAAAGCCCTTTGCGAAAGCAATATGCGCCTTATGCAGATAGAGGATCTGAAGAAAAAACCTTTCGGAATACTTTCCGGCGGTCAAAAACAGCGCGTTTTGCTCGCCAGAGCGTTATGTTCCGCCGCAGACGGACTTATTCTCGACGAACCTACAGTCGGACTCGATCCTATGGTTACGCGCGAAATGTACAGAGTGATTACCGGGCTTAAAGATAAGGGTATTACCGTTATTATGGTGTCGCACGATATGGATAACGCGCTTACTTTGTCCGATAAAATATTACACGTCGGACACGATAAAAACTTTTTCGGTACGCCGGACGAGTATAAAGACGCTTTGCTGAGCGGATTTTTGACCAACGGGAGATTTTATGGGTAATTTCGGTTATCTCGCCGATAAAAGCGTGATTTTTGCATTGATTTGCACGGCTTTGATAGCGGCTTGCGCAGGGATACTTGGCGTAGTTCTCGTGCTGAGAAGATATTCGATGCTCGGAGACGGCTTGTCGCATATCGCTTTCGGAGCGTATGCCGCCGCAACTGCAATGAGTTTTGCCGACAATATGTTGCTTACAGTGCCGGTAACGATAATAGTTGCGATATTGATGCTGAAAATCCGCGAAGACGGCAAAATAAAAGGAGAAACGGTAATCGCAATGCTCAGCACGGGTTCGCTTGCGATAGGATATATGGTTATGCACCTTGCAGGAGGAAACAACGTAGCAGGGGACGTTTGCACGACGCTTTTCGGCGGAAACGCCATTTTGTGCCTTACGGCAAAAGACGTCGGCGTTTGTTGTGGACTTGCGGTAGGCGTCGCACTCGTGTTTTTGCTGTTTTATAACAGAATTTTTGCGGTTGCGCTGGACGAAACCGTGGCGAAAGCAACCGGGATAAAGGTCGGCGCGTATAAAACTTTGCTCGCCGCAACCATAGCGATAGTAATAGTACTTGCAATGGAACTCGTAGGAGCGTTGCTGATAAGCGCACTCGTGGTTTTCCCCGCGCTGACCGCAATGCGATTTACGAAAAGTTTTAGAGCAACGGTTATTACTTCCGCGGCGATTTCGACGGGAACGGCGATAATCGGACTGCTGTTTGCCTGCGTCGTCAATACCCCCATAGGCCCGACGATCGTTATTGCGAACGTAGCGGTGTTTTTGATCGCTTATCTTATCTCGACGATTGTCGGAAAGAAAGGCAAAACCGCAAAAGCGACAAAATAACGGCAAAAACATAAACGGAAACCACAAGTTCGGAACGAAAAAGGCGAATAGGAAAAGTAAAAACTTTTTTTGACAAAAAGAAAAATAAGGGCATAAAAACATTGACAAGCCCGAAAAAAAATAGTAATATATATTGCGTCAACTGGGTATGGCGCAGTTTGGTAGCGCGCTTGAATGGGGTTCAAGAGGCCGGAGGTTCGAATCCTCTTACCCAGACCATAACCATAGATAAAAATATGCACCTCTAGCTCAGTTGGTAGAGCAAATGACTCTTAATCATTGGGTCCAGGGTTCGAGTCCCTGGAGGTGCACCAAAAGGGTATAATCCGAACTTTTTACTCATCACGGGTGATTGGTTCGGATTTACTTTTTTATTTTCGGATTTACAATAAAGTAAAAGGGCTTGCGGGATATCCGCAAGCCCTTTTGCCGTTGTTCAAGGTTTATGATATTCGGCTCAACCTTTCTGAAATTCACATATTATCTTATTTTTTCAGAATCCGCCTCTTTATTGCGGATCTTTTCAAATACCGTCTATGCGGTCTGTCCTTATGTATTCAACAGGACTCTTTCTTATTCAATTTTGTATTCAGTTGTCGTTTTTGTCTTTCTGCCTTCCATTCTTCAAACTCTCTTTTTCCTTCTTCCGTTTCAAAGAGTGATTGAATGGCGGGCAGCAATGCTCTTGCGAGCGAGTCAATTTCATAATCTGGTATGCCTGTGGTGTTCTTTTTCTTTCTCGACATTTTTTCCCGATAGCATTTTCTCCTTTTCAGCGATTATTCAGTTGTGGTCAAAGCAATGAAATTGCAAGTACGATCGTCTGCACGACAAGCAATGCAGGTGTAAGCCACAGCAGGAATTTGCGAAACCCGCTCTCGAAACGGATATTCTCCCGTAACTGTTCCATTTCTTTTTCGGTCTTTCGGATTTCTTCCTGCGTTTTGAATAATGTTTCCCGCACATTTAGCAGCATTTCCGCTTTCATATCATTTACAGAAGTCGAAACCGCCTTTTTGACTTGTATTCCGATGCTCTCGTTGAGTTTCTCTGTTTTCGCGGTTTCCGTTTTGATTTCCCGTACCGCTTTGTCCACGGTTGTTGTCAGATCGTATTCCGTCGCCGCCATATCCGCCCGCATTTCCTCGATGAGCTTGTTCTGCGTCTCGATCAATTTGTTGCATTTCTCGTTCGATATCGCCAACGCTTCTTTGAGTAAATCGGTTTTGATATGCTGCCTGTCCTGTTCGTTCATTTCCTGCAACATCGCAAGCGGTGTTGCAGTTTGTCCTGTTTCCATATTTTTCAATGACATTTAATACCTCACTTTTCGTATAATTTTGTCCGAGTTTCAGCCCTCGGATAGCTTTTTTCTTTTCGGGGTGCAGGTAGGAGTATTCCGTCTTGCTTCTCGTAACGCTTACCCCGTACTTTGCGAGATGAGCGAAAAATTCGCTCTCGTCGCTTGCCAAAAGTTTTCCTTCCTCAATGACCTCTCTTAAATCTTCCTTCCACGATGTACCGCCTTTGAGAATGATATGCTGCTCGTCCTGTGTTCGGTTGTTCTCGGCTTTCTTCCGAAAATCCAAAGAGGAAAATCCGAACTCTTCTCCGATCTCATTCGCCATATCTTTCAGCCTCGTATAATCACTGTCGTTAAAATGCAGTTTCTTTCCCGTAATAGGGTGGACGGCATTGACCACGATATGACTGTGAACGGTCTGCGTATCCGTATGCGTGGCTATGACGCACTCGCAACCCTTGAACATCTTTTCCGCGCAAGCTCTCGCATACTCATGTACCATGCGAGGATCAGCTCTATCTTTCCTGTCGGGAGAAAGTTTGAAATGATAATACTTTCTCTCGTCGTAGTCTGTATATTTTCCGAACCTCGCCGCCGTTTCTTTGAACTGCGCTGAATAATCCTCGTCTATGAAAAGGTTTTGCACGTCGATATACTTTGCCTTATCCTTGCGGGTAATATAGCCGATAGCCATATCAGGCATGGCTTTGCCCGCCGTACCTTTCAAAAGCGGCATTTCAGTTCCCTCCGATAATGGAGAGCAAAGCGCGATACGCTCTCTTGCACTCTGCCGCGGCAGACAATACTTGTTCTTTCTCATTCGGGTGGAAGTGACAACGCCGAACCGCTTGATTTAAGTTATTGCCTTGCCGTTTAAGTTCCTGCAATATCTCTCCGCTGCGTTCGAATACAACAACGGGCTTGTCCGTCAATGCGCGGATCAGAAAGTCTGTTCGGCTCAATCCGCTTGTCTTTACCTTCTCATCAATGATGCGCCGTTCCCGTTCCGATACGCGGAAAGAATAGGTTATTGGTCTGTTTCGTTTTACTGTTTTCTTCTCGATAATTTTTTCCTCCAAAGTTTTTTGTACTTCCATAAAAGGGTATTAGGGGAAAGTATTTCCCCTAACGAGGCGAGCGGAACGCTCGGCAAGTGGCTTGCCACTTGCGTACCTCGCCATTACGAAAAGCGGCAGTCTGCTCCGCTTGTGTAACACACTACGGAACAGGCTGTCTTCGTCTGTTTTGCTTTCCGTTTTTTGTTGTTTGCTTGCCGTTTTATGGCGGTCTGATCGTTCTTTGTTTGTTCATATCTTCCTCCTTATCTGATTTGTTTTTATCTTTACCCACGCCGAAAGGAGAGGGCTACGATAACTAAAAAAGTGTGCAAAAAAGTCGCTGACAGCTTTTCGCATATCACCGACCTTAACCGTATTTAGCAACTTCGTATTGCTCTATGGTGGTTAGCCATTCTATTGTGATGCCGACTGTTGAATACGCTTTCGCGCCCCGACATCTAAAATTGTACGCAAATAAAACCCATAATCGCGCGTCCAAAAATGCGAGATAAAACAGGCTCAACTCCATAAAAAGAGTACACTTAAAAAAGCCTTTCATCGCACATCTTTTTCAAGCAAAGAGAACGTCGGCTTTTTCGGAAAAATTGTATCACAAAAAAGCCCCTCATTGCCTGACGAAAAACAACAACCATACAAGGGCTTTACACGTTCAAAAATTTGTACGCTTACAAAGCCCATAACGGCTCGTCTTTCAGACGGCTCGGGTGCAGCGCAATACGCGCTGAAAACCTCGCGGGCAAATCCCGCTCTACTGCGCAGAAAATTCTGCTCCCCCTCTGTAAGAGGAGAACTACGCCATACACATTTCAAAGTATGGCAAAAGAGTACAGGCGACATCTACACCTGTACTCTTTTATTATATCATATCTATTTCCGTTTGTCAATAAAATACAAACATTTGTTCGTATTTCGATGCTAAAATTTGATTATACGTGTTGCAATTTTATTCTGAAATGTTTTATCATGTTCGACAAAAATCATTGTGGGCCGAAACTGCATGAGCAAATTTTCAATTTGAATACGCGAATAAATATCTATAAAGTTCAAAGGTTCATCCCAAATATATAGGTGTGCTTGTTGGCAAAGACTTTTAGCGATCAAAGCCTTTTTTTTCTGTCCTTCCGAAAAGTTTGTTATATCTTTTTCAAATTGTTGTCTTTGAAACCCCATTTTATGAAGAATGGCCTTAAACAAACTTTCATCTATATGCTCCGAAAACGCAAAATCGGAAAGTGTACCCCGTAAGTGTGATGTGTCTTGCGGAACGTAAGAAATAGTAAGATTTGAACCTCTTTCTATTATCCCCAAATAATCTATTGAATGTCCGTACAACAATTTTAATATACTGCTTTTACCGCAACCGTTTTTACCTTCAAGGGCAATTCTATCTCCGCGCATAATATCAAATGTTACAGGCTTACATACCTTGTTATTGCCATAAAACGGTACAACGTCAGAGAGAGAAATTAACCGTTCAGAACGGTATGTCAATGGTGAGATTTTGAGACCGCTTTCAATTTCAACATTTTTGAGCAATGTTGATTTTTGCTCAATTTCTTTTTGCTGCCTTGCTTCTACAACCTTCGCTCTTTTCATCATCTTGGCTGACTTATGTCCTATATATCCCTTATCTGGTTTTAATCCGGAATCTAAAATGCCATTTTTTGTTTTTTCTACCTTATTTGCCCAATTTGCGGTGCGTTTTGTCGTTTCTTGCAGCCGTTGAATATCGCTTTGTAATCGACTGTTTTGTCTGCGTTCAAAATCTTGCTGACGTTCAAAATTTTCCATATAAGAAGAATAGTTTCCGCTTTGAACTTCAATATTGGAACGATTGATGGAAAGCACATGGTCGATACAACCATCCAAAAAACATCTGTCGTGGGATACTAATATAAAACTTTTTTTCTTACGCAAATATGCTGAAACTAATTCTCTTGCTCGCATATCCAAATGATTGGTAGGCTCGTCTATAAGCAAGAAATGCCCTTCATTCAAGAACAGTGCTGCAAGTAAAACCTTTGTCTGTTCTCCATTTGATAAAGTATCAAATGGTCTGTATAAACAATTTTCATCCACTTCCAAATAGGATAATTCACGCATAATTTGCCATTCTTCGGCTATAGGACAAATTCCCTGTAAAATAGAATTTGTTAATTTGCTTCTATCTGGTACACTGTATGGAAAATAATCAAATTGAACGGAAGATGTTATTTTTCCTTGATATTCATATTTACCTTGCAAGATATTCAAAAAAGTTGTTTTTCCTCTGCCATTTCTGCCAATAAAACCGAGTTTCCAATTCGTATCTATCTGAAAACTGACATTTTCAAATATATTATCGAAGCTCGATGGGTAGGCAAAAGTAAGATTTTCAATTTTTATGACTGACATGGATAAAAAACCTCCTTAAAAGTAAAAAAGAACTATGAGAAAGTAATCTCTCATAGTTCGGTAAATGCTCAAAATAATTTTATACTTATATTTGAGATATAGACAGATTTCACTTTCTTGCAATAACGCAAATCACAAAAGCATAACTACTTTCGAAATTTGCAATATAATGATTTAGCAAGAAAATTTAATCACTCCGTTCACCTCAAACATTTTCTATGCCACAGTATACCATAACAATTCAATTTAGTCAAGCATTTATTAGAGAAGTTTTAGAAAATAATTCTATTTTCATATTGATTTTAATTTAGAAAAAGTATATAATAAATACTCGAGGATATCAATAATGAATAATACAATTGGAAACAGATTAAAGACATTGCGCGAGAGCATCGGAAAGTCACAATCATTTATTGCAAAAGAGATTGGAACAGTAGCACAGCCAGCAATTTTTCGTTATGAAAGTGGTCAAAGCGATGTTCCGAATGCTATTTTATTGTGGTACGCCGATTATTTTGACGTTTCTCTCGATTATATTTTCGGGCGCACTGATAAGCCGCAAGGAATTTTGTATGACTATAACCCTAAAACCTTGGATGACAAAAAGATGAAAGAATTTATCGAAATGTGTTTTGATCCGAAATCTCCTGCTAATGCAAAGCTAAAAGAGTCTATTTTGAAATTATTGCAAGAAAATCAGAAATAATTTCTATATATGACTATATCTGTCAAGTTTTCTATGGTATAATGCACACAAAGAAAAAAAGGGAGATAAACGATGAAAGCTGTTATTTACGCCCGATATTCTTCGGACAATCAAACGGAAGCCTCTATCGAAGGGCAGCTCCGCGAATGTATGGAATTTGCGGAACATACGGGCATAGACGTTATCGGCAATTATATAGACCGTGCGCTTTCCGCAAAGACGGATAACCGCCCCGAATTTCAGCGAATGATCAAAGACAGCTATAAACACGCCTTCGATTGCATTATCGTCTGGAAATTAGACCGTTTTGCCCGCAACCGCTATGACAGCGCACATTATAAAACGCTGCTCAAAAAGAACGGCGTAAAGGTTATATCCGCAAAGGAAACAATAGCAAACGGTTCGGAAGGAATCTTGCTTGAATCGGTTTTGGAAGGAATGGCAGAATACTATTCGGCGGAACTTGCCGAAAAAGTTGTGCGCGGAATGACAGAAAACGTCTTAAAGGGAAAAAACAACGGCGGGCAGGTAACATTCGGCTATGAAATCGATGAAGAAATGTATTTCCACCCCAACCCTACGACCGCACCGATCGTAAAAGAAATTTTTACACGATATGCCGACGGAAAGACGATAAAGCAAATCACAGACTATCTGAACGAGAAAAATATATTGACGATCCGCGGCGGCAAAATGACGATCAACATTGTTCAGCGTATGCTGTCAAACCGCAGATACATCGGTGAGTACAAATTCCGTGATACAATCATCGAACACGGCATTCCTGCACTTATAGACGACGATTTATTTGAGCGCGTTCAAAAACGCCTTGCCAAAAATAAAAAAGCGCCTGCACGCCATAAGGCTGAGGACGACTATATTCTGACTTTGAAATTGTTTTGCGGTAAATGCGGAGCGCATATGTTTGGAGAGAGCGGCACGGGAACGTCGAGAACATACCGCTATTATAAATGCGCACGGGCAAAGAAAGGAAAACTGTGTGATAAAAAAGCCGTTCGCAAAGAATGGATGGAAGAAATCGCAATCCAAAAGGCTCTCGGCGTTTTGGAAAATGCGGAATTGGTCAATCTGCTTGTGGATAAATTATACGCTTTACAAGGCGAAGAAAATCCGAGATTGCCTCGTTTGAACGAGCAAAAGGCAGATATAGAAAAACGTATCGAAAATATGCTTTCCGCAATCGAACAAGGAATTATAACAGACAGTACGAAAGACAGACTTTCGCAGTTGGAAGCAAAGAAAAAAGAAATAGAAATCACAATCTTGCAGGAAAAGATAAAAAAGCCGTTTCTTACGAAAGAACAGATTTTATTCGGAATAGAAAAGTACAAAAAGTTAGATTTAACCACACAAGAAGGAAAACAGCGATTGATAGACGGTTTTATCAATGCGATCTATGTGTATGACGATAGGATAACTTTTACATACAATTACAAGGACGGAACGGAAACAATAACGCTTTCCGAGTTGGAAAGCGCAAAAAGTTCGGATATAAAATGCGTAGGTGCACCAAAAACGGGAAGAAAACTTGCTTTTTTGCGAGTTTTCTTTCATTTTTAGACAGGTCAATTTTTCGTCATTTTTTCACCCAAAAATCATTGGGTCTACTTTTAAGGTCTTTTCGCGGCAGAGAAACATAGTCGTATAAGCAAACAGTTAACAAATAAGTTTTTCAAAGTTGAATTAAAAAAGATCGAGAAGTTTGTGTGACGGCGCGAGCGGTGTGGGAACGTTCCCTCCGGCGGATCTTTTATGCGTTTTTAATTGAGTTTTATCGGCAGTCGGAATTAAAACGGATTCGGCGAGAAAACGAAGAGTTATCGGTTTTACTTTTTCATACCTACAAATTTTGTGGGTTTACTTGACAACGAAAAAGCAGTTTGATATACTCACCGTGATTTGATATGCTCACCGTGAAATACATATAAATAACCTGTAAGTCTATATAAATAGGACAAATGGTTGTTAAGGAAAGTCGTTTTCAAAACGGCAGGGAGCATACATATGAAAAAAGGATGTCGTAAAATTTTTGCGTCGGCGATAATTATCGCTTTGGCGGCAATACTTGCCGTTTCCTTCGTTGCGTGTAAAACCAAGACCTATACGCTGACGTTCGAAACGAACGGCGGAACGGAAATCGCGCCTATTACGGCGGCGGCGGGCGAGGCCATCGTTGCTCCGTCGGACCCGATTAAAGACGGTTTTTCTTTCAAGGGGTGGTACGCAGAACCCGATTTTTCGGGAGAAAAAGCGGTTTTGCCGTCGGTAATGCCGGAAAACGACGCGACCTATTACGCTCGTTTCGCTCCGCTTAGTCAAGCAACGATAACCCTTGACGCTACCGAATACGGAACTTTGCAGACGACTAAGCAAGTCGCTTACGTCGGAACGAAAATTTCCGAAGCGATAAAAAATCTCGTTCCGCAAGGCAAAGACGATGCCGTTTTTTCTCAGTGGGTTTTAGGGGACGAACCCGTCGGCAACAGAACCTTAACGAAAGACGTTAAGTTAACCGCAAAATATACGGTCGATTTTTCGGCGCGCGTGCGCAAACAAAACACCGACGGAACCTACTCCGACGACTGGGCCCGAACCGAACTCCCCGAAAGAATTACCGAAAACAAGTTCGTCGGTGACGTAATAGACGTTTCCGCCGACTCGATAGAGAAAAACAAATACGACGGTTTCACTTTCGACGCCGACAAAACGATCGCTCTCACGCTCGGCGCGAAAGCGTCCGAAAACGTATATTCGATTTCTTACAAACGCAAATGGTATACTCTCAGATACGATTCCAACTTGCCTTCGGGCGTTTCGTCCGGTTCTCTCGGCGGAACGATGCCAGCCGTTTCTTACCGCGCGGAAAGCGAAGTAACGGTAAGCGAAAACGCCTATACGCTTAACGGATACCGTTTCGCAGGTTGGGCGAAAACGCAAAACGGAACTCCCGACGTAGAAATCGACTCCGCGTTGAAAACGACTACTTCGGACGTAACCCTGTATGCGGTGTGGAACTACGGAAACACCGACGTAAACGGCGGACAGGACAAAATTTCGTACTTAAAGAAAAAAGCGGAACGGTCGTTCTCGAACGCTACGGCTTAGACGACAAGGAAGGAACTTACGACGCAACGACGGGCGAGTTCGTATTTAAGGAAGGCACGAAAACCGTTCTTAGCGGAAGAATTCTTTCAAACGGCACTTTCTCCTACGTGGACGAAAACTATAAAAACAGAACATCCGTCCGTTACGACAGAAAAACCGACGAAACGATTAGCGGAGAAACGCTCGTTACCGAGGGACTTTTCCACGCGGAATATACCTGTTCAAAAGACGGTTCGGCGGTTACGGTAAACGGCTCGTACGAGAAAAATTCCGACGATTTCGTATATACGGCAGACGGCGGAAACGTTAAATTCGTATTTAGACTGAACGAAGAAAACGACACGTACGTAGTCCGCAGCGAAGAAGAAACCGCGGTTTTACTGTTGTCCGGTTCGCTTTCGGCAGTAGATATAGGCACTTCGATAAACGGTATCGGCTCGGTCGCATTTTACGGCACGAGCATTTGGAACAACGCCGAAAACGTGGTTTATATCGGCACGGATGACGCCAGATACGCAGTCGGTTGCAAGAATTCCGCTTTGAACGGAATATACTCTAATAATACGATCAGCGACCCTAACGGTTTGGTTTGGGAATCCAACGTGCTAGGTATTGCTAATCGCGCGTTTATGATTTACGACCCGAATACGCAACTTTTTTCAGGACATCCGTCCCTTCGTGCTGTTGCGCTCAGCGACACGATAGTAGGCATAGGAGAAAGAGCGTTTTTCGGAGCGAAAATTTTGCAAAGTCTGACCGTAGGCACGAGTACCGAAAAAATAGGGAAGTATGCGTTTTCTCTTTCGGGGATAATGAACATAGAGTTCCCGTCCGACGGAAACGGTTTTTCCATAAAAGAAATCAACGATTACGCTTTTTACGGATGCGCTAATTTGACGAGAATTAACGGCAGCACGAAAGGGCTGTTTCCGAAGACCCTTGAAAGGATAGGAATAAGAGCGTTTAACAACACGAGTTTTCTTAAATCCGACACGAAAGGGGACGGCGCGGTATATTTCGGCGGTTGGGCTGTCGGCTACGTCGGGTCGGTAACCAACCTTATTCTCGACAAGGACGACCTCAGGGGCGTGGCGGATTACGCGTTTTACAAGAACGAAAACGTCATTGCCGTTTCCAGCGTTTCGACCGAACTTAAGTATATAGGCAGGGGTGCTTTTTCAAAATGTCCAAACCTTGCCGAAGCGTATTTTGCCAAAGCGTCGGGGTTGCAAAAAATGGGTTCGTATGCGTTTTACCATTGCGAAAAACTTACTTCGATAGAACTTCCGTCTTCTCTCAAAGAGATAGGAAATTCCGTTCTTTCCGGGTGTAAAACGCTAAAAACGGTTTCTTTCGCAAAAAACGGAGAAGAAAGCCGCCTTAAAGCAATATCCGATCACGCGTTTTTTAACTGCGTCGCTTTGGGCTCGATAGCCGTTCCGAACGGCGTGGAAACTATTGCCGATTCCGCTTTTTCGGGTTGTGCCGAACTTAAAACCGTTTCTTTCGGCGACGGTATTAAGTCGATAGGCGACAGGGCGTTCAAAAACTGCGTTGCGCTCGGCGAAATAACTTTTGGTAAAAACCTTGAATCGATAGGCTCGAGAGCGTTTTACGGTTGTAACGGATTAACGGCGGTAAGGCTAAGCGGTAAGGTAAAATATATCGAAGATTACGCTTTTTACGGATGTGAAAAACTTAAAGAAATCACGTTAAACGAAGGACTCGTTTCGATAGGGAAAAACGCTTTTGCCGAATGTAAATCGCTCGATAACGTAGTTTTGCCCGTTTCGCTCGAAGAAATCCGTTCGTACGCGTTCCGTTCGTGCGAAAAGTTGAGCGAGATTACGATAGGAGAAAACGTCGTTTCGATAGGAAAACACGCTTTTTATAACTGTAAAAACCTTACTATATTCGTTGAGAGCGAAACCGAACCCGAAGGGTTTGAAAAACTTTGGAATTCCTCGGGAAGGAAAGTCGTTTGGGGATATCGGAAAGATAATTGAACTTTGTAATCCGAGCGATTTTGTCGTTTATATAGATAAAAAAACGTGCATTTTTTCGATAACGTGGTATAATTTACTTAAGGAGAAGCAATAATGGTAGACGTAGAAAGAATAAATCATCTTGCGAGAAAATCCAGAGAACACGGTTTGACCGACGAAGAGAAAGAAGAACAGGCAAAACTCAGAAAAGAGTACGTCGAGAGTATGAAAAGCAGTCTTAAAGCACATCTCGACAATACCTATATCGTCGACGAAAACGGCAACAAAACGAAAATAAAACAAAAGTTGCAAAAATTCTGACCGTTTTTCTATCGGATCAATGCGGCAATACGTTTTGCCTGCTTGACATTTTCGTTTTTCGATGATAAAATATTTGTATCATAAAAGTTACAGTTTCCCAGAAACAAATCAATAGGATAAATAAGGTTTATAGTCTGTAAAAACGTTTATATTTTCGGTGCATTGCGTCCGTAATTTGTAGTTCGGATTGCCCGAAAAGCGCGTTATGGGGGTTATAATTCCATTAACAGGTGAATAAAGTCTAATAGTTAGTTTTTTTTAAGCATTAACGATTATTATATTAGATATAGAATTTTTATGTAATTAACAATTAAATAGTTCGATAAAATCGGAGGAATAAACCAAATAATGACCGCATACGATTACACAAATTTTAACGAGGATACGCTCGAATCAATGCCGTTGTACGAACTGAGAATAATCGGCAGAACTCTCGGCGTAAAAAGTCCCACGTCGATGAAAAAGGGCGACTTGATATCCTCTATTTGCGAAACGATAGCAAAAGAAGGGCTTGAAAAGAAAGAAGAAAAAATAGAAAGAAAAGCGGGAAGGCCGCCGAAAACGCCGGGCAGAATTACGCTCAGAGATAGCGGAGATATAAACGATTCGCGCGAAAAAAAGTTGAACGGCGAAGAAGAATACGCGCTTTTAATCGAAAAACCGATTAAGAACGCCATTCTTAAAAACGTGACGTCCACCGTAGACAAAGCGTTTACCGACGAACCGACGGAACCCGAAAAGAAGCAGTATAAGCGCGTTTACGATTCCGCTATGCAAAAAAAGCCCGCTATAAAACGAGATTATACGCCCACCCAACCCACCCAACAAGTTAATGCTGATGCGGATAAAAAGCCGACTGAAAATGAAGAACAACCTGCGTCTGGCAATCCGCAACAGGAAGAACTTCCGCTTGAACTCAAAGAAGGCGTACTCGAAATAATGCCGGACGGTTACGGCTTTTTGAGAGCGCATAACTACGAAGGCGGAGAGAAAGACGCGTATATCGCGGCGCAGAAGATTAAAAAATGCGGATTAAGAAAAGGCGACTGGATTAAAGCGGAAGCGAGAAAAATATGCGACAATCGTCCGGCTGGCGTTGTAAACGTACTTGAAGTGAACGGCCGCAGTCCGGAAACCGCATTCAAAAGAAAGAACTTCGATTATCTTACTCCGATTTATCCCGATTCCAGATTCAGACTCGAAATCGACGGCGAGAAAAACGACCTTGCGATAAGAAGTATCGACCTAGTCGCACCTATAGGGAAAGGTCAGAGAGCAATGATCGTATCTCCGCCGAAAGCAGGTAAAACCACTTTGCTCAAAAAAGTAGCAAACAGTATATCCGTAAACTACCCGTCGGCGCATCTTATCGTTCTTCTTATCGACGAACGTCCTGAAGAAGTAACGGATATGCAGCGTTCGATAAAAGGCGAAGTCGTTTACTCCACTTTCGACGAAATGCCCGAACATCACACTAAGGCTGCCGAACTCGTTCTCGAAAGAGCAAAACGCCTCGTGGAACTCGGCGAAGACGTAGTAATATTGATGGACAGCCTTACCAGACTTGCAAGAGCGTACAATCTTACGATCGCTCCGACCGGAAGAACCTTGTCCGGTGGTATCGACCCCGGCGCGCTTCATAGCCCCAAGAGATTTTTCGGAGCGGCGAGAAACATAGAAAACGGCGGAAGCCTTACCATTATCGCAACCGCGCTTATCGATACCGGCAGCCGTATGGACGACGTAATTTACGAAGAGTTCAAAGGCACCGGCAATATGGAAATCCACCTTGACAGACGACTCACCGAAAAACGTATTT
>ERZ779888.2225-NODE-2225-length-16619-cov-5.224825_pt1 | contig 16619 bp, 10 predicted proteins | sample MGYA00511245_ERZ779888 | MGnify/ENA primary metagenome ERZ779888 (study PRJEB29588, sample SAMEA2155255) | human gut metagenome | biome: human gut; feature: human-associated habitat; material: faeces | place: Denmark | collected 2008/2010 ... | reverse complement strand
GGCGCTTGCGGTGCCGCCGCGGTCGTTTGGATGAGCGGTGAGCCGCACGAGGCGCAGAATTTAGCGCCTTCGATGGTCGGCTGACCGCAATTTGGGCATGCCATAGGTAAGCCTTTCTCCTTCTTGATGCGCGTCATATACTCCTGTGACGCGCCATGGTCCTTATTATAAAGGGCCTCTGGCGCGTCGACGGGCTCGACGATGATGCGTACTATTCGGCTCGCCGCGGTGGAAATGTGTGATGGAAAAGTTCGTGCCGTTGACTGTCGGAGTGGTTGCATTGCGCCAGAATGTGAAGAAAATGTGATTACTTGGATTCTAGGGCGCCATCGCGCCGCATTTTTCGTCGTATGACGCGATGTGCACCATAGATGGCGATTTGCTGAAAACGTTGGAAAATAGCGGTTTTATGATTGCGACACGCCGAGGGTTGCGTTCTTTCCGATTCTGAGTATATTTACTCCATGTGCTCAGCGAGAACAAAAACCTCGCCAAGACCAACGCCCCTTTAGCTCAGTTGGTTAGAGCAGCTGACTCTTAATCAGCGTGTCCAGGGTTCGAATCCCTGAGGGGGCACAGACAAGACCCAAGCCAATGGCTTGGGTCTTTTTCGTATTTCGGACATGCGTCCACCCAAAGCCGCGTTACTTCCTCCGTGCGGAGTAAGGTAGTGCGCTGTTGTCCGCCCAGAGCGGAATCGCAATTCATCTCGAATCGCACGAATCGTAAGAATCGTTAGAGAAGAAGCAATAGAGGAAACTGCAGTGGAATACACACTCTTCACCAAGCTTGCCGCGGAATTCGTCGGCACCGCCGTGCTGATGGTCTTCGGCAACGGCGCTGTCGCCAACGCGGAACTGAAAAACACCAAGGGCTACCATGCCGGCTGGCTGAACATCGCCATGGGCTACGGCTTCGGCGTCATGTTCCCGGTCCTGATGTTCGGCGGCGTCTCCGGCGCCCACATCAACCCGGCCATGACCCTCGCGCAGGCCGTCAACGGCATGTTCCCGTGGAACGAGGTCCTGCCGTACATCATCGCCCAGCTGCTCGGCGCAGTGGCGGGCCAGCTCATCGTGTACGTCACCTACCTGCCGCACTACAAGGACACCGACGATGCCAAAGCCATCCTCGGCACCTTCTGCACCACCGACGCGCACAACGACCGCGTGAACTACTTCCTCAACGAGTTCTTCGGCACCTTCATGCTGGTGCTCGGCGCCCTGTGCTGCCTGTCCCTGCCGTGGGGCAAGGCGAACCCGGCCGCCGCATCCATCGTCGTCGGCTTCATCGTGTGGGGCCTCGTGACCTCCATGGGCGGCCCGACCGGCCCTGGTCTGAACCCTGCCCGCGACCTCATGCCGCGCCTCCTGCACGCCATCCTGCCGATTCCGAACAAGGGCGATTCCCGCTGGGGCGAGGCATGGATTCCGGTCGTGGCCCCGATCGCAGGCGCGATCGTCGGCGCGTTCCTGTTCAAGGTGCTGTTCGCCTGAGCATTACTTTGACGATTGCCGGCATTCGTCTGACATGCTGGTAAGGCCCGTGATTCCCTCCGGAATCGCGGGCCTTACGCATAGGTGGTATGCATGGCGGTCGGCGGCTTCGGCATGTTGACTGAGACTGGTACTGTTGCCGAAGAGAGAAACATCACCATATCGGGAGGCTGGATTGAAGCGGATTCGTCGTATCATACGTGCGCTCGATCCGAAAGCCGACGCCACAATGGGCCAACGGGAACGGCTTGAGGCGTTTCGCATCCGCAGGGCCGCCGTGCTGGTGCTCGTGCTGTTCCTGCTGATCGCATCGATGACGTCCTGCAGCGTGCACGCACTGCTGGTCCGCATGACGCCGAACACGCAGATGACGGCACAAGCCACGCATTCGACGTCGGCCAAGAAGCCAGCCAAGAAAACAGCCAAAACCAATCAGCATAAGACGGCCAAAAAAACCAAACCGGAAACCAAACAATCGCAGGAAGAGCAGGCCGTCGCCAAAGCGGTGAGCGCGCAATCGGCGGCACTGAGCGACGACGAGAAAACCGCGATTCTGAACAAAGCGCAGGAAACCGCGCAAAACAGCGGCAAACCGGTGACGCAATACCATTACTGCATCGCAACCAAAGGAAACGTCGGTTCGGCCGACGAATTCGGCAACGCGGCGTTCCGCATCCTCAACGACGAACACGGATGGCCACGCGCCGGAGCCATATTCGACCAATCCACGGACGGCAACTGCGATTTCAATCTCGTGCTGTCCCAAGCGTCGGAAATGACGTCGTTCTCGCCATCATGCTCGGTGGAATACAGCTGCAGGGTCGACAACAACGTGATCGTCAACGACGACCGTTGGAACGGTGGCACGCAACAATGGCTCGCCGCCGGCGGCAACCTGGCGCGATACCGCACGATGGTGATCAACCATGAGGTCGGACACCGGCTGGGGCACATCGACAACGAAACGACCTGCGCCGGCGAAGGCCAGTTGGCGCCGCTGATGCAGGAGCAATCCATGCATTTGGACGGCTGCAAGGTCAACGAATATCCGCTTGACTCGGAGCTGTGGATCGGCTGAACGTCGACTGCTTCCCGTTATTTTCTGCTGTTTTCTGCTGTTTTCCGGACTGACCGGGTCGTCTCGGCAATTCGGCGAGACCCGGCCAGCCGTTGTCACAGGTCGAAATACGCGTCGAAATCGTCTTGGCTGATACTGCGGTCGGCCGTATCGGTCCGTACCTTACCCCAATCGAACTCCTGCAACGCCTCGACGGCGCTCATCGGCTGCGGACTGGTATGCGCGGAATCGCCCTGCAAACCAAGCAGCCACGCGCAATAGCCGACAACCTGCTCCGCGGTGACGCCATGCGCGCGCAGCGCCCCCATATCCAAAGAGCGCTCGCGTTTGGCGAGCCTGCGGCCGGCCGCGTTGTCGATAAGCGGCAGATGCGCATACCGTGGGTTTTCGGGGTTATATGGGGTGTATTGCGATTGTGGTGCGTGCTGCGATGGTGCAGAGGCCTGCGTTTTCGCCTTGCGGAATCCCGCCTTGATAAGCGCTTGGCGAATGGCGATTTGCAAGGCGTTCGACCGGAGCAGGTCGCGGCCGCGCACGATGTCGTCGACGCCCATGTCAAGATCGTCCGCGACCACCACCAGCTGGTAGGAGAACAGGCCGTCGGCGCGGCGCACGATGGTATCGCCGACGTCGTGCGCCAGATTGAATTCCTGATGGCCGAACACTGCGTCATCGAATTGGACGGTTGCGTGCGGGTTTGTGTCGGCGGGCATGGCGATGCGCAGCGAATGGCGGTCGCCGCTGTTGGCCAGCCGCTGCCGGACGGTATCCGGATTGCTGGCGATAAGCCGGCGGCACGTGCCGGGATACACCATGAAACGGTCGCCTTCCTGCGGTGCGGAGGCTGCGCGGATGTCGGCGCGCGAGCAGAAGCAAGGGTAAATCAGCGGGGTTGTGCCAGCGATTGCGTTGTTGGCTGTGCTGCCGACTGCGGGGGTGTGGTCGTTGCGCGCGTCAAACGGCGAATCGTATGCGTCGTCAATCGTCAGGTTTTCCAAGCAATGCAGCGCCTCACGGTACAGGTCGTGCCGGGCGGATTGGAACACCGGATCGCCGTCCCAATCCAAGCCAAGCCAATGCAGATCGTCCATCATCAGTTCGGCCGCGCCGGGCACCACGCGCGGTTCGTCGATGTCTTCGATGCGCAGCAGCATGTCGTCGCCGCGGCTACGCGCGGACAGCCATGCGCCGAGCATCGCATAGATGTTGCCGATGTGCATGCGGCCTGATGGGGTGGGTGCGAAACGACCTGGCACGGGGTTCCTTCCTGTCGTTGGCGGGCGGTTCGGTGTTGCCGATGCAGAGACCGGTTGCGCCGATGCTTGCAACTGTACCTGCATCGGCGGCCGGAACGGCGGGTTTCGTGGGACGCGATTGTGGAATGCGTTGCTGGACGTGCCGTGACGTGCCATGCCGAGGTTGCAGCGTGCTCCGAAAACGTGCCGTCGCTGTGAGATATCTCACAGTGTGAGAAGGATATTTAGCGCATGGTGATACGGGCCGCGCGTTTCGTTTGGGGTGTGCGTAAGGTGGTGTGCGTCATCCGGTATTCTGGGTGGTGATTTCGGCAATTCGGTCTATGCGTTATCGGTATGGCCGGTCAAAAGGGGATTTACAAGGGGCGAATATGACGAAGCGACAGTTCAGTAGAGCGGAAATCGAATACCTGCGTACATTGCCGTCGATCGACGCGGTGACGGACAGCAGAATCACGTATGCGAGGGAATTCCAAATCGACTGCATGAGGCGGTATCTGCAGGGGGAGAAGCCGACTGCGATCTTCATTTCCGCGGGATTGAGCCCATCGGTCATCGGGCACAAGCGCATCGAACGCAATATCGCACGCTGGAAGCGTGACGAGGACATCATGCGCAAGGCGGCCGAAGAGCCGGAACCGCATGATACGGCTGTGGACAACCACAATGCGATGTCGGAAGTGCCGTTGGGCAAGATTCAATCGCTGGTATGCCAGGTGATGGTGTTGAGCGATCGCGTCGATAAATTGGAGCGTTTGGTGGAGGGGCTGCGCAAGGGGGATAAAATCTGAAAAAAAGTTTTCAGATTTATTGGTTTTTTCCGGCGGTTCGCGCGCATTTATCTGATACATTAAATGCGTAGACGGAGTCTTTGAAGTCCCCCTTCTACTGCCGTCTGGTTTTATAGCCCGCGCGAATTTATGACCGCTTTATCGCTTCACTTCAGGTCATCGTGCGGGCTTCTTTATACGTTGTCGGCGGTTTTCTGGTAACACTGGTATCGAAATATCAGCCGACATGCCGGAAACGGTGGTGCCGGCCGCGGACCGGCGGTCGAATGAACTTGCGAGAGGTGGACGATGACTGCATACATGGATCACAAGAACCTCGCCAACGAGGTGATCGACGATGCGCGCGCACGTGAGATCACGGACGGCGTGCATCGTGTGCTCGACCGCATCGCGGCAGCTGAGGAACAAGCCGGACGCGAAGCCGGCTCCGTGCGCCTGCTGGCCGCCACGAAGACGCGCGACATCGGCGAAATCATGGTTGCGATTGATGCCGGCGTGCGCATGATCGGCGAGAACCGTCCGCAGGAAGTGACGGCGAAGGCCAAAGGGCTGGCACGGCGATGCGCGGAACGCGGGTTTTCGCTGGGCGTCGCAGGCGTCGCGCCGGATGCTGCGGCGGAGCATATTCCATTCCACCTGATCGGCCAGCTGCAAAGCAATAAAATCGGCAAAGTGCTGCCGGTGGTCGACACTATCGAATCGGTCGATTCAATCGATTTGGCAGAAAAAATTTCACGTAGAGCCGTGGCTCGCGGTATTACTGTCGGCGTGCTGCTGGAAGTCAACGAATCCGGCGAGGAATCGAAATCCGGTTGCGATCCGGCGCACGCCATCCGCATCGCGCAGAAAATCGGCACGTTGGACGGCATCGAATTGCAGGGACTGATGACGATCGGCGCGCATGTGTACGACGAAACGGTGATTCGCCGCGGTTTCTCGCACCTGCGCAAGACCCGCGACCTCATCCTCGCATCCGGCGAACCGGGCACGGACCGTTGCCGGGAACTGTCGATGGGCATGACCGGCGACATGGAACTGGCCATCGCCGAAGGTTCCACCATCGTGCGCGTCGGCACTGCGATTTTCGGTGAGCGTGCGTTCATCTGAGCGCTTTCTTTGACTTTTTCTGTTTTTTTAAGGATTTGCGGGGCTCGTCCGCCTGGATTGCATTCGTCTGGCTTACATTCGTCTGACTTGCATTCCTCTGAAAAACGGCTTGTCTGAGCTGCGTTCCGCCGGTAGGTGGGGTGCTGCGCGGTTTGGTGCCATAATTGCCGGTTTCGTGCCTGAAACCGTTGTCTTTCTATGGGTAAGCCCTCCTATAGGGGGCAAGGGCTTTCGTATGGCGGGTGTGAACATGGGTGTGTTCGAAGGAGAAACCCATGTTTTGGTCTGCCTCTCGATTGATGAGTAAACCCGTCCGTCTGCTCGCCCGCAGGACGGATTCCTACGTGCATGCGCATACGGTGCTGCGTTCGCCCATGCGGCTGTTCGGTGCCGTGGCGGGCGCCTCGGCTGATTCCTATGATGCCGGTGATGATAACGATGGCATCGGCAACGGCGCCGGAGTCGGATCTGATGCCGGTGCAGCTGCCGACAGTGGTCATGCCGGAACTGTTGCGTTCGCTGGAACGTCTGCTGGAACGTTCGCTGGAACGCCGTCGTTTTACGAGGCGATTGACATTGCCGATGTGGTTCGTGCGCGCAGGCTGCGGCGGATTCGTTTCATATTGGTGCGGTGCGTGTCCGTGCTGCTGATCGTGGGCGCGGTGGTGGTCGCGTCGTTGCCGTTCGCCATGCAGGCGCATTCCGCGCGGCGCTTGGCCGAGACATCCGATTCGGCGGCTCGCACGGTTGCCGGATGGCCGTATCCGATGGCGATGGAGGAGTTGGAACGGGCGCGCGCATACAATCGGCGGCTTGCCGTGGAAGGACAGCCGGTATTGGGCGAGGCGGCCGATCCGTTCACTACCAGACCGGCTGGCACTGCCGGAGATGCTGATGTCGCCGACGATTCGGCGCCTTCCGGCGGTTCCGGGCTTTCCGCGGCGGACACGGACGCGAACTATCAGGGCCTGCTGGATTCCGGCGCAGGCATCATGGGCACGGTATTGGTGCCCAAAATCGGCGTGGAACTGCCGATTCGGCATGGCACGTCCGAACCGGTGCTCGCCGTCGGCGCCGGGCATCTGTACGGCACCAGCCTGCCGGTCGGCGGCACTGGCTCGCATACGGTGGTCACCGGGCATCGCGGCCTGGTCAAATCGTTGATGTTCACACGGCTCGACGAACTGCACGACGGCGATTTCATGTACATCAAAGTGATGGACGAGACGCTGGGATACGAAGTGGACCGAATCAGCGTGATCGAACCGGACGACGTCTCACGGTTGAAAATCGTGCCCGGCGAAGACCGGCTGACGTTGATGACCTGCACGCCATACGGCATCAACACGCATCGGCTGCTAGTCTCCGGGCATCGCGTCGCAATACCGCTGCCCGCGCCAGATCCGGCCGACGTGCGCGACGAACGTGCGACCGAACTGGGCGCGCTCGCCATGACCATCGTTTGCACGATGGGCGGCATGCTGTTGTGCTGCATGGTCGTGCGGTCGATGCGGCCCCGACACCGAATCATGCGGCACGCTTCCGCCTGGCCGCGTAAAGGATAAGGGGGAAGGCCGCGATTTTCGCGGGTCCGCACGTTCCCCGAACCCATCAATGGAGGGGACGGGTTTCAAAACGTTCATCCATAAGGTTCAAGGCATGGAGGCGCATAGGCAATTCGCCGCAGCGCCATGAGAGATGGACATGTCATGAAGTGGATGAAGGACCCGCTTGCCGGCTTCATAAGCCGGTGTGGCGCGCGGATGGGAAAATTCACCGCATTGCTTGTCACGATTGCGATGCTGGCCGGCACCACGGGAGCCGGCGCGACCGCGTTCGCCGACGAAACGGTGACGGATGGCGGCAACGTGGCCGCCGAATCCGCAGCGAGCCAGCCGGAATCGACGCAACAATCCGATGCTGAAAACGCAGTCGGATCGGACGTTGCCGACATTGCCGGGCAAGATGTTGCCGGACAGTCCGCAACGGACGATGACGACGCACAATGCCTTACGGACGACGGTGAATCGCATCAGCCATCGAACGAACAAGCGCAATCGCAACTGCAGTCGCAATCGCAACCGGAACAACCGTCGGAGACGATGCCGGAACAGCGGCAGCCGTGCGATAAGACGGAACAGCCGAATGAGCAGAAGGAGCAGGAACGGCAGGCGGTTAGGCAGCCGACGGCTGAGAACGCTGACGTACCTGCAAATGGTGCTGCACCGACTCAAGACGGCGATCGAAACGACCATGCCGGCGAAAATCGCACGGATGCTGTGGCGAATGGCGATGCGGGCGCGACAGCCGATGACGGCAAAACCGGCGATGCGGACGATGCTGACAACGATGGCAACACTGCTGAAGATGCCGACGATGCCGACAAGAACGGTAAGAATGACGCCGACAAGGATAACGCCGACAAGGCTTTCGCGTCGGCTCAAAACGGCAACGATAACGACAAGAATGATGCTGCCAAAGACGATGCTGCCAAAGACGATGCCGACGCCGACGAACACATCATGCGCGATCGCTTCACCTTCAATCGCAAAACCGTGATGCGTGCCGCGCGTAACGTCGCCGTGCCGCAGCCGGATCACGCGAAAAGCATCACATACAACGGCGGCGGCAAATACACACTGAACCTCAACGTGGTGGGCAAGGACACCCGTGAAAGCCATGAGGTCACGGAGAAAATCGAAGTGGTGCTCGTGCTGGACACGTCAGGATCGATGAACTACTGCATGGACGGAAGCCAAAGAGGATGCAACAAATCGAATCCGAAGCGGTTGACGGCGCTGAAAGAAGCGGCGACCAGCTTCATCGACGCCACCGAGACCACCAACGACACCATCCAGGACAAAGACAGCAAAGTGCGAATCGCCATCGCTCAATTCGGGCAGACATCCGGCGTGGTGAGTTCCCTGACCAGCGATACCGCCGCTCTGAAATCATCGGTGAGCAGGCTGTCCGCCAATGGCGCGACCCCTGCGGGCAAAGGCATGGCCGCCGCGCAGACGGCATTACGGCAGGCAAGGCCAGGCGCGAAGAAAATCGTCATCTTCTTCGCGGACGGTGTGCCGACCACGCAAAACGCTTTTAGCACAAGAGTCGCCAATAACGCCGTGACAACCGCGCTCGCCATGAAATCGGCCGGCACGCTCATCTACAGCATCGGCATCTTCGAAGGCGCCAATCCGGAGCAGCAATCGTTCGACAACTGGGAGAACGACCAAGCCAACCAGTTCATGCACGCCGTGTCCAGCAACTATCCGAACGCCACCGCGTACAACAAAACCAATTGGGGTACGGGCGGCAACCTCGGCTACTACAAGGCCACCAACAGCGCGGACGATCTGACGAAGATCTTCGACGACATCCAGAAGGAGATCACCACGGGAAGCGCCTACAGCGGCGTCTCGATCGTCGACGAGCTGTCCGAATACGCGCAGGTCGATGGCGTTGTCTGGAACATGGCCGGCATGCGGAACTTCGGCGGAACGACCTACTACCGGGTGACCGGCGGCGTGACGCTCAACGTGACGAATCTGCCTTCGGGGGCTACGCCTCCAGTGCTGGAACGTGATTACACATTGTGGTACAGCGACGCCGGCAACGGCAAGATCCGCGTCGAATTCGCCGGCGATTACGAGCTGCTGCACAACGCGACCTACACGCTCTCGTACGGCATCGTGCCAACCGACAGCGCCTACGCGCGGGTCAATATGGTCGACGGCGGCATCAACTACGACGCGACCGGCGACGCGGGCACCGGCACGACCTCCGCAGGAAAGCCGGGCTTCCGATCGAACGCGTCGGCGCAGGTCTGTTACACCTTCGACAAGCAGTCCGCCTGCGCGGCCTACCAGCATCCCGTATTGCAGGTGCCGTCCGCCAACGTGGTCGTGACGAAACATTGGGAAGGCGGAATGCCGGCGAGCGGAGCCACATTGCGCATCGATTTCATGCAGGGCGGCGCATCGAAGCTGGGCAAAGACCTTTCCGAAGATGACGAGCTGCCTACCGGCGAATGGCAGTACACATTCCGTGGCGTGATGGCAGGCGACTACACCGTCACGGAAGGCAACATCGCCGGCTATCACGCGAAAGGCAACGTCACCTCAGTGCCGATCAGCATCACCAGAGCCGACATGTGGAGCGCGTTCGACAAGGGACAGACCGCCACCTACGAAGCCTCGTTCACCAACGTGAAAGAGACGGTGGCCGTGCTGCCGCTGTCCGGCGCATCGGAAGGACGGACCTGGCTGGTCGTGGCCGGCGTCACGGCACTGGTGCTGCTGCTTGCGGGCATCGTCGGACTGGCTTTGATCGGGCGCGGACGGCCGTGACGGAACTGCCGGACGGCAATCGCAATTCTCTGATCGCAATCCGGCAATCGCAATTTTTCAATCACAACTAAAGAGCAACACAACTTACGAAACTTCCCATAAAACCAACCAATCGGCTGCGGTAACAAGGCCGACCAAACCAAGGAAGAGAGGTCTCTCATCATGAAGACGAGAAGGCTTTGTGCAGTAATCGCCGCGGCGGCAACGTTGCTGGGCGGTATGGCGTTCGGCACGGCCGGAGCGTATGCGGCCGGCAGCGCATCGATCGAAGTGCGGCATTCGCAGAAGGGGCACACCTACTCCGCGTACAAGTTCGCCTCGCTGACGGTGGACGGCGACGCCGTGCAGGTCGACACCGACGCCGATTGGGTGACTGCTGTGACCGACGCGGTGGCCGCCGCCAACAACAACATGGACCCCGTTGTCAGCATGCCCTCCGAATATGACAGCAATCCGGCCGCGTTCGCCGCAACCAAGACCGGCGATAACGACGCCGCCTGGTTCCGCACATTCGCGGCCTCGTTGGCGGTTGGCGATGGCGTCGTCGCCGACAAAACCGTTGCAGGCAACGGCGGTACGGCTGCCATCGGTTCGCTTGAAGAAGGCTGGTATCTCATCACCGATGTGGATGGAGAGGGTGGCCGAGGCACCAACGCCATCGTCGCCACCACGCTGAACGGCGTGGCCGCCACATTCAAAGTGAAGGGCGATCCGGCAACCGGCCAGGGCAAGATCAACGCTGTCGGCATGTTTGTGGCCAAGAACGAGAACGAGCCCGACCAGCCGGGCAAGACGGCCGATACGATTACCACCACTGAAGGCGTGAGCATTGGGCAGACCGTCGCCTACACCATCACGCTGGATATTCCGAACGCGGCCGAAGGCTACGACAAGTATCCGTACTTCGTGAAGGACGTGGCATCCAAGGGCCTGACGGTCAACAAGGACTTCAAGGCCGTTGTTCGAGCCGCGGATGGCACGGAAACGAATATGCCGTTCACCTACGTGACCGTTCCGACCGTTGGGGCCGACGGCAAGACCACCACCGTGCTGGAATTCGACTTGGCCAACAAGAGCGGCCAGCTGGTCATCACCTACACCGCCGTGGTCAACAAGGACATCATCGACATGGGCAACAAGGTTACCAACAAGGCGGCCGTGTCCCGTGACACCGAGGTGTGGAATACGCCGGTCGAATTCGACTCCTATACCGGAGGCTTCTCCTTCCACAAGTACGGTGTCGGAAGCGATGCCAATGGTCTCGCAGGAGCGAAGTTCCACGTGTTCGAGGGAACCGAGGTTTCGCAGACCCCGCTCAAGTTCATCAAGATTGTGGATGGCGAATACCGCCTTGCCGAAGCGAACGAGAACGGCGCTGTCGCGGATGTGGAAACCACCACCGGCGACGTGAAAATCATGGGCTTGAAGTCCGGCAAGTACACGCTGAAGGAAACCGGATTCGCGAGCGGCTATGCGAAGAACTTTATGCCGATCTTCACCGTCGAACTAGCTGTGAACCAGGAAACCGGCAAGTCGACCTTCAAGCTGGTCGGCGCCAACAACCTCGGTCTGGCAAGCAGGCTTGACGAGGGCATGTCCGACAAGGCAATCCAGGTCAAGAACGTGAAGAACGTCACGCAGCTGCCGCTCACCGGCGCAATGGGCACTGCGTTGTTCACCATCGCGGCCCTGGTAATGGCCGGAGCCGGACTGGCGCTCGTGCTGCGCTTCCGCGAATCCGATACGCCGATGGCGGTCTGAGCGGGCCAGCAGACAGGCAACGGGGCTTGTTCGGGCGGGTGAGTCGTTGAGCGATCAACGGTTCACCCGCTTTTGTTGTGACGAATACTGGTGATTTAGGGTTTAGTACCGCCTGAAATGGTTGGAAAAACGCCATTCGTACCGGTATGATGGAACACGAAGCGAACAACGAATCGGATTGCGGCCTTGCATCGCAAACACGTATCGCAAGCGCGCATCGCAAACCGAATCGCAAGCCGAACAGGGGAATGGCATGACGGAGGCCATTCGACTGCCGTGCGGTGGAAGGGAGCCGCCGCACGCCAAGCCGAAAGGGAACATCATGTGCAACGGTGGGGGAGCGTTCAGTCCGGAAGAAGTCGAATATCTGCGCTCGCTGCCGGTGGTGGCCGAAGCGACGTCGCGACGCATCACCTACACGGAATCGTTCAAACACAACTGCATGCGCCGGTACCATGCGGGCGAATCGCCGGTCGAACTGTTCCGCGAAGCCGGACTCGACCCATCGCTGATCGGCTATAAGCGCATCGAACGTTGTTTCGCGCGCTGGCGCAAGATTGCCTGCCGTATGGGCACGGACCGGCTGGTATCGGTTGATGGGAATGGTGGAGTGATGCCATCGGCGTCGGCGGGTGTGGTTCCGTCGGCGGACTCGGCGGAGGTTGCTCGATCTGCGGTATCGCAGCCGGTGCAGCCAACGCAACCGGCGGAAACGCAAAGCAATGCGACGCTGCCCGCGTCGCGCAACGCAGCCGAGGTCCCGATTCTGTCGGGAGGTGACGTGCGCGACCTGCTCATCGCCCAGCAGGTGCGCCGCATCGACGAGCTGGAACGCGAGGTGGCGGCGTTGCGGGCGGAACTGCATCGCAAATAATCGCAAAAATCGTAAAAAATGCGAGCAATCGGCATCGTCCGCAAAGCGACGCATGTCGAGAACGGCGGGCGTGGCGAGCGGGTAGACTTGCGGGTATGAGAATCGCACGTTTTACGCATAATGATGTACCGCAGTACGCCTTCGTTCAGACCGACAAGAACGACGGCAAGGACTATCTCGTGGCCTTGAATGGCTATCCGCTGTCCGGCAAGGCCGTCGAGCCGACCGGCGAGCGCTATCCGGTGGATGGTGACGGCATTCGTCTGCTGGCTCCGGTGATTCCGTCGAAGGTGTACGGTTTGGCGAAGAATTATGAGGCGCATGCGCAGTTCATGCATGAGGCCGGTCATTCCGATATCAAGCATGCGCCGGAGGATATGGTGATCTTCACCAAGCCGAGCACGTCCGTGATTGGCCCCGATGATCCGATCGTGATTCCGCCGTGTTCGAACGATATGAATTTCGAGCCGGAGTTGGCTGTGGTGATGGGTCGTATCGCCAAGAATGTGCCGGTGGAGCAGGCCATGGATTATGTGCTGGGTTTCACGTGCGTGAATGATGTGACGTTGCGTGATCTGCAGGGTCTTGATCCGACGTGGACGCGCGCGAAGGGTTTTGATACGGCGTGCCCGTTGGGTCCGTGGATTGTGACGCGTGACGATGTGGATTGGAAGGATGCGAAGATTTCCTTCACGCTCAACGGTGAGGATGTGCCGATGGCGTCGGGTACCACGGCGAATCTGATTCACGGCATTCCTGAGCAGATCGCGGCGATTACGAGTTTCACCACGCTGCTGCCGGGCGATGTGATTATGACGGGTACGCCGAACGCGTCGGGTCATCTGGATCCGGGTGACGAGGCGATCGTGCACGTCGAGGGCATCGGCGATCTGCGCAACGTGGTGGTGCGCGGCTGATTTTCGGCTTGCTGGCGGACTTTGGATTAGGCGGGTTTGCAACGTTTCGTGATTTCGTTACGTTGCTGCCCGCCTTTTTCGTATGTATTGCGATTGCCGGTGAGCGCTGGTGATTGTCGGTGACTGCCGTCCTGTGTCGAAAGACGGTTTTGAGAAACGCAAAAAGTTGAGTGTGTGGGACTCAAGTTTTGGGAATATAATGGCGATGAAGTCGGTTGAGCATATCAGACAACGACATATGCGTCCGAACGCCGGCCCGGTAGCGAAGGCCGGGCGGCCGGGCGCGAACCATGGAGGATGATATGGAACAGAAGTTCACGCAGATGGCGCAGGAAGCGCTTTCGGACGCCGTTCAGAACGCGGCGGCGCTGGGCAATCCGCAGGTAGACACCCTGCACCTGCTGGACGCGATGCTGCGTCAGGAAAACAGCATGGCCCGCGCGCTCATCGAAGCGGCAGGCGGCAACGCGCAAAACGTGAGCGCCGAAGTGCATCGGGCGATGCAATCGCTGCCGAGCGCCAGCGGATCGACCACAACGCAGCCGGACGTCAGCAGGCAGCTGTCGGCGGTGCTATCGCAAGCCGAAAAAGAAATGCAACGGAGGGGAGACGAGTACGTCACCGTCGACCTCATGCTGGTCGCAATCGCGGCCGCGAAACCGAATCAAAGCGCGGACATCTTGGAAAAGAACGGTCTTACCGCGGATAAGCTGCGTAACGCCCTGACCGCCGCGCGCGGCAGCGACCGCAAGGTGACCAGCGCCGACGCGGAAGGCTCGTATAAAGCTTTGGAGAAGTACTCCACCGATTTGACGGCCGCCGCGAAGGAAGGCAAGCTCGACCCGGTGATCGGCCGCGACCAGGAAATCCGCCGCGTCATCCAGATCCTGTCCCGCCGTACCAAGAACAATCCTGTGCTGATCGGCGAGCCTGGCGTCGGCAAAACCGCCGTCGTCGAAGGCCTGGCGCAGCGCATCGTCGCCGGCGACGTGCCGACCACCCTGCAGAACAAGAAGCTTATCTCGCTTGACCTGGGCTCCATGGTGGCTGGTTCCAAGTACCGTGGCGAATTCGAGGAACGTCTGAAGAGCGTGCTTGAGGAGATCAAGAAGGCCGACGGGCAGATCATCACCTTCATCGACGAGATCCACACCATCGTCGGCGCGGGCGCGGCCGAAGGCTCCATGGACGCGGGCAATATGCTCAAGCCCATGCTGGCCCGTGGCGAACTGCGCCTGATCGGCGCCACCACACTGGACGAATACCGTGAGAACATCGAAAAGGATCCGGCGCTCGAACGTCGTTTCCAGCAGGTGTTCGTCGGCGAGCCGAGCGTGGAGGACACCGTCGCCATCCTGCGCGGCATCGCGCCGAAGTATGAGGCCCACCACAAGGTGACCATCGGCGACGACGCGCTGGTCGCGGCGGCAACCCTGTCGAACCGCTACATTTCCGGACGCCAGCTGCCGGACAAGGCCATCGATCTGGTGGACGAGGCCGCAGCGCACCTGCGCATGGAACTCGACTCCTCACCTGAGGAAATCGACGAACTGCGCCGCCAGGTGGACCGCCTCAAGATGGAGAAATCGTACCTGCTGGGCAATCCGAAGAACGACAAGGCCGCGGAAAAGGCCGAAGCGGAACTGGACGACAGCGCCAAGGACCGTCTCGCCGATTTGAACCAGGAAATCGCCGACAAAAGCGAAAAGCTCAACGGGCTGAAAGCGCGTTGGGACGCCGAAAAGAACGGCCACAACCGTATCGGCGACCTGCGCAAGAAGCTCGACGAGCTGCGTACGCAAGCCGAAAAGTACGAGCGCGAAGGCGACCTGGCGAAATCGTCAGCCATCAACTACGGCGAAATCCCGGCCATCCAGAAGGAAATCGCCCAAGCCGAGAAGAACGAGGCGGAATCGGGCGGAGCCGACAATGCCAACGCCGACGTGCCGATGGTCCCCGACCGCGTCGACGCCGACTCCATCGCCGAAATCGTCTCCGACTGGACCGGCATCCCCGTGGGCCGTCTTATGCAGGGCGAAAACGAGAAGCTCCTGCACATGGAGGAGTACCTCGGCAAGCGCGTGATCGGCCAGAAGGAAGCCATCCAAGCGGTTTCCGACGCCGTGCGTCGCTCGCGTGCCGGCATCTCCGACCCGAACCGTCCGACCGGATCGTTCCTGTTCCTCGGCCCCACCGGCGTGGGCAAGACCGAACTGGCCAAGGCGCTCGCCGACTTCCTATTCGATGACGAGAAGGCCATGGTGCGCATCGACATGAGCGAATACATGGAGAAGGCCTCCGTGTCCCGCCTGATCGGCGCCGCGCCGGGCTACATCGGCTACGAAGAGGGTGGCCAGCTTACCGAAGCCGTGCGTCGCCGTCCGTATTCGGTGGTGCTGTTCGACGAGGTGGAGAAGGCCAATCCGGAAGTCTTCGACGTGCTGCTGCAGGTGCTTGACGACGGTCGCCTGACCGACGGCCAGGGCAGGACCGTGGACTTCAAGAACACGATTCTGATCATGACCTCCAACCTGGGCTCGCAGTTCCTCGTCAATCCCGACATGGACGCGGACGCCAAGAAGAAGGCCGTGATGGACGCCGTGCACATGCAGTTCAAGCCGGAATTCATCAACCGTCTGGACGAACTGGTCATGTTCCACCCGCTGACCCGCGAGGAGCTCGGCGGCATCGTGGACATTCAGGTCGCGCAGGTGTCCGCACGTCTGACCGACCGCCGCATCACGCTCGACGTGACCGATTCGGCGCGCGAATGGCTTGCCAACACCGGTTACGATCCGGCGTACGGCGCACGTCCGCTGCGTCGCCTGGTGCAGACCGAAGTCGGCGACCAGCTTGCCCGCATGCTGCTGGCCGGCGAAGTGCACGACGGCGACACCGTGCTGGTGGACCAGACCGGCGGCGACCGCCCACTCCATCGCAGGACGGGCAAAGGGAGAGATCCTGCTCTGATCGCTAAAGGACGTCAGGTC
>ERZ779888.2224-NODE-2224-length-16622-cov-10.410213_pt1 | contig 16622 bp, 11 predicted proteins | sample MGYA00511245_ERZ779888 | MGnify/ENA primary metagenome ERZ779888 (study PRJEB29588, sample SAMEA2155255) | human gut metagenome | biome: human gut; feature: human-associated habitat; material: faeces | place: Denmark | collected 2008/2010 ... | reverse complement strand
TTAGCACTGTTTCAGCCAGGCACACTTGCGTCGTTCGCAGTATTCAATTTTATATTTTATATTGTAGAGAAATAAAAATCCCCCGGTCAAACCGGGGGTATTTCATTTTCGGGTAAAACCCTAAATGTTACTGGCTACGCACAAGTGCGTTTAAGATTGGCCTGCCAGCCATGCATCTGTTACTTACTACCCATAAATGGGTCCCGTGGGTCGAACATTGCCAACTGGTCGCTCTCTTTATCTTGTTTTAATTGGTCTGCTATGTACTCCTTTATTGCTTTCGTGTTCTTCCCCACGGTATCTACGTAATATCCCTTGCACCAAAACTCGCGGTTTCGGTACGCAAATTTCATATTACCCCACTTTTGAAAAATCAAAAGTGCGCTTTTTCCTTTCAGATAACCCATAAACCCCGAAACGCTCATTTTGGGCGGGATGCTTACCAGCATATGTATATGATCTGGGCATACCTCGCCCTCTATTATTTCTACACCTTTCCATTGGCAGAGTTTCCGAAGTATCTCTCTTATCTCTAACCGTTTTTCTTCGAAAAACACCTTACGCCTATACTTTGGCGCAAAGACAATGTGGTACTTGCAATGCCACGATGTATGTGCTAAAATATTATTGTCTATGCTCTCTTTTTTCATAGATAAATCCTCCAATATGTTTTTTATTTTGACTGGCAGGTCACTTTATTATAACATATTGGAGGATTTCTTTTCACCGGTTAACCTTTATTGAACCACGCGACTATCGCGTGGTTTTCGTTATACAAATAGGTTCGGAGCCATCAGGTTCCGAACCTATTGGTATTATATTACAATCCCCTCTTTTTCCTCCGCCTCACGGAGAAACGCTTTGAGAACCGGCGTCGGGATGGCATAATTCATCAATGAACCGTCCTTCTGACCGAGGGTACACATTCCGATGACCTCGCCGTGCGCATTGAAAAGCGGTCCGCCGGAATTGCCGCCGACTGTGGGAGCGGAATACATGATATACCGCTCACCGGAAATGAAGCGCTCCCGGTCGCTCACAATGCCGTCCAGCATGCAGATTCCCTGCCCTTTGCTGTTACCGATGGCGTAAACCTTTTCCCCGATGGTCACATCACCGTCGGCAAATGTGATGGCAGGTGCGGCAAGGTCGTCCGATACGATCAGTGCCATATCCCGCCGCACATCGGCGTAAACGATGTCAAACGCGAACCTGCGCTTGTCCGCCGTTACTCCGATCAGACTGTCCGCCGCCTGCACACGGGTGGCGTTTTCTTTTTCCTTTGAAAACACCACATGTGCATTGGTCAGCACATAGCCGCCCGGCAGAACCATGCCGGTTCCGCTCCCGACGCAGTCCCCTTTGTCGGCAGTCAATTCGACCACGCTGTTTCGGTTGCGGCGGTAGATTTCCGGTGCGTCCAAGGTGTCGGACGAGACGGGTGTCGCCTTTTTTTGCTTCGCAGCTTGCTCCATAGCGGCACGCTTTTCTTCCCTCGCCTTGCGGGCAAGATACGCCGTTTCGGTGGAAAAGGTCTCCCCGCACGCTTCGCAACGGTATGTATAGAACACATTTCCGTCGGTCAGCTTATGAGAAATCAGTTTCAATGCGCCGCTCCCGCAGGAGGCGCAGCTTTGCGCTTTATAGTCCATAATTCCCCTCTCTGTACGCCTTGAATTTTTCCAGTTCCTCCGGCGTGATGACATTCCGTGACGAGGAAAGAACCTTGTTGCAGTCCTCACGCGTAATTCTTTGCGCCTCGCCCGTCAGCACTTCCCGCTTGTATGGCTCCAGCTTGATTTTCTCGCAAATGGCGGTCACATCTCCGCCGCCGTAGCCCTCCAGAGCCCACGCCAACTTGGAGAGATCGACATCTTCCTCTTTGGCAATGCCGCCGAGCGCACGGTTGACAAGGAACTCCCGCGCCGCCTGATCGGGAACGCCGACATAGATCTGCGTATCGAAGCGACCGCCGCGAAGCATGGCGGAATCGAGCGCCCACGGGCGGTTGGTGGCGGCGATGAGCAGAAGCATCTTGTTTGCGGTCGGCTTGAAGCCGTCCACTTTCGTAAGGAAGGTCGCCACAAAGCGTGCCATTTCCGCATCCACGCCGCCGGTACCGTCTCCGCGCTTGGAAGCCACCGAATCGAACTCATCAAAGAAAATGATGGCTTTTTCGTGCTTCTCGGCTTCGGCAAACAGACTGTCGAGCTGTTTGGAACTGTCGCCCATGTACTTGGAGATCAGATCCTGACAGTTGACCGCAAAAAACTCCGCGTCCACCTCACCCGCAATCGCGCGGGCGATAAAGGTCTTGCCCGTGCCGGGAGGACCGTAGAGCAGAATCTTCCCGCCCGCGCGGATGTGATACTTCTCGGCGAGTTCGGGCTTCTGCATGGGGGACAGCACCTTGAAGGTGATCTGCTCCTTGACATCCTCCAGCCCCGCCACATCGGCAAAAGTAATCTTGTCCGATGCGCCCGACGGCTGTACCGGCGTAAACGACGGCTTTTCTTCTGCCTTCGGCAGGTCGTTTTCGTTTCCTGCGGCGCTTGTCACGGGCTTTTTGCCGGAGCACCCCGTTTTTACGAAATCGAGAATCTTCGCCGCCAGCTTGTGATATTCCATTTTGACATCATAGGACTTTGCCCCGATGGAGATCTGATTTGCCAGTTCCGCCGCGCGGAGAAACGCCTCCCGCGCCGCCGGAATATCTCCGGCAGCGTAAAAGTCCTTCGCTTGTTGATAGAAGCTCTTGTAGGCTTCAATTGTAGGTTGGTTGTTCATGTTATTTCGCACCCCAGACAATTTTCGCGCTGCAGCCATACGCCCAATCACTATTCCATCCGCTCGGTTTGCTTGTCGCTTGGCAGTAAATTGTTTGAGAAGAGGTCCAACCGTAGAACGCATTCTGGTCGATAGACGTGACGCTGTCGGGAATCGTGACGCTTTTAAGGTGCGTGCAGCCGTAGAACGCATAAGAGCCGATCGACTTGACGCTGTTTCCGATGGTGACGCTCGTAAGGCTCGTGCACTGGTAGAACGCATAACGGCCGATCGACTTGACGCTGTTTCCGATGGTGACGCTGGTAAGGCTACGGCAACCATAGAACGCCCTATCGCCGATCGACGTGACGCTGTCGGGAATCGTGACGCTCGTAAGGCTCGTGCAACTCGAAAACGCATAACTGCCGATAGACGTGACGCTGTTTCCGATGGTGACGCTCGTAAGACCATTGCAACTCAAGAACGCTTCATAGCCGATCGACGTGACGCTGTCGGGAATCGTGACGCTCGTAAGACCATTGCAATCATAGAACGCAGAAGAGCCGATAGACGTGACGCAGTTTCCAATTGTGACGCTGGTAAGGCTACTGCAACCATAGAACGCTTCATCGCCGATCGACGTGACGCTGTTTCCGATGGTGACGCTTTTAAGGCTCGTGCATTGGTAGAACGCACAATCGCCGATCGACGTGACACTGTCCGGAATCGTGATGCTCGTAAGGCCCGTGCACCCCGAGAACGCCATATCGACGATCGACGTGACGCTGTTCGGTATCGTGATGCTGGTCAGCCCCTCGCAATCTCGGAATGCATTGGAAGGGATGGCTTTGACATTATCCCCGATGGTTACGTTTGTTAATTTGGGGCAATCGCTAAATGTACCATTGTTATACGAATCTTCGTTTTTACAATTTTCTGCATTCCATGTAACGCTGGTAAGCTCTGAGCAACCATCAAACGCCCCATCGCCGATAGACGTAACGCTGCTGGGAATCGTGATGCTCGTAAGGTTTTTGCAACCATAGAACGCCTCAAAGCCGATCGACGTGACGCTGTCGGGAATCGTGACGCTCGTAAGGCTCGTGCAACCGTCGAACGCCCCATTGCCGATCGACGTGACGCTGCTGGGAATTGTGACGCTCGTAAGGTTCTCGCAATCCGAGAACGTATCATTGCCGATCGACGTGACGCTGCTGGGAATCGTGACGCTCGTAAGGCCTGTGCAACCCCGGAACGCCCTCTCGCCGATAGACGTAACGCTGCTGGGAATCGTGATGCTCGTAAGGTTTTTGCAACCATAGAACGCCTCAAAGCCGATCGACGTGACGCTGTCGGGAATCGTGACGCTCGTAAGGCTCGTGCAACCGTCGAACGCCCCATTGCCGATCGACGTGACGCTGCTGGGAATTGTGACGCTCGTAAGGTTCTCGCAATCCGAGAACGTATCATTGCCGATCGACGTGACGCTGCTGGGAATCGTGACGCTCGTAAGGCCTGTGCAACCCCGGAACGCCCTCTCGCCAATCGACATGACGCTACTGGGAATCGTGACGCCGGTCAGGCCCGTGCAGCCCTGGAACGAAGAATAGCCGATAGACATGACGCTGCCGTCATCCGGGATTACGCTGTTCTTACAACCGAGTATCAAGGTCTTCGTTCGCGTTTCAATCAAGCAGTTTCCGTTGGCATGATAAACGGTGTTTCCTTTGGAAACCGTAATGTCTGTAAGACCCGTGCAACCCGAGAACGCCGAATCACCGATCGACGTGACACTGTCCGGAATTGTGACGCTGGTAAGGCTACTGCAACCATAGAACGCTTCATAGCCGATCGACGTGACGCTGTCGGGAATCGTGACGCTCGTAAGGCTACTGCAACCAGAGAATGCTTGTTCGCCAATGCTCGTGACAGAAATTCCGTTGATCTCACGCGGAATTACAATCTCAGATTGCGTTTTTCCATACGAAGACAGTCCGGTGATTGCTCCGTTTGAGGAGACATTCACACAAGACAACCACTTTGCAATCAATGTAACTTCGGAAGCAATCGACCATTTTCCGTTTTCGATTTTCTGCTCTCCGTGATACCAACCGAGAAATTGATGGGAAGCCTTTGTCGGAACAGGCAAAACGAATTCCTCTCCAAAGGTAACTACCTGCGTTGACGAAGCAAGAGAACCGCCCGCCGTATCAAAAGTTACCGTGTAAGAGTTTGCTTTCCAGTTTGCCGTGAAGGTCTTACTACCGGTGCTTCCCTTTTCTATTTTACCTCCGTTCGTCCAGCCGGTGAAGGTATAGCCTTCTCTTGTCGGAGCATGGAGTGTGATCGTGTCCTCTATCGTATAGGTAGCAGGATTCTGTGAATGGTTGGTGCCGCCTTGCAGATCATAGGAAATAGCGTAATCCGCCGGTTTCCAAACCGCATAAAGCGTATAAGAGGGTTCTGATCCCATTGTATATCTCGCCTGATCCTCATAAACAGCCGTACCATCTGGTGTAGTTGCCCAGCCTGCAAAGGTGTATCCTTTTTTCGTACAGGTATAGGTATTCCTTGTGAGCACCCGTGTTTCGTCTGTCGCAATGTTTTGTGAAAAAGCTTCACCGCTTCCGCCGTTTGCATCAAACCGGATGGTATTGATTTTGGCTTTCCACACAGCATAGAGAGTGAAGGAAATTTTTCCCATTTTAATCGACTGCGTATCGCTGTACACTTTCTGTCCCTTTGAAGCCTTTGCCCAACCGACAAATGTATATCCCTGCTTTGTAAAAGTATTGGCAGATAATTTTGCAATCTCGTCGGTATGAATAATTTGTTCCGGCATCGAACCGATACCGCCGTTTGCGTCAAAAGACACCTTGTTGGCATTGGCTTCAAAGACGGCATAAAGAATGATCGCTTCATCCTTATCGTATTTTTTCAGCGATTTTCCTTTTGCGTCTGTCAACTGTTCCCCATCGGCAACTGCCGTAAACCAGCCGGCAAAAGTATATCCGGCACGCACCGGAACGGGCATGGTAAAATTGCCGTCCCGAACGACCGCAACGGTTTTGGCACCAATGCTTCCCGTGGATTTACCGTAGTCCAGCGTCAGCTTAAACCCGATATCCACCTTTGTATGATCGGACATTCCCTCGCGCCATGCAGGGTCAAAGCCTTCGATTCCGCCGTCACGTTCTTCAAATGCCACCGTCTCCAGCGCCGTACAATCGGAAAACACCGCGCTTCCCATATATTTAACGGTTGCGGGCAGATAAACCGTTTTCAGCGAAGCGCACCCCGAAAAAGCCCCGGCTTTCACCGTGGTAAGTTGATCGGAAAGCGTCAGTTCTGCCAGTGCTTTACAGCCGTCAAAGGCATTTTCTCCGATACTCCGAATGGAAGAAAGATCCATTGCTGAAAGATTTTCGCATCCGTAAAATGCCCGGTCCCCGATAGAAATGACTCCGGATTCTGTTTTGATACTCCCACTCATTGGGGAGACACTAAGCGTGATAATTTCCGACCGTGTTTTCGATTTGAATACAATTGTTTTCAAATTTGTGCATCCACTAAACGCTTCCGCTTCAATTGTTGTTACACTGGACGGAATAATAATAGTTTCTACAGTGTTATTGTTTTTGAATGCACCCGCCGAAATCACCGTTAATGGTTTCTCATTAACCGTATGCGGAAGTTCCACTGTGGCAGATTTATAGAACTTCCCTGCCACAATGGAATATCCACTTTCAATGGGGTCATATTTTAATATACTCTCGGATTGGTAATATTTTACCCCGGCAACCACAGCACCGCTGATAAGCAAGGCAAATACAAACAGCGTTGCTGTGATCGTCACTCTTTTTTTGATTTTCTTACGGCGAATGTCCTTATCCCGTTGTTCCTTCAGATAGTCACGCTGATCCTTTGCCAGTTTGACATACCGATCCGCACTTCGGTCATCGTCTCCTGCGGCGGCAATGGCGCTGGAGAACTCCGGCATATTGCTGATCGGTGTTTTCTGATGAATCAGATCATCGTTATTGCGGCAGGAAAGTTTCGCCTGCAACAAGCCCCAATATGCCTCGTGGCAGAGATGGTCAATGGACAGCGCCACGGCATAATACTTTTCCGCCGTTTCAAAATCCGAGCTGTTTTTGGCATTGGCGGCAAAATGCATGGTGTAGGAAAGCAGTTCCTTGTTGCGGTCCTCCGGATAGTATTTGACAATTCCGTCAAATACACCGGCAAGGCGGGCAATCATCGCTTTATCGGTCACACGTTTGGAACGCTCGTTGATGGCAGAAAGCACCGTATTCAGATATTTGCACCGGGTTTCTTCATCCGGGCAATACCGGAGCAGTGTTTCAAGGGATTTGAAATCCACAAACTTATCCACCGCGCCGGAAAGTTCCTGTCCCGACTTTGCACCACAATGGCACAGAGTCCGCCCGAACATCGCATCACAATTACCTTCTTCAATGTCGAGCACTTGCTTATAGTATTTCTCGGCAAGAGAAAATTCTCCTGCTCCTTGCATGGAAGTTGCATATTCCAACCGCAAAGCGATATGACGATCCACATCGGCGCTGTCAATACAAGCGAGGATAGAATCAAACAATTTGGAACGCTTTTTACAGTCGGAAAGTTTGGTAAGACTTGCCGCTGTGGTACGAATCAATTCCTGACGCCCGTTAAACTCATATTTCGTTGTAAAGTTAAACCAGCGGCAAATGATATCCCCTTTTGCCTGACGGGAGATCAAACCGGAAACAATCTTCCCCATCGTCAAAAAGAAGGCATCGACCTCTTCGACATCAAACTTGCGCAGGGCGCTGTCAAGCATTGCAAAATCTGTAAAGGCATCCGCTTTTCTGATAAAATCCGTAAGACAGTTTGCCGACACCGAGAGGTACATGGAAACAAGCGTTGCGTTCAGATTGCCGTTGTCCAACTCCACGACCTTGTCGTTATACTTCTTTGCAATCTCAAGGCGGTTGTTTTGCAAACACTCATTGACATATTCCTGCAAATGCGGGATATAAGAATCCGCATCCGTATAAGTTTCGAGAAGTGTAGCAAACAGTTGCTCGGATATAGCAGGATGCTGCACAAGGAGCGACACCGTGTACGGTTTTAACTTGGCTTTCAGTTCCGTAACCGCACTGCTGTTGTACGGTCCGATCTCGCGCAGATAAGAAATCGCGTGGGCAAAATCGCCGTTTTCCGCAAAAGCCATCGTTTGTTTTGCCAATGCAAAAAGGATCTTCTCGCCGATGCTCTTATCGTTGTAAGCAATAACGGTCTTGATCTCCTCAAAATCATCTACAGCAGACAGCTTTCCTGCAAGCTCGGTTTCGTTTTTGGCTTCGTAGTGAACCAGAAGCTTGGCAAAAAGCGCACGGCTGTTATAATGATTTTTCTCGAGAATTTCCTCCACCGTTTTTTGCGCATTGTCAAAAAGCCCGGCAGAGAGAAAGCGAAAAACATTTTTTGTCTTTGTTTTCTCATCCGGTGTCAGTTCGGGAACCTCATACTGTCCGATCTCTCTTGTCGCCACACCCGTATTAACCGCAATCGGCGCCTTTTTACCAATCGCACCGCCCGCCTGAATGGTCTTGATCTGTGTGCCGACAGAGGTCTTTTTCCGTCCGACCGCACCCTTGATTTCGATACGCTCCACCGCCGCTTTCGGGCGTTTTGCTATGGCAATTACCCGTGCAATCAGCGTTTCCAGATCGCCGTAAAAGGTCTTTTTCCGTGCGTCAAGACACTGCCGTCCGGCAAACACCTTCGGCAACTCGGCGGGGTTCATTCCGTCATAGGCAACAATCAAAGAGCCGTCCACCTTCAAACCTTCCCGCATCCGCTTCAGGAAGCGTGTCCACTCGTTTTTCATCCAGACCGACTCAAAGTATTCGGGCTTACTGCCGTAAACGATCATCACCGAGGCGGTGTTCAGAGCATTGTAGATGTACGGTTCGTATTTTTCGGCAACCTTATCCCGCAAAGTTTCCCGACTGAAGAACACACGGTAGCCCTTACCGGAAAGGTAGGTATAGAGGTTGGCAACTTCAATACTGTCATCCGTGCGCTCAATATTGTTTTCTTTATCGGAATCCTTGAAGCATAGGAACACATCATACGCCGGCTCTTTGCTTGCCTTTTCATACCATTCGATCCGGTTCTTTTCAATGATTTTACCCTGCTCCTCATAGTACGCCTTCACTTTGGCATCCGGCGCACAGGAAAGGGCGGCAAGGTATTCCTTGTCGCTGAGGAAAGACTCCATTGTGGCGGCATAGCAGGTCGGCAGTTTGCGACCGTCATAGTCGTCCTCGTATTTGATTCCGTAGCGGGAAAGGACAAGCCCCCAATGCGCCTCGGAATTTTTCGGATATTTCTTTACAATATCCGCATAAAGTTCCTCGGCATCATCAAAACTCGCCAGCCGCAGCTTCTGCGAAGCGTTGTAGAGAAGCGTGACTTCCTCATTGGAAATCTCCTCTTCCTTATACGCACCACACGCCGGGCAAACCCATCTGCCGTCTTTGTAGATTAAGTTTGCGCCGCATACATTACAGGTGTTTTCTGACATGATTTTCTCCGTCACTCACAAATTGTTTATACCGTTCTGTTTCTCTCCGCATTGATCTCCGCCGATATATCAATATCCCCGGCGGTGGGCATTGCCGCGCCGGTAAGTTTGGCTCTTGCGGCGTCAATCATCGGGCGCACGGTGTCCAGCTCGGCGGCGCTTCTTGCCTTGTTGGCGGGATTGGAGGTACGCATGGCGCCTGCCATAGCTTTCTGTGAAATCTTGATGCTCCGCATATACTTTGCCACCTTGGCGTTGGCTTTCTGAATCTTGCGGATGTCTGGCAGATGCGCCTTGTTCCCTGCCATAGCATCGAGAGCGTTCATCGCGGTTGCCATGCTGACGGCAATAGAGTTCGACACATTGATAATGTCAAAATTGGCTTTGGTCTGCATCAGACTGCTGATCACATCGTTCAGTTCCACCAGCGCATTGCAGGCAACCTCATAAGTGCCGGTGTCCCCGTTGATTTCGGCTTCGGCGGCAATGGTCGCATACCCTTCTCGCTTGGCCTTCAGAGACTTTATTTGGTCGTTGAATACTTCCAGCTGCTCGTCGCGCTCCATCTGCGCCATGATCTCTTTTTCCTGTTTCGTCTTGAAGAATGCCATATCAGTTTTCCTCCTTATGAGCGCTTGCGGCTCCCGCCGTCATCGTTCCACGCTCCAAATTTTCCAGATTCTCTGCATTTGCCGCCTTTTCGCGGGCTTTGCGCATCAGTTCCGCTTTGTATGCCATTGCGCTGTCGGTCACGGAAGTCTCGCCCGTGTTCAGTCCGAACACCTTTTCGTCCATGCTTCTGACCTTGGCGGAAATCTCCTTGATGTCCTTTTCCATAACTTTCAGAATTCCGATTGCCTTATCCGGCTCGGACACCACGGCACGGAGCTTGCCGAGGTTCAGAAGCACCTTTGCCTTGGCGGTCTCCTCCATGCTGAACTGCCCTGCGGCAAGGATCTCGCTTGCGTTGGCATAGATAATATCCAGAACACCGAAGCAGGCGGAATAATTGGAGCGGCGGACATTCAGCATATCCAGCTTGCTCTTGAGTGCGGAGATTTTACGGAACAGTTCATTGATGACGCGCTCGTTGTCCTCGGCGATCATCTTATTTTCAAGCTCCGCAAGATCACGCTCCAGACCCGTAATTTCGCCCTCCAGCCGTTTTTCCTGTTCGGTGAAGGTATCCTTGATGGATTTCAGTTCATCGAGCTTCGCATATAGACGGCGCTTCGACCATGACAGCTTCTTTGCCTTGATCTCCGCTTCGTCCAGTGCGTCAATCTCCCCGTTGGCGATAGAAGTGAAAGAATCGAGGTAATATTGCAGGTCGTCTGCGGCTTCGGTCACATGGGAGAGCAGTTCACCGTCGAGCGCCTTGCGCAGAGCGGTCAGACTGCCCATCACCCGCTCGGAAACGAGGGCGAGGTCCTCTTCTCCCGTGAAAATCAGGTTTTCAAGATTTTCGTAAGAGAGCTTCAATGTATCGTAGACATCCCGCACACCGTCACGGTCGAGACGGCGGTCATATTTTCCTTTTTCAATGCGGTAGAGCAGCCCCTTCATCTCGCTGCACAGTTCCTCTTTCACCGCATTGTTGTTCTTTACGGACGGGGTATATTTTTTCATGGTCTCACTCCTCAATCTTTCGTATAAAGTCCGTTTTCACGGTAAAAGTTCAAAGCGCCGTTCAAAAATTCTTTTCTCGTTCTGCCGAGGGCTTCAAAGAAATCCCGCAGGGCGGTTTCATTCTCTGTCGACTTATGACGGATGCGGTTAAGCACCGTCCAGATGTCGGACGCCTTCTTTGCCTCCACGGGCGGCAGTCCTGCTTTGATGAACCGGACAATCGGCACCATCTCTACCATAACAGGCGAACCGTTGCGGTCACGGCTGACGGGGCGGGGCTGGAAAATATCGTATGTACCGTCCGGGCGGTGGATTTTCAGAAGATAGCGGTCGCCGATCTTGGCTTTATCGACAATCAGGAGATATTCGTGATAATCAATGATGAATTTCTTGTTTTCGTGCGGCAGGTGGAATTTCTTCATCAGGTTTTCTTCCACATTGGAATAGATCATCGCAGCGGGCGCAATCAATGCGTCATCATCGGCGGCATTGTCAATCAGGAATTGTGCCGTTACCTTGATTTCCTTCACCGCATCCTCTTTGGCATTGTCCTGCAAGGGGAACATATCCTGAATTTTCTCGTCGATTTCGGAAGAAATGCTCTTGCCGAAGGTATCAAGCTCGCCTTTGATCTGCGCCATCACCGCGTCGAGTAGTTGTGCGCGGTTCTCTTCCAGCGCATCTGCCATTCTTGCCTCGTTCGCCTCTTTGGTGCGGCGCTCGGACGCGCGGATTTCCGATGTGATCATACCGGAGATCTCCCGACTGAAGCGTTCGAGGTCGGCGGAAATATCCACGCTCGTCGGGACGGTCGTTTCTTTTTCCGCCTCCGTCTCCTCCGGTGCGTTGATACGCTCACGGATCAGCTCCAGATCCTCCTCGTTGACATGGATTCCGGCGACCGTCAATGCGGTTATGCGGATGCCCATTGCTTTGACCTTCGCTTCCCCGGCGAGTGCGTCCTGCATCTGCCCCCGGATGTCGCCGAGCAGGCTGCTGACCTCAAAGACCGATACGGATGTATTGGCAAAGCATCCGCCGAGAATGGGAATTCCGACCGAACGGATGAGGGCATTCATACGCTCCTTGATGCTCTCCACGGTAATGGAGACACCGGTCGGAAACGCTCCGATGAGTTTTCCGTAATCGGCAATTTCGATCTGATAGGTGCCGTTCGCGCCGACACGGTACGCCTCGCGGAGACGCTCATTGTTTACCTGAATGTTGCCGAAGCCCCACATGGTCTCGGGAATGGCTTTGGCATGGACAAAAGCAATACGCATCGTGTGTCCGAGCAATTCTTTGCCGTACTCCTTGAAGATGACCTTTCCAACACACGGCTCTACACGGAAAGCGATCTTCTCGTTGTCAAAAACAACAGCGGTGTACTGGTTCGGCACGGTAATCTTCATTCCCTTGTCAAGAATAAACGCTTCTGTGTACCAAACCACGACACCGCTGTCGCGCATATCGGGTGTAAATACGGTCTCTCTCATTTTTTCGTCCCCCTGCTTTTGTCAATAATTTCGCATAACTGATTCAAGGTTTCCTCGTCGATATTGCCTTTGGTGAGTGAGAATATAACTTTTTTCTTCTTTTCTTCCATCTCGGTAAGATTCACCTTCAGCTGTGCCGTGGTATCGATGATGGTTTTCCGCAGTTTTTCCTTGTCGTGCTCCGAAAGATCGTACGCCCGGATGACAAGCTCCTCCATTTCCGGCGGGATATTCCGCTTTCCGTTTTCAATCGTGGAAAGATAAGACGGCGACATGCCGAATTTTTCTGCCATCGTGCGGGCACTGTCCCCCGTGTTGATGCGGATAATACGCAATAGTTTTCCGAATTCCGTGACCATTTTCTTACGCTCCTTTTAAGCATACTTATATTATAGCACGGATTTACACACTTGTCAACACATATAAGGAAGAAAGATGTCAACTCAGTTGACAGTTTTGTGAATGGCAGACAGGGCGCGACGCCTCTCCCGCGCTTACGGGAAGATGAACGATACAGCCGGATACAAGATGCCGCCGGACCCGAGACTCCCGGAAATCTGTATGCAACGCTTTTCTTCGGACCACACCGGGGATTAAAACGAAGTCGTCAGTTCAGGTCCTGTTTTTTGAAAAGCAGGGCAAATTGCAGCTCCTGAATTCAAATATTCCGCGAAGTGCGCAAACGCAAGATATAGCAACAAAAAGCACAAGACCTGCTAAATCTTGTGCTTTTTTGTTTTGTAGCTTTTTCGTACTACAAAGATATATAAGAGCGACCAAATGTCGTTTTTTGATATAGCTCAATCGGTGATTCTTCTGTCGGTCAATATACCGTAGATATACGAAGGTGCGATGATTGCCTTGTTGAAATCCGTTTTGCTTCCACCAAGCATCGCGTTTGCTTTTTCGAGCATTTCTTTCGTTACAATCCATTTCCTGCTACCGTTCCGGATCGGTTGTAATTTATTGTCATTCAGTATTTTATATGTAAACGGCAGGCCGGTCGCTGTGAGAAAAGTTTCGCCTTCCATACTCACAATTCTATTCCATAATTCATTTGTATTCATTGATGTTTCACCTTTCAAAAACGACGGTTTCCATATTCATGTTTACATCAACCGTTTTATATCCTATACTGAGCCAGCTCAATGCGATCGAATGCGTCGTCGTGTTTGCCCAGAACGCTCTATGTTCTCTGGCGGATCCCGGGAGAGAAAAACCAATTGTTTTCTCTATTTCGTCAAACGTTAGCGAAACTGTGCGTTCGTGAGATGTATCCAGCAGTTCCGTTAACCGCCGATATTTTTTGCTTGCTTTTATCTCGGTTATATTGCTTTGTTCATTGCTCACTGTTCCAGCGTTTCCTCGTAGCTCTGCCATTTGTTCTTCCAACGTCTTGATTCTGTCTAACATTTCAAGAATAATCCTATCGTAATCCATTCTAGTTCTCCTTAATATTTGTTGTATTTGAATAATACCCCGTAGAAATAAGCAACTACAATTATTATCAAAACCATCGCTTTCCTCCTATAATTGTGTTTATTATAGCACACGAAGAATGACTTGTCAATATCTTTCTTGACATTTTGTGATTTTTCTTGACATTTTCCTTTTGCAACCGCAATAAAGAGCATTATGCTTGGCACCCATAATGCTCTTCTTTAATCTTATATAGACAGTAATGGATTGGCGGGAATGAAAGCGAAGTCGTCAGTTCAAGTCCTGTTTTTCTGAAAAAATGCCGAAATGTAGCTGTTAAATTCAAAGATTTCGCAAGGTGAGCAAACCACAAGATATAGCAACAAAAAAGCACAAGACCTGCTAAATCTTGTGCTTTTTGTGTGTTGTAGCTTTTTCGTACTACAAAGATGAGTTGCCCCAACAATTTCGAACCTTTATCGCTAAATAGTGAAAAGAGCCAGCATCTTTAGCTACCGCCGATGATAATATTTATTTCTTTTTATATGTGTGATATTCAATCACGATTTTTGTATCATAAGCAAACACACTATGTTTCTTGAATGGATAAATAGACCCGATAGTAATTTTTTCAACAGAACCATCTTTTTTTAGCCATCCCATTACAAGATCGTTAATCGGTCGCTCATAAATCTCAGTGAACCCAAGTTTTTGTAATTTATCTCCAGCAGCGATATAATTCATTCTCCGTAATGATTTCTCATTAAACGGAAGAGTTATTTCTCTTTTAACATGATATGTCAAAATAATTTCTGCATCATAGGGAATTTGATCCCCTACACAAAAATAGGAGCTGCCATTAATAACAATCTGCTCAACTTGTCCCACTCGATAGGGTGAATCTACATAAATATCTTTAATGGGAATTTTTTTTATGTTATTGAAAGCTTGATTGTAAAGCAATATCTCTACCGCATCTATATCCTTACCTAACAAATCACAGTTATCATATTGCACATTAATTTTTTTGCGTTTGAAAAAGAATGCGTTTATGCGCTTTTTACGCAGTTCACTTTCAGCTTTTCTTTGTTTATTTTTTATGTGCGTTTTTTCTGAAAATTTAACATCGTCATCAGAATAAGGCCTTTGGGATGAATCTGAACGAGAGGTATAGTTAGGCGGAATATACGTTGTAGCGCCAGAATCATCATCGCTATCATCCTCATCAACAAGTTCATACGGATCCGAACTATAATCGTGGTGCAAATGCGCACCGCATTCCGTGCACTCCCAATCATCGTCATATTCAGAATAGCCAAGCTGTGTTTTTAGAAAAGCATCACAATTAGGGCATTTAAGTACATCATGTTCGTCCACAACATTATATGGATCGGAGCTATAACTGTGGTGCAGTTTTATACCGCAGGAACTACAGGTCCAATCGTCATCGGACTTGTCAAAGCCCCATTGGTCATTTAGTTTATCACCACAGTGAGGGCACTCAAATTTATCTTCTTTGTCCGCTGTTTCATCATCTTCAACTATTTGAAAATCATCACAAAAATAATCACGATGTAGTTTAGCACCGCAAAAAGCACATTCACAATCGTAATCATTTCCATTAAAACCAAATTGATGATTAAGCACACCCTCACAATTTGGACACCGAATGATATCGCCTTCGTCTAAAATATCATCCTCGGTTATACCATTAGTGTATCCGCATTCAGTACAAATCCAAGAACCTAAACTATCCGAGAATCCACACTGTCTATTTAGAAGAGCATTACAGCAATCGCACCGCCATTCAACACCTTCAAATGTATCCCCGTAATAGATATCATCATCCATTAAACGTTGTCCGCAATCTGTACAAGTCCAAGTGCCTTTATCAGGGTCAAAGCCATCCTGATCGTTTAATGTTGCACCGCAATTAGGGCAATAATATTCGTCCATTTTTTACCCCTTCTATATGTCGATTGATAAACGCTTCAAAAAGTTTATCATAACAAATTAATTATACCACTAAATTCATTTTCTTTCAATCGACATTTGTAAAGTCGCAGGTTCAAGTCCAAAAGGTTAAAGAAAAGGTGCAATAGTGAAAGAGGGGGGTTATTCGCCCCTAAAAACACAAAAAGCCCTTGAAAACCAAGGACTTTTGTGTTAGGGTGCAAAATTGTTGCTCCATTATGGCTCCCCCTGTTGGGCTTGAACCAACGACATCGTGATTAACAGTCACGCGCTCTACCGACTGAGCTAAGGAGGAATATATAAAGAAAGCACAGGAACTGTGCTTTCTTCTTTATGTCAGCATCTATCTATCTTCCCAGGCAGTCACCCGCCAAGTATTTTCGACGTAAATGAGCTTAACTACTGTGTTCGGAATGGGAACAGGTGGAACCTCATCACAATCAACACCGACTTTTAAGGGATATTCCCTCAAAATTGAATAACGAACCAAAAACAAAACATATATTCTCATTAGGTTTAAGCCCTCGACCGATTAGTATCTGCTGGCTAAATTGCTCACACAACTTACACCTTAGACCTATCAACCTCGTAGTCTACAAGGGGTCTTAACTTAAAAGTGGGATATCTTATCTTAAGGACGGCTTCACGCTTAGATGCTTTCAGCGTTTATCCGATCCGCACTTAGCTGCCCAGCTGTGCCACTGGCGTGACAACTGGTGCACCAGAGGTGCGTCCATCCCGGT
>ERZ779888.2221-NODE-2221-length-16632-cov-3.876455_pt1 | contig 16632 bp, 13 predicted proteins | sample MGYA00511245_ERZ779888 | MGnify/ENA primary metagenome ERZ779888 (study PRJEB29588, sample SAMEA2155255) | human gut metagenome | biome: human gut; feature: human-associated habitat; material: faeces | place: Denmark | collected 2008/2010 ... | reverse complement strand
GGGGACCGAGGTCCTCCTCGTGTGCCCCGAGGTCTTTGGCGGCCTGCCCACGCCGCGCAAGCCGTCCGAGATTGTGAACGGCGAGGTTCGTACCTGCGAGGGCATCTCGGTTGATCGCGAATTTCGCCTGGGTGCCCAACGTGCGCTCGATATGTGCGAGCAGGCGGGCGGGCCGGAAGAGATCGCCGCGTGCATCCTGCAGGACCGTAGTCCCTCGTGCGGCGCGGGTCGCATCTACGACGGTACCTTTAGCGGTACGCTCACCGCGGGCAACGGCGTCTTCGTTGATCTGTTGCTGCGTCACGGCTATCGCGTTATACCAGCTTGCGAGTTCGACCCCAGCATGCTGGAGCAATAAAAAACCACCACAAGGGCACTGCTCCCTTGTGGTGGTTTTGGGCTAGGCCTAGAGCGTGTGGCCGTAGGCGTTGGCAGCCTTGATGGCGGCGGCGAACTTTTCGTCGGTGAAGGGCTCCGGGTTGCCTTGCTTCCACTCGTTGGTGGCGTGTGCGTATTCGCACAGGGCAGGGATGTCGGCCTCGGAAAGTCCGACCTGCTCAAGCGTTACGGGCAGGCCCATCTGCTTGTTAAAGGCGGCGTAGCGTTCAAGGCTCTCGGTATCGCCCGTATAGGCAAACAGCACGAGCACGCCCAGGCTCACGACCTCACCGTGCAGATAGGTTCCCTCGCGCGGAATGCTGCACGTCGCATTGTAGAACGCGTGCGCCACGCTCGAGTTGTAGTAGTAATCGTTTTGGTTGGTCAGGTTCGAGACATAGCCCGTGTTGACCACGATGTCGAGCGCGATCTGCTTGACGGCCTCGCTCGACAGATTCCGGCGCACGTCCTCAAGACCCTGGACGCCATAAGTAAACAGCGGCTCGGAGCAGGTGTGGGCGAGTGCCAGGCCAAGACCGGCGGTATGCTCCAAATTACCGGCGCTCGTGGCGTATTCGACTCGGGCTGCTTGGACAGGGCATCGCCCACGCCGGCCCAGAAGTACTCCGCCGGAGCTTCGGCGATAATCTTGGGGTTGATGAAGATATGCGCAGGTCGGTTGGGGTACGAATATCCCTCGAGCGAGCCGTCGTCGTTGTACACGACGGCAATGGCGGTCGCGGCCGAGCAGTTGGAACAGATCGTCGGGACGGTGAAGACGATCTTCTTGAGCTCGATGGCTGCGGTCTTCACGGTGTCGAGTGCCTTGCCGCCGCCACAGGCGATAAGCACGTCTGCCTGCTGGCAAGCGGGGGAGTTCACGACCTTGGCGATATTGGCGCGCGTGCTGTTGGTGCCGTAGACGCGCGTCTCCAGAATCTCGACGTCGGTGCCTGCCAGCGCAGCCTCGATGCCCGGCAGCGCCGCAGCCAGGGCTCGCTTGCCGCCGATGATGGCGACCTTGGTCGCTCCGTACTCTGCCAGCGCGGCGGGCAACTCGGTAAAACAATCCTCGCCAACGGTGTAGTCGCTCATTCCAATCGTGCGCATAGCAACCTTCTTTCGTTCGATAAAGTGCTTTCATGTATTTTGCTCCAAGAGAAGGTCCACAGCCGCGAGAAATTTCGAACGTATAAAACCAGTGTTGAAGGTTTTTCGCCGGCGCTGAACGTGCTAGCATACTCCGCATAAGCGTTGATGGGGACGAGTAGTCGGCCGTCCGCATGCTACAGAGAGCGGGGAGCGCTGAGAACCCGTGCATGCGACCGATGAAAATCACCCCGGAGCTGCGGTCCCAACGGACGTGCCGCGCAGGTTCGTCTTAGTAGACATCGCCGAGATGGTCGTCGATACAGACCAGCCGAGTAACGGATGCGAGCGCGCGGCGACGCGAGCGAGGGCATCTAAGCTGGGTGGTTAAGCGAAGAGCTTTTACGGACAGACTGTCCGTTTTGTGGCGCTTCGTCCCAGCTTGTAGGGACGGGCGCTTTTTTGGTGCCCAGAGGGCGTGCGCGCCCATGACAAGAAAGGGGTACCGTGGCAAACGAGTACAAGCAGACGATGAATCTGCCCAAAACCGGATTTCCCATGCGTGCCGGTCTTTCCAAGTCCGAGCCAAAGCGACTCAAGGACTGGCAGGACAACAAGGTCTACGAGCAAGTTCTAAAGAAGAACGAGGGTCACAAGAAGTTCGTGCTGCACGACGGCCCTCCGTACGCCAACGGCCCGATCCACATCGGCCACGCCATGAACAAGATCTCCAAGGACATGATCAACCGTTACTGGATGATGCAGGGCTATGAGGTTCCCTATGTTCCCGGTTGGGACTGCCACGGTCAGCCGATCGAACATAAGGTCGAGGAGAAGCTCGGCACCGAGAAGTTCAACCAGACCTCCACGGCTAAGATCCGCGAGCTTTGCAACAAGTTCGCTGTCGAGAACATCGAGCTCCAGAAGGCTGGCTTCCGTCGCCTTGGCGTGCTTGGCGACTGGGACAACCCGTATCTGACGCTCTATCACCAGCATGACGCCGCCGACATTGAGGTCTTCAAGGCCATGTTCGACAAGGGCATGATCTATCGCGGCCACAAGCCCGTCCACTGGTGCAAGCACTGCCACACCGCGCTGGCCGAGGCTGAGATCGAGTACTCCGACGAGACGAGCCCGTCCATCTTCGTGCGCTTTGAGATGACCTCCAAGCCCGCCGGTCTCGAGAACTTCGACGGCCCGGTCGACTTTATCATCTGGACGACCACGCCGTGGACCATCCCCTCCGACCAGGCAGTTTCCCTCAAGCCCGGCGCCGCCTACGTCGCCGTTGAGCACGACGGCCGCGCCGAGGTCATGCTCGAGGACCTGGCTCCTAAGTGCTGCGAGGAGTTTGGCTGGGAGTACACTCCGGTTATGGTCGACGGCAAGCCCTATGTGGTTCCCGCCGAGACCTTCCACCACATCCACTACAAGCAGCCGATCTTCGACGGTGTCGAGGGCGTGGCGCTGCTGGCCGATTACGTCGGTGTCGATGACGGTACCGGTATTGTCCACAACTCGCCCGGCCACGGCGTCGACGACTACTTTGCCTGCCTCAAGGAGGGCATCACCGACATCTGCATGCCGGTCGATGACGACGGCAAGTTCTACACCGGCGAGGAGTTTGGCACCGGTGGCCCCTTCAGCGGTATGGACACCGATGAGGCCAACCCGCACATCATCGAGTTCCTGCGCGAGCGCGGTACCCTAGTCCTCGAGAAGAAGATCACGCACAGCTATCCGCACTGCTGGCGTTGCAAGCACCCGGTGCTCTTCCGTGCTACCGACCAGTGGTTTGTCTCGATGGACAAGACCGGTTTGCGCGAGCAGGCTGGCAAAGAGGTCCGCGAGAACGTCAAGTGGTATCCGGCCCACGCGGCCAACCGCATCGGCGCCATGGTCGAGCAGCGTCCCGACTGGTGCATCAGCCGTCAGCGCAACTGGGGCGTGCCTATCCCCAGCTACACTTGCGCCGACTGCGGCGAGAAGGTCATGAACGACGCCACGCTCGACGCCGTCATCAAGCTCTTCCACGAGAAGGGCTCCGACGCCTGGTTCACCGACGCTCCCGAGAGTTACCTGGGCGAGGCTTGCGTTTGCCCCAAGTGTGGCGGCCATCACCTCAAGGCCGATAAGGACATTCTCGACGTGTGGTGGGACTCCGGCGTGTCCTGGAAGGCCGTCTGCGAGTATCGACCCGAGCTTGAGTACCCGGCTGACGTGTATCTCGAGGGCTCCGACCAGCATCGCGGTTGGTTCCAGAGCTCGCTGCTCACCTCGGTGGGTGCCAACGGCCATGCTCCGTACAAGGCGGTCGTCTCGCAGGGCTTCACGCTCGATGGCCAGGGCCGCAAGATGTCCAAGTCGCTCGGCAACGTCATCGACCCCAACAAGGTCTGCGACGAGATGGGCGCTGACATCATCCGTCTCTGGGTTGCCTCCGTCGACACCAGCTCCGACGTCTCCATCGACCATGAGATTCTCGCTCGTACGTCCGATGCCTATCGTCGTTTCCGCAACACGCTGCGCTTCTTGCTCTCCGAGCTCGAGGGTCAGTTTGAGCCCGAGACCGACGGCGTCGCCTTTGCCGACCTGCTGCCGCTCGACAAGCTCATGGTTGCCCGTCTGACCCAGGTCCAGGCCGAGGTCGACGACGCCTACGCCAGCTATGAGTTCCCGCGCGCCTACCGTGCGCTCTATGACTTCGTGGTTACCGAGCTTTCCAACGTGTATCTCGACGCCCTGAAGGATCGTCTGTACTGCGACAAGCCCGGCTCGCTCGAGCGCCGCAGTGCCCAGACCGTGCTGGCCGAGCTCTTCTCGATGCTCATGCGCGACCTGCAGCCGATCCTGTCCTATACCGTCGACGAGGCCATGGCATATGCGCCCGCCGGCTGCGTCGATCACCAGAAGTACGCCGCGCTGCTCGATTGGTACAAGTCGCCCATCACGGTCGACGAGGCCAATGAGTTTGAGGGCGTGCTCGAGGCTTCGCTCGAGCTCCGTAGCGCCGTGACCAAGGCCCTTGAGGATGCCCGTTCTGCCGGCACCTTCACTAAGAGCCAGCAGGTCCGCGTCAAGGCGGTCGTTCCCGCCGAGATGTACGCGCTGCTGACCTGTGATAAGGCCGTCGACCTGGCCGAGTTCTACATCGTCTCCGATGTTGAGCTGACCCAGGGCGAGGAACTCTCCGTTGCCATTGAAGCTGCCGAGGGCGAGTGCTGCGACCGTTGCTGGAACTACCGCACCACCGTTGGCGAGTACAACGGCCACGCACATATCTGTAAGCGCTGCGCTGACGCGCTGTAGGTTACGGCGTTCGTAGAACGCCGTAACCTACCGACGCTGCAAACGCCCCTAAGCGGCAATCTGACGTTCAATCGTCGGTCGCGTACCAAAGTACGCTTCCCTCCTCTTTCACGTCACCTTGCTCGCTTAGGGACGTTTTCGCTGTTGGTGACGGCAACGCGGCTTTTCCATTGTTGGAACTAGAGCCTTCTCTTTCGACCTGTGCTCTTAGTCGAAAGCTATTTAGCGACATTCCGTTATTCGGAATGCCGCTTTCCTTTTTAGCTGGTTATTTCGCTTGCGTTGGTGGATATGTCGTGCGTTCTTCGTATGGCAATATAAGATAGTTCTTTGCATTAAACGTAATTCGATGATCTTGAGGGTAGGGGATTGATTTGGGTCGTGCTGGGGATATGACGCCGCCTTTGCGTTGGCGGTTGGGTGTTGCTGGTGGGGTGGCGCTCGTTGTGCTGCTTGTTGACCAGTTGACCAAGCTTGCGGTTCGTGCCGTGGGCGATGCACTGCATGTGACCGTCATCCCCGGCGTGATCGACTTCCTGTTTGTCCGCAATATCGGCGCTGCCTTTAGCATGGGCGAGGGGCATGGCATCGCGTTTGCCGTGCTGGCGCTGGCGGTCATTGTCGCTATTGCCGTGTACCTCATTCGTGCACCCCAGCTCGCCCATCTTGAGGTTGTGGGCATGGCGATGGTTGCGGGCGGTGCTATCGGCAACGCTATCGATCGTTTGGCCTTTGGCTTCGTGACCGATTTTATTGCCACCACCTTCATCGACTTCCCCGTCTTCAATGTGGCCGATATCGGCATTACCTTGGGCGTCGTGCTCGCCCTCTTCGGATACATGTTCTTGAGCCCCGCGGCCCGCGAGGTTGATGCGACTGCCGAGCTCAATGCCCGTGATGAGGCCCGCGCTAAGCGCAAGGCCAAGCAGCGTGGGGAGCGTGCCCGCAAGATTCGCGAAAGGAATGAGCGTTAATGGCCGACATCCATATTCTTGTTGCCGACGATTCCGCTGGTCAGCGTCTTGACGCCTATTTGGGCGCCAACGATGGCTGTCCCACGCGCTCTGCCTGCGCGCATCTGATCGAGGGAGGCGCCGTTGCCGTCAACGGTGAGACTTGTCTCTCTAAAAAGTGCGCCGTACGCGCCGGCGATCGCATCTCGGTCGACTTGCCCGAGCCGCACGACCCGACCGACGTGATTCCCGAGGCCATTCCCCTCGATATCCGCTACGAGGACGACTACCTTATCGTGCTCTCCAAGCAGCGGGGCCTGGTGTGCCATCCCGCCCATGGCCACGAGAGCGGCACCCTTGCGAACGCTCTGGTCTACCACTGCGGCATCGACCATCTTGGTACCGTACAGGGTGAGGACCGCCCCGGGATCGTGCATCGTTTGGATCGCGATACCTCGGGTCTCATGCTTGCGGCAAAGGACGACGACACGCAGCGCGCGCTTCAAAATCTCATTCGCACGCGCACGCTCGATCGTCGCTATATCACGCTCGTTCACGGGCACATCGCCATGGACGAGGGCACCATCAATACCGGTATCGCCCGTTCTACGCGCGACCGCGTCAAGATGGCGGTTTCGGACGACCCCTTTGCCCGTCAGGCCATTACGACCTTTAAAGTCCTCGAGCGCTTCGATTCCACGCGTTTCGACGACGGCTATACGCTCGTCGAGTGCCACCTGTTTACGGGCCGCACACATCAGATTCGCGTGCATATGCGCCATATCAACCACGCCTGCGTGGGCGATCCGCTCTACGGTAAGTGCGATGCGCGTGCCGATCAGGGTCTGACCAGGCAATTCCTTCATTCCTGGCGCGTCGCATTCGACCATCCCGTGACGGGTGAGCGCATCGAATGCCGCGACGAGCTGCCTTGGGATCTTGCTGCGGTTCTTGACGACCTGGCCCCGCGCTCGCTTGGCCGCACCGCCGCCGGCGACGACATCGTCCCGCAGCTTGGCCTTCTCGAAGCCTAGCCGGTATTAGGTGGTTTCTTGAACTCGGTAAGCCTGCGGTATGATATACGGTTGTTTACGTAACGCGTTCTCGGGAGCCTGCATGCTCGCCTTTTTACAAACTAACACGCCCATCGTGATCTTTAACCAGATTGTGGTTAAGCTGCTCACGGTCTGCTTTCTGTACCAGGTGGTCTTCTTTGTCATTGGCGCTCTTCGTGGCGAGGTCGCGCCTCCCAAGGCCAAAAAACTTCACCGCTATGCCTTCTTTGTCGCGGCGCATAACGAGGAGGCCGTGATCGCCAACCTCGTTCGCTCCATCAAGGATCAGGATTATCCGTCCGAGCTTATCGAGGTCTTCGTGGTCGCCGATGCCTGCACCGACAACACGGCGCAGCTCGCGCGCGAGGCGGGCGCCATCGTTTATGAGCGCAACGACCTGGCCCGCAAGGGTAAGAGCTGGGTCATGGACTTTGGTTTTGATCGCATCCTTAACGAGTATCCCGACACGTTTGAGGGCTACTTTATCTTCGATGCCGATAACGTCATCTCCCGCGATTACGTGTCCAAGATGAACGATGCCTTTGACCAGGGATTCCACGTGGTCACGAGCTATCGTAACTCCAAGAACTTCGGCAGCTCGTGGATCTCGGCAGCTAATGCCACTTGGTACCTGCGTGAGGCGCGCTTTCTCAACAACGCGCGCAATATCTGCAAGACTTCTTGCGCTGTCTCGGGTTCGGGCTACCTCATCTCCGCCAGCGTTATCGAGGGCATGCACGGTTGGCAGTTCCACACGCTGACCGAGGACATTCAGTTCACTACGTTCTGCGCTATTCACGGTATTCGCATTGGCTATGCGCCGGCGGAGTTCTTTGACGAGCAACCCGTGACGTTCAAGGCATCCTGGAAGCAGCGTATGCGCTGGACCAAGGGCTTTTACCAGGTGTTCTTTACCTACGGTAAGCATCTGGTCAAGTCGACGTTCCGCTATCATCGCTTTGCCGCCTACGACATGTTCATGACGATCGCCCCGGGTATGCTGCTATCGCTGATCTCGATGCTCGCTAATGCGACGTTCTTGATTGTGGGTGGCCTTTCGCATGGTTTCTTGGCTACCGAAGTCGAGATGCAGGCGTGCGCCGCTTCGCTCATTATGACCTTCGCCATGATGTATCAGACCTTCTTTATCCTGGCGCTGCTCACGACTATCTTTGAGTACAAGCACATTCACTGCGCGCAAAAGTGGCGTCTGGTGACTAACCTGTTTACCTTCCCGATCTTTATGTTCAGCTATATCCCCATCACGGTGGCCGCGCTGTTCCTGAAGGTCGACTGGGTGCCGACGCAGCACGCCGTCAACGTTACCCTTGACGAGGTCATGCAAGGCGCCAAATAACCACCACCAAAACCACCGCAAAGGGGACAGGCACCTTTGTGGTGGTTTTTGCTTTTGCGATGCAGCTCGAGGAGGAGTCCGATGGTCTATATCCCGTTTTGGATTTGCATCTTTGCCGGCGTGGCAATTGATGCCCGAGAGCGACGGTTTCCCAATGGGCTTGCCGGCGCATGTGCCGTGACGGCGTTGGCGGGCGTTTGGCTCGACCTCGGTTTGAACACAGCGCTTGACCACGCCGGTCTTGCGGTCATCGTCTACCTTGGCCTTGTGCTTACCGAGTCGCTCTGGCGTAGAGTTCGCCACGCTCCTGGCATTGGCATGGGGGACGTCAAGGCACTCTTTGCCCTTTGTACCTTCGATCCCCTGGGCGGCGTTGTCGCGTTTGCGGTTGCGCTCCTGACCCTTGCCGTCGCTTGCCTCATCGCAAAATCGCGCTCCCTGCCATTGCTCCCGTTTTTAGTGCCGATTTTTGCCATAATCGAGGTCGTGGGCTGCACTTTGTAACCGATTGCGCATCCTTTTTAAGGAGCATGCCATGGAATCTAATCAAGAAACGGCCGTCATTAAGGCGCGCATGGACCGTATTCCCTCGGCGTTGTCGCCCGAGCTTGTCGAGCGCATTGCCGCCGATCGTGCTTCGGGCTATGTCAACCCGTATCGTTGCAACGATGATCAGGTCATTCGTCGTATTGATCGCGCCGCCGACAAAGGCACGCTTATGCGTCCGGCGTTTATGCGCGATACCGAAAAGATACTTCATCTTCCGGCGTACACCCGTTATGCAGGCAAAACGCAGGTCTTTAGCTTCCGTAGCAATGACGATCTGTCACGCCGCGGTTTGCACGTGCAGCTCGTCTCCCGCATTGCGCGCGATATCGGTCGCGCCCTGGGGCTCAATTGCGATCTGATCGAGGCGATTGGCCTGGGTCACGACTTGGGACACACGCCTTTCGGCCATGCCGGCGAGCGCTTCCTCAACGATATCTATCATGAGCGTACGGGGCGTTATTTTTTCCATAACGTGCAGTCGGTCCGCGTGCTCGACGCACTGTACGGCCGCAACGTGTCGCTCCAGACGCTCGACGGCGTGCTATGCCATAACGGCGAGTACGAGCAACGTGTGTTTGAGCTCTCGGACATGAGCTCCTTTGACCAGTTTGACCAGACGGTTGAGGATTGCATTGCCACGGGCTATAGCGCAATTGGGCATCTGCGTCCCATGACGCTCGAGGGCTGCGTCGTTCGCATCTCGGATATTCTTGCCTACGTCGGTCGTGACCGTCAGGATGCGATCGCGGCGGGCCTGCTGTCACCCGACGCTTTTGATGATGGCCGGGGCGGTGCCTACAACAGCTGGATCCTTACGCACGCTTCCATCGATATCGTTGAGCACAGCTATGGTAAGCCGCGCATCGAGATGAGCGAGGACCTGTTTGAGGAAATCCGCCGAGCCAAGCGCGAGAACTACGAGAAGATCTATAGCAAGGGCGGTATCGAAGGCGATTCCGAGGCGGAGCTGCGCGAGGCGTTCGTAAAGCTCTACGACCGTTGCCTGCGGGATCTAAACAGTGGCGACGAGTCCTCTTACATCTTTAAGCACCATATTTCGCGCATTGAGCAGCAGCTTTCCTACTATGATCGCACCTATGCCTGGCAGGACGACAAGGATCAAGCCGTGGTGGATTATATCGCGAGCATGACGGACGGTTATTTCTGCGAGCTGACGAGCAAGCTGTTCCCTGGTCTGGAGTTTCCGCACCGTACCTATATTAACGAACGGTAGTTCGTATTAATTCGGTATACTGTTAGTGGAAAACGTTTTTGATTGATACACGGGATGGCTATGGACGACCTTTTTTCTGCTTCGACGCGCGAGCGTTCCTTTCAGAATGCGCCGCTTGCGGTGCGCATGCGCCCCAATTCGCTCGACGAGTACGTGGGCCAGCAAAAGGCCGTCGGTAAGGGTTCATGGCTGCGTGCCGCGATCGAGCACGACGTGCTTTCGAGCGTGATTCTGTACGGGCCTGCCGGTACGGGCAAGACGACGCTGGCCCACATTATCGCCAACCATACCAAGAGCGAGTTTGTTGAGGTCAGCGCCGTCACGGGTACCGTGAAGGACCTGCGTCGTGTGATTGATGAGGCCAAGACGCGCCTGAATACGTACGACCGCCGCACCATTCTATTCATCGATGAGATTCACCGCTTCTCTAAGTCGCAGCAGGATGCCCTGCTGCATGCAGTTGAGAACCGTACCGTCATTATGATTGGCGCTACGACAGAGAACCCGTACTTTGAGGTCAACTCGGCACTGTTGTCGCGCGGGCGCGTGGTGGAGCTTGAACATCTGAAGGATGAGGATATCGCCACGCTTATTGAGCGTGCGCTCGAGGCACCACAGGGCTTGAACGGAAAGTTCTCGGCCGATGAGGATACGGTCAAGACCATCTGCACGCTGGCAGCGGGTGACGCTCGCTCGGCGCTCACGACGCTCGAGCTTGCGAGCGAGATTGCCGTCACGCGTCCCGATACCGAGGGAACGCCAGCGCCTGCGGCGGGGGAGCGCTATCCCATCACCGTGGATGACGTGAAGATTGCCAACCCGCGTCGCGGCTTTACGTATGACAAAAACGGCGACATGCACTACGACGTTATCAGTGCGTTCATCAAGTCCATGCGCGGTAGTGACCCCGATGCCACGATCTATTGGCTCGCGCGCATGATCGATGCTGGGGAGGATCCTAAGTTTATCGCTCGCCGCATTATGATTCACGCTTCTGAGGATGTTGGCAACGCCGACCCGCAGGCGCTTTTGGTGGCGCATGCCGCGTTTAAGTCTGCCGAGGTCATTGGCTATCCCGAGTGCCGCATTAACCTGGCTCAGGCTGCACTCTATGTGTGCTTGGCGCCAAAATCCAACGCGTGTGAGGCTTCGATCGATGCGGCGCTGGCCGATATCCATTCTAGTGGGCTTCGCGAGGTGCCGAGTTATCTGCGCGATCGCCATCGCCCGGGCAGCGATGAATACGGTGTGTATAAGTATCCACATGATTATCCCGAAGGCTGGGTCGATCAGCGCTATTTGCCCGAAGGCTTGGAACGCGGTGCATTTTGGCAGCCTGCCGGGCGCGGCTGGGAAGAGTGGCGCGTAGAGCAAAGCGAACGCGACCGCAGCGGGAATGCACCGAGGTAGCTGCTGATAATTTTGTCCCACGTTGCTGCTCTTGGCATGTTCGGTCCCCTTTGGGGTACCATGAAAAGCGTCTGTATTTCGATTCTTCCGGGAGGCTTGTATGAGTCCCATTCAAATCGCCCTGCTGCTGCTCGCCGTTGCCGGCGTGTGGGCCATCGCTGAGCTCGCGCTTACCCTGCGCAAGACCCGCAATGTTGTCGACTCGCTCGATAAGACCGTGAACGACCTCAACAACACCATCGCCGAGGCTCAGCCTGTGGTGGCAAAGCTCGATGGCGCTGTCGATGAGCTTACGCCGGCGCTTGCCCAGATGGAGCCGCTGCTTAAGTCGAGCAAGACGGCAGTTGATGCCCTTACCTCCAATCTCGTAGAGGTCGAAGCCGTGGTTCGCGACATTTCCGAGGTTACGGGCAGCATGGCCGAGGCCAGCAATGCTGTGTCGAGCGTGACCGACTCTGCCGCCGGTGCTGTGCAGAAGCTCTTCAATAAGGTGAAGGCTCCTGCAGCCGACGCCGATCGCAAGCTCGCCGCTGCCGCTGCGGAGGCCGAGCAGCCTACCGAGCGCGTCCTAATTGGCGAGGACGAGGCCGCCGCGGGCGACGATGATGGTCAGAAGTCTGTATCCAAGCCGGCTCAGTATTACACCTATACGCCCGCCGAGACCTCTGAGGAGTCCTGCGATGAGTAGCGAAGCAACCTGCCCTATCACGCTGACCGTTGCCGGTGACCCGCGTCTCGCTCGCCTTGTGCGCATGACGGCAGCCAACGTTGGTGCCCTGTGCTCTATGTCTGTCGATCGCATCGAGGACATCCGCATGGCTGCTGAGGAGGCTTTCATCTTTGGTTGCACCGCGGTCGACTGCGATGACATCACCATCAAATTCGATGTCGATGAGACCCACGTTGGCATGACTATTACCTTTGGCGACCAGGCTACGGTCGATGAAGACGACCAGGCTGCGGTGTATGCCGAGCTCATCCTCGCGAGCGTGTGCGACTCCTACGAAAAGACTACGGCGCCCCTGACGCTTTCCCTCGACCTCAAGGCGGATATCTAATATGACCGAACGTTCCCGGAGCGGCAAGACCGCTTGGGACAAGGAGAAAACCCGCGAGCTGTTTCGTCGTTACAAGGAGACCGGTGATCCGGACGCCCGTGAGCAGCTCGTTATGTCCCATATGAACCTGGTAAGGTTTCTTGCCAACAAATTTAAGAATCGCGGCGAGCCGCTCGACGACCTCATGCAGGTCGGCTATCTGGGCTTGCTCAAGGCTATCGACCGTTTTGATCCCGAGCGCGGACTCGAGTTCACGACGTTTGCGACACCCACTATCCTGGGCGAGATCAAACGCCATTTTCGCGACAAGGGCTGGAGTGTGCGCGTACCGCGTCGTCTGCAGGAGCTCTCGGCCAAGGTCAACCAGGCTACTGACAAACTTACCAACGAGCTGCAGCGTTCGCCCAAGGTTGAGGAGATCGCTGAGTATCTAGATGTGACTGTCGATGAGGTCCTCGAGGCTATGGAATCGTCTTCGGCCTATACCTCGGTGCCCATCGAGGCTCCTGGTGCGTCCGATTCCGACGATGCCCCTTCGATTCTCGACCGTTACGCCGACGACGACAACGAGCTCGACTTTACCGATGATCGCCTAGTGATCGAGGAAGCCATCCGTGATTTCTCGCCGCGCGAGCGCGAGGTGATCGAGCTGCGCTTTGTGAAGGGCATGACCCAGATCGAGATCGCCAAGAAGCTGGGTATTTCTCAGGTGCAGGTTTCGCGTCTGCTGCGCCGCACGCTTAAGAAGATTCAGGACAAGATCGACCCCGACGGAGTGATGATTCGTTCATGAGTGAACACCCCCAACAAACCGATCGCGTGCTGCGCGACACCCGCATTCTGACGCTTCGCATTTGGGCTGTTGTCGGCTGCATTGTCATCGCCGCTGTCATCTTTAACCTTATGGGCATCCTGGCGCCGGTTATCGAGTTTCTCGCTGTTGGCTCCATCATTGCCTTTGTGATGTCCCCGATCACCAACTGGCTCGAGCACCATGGCGTGAATCGCGGCATCGGTTCGCTTATCGCGCTTATTGTTGTTGTTGCCGTGCTCGTCGGTGTCGTTTGCATCTTGTCGCCGATTCTCTTTGGTCAGATCATGGAAGTCCTGAGCCGCCTGCCCGAGCAGCTTCGTGTTGCGGGTGGCGATCTCAACGAGATGATCTCGCATGCCAAGACGCTCAACAACACGCCGCTCAAGGAGTATTTGGACGATAATCTTTCGTCGCTGGTTGCCGTGGCATCGAAGTATGTGTCTCAGATCGCTGCCGAGCTTGGCCGCGGTGTGTTCCCGCTCATCACCAATACGGCTTCGCAGTTGTTCGTTATCTTCCTTGGTCTGGTGCTTGCGTACTGGATGGCCTGCGACTACCCTCGCATGCACCACGAGATTTGCACCATCATCGGTCAGGAGAAGGAGACCTCGTACCGTTTTATGGTCGCCATCCTTTCTCGCTCTGTCGGCGGCTACATGCGCGGTATGGTCGTGACGTCCATCTGCGGTGGTTTCCTCGCCTTTATCGGTTTTATGATCATCGGCCATCCGTATGCGGCGCTCATGGCTATCTTTACCGGCATCATGCATTTGGTTCCGGTCGTCGGTCCTTGGGTGAGCGCAGCAATCGCCACGGTGCTCGGTTTCATGTTCAGCCCCATGTTGGCGTTATGGACGCTCATCGTGACGATGGTCGCGCAAAACGTCACCGACAACGTGATTTCTCCTAAGGTCATGCAGAGCTCGGTGCAGGTGCATCCCATCATGAGCCTCACGGCGCTCGTTATTGGTTCGGCACTCATGGGGCCCATCGGCATGATTATTGCCATCCCGCTTTGTGCGGCCCTCAAGGGCATCTTCGTGTACTACTTCGAGAATGAGACCGGCCGTCAGCTTGTGGCCTATGACGGAGCCGTGTTTAAGGGCACGCCGTACCGCGATGCCGATGGCAACCCGGTCGCCGCCTACGACGCGCTCGGCGACGACACCTTCATCTATGAGTCCGAGCTCATCGGTAACGAGACTGCGCCCGAGGCCCAGGCCATGCCCAAACCCGAGCTCGATAATCCCTGGATGAAGCTCTCGGGCCTTCAGCCCGATGCTACGGGCTTTTTCAAGAATCCCTTCGCCAAAGACGACGATTTCAATATGAACGACGACACCAAAACCGGCATCGACGGCTCCATGGACGATTCGGATTCTAAATAGGTTCTATTAACGTTTCTTGAAGTTGTAAATGACAAGAAACGCGACCAAAGCGATTGATAAGGGGCCGGCTACATAGAAAAAGAGAACGTCAATTGCGCGTAGAGTGTAATAAGCCTTATCGCCGGACATTACTGTATACAATACGTATCCAAATGATGGTTGGTTTGCGTACCAGCATGAGAAGGCTAAGAGCGCTAAAAGTGCTACAACCAGAAGTGCATTCAGGACAAATCGTTTGCTTTTCATCGATCGCTCCTTCCGGGTGAATCTTATATGCAATTATACAGCAGTCCTTTTTCAAAGGATCGCGCAGTACTAAATAACGTGCACTTTCGCTGGAGGGTCGCTGTTTGGCGACCCTCTTTTTTGCACTTGCGCGGCGGGATGGTAATATCGTTACGTTTGAACTGTTTCGATGTGAAACCGAGGAGATTCCCTCTATGAGTGCTGACTACCCGTCAATGACTACGGCCGAGATCCGCTCCAAGTTCCTCAACTTCTTTGAGGAGCGCGGTCTTAAGCTCTATCCTTCTTCGTCCCTCGTCCCCGACGATCCTTCACTGCTGCTTGCCAACGCCGGCATGAACCAGTTTAAGGAGTACTACCAGGGCAAGAAGACCATGAAGGAGATTGGCGCGATCTCCTGCCAGAAGTGCGTCCGCACCAACGACATCGACTGCATCGGCGAGGACGGCCGTCACCTGTCGTTCTTCGAGATGCTCGGCGATTTCTCTTTTGGCGGCGTTTCCAAGGAGCAGGCTTGCGCATGGGCCTTTGAGCTCATCACCAAGGAGTTCAAGCTGCCGCTCGACCGCCTGTACTTTACCGTCTTTACCGAGGACGACGAGACCCACGACGTGTGGCGTTCTCTGGGCGTTGCCGAGGACCACATCTCCCGACTGGGCGAGGACGACAACTTCTGGGCCGCTGGCCCCACCGGCCCCTGCGGTCCCTGCTCCGAGATCTACTTTGACATGGGCGAGGAGGTCGGCTGCGGCAGCCCCGACTGCAAGCCTGGCTGCGACTGCGACCGCTTCCTTGAGTTCTGGAACCTCGTGTTTACCCAGTACGACCGTCAGGAGGACGGCTCCATGCCGGAGCTGCCGCACCGCAACCTCGATACGGGCATGGGCCTTGAGCGCATGGCCGCCATCATGCAGCACAAGACCGCCAACTACGACGGCGATCTGATGCAGCACCTCATCAAGCTGGGCGAGGAGATCAGCGGCAAGACCTATGACGCCGACGATTACTCCGGCGCCAGCCGTTCTCTTCGCATCATCGCCGACCACTCCCGTGCCGTCGACTTCATGATCTCTGACGGCATCCTGCCCGGTAACGAGGGTCGCGAGTACGTCCTTCGCCGCCTGCTCCGCCGCGCCGTGTTCCACGGTCGCCTGCTGGGCATCGAGGGCGCCTTCCTGACCAAGTTTATCGACGAGGTCAACGCTCAGATGGGCGAGGCCTATCCTGAGCTGCTCAAGAACGTCGCGCTCGTCAAGGGTATCGTCGCCTCCGAGGAGGAGCGCTTCTCCACGACGCTCGACAACGGTCGCGTCTACCTGGATGAGGCCCTGGCAGCGCTTGCCGAGGGTGCTGTGCTTCCGGGCGATGTTGCCTTTAAGCTGCACGACACCTTTGGTTTCCCCATCGACCTGACCGTCGAGATCGCCGGCACCGCTGGCCACGACGTCGACATGGACGGCTTCACTGCCTGCATGGAGGACCAGAAGGCCCGCGCCCGCGCCAATGCCAAGGGCGACGCCTGGGGCAGCTTCAACGACGTGTGGGTTGAGCTTTCCGACAAGGTCGCTGCGACCGAGTTCGACGGCTATGACGCCAACAATCTGAAGGATTACCCCTCCCACATCGTGGCCCTGGCCGCCGAGGGCGAGCTCCGGGACGAGATCGTCGCCGGGGTGGAGGGCATGATCGTCCTGGATAAGAGCCCCTTCTACGCCGAGATGGGCGGCCAGGTGGCCGACCACGGCGTGATCCGCACCGCCTCCGGCGCGGAGTTCACCGTCACCGACGTTCA
>ERZ779888.2220-NODE-2220-length-16634-cov-16.087158_pt1 | contig 16634 bp, 9 predicted proteins | sample MGYA00511245_ERZ779888 | MGnify/ENA primary metagenome ERZ779888 (study PRJEB29588, sample SAMEA2155255) | human gut metagenome | biome: human gut; feature: human-associated habitat; material: faeces | place: Denmark | collected 2008/2010 ... | reverse complement strand
TAGCGTTCACTAGCGTTCACTAGCGTTCACTAGCGTTCACTAGCGTTCACTAGCGTTCACACCCGTTCACTAAGTAATATATAACATATATATATATTACTTAGATAAGTATTTTTACAGAAATGTGATAATTTTGCTGAAAAAGTGTGTAAAAGTGTGATGAAATGTGTTATATTCTTTGCAAAAGTGTGATCTTATAAAGCATTTCTATTGAATGAAATGTTTTTAATAAAGTATAATTCTAAATAGAATGATGGGTTTTATTTAATGTGTCTAATTTGAATTAGTAGTATTTATTATTGCTTTTTTTTATTTTTTTATTGTATAATCTTTTCGGAGGTTAATGATATGAATGATTTAATTATAAAAGAAATGAGTAATGATTTAGGTATTAGTGTATCTAGAGTTAGTAATGTTTTATCTTTACTTAGTGATGGGAATACTATACCTTTTATAGCTAGATATCGTAAAGAAGTTACTGGTAATATGAATGAGGATGATATTAAAAAGATTAATGATGTTTATATGTACCAAGTTAATTTAATGAAGAGGAAAGAGGATGTTATTCGTCTTATTGATGAGAAAGGTATGATGAATGATGATCTTAAGAGAAAGATTCTTTCATGTTCTAAGCTTGTTGATGTTGAGGATATTTATTTACCATATAAAGAAAGAAAAAAGACTAAGGCGAGTGATGCTATTGCTAATGGTTTAGAGGGTCTTGCTAAGATGATTTTGTCTTTTCCTATTAATGGTAGTTTAGAAGATCTTGTTAATAATTATAAGTGTAAAGTATCTTCATATGATGAAAAACTTACTGGAGCGGGTTATATAATTTCTGAGTATATTAGTGTTAATAGTTATTATCGTAAGTATATTAGGAATTATTTATATAAAAATAGTGTTATTAGTTCTAGTAAAAAGAAGAATAGTATTGATGAGGGTCTTTTATATGAGATGTATTATGATTATAGTGAGTCTATTTCTAAGATTAAACCTCATCGTATTCTTGCTCTTAATCGTGGGGAAAAGGAAGGTATTCTTAGTGTTAGTATAGATAATTTAAAAGATAATGTTTTGTCTTATCTTAATGATAAGGTTATAAAGAATAAATCTTCTTTTGTTTGTTCTTTTGTTTTATCTTGTATACATGATAGTTATAAAAGATTAATATTTCCTAGTATTGAGCGTGAGATAAGGAGTGAACTTACTGATAGGGCTAGTGTTAGTGCGATTGATAATTTTTCTAGTAATTTGAAGAGTTTACTTATGACTCCGCCGATGAAGGGTATTAATGTAATGGGTTTTGATCCTGCTTTTCGTACTGGTTGTAAGTTAGCTTTTTTGGATTGTACTGGAAGGGTTTTGGATATTAGTGTTATTTATCCTCATGAACCTAAGTGTTTGTATGAAGAAAGTAAAAAAATAGTTCTTTCTTTGATTGATAAGTATAGTATTGATGTTATTGCTATTGGAAATGGTACAGCATCTCGTGAGAGTGAATCTTTTATAGTGGATGTTTTAAAGAGTAGTAATAGTAATTGTAAGTATATTATTGTAAATGAGGCAGGTGCTTCTGTTTATTCTGCGAGTAGTCTTGCTAAGAGTGAGTTTCCTTTGCTTGATGTTTCAGAGCGTAGTGCTATTTCAATAGGAAGAAGGCTTCAGGATCCATTGTCTGAGCTTGTTAAGATTGATCCTAAGAGTATTGGGGTTGGTTTGTATCAACATGATGTTAAGCAAAAGGAACTTAGTGAAGCTCTTGATTTTACTGTTTCTAGTGTTGTGAATGCTGTTGGAGTTAATGCTAATACTTGTAGTGCTTCGATTCTTTCTTATGTTTCTGGTCTTAATAAAAAAAGTATTTCTTGTATACTTGATGAAAGAGATAGACTTGGTAAGTTTAATAATAGAAATGATTTAAAAAGGATTAAGGGTATTAGTGATAAGGTTTATGAGCAGGCGATTGGTTTTATTAGGATTAATGATGGGGATAATCCTCTTGATAGGACTAATATTCATCCTGAGAGTTATGATGTTGTTTATAAGCTTCTTGATGTTTTAGGACTTAGTATTTCTGATATAGGAAAAGAGTCTTTTAATAGTGTTTTAGATGGTTTTGATAAATCTAGTATAGATTTTGTTGATGAATATACTTTGCTTGATATAATTGATAATTTAAAAAAACCTCTTCTTGATCCTAGGGATGAGCTTGTTAAACCAATTTTGAAAAGTGATATTTTAAAGATTGATGATCTTAGTGTTGGTATGAAGCTTCAAGGTACTGTTAGGAATGTAGTGGATTTTGGTTGTTTTGTTGATATTGGTCTTAAGAATGATGGGTTAATTCATATATCAGAGCTTAGTGATGGTTATATTAAGCATCCTAGTGATGTGGTTAGTGTTGGAGATATAATTGATTGTTATGTTTTAGAGGTGTTTAAGGATAAGAATAAGGTTGCTCTTACTTTGAAGAGGTAATGTTTTTAGTGAACAATTTTCCTTATTTTTCAAAAATTGTTCAGTTGAGTGAACAATTTTCTTGATTTTTCAAAAATTGTTCAGTATAATCATATTGGAGGGATAACTATGATAAAACGTGAACATTATATTGAAGATATACGTGGTTTTTATGATTCTGATTTGATAAAAATTATTACTGGTATACGTAGATGTGGAAAATCAATTATTTTAGAGCAAATTAGAGATGAACTAAAAGAAAAGACTGATAATATTATTTATTTGAATTTTGAAGATGAAAGGATTCTTGCTAACATATCTTCTTGTGATGAATTATTAAAGTATGTTAATTCTAATAGGAAAGATGGTTTATGTTATGTTTTTCTTGATGAAATACAAGAGGTTACTGATTGGGCTAAAGCTTGTAAGACTCTTAGATTGGATAATATTTCTTTGTTTATAACTGGTTCTAATTCGAAGATTCTTTCTAAAGAGTTTACTAATTTTTTTAGTGGCCGCTACGTGTCTTTTAGAATAAGACCGTTTGTTTATAAAGAGATACTTGAATATTGTGAAAGTAGTAATATATCTTATAGTATTTCTGATTATCTTGTTTGGGGTGGTTTTCCTAAACAATTAGATTTTTCTAGATTGGAAGATAAGAAAAGATATTTGGATGAAATATATAATTCTATTGTTTATAAGGATCTTATAGTTAGATTTAATATTAAAAATGTAGAATTGTTTAAAAAAATTACTAATTATGTTTTAAAGTCTAATTCTAGGATATTTTCTGGTAGATCTATTGAAAAGTATTTAAAGGATGAAAAGGTTAAAGGTTCTATTAATACTATTGTTAAATATGTTGATTATTTAGAACAAGCATATATTATAGATAAAGTTAAAACTTATTCTAATTCTACTAAAAAGGAATTATCTTATTATTATAAAGTGTATGATTCTGATGTTTCTTTTAATTCTATTTTATGTATGGATAATAGGTTTGATATTAGTCATAATTTAGAAAACATTGTTTATAACGAATTATTATATATGGGATATGTTGTTAATGTTTTATCTGTTGATGGAAAAGAAATAGATTTTGTTGCTTTTAAAGATAATAAAAAATATTATATTCAAGTTGCTTATTCTGTTGCTGATGATAAAACTTATGATAGAGAGTTTAGAGTTTTTAATAATTTAGATAATAGTTGTAAGAAAATACTTATTACTAATGATGATATAGATTATTCTACTAGTGTTGTTCTTCACATTAAGTTTAAAGATTTTTTATTAATGGATTCTTTGGATTAGTTTTTATACCTACCTTTATGGTGGGTTTTATTTTGGAAAAATGTGTAAAAATAGTCGTAAAATGTATGGAAAAATGTGGGAAATTGCTATTGAAATGCCTGGAAAAATGTGATTAATGCAATATTTTGGTGAAAATATAGCTATAAAAAAAGAATGAAATGTTTAATATTTATAAGTTTTGTAATGGTTTTATTTTACTATTGTTAAAAGTACTTGTTTGGTGTTATAATAGGTTTAGTTTAGTTATATGGAGGTTTTTATATGAGGTATTTATGTTTATTTATTATAACTTTTATACTTGTTATATTTTATTATTATTTAATTGAGTTAAGAAAGGTTAAAAAGATTACTAAGAGAGGTTTACCTGTTGAGTTAAAGTTATTTTTAAATATGTATAATGTTGATACTAAGAAGGAACCTTATAATAGTATTATGAAGAAGCTTATTGTTATAATTGCTTGTGATACTGGGATTATGTTACTTATTACTGAGTTGTTTTCATCTATTATAGTTAAAATAGCAGTTGCTATTCCTTGTGTATTATTTCTTGTAATTATTAGTTATAAATTGTTAGGTTTTTATTATAAAAAGAAAGGATTGATTAAGTATGAATCATAGTCAAATAGAAAAGAAATGGAGAAAGTATTGGGAGGATAATGATACTTTTAAGACTGATGTATGGGATTTTTCTAAGCCAAAGTTTTATGCGCTTGATATGTTTCCATATCCATCAGGAGTAGGTCTTCATGCAGGGCATCCTGAGGGGTATACTGCGACTGATATTGTTTCTCGTATGAAGAGAATGCAAGGTTATAATGTTTTACATCCAATGGGGTTTGATTCTTTTGGGTTGCCTGCTGAGCAGTTTGCTATTAAGACTGGGAAGAATCCTAATGGGTTTACTGATACTAATATAAAGACTTTTGTGGAACAGTTGAAATCTTTAGGTTTTTCTTTTGACTGGAGTAAATGTGTGTCTACTCATGATCCTAAGTTTTATAAATGGACTCAATGGATATTTAAAAGAATGTATGAGGATGGTCTTGCTAAGTATGTGGATATGCCTGTTAATTGGTGTGAAGAACTTGGTACTGTTCTTGCTAATGATGAAGTTATTGATGGTAAGAGTGAAAGAGGAGGGTATCCTGTTGTTAGAAAGAATATGAAACAATGGGTTATTGATATGCCTTCTTATGCTGAAAAGTTACTTAATGGACTTGATGAGGTTGATTGGCCTAGTTCTACTAAGGAGATGCAAAGAAATTGGATAGGTAAGAGTGTTGGTGCTTTAGTTGATTTTAAGGTTAGTGATAGTGATTATAAGTTTACTGTTTTTACTACTAGATGTGATACTTTATATGGTGCTACTTATTGTGTTCTTGCTCCTGAACATGAGCTTGTTGATAAGATTGTTACAGATGAATATAGAGATAGTGTTGATTGTTATAAGAAGGAATGTTCTTTGAAGTCTGATCTTGAAAGGACTGAGTTAAATAAGGATAAGACTGGTGTATTTACTGGTAGTTATGCTATTAATCCTGTTAATGGTAAAAAAATTCCTATTTGGATAAGTGATTATGTTTTGGTTACTTATGGAACTGGTGCTATTATGGCTGTTCCTGCGCATGATGAAAGGGATTATTCGTTTGCTAAGAAGTTTGGTATTGATATTATTCCTGTTATTTCTGGCGGAGATATTAGTACTAGTGCTTATACAGGAGATGGGATGCATATTAATTCAGGATTTTTGGATGGTCTTAATAAAGAGGATGCAATTAATAAGATGATTTCTTATTTAGAGAGTGAAAATCTTGGATGTAAGAAGATTAATTATCGTTTAAGGGACTGGATTTTTGCACGTCAAAGATATTGGGGGGAACCTATTCCTATTGTTCATTTTGAAGATGGAACTAGTTGTGCTTTAAAGGATGATGAGCTTCCTTTGGTGTTACCAGAACTGGAGGATTATAAGGCTAAGAATGGTAAGGCTCCACTTGATTCTGCTTCTTCTTGGGTTAATATTGTTTATAATGGTAAGAAGGCTAAGAGAGAGACTTCTACTATGCCAGGGTCAGCGGGTTCTAGTTGGTATTTTTTAAGATATATTGATTCTGATGATGATGATTGTTTTGCTAATTTTGAACTTCTTAAACATTGGATGCCTGTTGATCTTTATGTTGGAGGACCAGAACATGCTGTTGGACATTTACTTTATTCTAGGATGTGGAATAATTATTTGTATGATAAAGGACTTGTTCCTGTAAAAGAACCGTTTAAAAAGCTTGTTCATCAAGGTATGATTTTGGGTGAAAATGGTATTAAGATGGGTAAGAGATATCCAGAATATGCAATTAATCCTAATGATATAGTAAGAGAGTATGGTGCTGATACTTTGCGTCTTTATGAAATGTTTATGGGACCAATTGAGGCTGATAAGCCATGGAGTAGTACTGGTGTTATTGGTGCTAGAAAGTTTATTGAAAGGGTTTATCGTTTATATACTGAAAGTGATAAGATTAAGGATATTGATAATCCTAATTTGGATAGAGTATATAATTATACTGTTAAGAAGGTTACTGATGATTATGAAACGCTTAATTTTAATACAGCGATTAGTCAAATGATGATATTTATTAATGCTGTTTATAAAGAAGATGTTTTTCCTAGAAGGTATGCTTTAGAGTTTATTAAGTTGCTTAATCCAGTTTGTCCTTTTGTTACTGAAGAATTATGGAATATAATGGGTCATGATAAGAGTATTAGTTATGAGTCTTGGCCTAGTTATGATGATAGTTTACTTGGGGAGTGTTTTAAGAAGATTGCGGTTCAAGTAAATGGTAAAGTAAGGGGAGAAATTAGTATTAGTGATGATATGGATGAGGATTGTATAAAGAAAATGGCTCTTAGTGATGATAATGTAAAAAGGCATATTGATAATAAAGAAATCGTTAAAATTATTGTTATTAAAAATAAAATTGTTAATGTAGTTGTAAGATAAAGTTTAATTACTTTGTCTTTTTCTATTGTTTTGAATTATCAAATGTGGTATCATATATGTTAGATAATAGTATTTTGAGGATGATATTATGATTGATAGATTTTTTGGTTTAAGTAAAAAAATAAGATTATCAGTTGTATCATTTGGACTTGGTCTTATAGCTCTTTGTCTTATTTTAGTGGGACAATCTTATGCTATATTTTCAGGGACTACGACTGATACGAAAGAGCAAATTGTAAAACTTGGTAATTTAGAAGTTGTTCTTAATGAACCATCGACTGGTATTGATTTAGGACTTAGTCCAATGTCTGATGTTGAGGGATTATTACAGGAAGATGTTTATAGTTTTAGTGTTGAAAATACTGGTAGTGCTGATGCTAAGTATAGGCTTTTGTTGATTGATGATGAGGCTAGTGTTGCTTCTTATTCTGGAACTTTATTGGATAAGGGTTTGATTAAATTAGGTTTAGAGGTTAATGGTGAGGAGAAAGGACCTTATACTTTGTCTGAGTTAAATAATTTACTTAATGAGAAGGAATTAAAGAGCAAGAGGAAGGATTCTTATAAACTTAGATTATGGCTTAGTGAAGAGGTTAATTTAGATGAGATAGCAGAGCAGAAAGTTTTTTTGAAGTTGGAGCTTGAGGCTGAGCAGTATTTTAGCGAAATTGTAGGTAATTTAGATAATAGTGGTGCTAATGAACCAGTATTATCTAGTAATATGATACCGGTTTATTATGATAGTACTAAGGATGTATGGAAGAAAGCAGATGTAAATAATATTGATGAATCTAATAAGTGGTATGATTATGATAAAAAGATGTGGGCTAATGCTGTGACTGTTGATGAGAATATTAGAAAAGAGAGTATTACAAGTAATAAGAGTGTTTCTGTTTCAGGTGCTTCTAATCAGTATAAGACTTATACTTCATTTACTAGTGGTGGTTATAATATTAATAGTGCTAATAGTATGTCAAAGATTACTGTTAATATAAATAGTGCTGGTACTTTTGGATTTAAAGCTACTGTTTCAAGTGAGACTAATTATGATAAATTGACTGTTACTGTTAGTAAGAATGGTGGTAGTGATACTACTGTTGCGAATGCTATAAGTGGTGCTAATAGTAATACTTATTCTGATAGTGCTAAAATTGGGGATGTTTATGTTATTACTGTTAAGTATGTAAAAGATAGTAGTGTCAATAAAAATGATGATAATGGTGTTTTGAATACATTTACTTATCCTAGTAATTCTCATGTAACTTATACTGATAGTGCTACTGCTGGTGGTACATCTGGTCAGAATTGGACTGCAAGTGGTGAGACAACATCTACTGTTTATAGTACTAAGGTTGGTAGTGGTATTAATTATAATACTAGTACTAATAAGTATGATTTGGTTAGTCCTACTAGTAGTGCGATATCTAGTAGTTTAGTTGGTAAGTATGTGTGTCCTAATGGATCTGATACTTCTTGTACTAGTGTTTATAAGATAGTTAGTGCTTCTAATACTATTACTAAAGTTGATGAGTATAAGATGGTTAGTGCTGGTACTCGTAGTGATTTGATTAATGCTAAAGCAGGTACTGAGATACCAATGGATGGTATTAATACTATGTGGGTATGGATACCAAGGTATACTTATACTTATTTGAATACAAATACACCACAAGAAATAAAGATTAAGTTTGAGACTAATACAAATAGTACTGGTACAATTAAGTGTACTGATGCGGTAACAGGTACATCAAGTACAAGTGAAACATGTACTGATACAACAAATGGAGGTTTAAAAGCAGGAACTTCAACTTATACACATCCAGCATTCTGGTGGGATAAGAATGATAACAATGTAAGAGAAGAAGGAGAAGAACTAACAGGAATCTGGGTAGGTAAGTTTGAAGTATCAAGTGATACTAGTTGTACAGCATCATCAGGTAATATAGCAGTAGGCTCAGGATGTAACTTACAAACAATAAGACCTCAGATAAAACCAAATGTAGCATCATGGAGAGGGGCACAAGTAGGAACATTCTTTAATGGAATCCAAAAGATGAGAGAATCTGGAAATAAATATGGATTTAGCACAACTGACGAAACCCATATGATGAAGAATATGGAATGGGGAGCAGTAACATATCTATCACATAGTAAATATGGAATAAATAAAGAAGTAGCAATAAATAGTGCAAAAACATATACAACAGGATGTGGACCACAAAGTGAAGGTTCAACAAGTTATGGTGCAACATGTAATGGATATACAACAGCATTAGGACAAAGTGCAAGTACCACAGGAAATATAAGTGGAGTATATGATATGAGTGGTGGAGCATTTGAATATGTGATGGGTAATATTGTAAACTCATCAGGAGCATTCTATTCATCATATGCGGGCTTTAGTAGCACTCCTAATGCAAAGTATTATCATAAATATAGTTATGGAACAAGTGATACAGAATATACAAGAGGAAAACTAGGAGATGCAACAAAAGAAATGGCACCTACTGGAACAAGTGGTAACTGGTATTCAGATTACGCCAGCTTTCCTAGCAGTTCCCTCCCTTGGTTCGTCCGTGGTGGGAGCCGTAGCGCTGGTGCTAGCGCCGGCGCGTTCGGCTTCGGCAGCAGCGGCGGTAGTGCTTTCGATTACTTCTCTACTCGTGCCGTGCTTTTCGGCTCTGACGATTGATCGGACCCTTTTCACTTAACTGTGTCTGATGTAGTTAATTAATTTATATAATTTAGGAGGTTTCTTATGGAAAAGAAAAATAAAATAATAGTTTTAGTTTTAATAATAGTTTTATTACTTGGAGTAATAGGATTTATATCTTTTAAAGATTCTTTTAAGTTTAGTAAAGAGTATAATGTTTCTAAGTTTAATAAGTTTTCTTATAAGAGTTTATCTGATGTATTTGATATGTTAAATGATAAAAAAAGTGGAATAGTGTTCTTTTGTTATAGTGATAATTCTTGGTGTAAGGGGTATGCTAAAGTAGTTAATGATGCTTCTTTAGATAATGGTGCTAAGGTTTATTATGTTGATATTAAGAATGATATGGATAATAAGAGTGATAGTTATAATAAACTTGTTGCTTTATTAGAAAATAGGTTATATAAAGATATTAATGGTAAAGAGGTGTTATATGTTCCATATTTAATGTTTTTTAAGGATGGGGTTATTACTTCTTATGATAATGAAACTTCTTTAGTGGTGGGTAATGTGACTCCTGATAGTTATTGGACTGTTGATGGAATTAAAAACTTTAATACTAGGTTTAAGTCTTTTTATAAGGAAATTAAATAGTGGGGTGATGTTATGAAAAAATTACTTTTTGTATTAATTGGTTTGTTTATTTTACCTCTTTATGTTTACGCAGGAGGAGTTGTTAATTGTTCTGATGTAAATGGTAGTGATGTTTTGAATCATTGGGGTAAAGATATTGATATTTTGAAGGGTGGTTCTATTTATTATTGTAAAACTCCTGATAAGAGTGATCCTGGTCTTAATAGTGGTGGTAACATATTTGAACTTATTTATGATGGTAGTCAAGGTAAGCAAAGGGTTTATTGCCTAAATCATAAGCTTGATGCGCCGACTGAATCTACTTTGACTAAGACTGTTACTGTTTGGGATAAGGGTCCTGCTTGTGCTTTTTATAAGTATAATGATTCAGGTACTAATGCTAGACATAATAGGATAAGGTATATTCAAAATAAGTGTACTGTTGCTTGCTCTGATCCTGATGATACTTCTTCTACTTGTTGTGCTACTGATGATTGTACTGATGATTTTATATCTGATGATTGTGTTGGTAATAGAAAGAGTGAACCTAGTGATGCTGGTAATGGTATAAGTCTTGGTAATATTGTTGAGGTTAGTTCTACTGGTAGTTATTTTGTTTATAGTACAAGTGTTAGTATGAGTGGTAAGGTTAAGAGTTATGATGCTAGTATTGTTCCTTCTATTCCTGGGGCTTTTGTTACTGATAGTCTTTCTGGTACTAGTAGTGTTACTAATACTAATGCTACTACTTTGTATATTAAGGTTCCTAAGAGTTCTGTTACTACTAGTATGACTTCTAATTTAAAGATTGTTGCTAATTATGAGATTAGTTGTACATATAAAAAGTTTGGTCTTACTTATTATAAACCTACTAAGGGTGGTGTAAGGATTGCTGGTGAACAACGTATTGGTTTTAGAGAGGTTAAAGATGTTAATCCTACTTTGAATAAGTCTAAAGAGGATACTGCACCATTTTCTCTTACTCCGGTTGAGAATCCTGATGATTATATTTTAATTAGTAAGGTTGATGCTGATACAGGTAATAAGTTACCTGGTGCAGTATTTGGTCTTTATAAGGATAGCAGTTGTAGTACTTCTGTTGGGGATTCTAATGGTAATACTACTGTTACTACTGATGGTAATGGTACTGGTTATTTCTTTGTTCCTGCTGATAGTGGTGATTATTATATAAAAGAAATTAGTGCTCCAAGTGGTTATACTCCTTCTTCTAGTTGTACTAAGGCTCTTCTTAATAATACTTTAGTGGTTGAAAATAGAAAGATTCCTGAGGAAGTTTTTGGTAAGATTATTATTACTAAAAAAGATATGGCTAGTTCTTCAGGTATTTCTGGTGTTAAGTTTTTGTTATTGATGTCTGATAAGACTACTAGTGCTACTGATAAGGATGGTAATACTATTGGTGCTCTTACTACTGATGCTGATGGTAAGATTGAGGTTTCTAATCTTAAGTATGGTACTTATTATTTGAAAGAGATTGAAGCTCCTGAAAATTACATTATGTCTGATGAGTTAATTGAGGTTGTCGTTGATAAAGAAGTTGTTAATACTGTAGTTGAGAATGCTCTTAGAAATATTACTATTATAAAGATTGATAGTGTTACTAATGAAGTTATTACTGGTGGTAAGTATAGAATAGTAGATGAGGAAGGTAATAGTGTTTCTGAGTTTACTATGGAAAATGGTACTTATTTACTTGATATAGCGGAAGGTAAGTATACGTTTATTGAGGTTACTCCTCCGAAGGGTTATGTTGATGCTAATGTTACTTTTGATTTTGAGGTTTCTAATTCAGGGGATGTTAGTATTAAGTCTTCAGATGATAGGCATTATTATTTGAATGAGAATATGGCTATTACAGTTGTAAATGATAAAGAGGAAATAGTACCTGATGTTCCTAAGACTGGTGTACTTACTAATGGAATGATTGTTGGTATTGGTTTATTGTTAATTATTGGTGGTGCTTCTTCAATAATAATTATTAAAAGGAAAAATAGTTAGTAAAAATCTCTAGTTATCTAGGGATTTTTTTCTTTATTTTTTTGTAAAAAAATGGTATATTTATACTAGAGGTGTTTGTATGAGACTAGAAAACTATGATAAGAAGACTTTATTTATAATAATTATAGTGGCAATTGTTGTAATTATTTTATTTGTATTATTTATGTTTAGTGATTCTATGAAGTTTAAAAGAGAGTATGGTGTATCTTTTAATAACAAGTTTGTTTATACTGATATATCTTCTGTATTGGAGTCTGATTTTACTGGAGTAGTATTCTTTTGTGATAAAAGTAATTCTTGGTGTAGTAGTTATGCTAAACTACTTGATTCTGTTTCTAAAAAAAGTGATATAAAAAAATTATATTATGTACCAATTAATGATGTTTCTACTTCGAGTGATGAATATAAAAGTCTTATTAAATTGCTTACTGGTACTTTACATTTAGATGATAATGGTAAGGAGGTTTTACGTGTTCCATATACATTGTATTTAAAGAATGGAAAGGTTATATATTATGATAGTGAGACTTCACTTACTATTGATGGAGATACTCCGGATAATTACTGGACTGATTCTGAAAAGAAGGATTTTACTAATAGATTTAATGATTTTATAAAGGGGGTTTATTAGTATGAAGAAGAAGTTATTATTTATATTTTTAATTTGTATTTGTTTTATTCCGTTTAGTGTTAATGCTGGTTATAATGGTAAGTGTACTACTTCGAATAATGGTAATTTATTAAATGACTGGAAATGGGGTAATGATACTGATGAAGCAACTGGTGAGCATTATACTCATTTGGCAAGAGGAAATGTTAATTTTTGTACTAACACTGATGAATCTGATTTTGGTACTAAAGGTAATACTATTAATGAATTGTCATATACTGGTTCTGCTGGTAATTATAGATTATATTGTCTGAATAAAGATTTTGCTGCTCCGGTTAATAGTAGACTTATGTATGATGCAACCATAAGTGGTGGTCCTGCTTGTGCTTTTTATAAGTATACAGGTACTGATGAAAAGAATAGGCATAACAGAATAAGATATATTCAATCTAAATGTCATACTCCAAGTGATAAGTGTTTAAATACTGCTTGTGATGAGCCTTATGTATCGAGTGATTGTGGTGGTAGTAAAAAGAATACTCCAGTTGATAAGGGTAATACTATTTCTTTGAGTACTACTAAACAACCTGATTATGAAAATTATTTTGTTTATAAAGCAAGTGTTAGTATGAAGGGTAAAGTTAGTTCTTATACGCCTAGTTTAACTACTTCGATAAGTGGTGCTATTATAACTGATAGTCTTTCTGGTACTAGAAGTGTTACTAATACTAGTGCTAGTACTTTATATGTTAAGATTCCTAAAGATTCTATAAGTAAAGTTGTTAGTACTAAACTTCATTTAAAATCTAATGTGTATACTAATAGTTGTACTTATAAAAAGTATGAACTTATTGCTTATGTTCCTGTTACTGATTTTAAAAGTAAACAAAGAATTACCGCACAACAACGTGTTGGTTTTAGAAGAGTTACTCCCGTAAATGCTAAAAAGTCTGCTAGTCAATCTGCTAGTTCTAGTATAACAGTAATACCTAAAGAAGCTGGTAAAGTAGAACTTGCAATTATTAAAAAGAGTGATGATGGTAAATATTTAAGTGGAGCAGGATTTGGTCTTTATAGTGATAGTAGTTGTTCTACTAGAATAGATAGTGCTACTAGTGAAGATGGTAGTTTAGCATTTGTTGTTGAGCCTAATAAAACATATTATGTAAAAGAAACATCTGCACCAGATGGATATCAATCATCTAATGAATGTAGAAGAGTTGATGTAAAAGAAAATGATGTTTATGAAACATTTACTAATACAGAAATTGGTGTTGAACCAGAATATGATACTATTGATATAGAAAAAGTTGATAAGACTGATAGTAGTAAAACTTTAAGAGGGGCAGAGTTTGGTCTTTATAGTGATAGTAATTGTAATGATTTAGTTAGTGATGCTGATGGAATTAATAAAAAAACAACAGGTGATAGTGGTATTATTTCATTTAGAGTAGAAAGAGGATTAAGTTACTATATAAAAGAGTTAAGTGCTCCAAGTGGTTATTCACTTAATTCAGTATGTATGAGGGCTTCTATTGGGACTAAGATGGTTATTGAAAATGATTCTTATAAAGAATCTACTGTTAAAAAAGTTGATAAAACTACTAGGGAAGGTCTTGGTGGTGCTAAGTTTGGATTGTTTTCTGATTCTACTTGTAAGACTATTACTACTGATGTAAATGGTAAAGATGTGTTAGAAACTGGGGAAGATGGTACTTTAACATTTGTGCTTGAATCTACTAAATTATATTTTGTTAAAGAAGTAGTGGCACCATCAGGTTATGAAAATGATATTGTTTCTTGTAGACAAATTGCTCCAGGTGCTTCTGTTACATTTGAAAATGAGGAACAAGAGTTACTTCCTCAATATGATTATATAAATATTAAAAAGGTTGATAAGAGTGATAACTCTGTACCAGTTGAGGGAGCAGTATTTGCTTTATATTCAGATAGTAATTGTACTAATTTAGCTTTTGATAGAACTGGTAAATATAAATCTAAATCAGGTAAGAGTGGTTTATCATTCTTTGATGTTGATAAGTCAAAGACATATTATGTAAAAGAAATTGAAGCTCCACCTACTTATCAACTTGATTCTACTTGTAGAGTAGGTATTATTGGTGGAACTATTACAGTAGAAAATGATGTAAAAGAAATTGAATATGCAGATGTTAGTATAAAGAAAGTTGATAAAAATGATAAGAGTAAAGTTCTTAGTGGTGCAGCTTTTGGTATATATTCAGATAGTAGTTGTAGTAATGCTACCGAAGATGCTTTTGGTAATAGTACAAAGATAACTGATGCATCTGGAATTGCAACATTTAATGTTGATAAGTCAAAGACATATTATACTAAAGAACTTAGTGCTCCTGCTGGATATACTATGGATAGCTCATGTAAAAAGTTAGTAGCTGATACTACTATTACAATGGAAAATGAAAAGAATAAGACTTATAAAAAAGTTGATGTAAAAAAAGTTGATAAGAATAGTAATAAGGTTCTTAGTGGTGCAACATTTGGAATATTTTCGGATAAGTCTTGTAGGATTCCTTATTATGATAAGAATAGTGTAACTAATGTTACTACTTCAAGTGATGGTATTGCATCGTTTATGGTTGATGATTCAAAGTCATATTATATAAAAGAAGTTTCAGCACCAGATGGGTATACTAAAGATAGTGATTGTCATGCTGCAACGGTCGGAGGAAGTATTACTATTTCTGATATAAAAGAAGTTACTTATGGTACTATTGATATTTTAAAAGTTGATAGTGATGATGATAGTGTTGTTTTACCTGGAGTAGAATTTGGACTTTATAGTGATAATAGTTGTAGTGTTAGTGTTACTGATTTTGTTGGTAATAATAAGGGTAAAACTGATGGATATGGGTCTTTATCTTTTGTAGTAGATGATTCTAAAACATACTATATAAAAGAACTCTCTGCACCAGATGGGTATACGTTAAATGATAAGTGCTTACTTGCGGATACTACTAATGTTATTGTTGTTTCAAATAAAAAGAGTGTTGCTGATACTGGTAAGATTATTGTTAAAAAGATAGATGCTAGTGATGAAAAACCTATTAAGGATGTTAAGTTTGAATTATTGAAGTCTGATAAGGTTAGTCGTGCTACTGATAAGGATGGTAATGAAATTGATATTCTTACTACTGATGACAATGGTAAAGCTGAGGTTTCTAATTTATTATTTGATACGTATTATTTAAAGGAACTTGAAACTGGAGATATTTATATATTAAATGATGGGTTAGAAGAAATTACTTTGGATAAGGAAAGTGTTTCTAAAAAGATTGAAAACTTGAGAAGATCAGTGTTGTTCTTAAAACAAGATAGTGTTAGTAAAGAAAGTATTACTGGTGGTAAGTATAGAGTAGTAGATGAAGAAGGTAATAAGGTAGCTGAATTTGCTATGGAAGATGGATATTATGCTTTGAATATGAAATCAGGAAATTATAAGTTTATTGAAGTAGAACCTCCTAAAAATTATGTTGATGTTAATTTATCATTTAGCTTTAATGTTGATGAGAGTGGTATTGTTACTATTACATCAAATGAAGATAGGCATTATTCTGTTTATGAAGGTAGTGGTATCTATATAGTTAATGATAAAGAGGAAATAGTTCCTGATGTTCCAAAAACTGGGGTTTTTGATAATAAAATGGTTATTGTAATAGGAACATTACTTATTGTCGGAGGTATTTCTTCGATAGTGATTATAAAAAGAAAGAATAGTTAATGTAAGACTTCATTTTCGAAGTCTTTTTTTGTAATTTTTTAAAAAAAGTGCAATTCTATATAAAATAGACATTTCAAAAAATATTTGTTATTAAAAATGTAGTCATAATACATTTTTGATACTTATAATTAAAATAATTGAATCAATTTTAAAAATTGGTTCTTTTTTATATGATGAAATCTTAAAATTG
>ERZ779888.2218-NODE-2218-length-16641-cov-3.368624_pt1 | contig 16641 bp, 20 predicted proteins | sample MGYA00511245_ERZ779888 | MGnify/ENA primary metagenome ERZ779888 (study PRJEB29588, sample SAMEA2155255) | human gut metagenome | biome: human gut; feature: human-associated habitat; material: faeces | place: Denmark | collected 2008/2010 ... | reverse complement strand
ATGAAACCGCTCGTTGACCAGAACTTCCGCTTGGTAGGTCTCCATGCTTTTTTCCTCCGTACAGCCGAAAATTCAAAAGAAGTTTCTTTCAGTTTACCCGCCTGAACAGGCCCTGTCAAGTGGAAGAAAGGCTCTACAGAATGTTTTCCCAATAAGGGAAATCGCTCTGCTCCACGTCGCGCAGCGCGTCCTCCAAAGCTGCATAAAGCTTGCGGCCAACCCCCTGTCCCCTAGCGTCACTCGCGACGTAGATGCTCGCTTCGACCGACCAAGCGTAGGCCGCCCGTAAAACTCATGCGCATAGACGTAGCCGAGCACACGGCCTTCCTGCTCTGCGACGAGATACGGGGGTAATGCTCGAATACCTTTTTGCGCCTCGTCTCCATCTCCGCCGCATCCGGCGCCTCGTGCTCAAAGGTGATAGCTGTCTTCTCTACATAATAAGCGTAGATGCGTGCCAGAGTCTCCGCATCCTGAGCCCGCGCCATGCGGATCTTGATGTTTTTCTCCACCGGATCAGCCCTTGAGCTTCAGGCCATCGTGGAATGCCTTGCCGACGACGGGACCGATGACGCGGTACGTCATGGTCGCGATGTCAAAGATGATGGGCTGGAGTTTGTCGTAGTCGACTTTGCCATCCGTCAGAACGGCTTCATCGGCCTGCTCGGCGACAATCTTGCCGATGAGGATGCCCGTCTCATCGTCGTAGCTCTTCATCTCGCACTCGAGCGTCACGGGGAATTCTTCGATGATTGGTGCATTGACGTGCGCGCTCTTGTGCGTGTGGCAACCAGCCTTCTCGATTTTGTTGACCTTACGGCCTGTTTCGACACCGAAGTAGTCGGCAATCTCGACGGTGTCCTTCGTCGCAAACGCCACGGTGAATGCCTTCGTCTTCTTGACATTGTCCGTTGTCTTATGCGGTGCGAGAAAGAGCGTGATCTCGCCGTAGTCCGACTGCGCGCCCCAGGCTGCATTCATCGCATTCGGCACACCGTTTTCGTCGTACGTGCCAATGATGAATACACCCTCCGGCGCGATGCATGCGTTCTTTCCCAAAAATTCCTCGCTCATGATCATGACTTCCTTTCCTATCTGTCCTTCCCTGAGAGGATATACTTTATATATATTTCGTCTTCGCTCGATAAAATCCTGCTTTCTCACACCGCACCTGCACAACAAAAAAACTGCCGCATCAAGTGGCAGTTTTTTTGAACCGATAAAACGGGAACAGCAATCACTGCAGGACAGCCGGGAGCCAGGTGGCCAGCTGCGGTGCAAAACACAGGAGAACGATTTCGAAGCCCATGATGACAGCAAACGGCACAGCGCCCCGAATGATCTGGCCAATCGTGCTGTCAGGACTGATGCCCTTGATGACGAAGAGGTTCATGCCGACTGGCGGCGTGATGAGGGCCAGCTCCATGTTGATGAGCATGACGACATTGAACCAGATGAGATCGAAGCCGAGAGACTTGACGATCGGATAGAGCATCGGCAGCGTGATGAGGATGATGGAGACCGTTTCGAGCACGCAGCCGAGGGCCAGGAGGACGAGGTTGATGCCGATGAAGATAATCCAGCGGCTGACCTGTGCGTCCGTGACGAGCGACATCAGGGCCTGCGGTGCCTGCAGGGCTGTCAGGATGAAGCCGAACAGCATCGCGCCGATCATGATGGCGAAAATCATCGAAGTCATCTTGACCGTGTCCTGCAGGATTTCGCTCATATCGCGGAGCTTTACCGTGCGATAAACAAAGAACGTGATAATCAGGCTGTAGAACGTGCCGACGGCAGCGGCTTCGGTCGGCGTGAAGAGGCCGGTGTAGATACCGCCGACGACGATAATCGGCAGCAGCAGGCCCCAGATATTTTCTTGGAGCGTTGCCATGCGCTCCTGCCAGCTGGCTGCCGGCTGGCGCTCCATGTGGCGGCAGCGGAAAACGAGGTAGCAGATGAAGAAGAGCGTCATGAGAACGCCCGGTACAACCCCCGAAATGAAGAGCTTGCCAACGGACTCGCCCGTGATGGAGCCGTAAAGAATCATCGGGATGCTCGGCGGAATCAGGATGCCGAGCGTGCCGCCCGCGGCGACGGCGCCGAGGACGGTCGTGCGTTCATAACCGCGCTTGAGCATTTCCGGGATGGCCATGGCGCCAATCGTGACGGCCGTGGCTACGCTCGAGCCCGAGATTGCGGCAAAAATGGCGCAGGCGAAAATCGTCGCGACGCCGATGCCGCCCGGCAGATGGCCGAGCCACTTGCTGCCGAGCTCGAAGAGGCCGTTGCCGACCCTGCCCTTGAGCAGGATCTCGCTCATCAGGATGTAGAGCGGCACGGCAACGAGCACGAAATCGTCGAGTGTCTTATAGGCAATGACCGGGATCTGCGTGAACGCCGCAGGGCCGCCGAGGAAGAAGAGCATGCCGAGCACGCCGCCGAGCAGTAGAACAAACGCCACAGGCATGCCGAGAGCGAACAAAGCTAAGATGATGATGGTATAGACAGCAGACATTCAACGCACCTTCCCTTCCGGATGTTCATTGCGATCCTGATCCAGCGGCAAGCGCAGCAGCTCGAAGAGGAAGCGGCGGGCAATTTCGCCGAGCAGCAGGAAGGAACCGGCGACAAGTGCGAACTGCGGGATAAACAGCGGAAAGCGCAGGATGGATGGCGAAAGCTTGTGGTACGTGTACGAAGACGTCACAAGGTCCATGCTCTCGGTCATCATAATCAAAAACAGCAGAAAAGCGATGACGTTGAGCACCATGTCGAGTTTGCGCTTCGTCTCAGGGGCGAAGCGGCCGGCGAAAATATCAACGCGCACATGGGCATTGTCGCGGAAAGCCACGGCGAGGCCGAGAAAGCCCGCGATGATGATGGCGTAGGTCGCGACTTCGAGGACCCATTCGGTCGGGGAATGGAAGAAATCGCGTACGATGATTTCATAACAGATAATGAGGGCCGTCAAAAGGAGCAGCAGACCTGCAATCACAGCGGCCAGGCGCGTGAGTTTGCCGAGCAAACGGTCGTAAAGCAAAACAATTTCTTTGAATGTCATATTATCTGCTTCCTTTCTTACGGATTATTCGCGGCGAGGCACTGGTCGACGAGCTGACGGCCGAGGTCGCCCATCTTGCGGATGAAGTTCTCGCGGACGGGCATCGTGGCTTCCTGCCATTTCGGCAGATCCTCGGGCGGAATCTCGTAAACTTCCATACCGGCGTCGCGGAGTTTTTCCATGCATTCGCGGTCCTGCTGCTTCGTCTCTTCGCGCAGCTCGTCGCGCGTCTCATTTGCGCATTCCTCGACAATCTGCTTCTGTTCGTCGGTCAGGCGGTCCCAAGAGCCGCTGTTGACGGCAAGAACGAATTCACAGTAGGCGTGATTCGTCATCGTGAGGTATTTGGCGACTTCGTAGATTTTACGCTGATACATGGCTGTCGTGCCGGACGTCTGGCCGTCGATGGTGCCGCGCTGCATGGCCATGTAGACCTCGCTCGAGCTCATCGTGACCGGCGAAGCGCCGAGGGCCTTGATGGTCTCGGCCGGAATCTGGCCGTAGCCGCGCAGCTGCAGGCCTTTGAAATCTTCCGGTTCTTTTAAAGGACGCTGGTTGTTGCAGAACTGGACGTAGCCGTAGTCCACCCAAATCAGCGGATGCACGCCTTTTCTTTCCATTTCGCTCGTCAGCGTGCGGCCGAGGCTGCCGTCCATCGCACGGCCGACGGCTTCGTAGCTGTTCAGGAGGAACGGCACATCGAGTACGTTGAGCGCCGGCACAACGGTCGTCCACATGGCTGTGGAGTTCAGGCCCATGTCGAGGCCGCCCGACATGATGGCATCGTTCATGCTCTTATCCGTGTAGAGCTGGCCAGCCGGATACGTCGTAATCTTGATGGAACCGTTGGAGCGTTCATTGACGCGCTCGGCGAAACGTTCCATGCCCTGCGACAGGTAATGGTCCTGCGGCAGATGATAAGCAAGCTTGAGCTCGACAGGTCCGCCCTGAGCGGCCTGATGTTCACGAGCCATCTTGCCTAGCCCGCAGCCCGACAGCAGGAGCGAACTCATCACCACGGCCATAACAAGACATATGATTCTGTTTCTTCCCCAAATCCTCATCTTCTCTGTACACCTTCAAAAATGCAAATGTTATGCACAAACAAACAATCTCTTTAATGAAAACGTTTTACTGTAACGTCTGATGGGCCTTAGTGTACACCAATTGGATACAAAATGCAAGTTTCTCACCAATAAAAATATTTTATGAAAAAATAGACGATTCCGATGTGCTGTCTCCGACATAGATTCCAAACAAAAATGCCCCTGCCAGCGACCGGTAAAAAGCTGCCGTTGACAGGGGCTCTGAAAACTCAGGATTTATTTTTTCTCGTAGTAATACCGCGTCCACATGGTGACTTCGGAAAGCGACGGATGCGGGGTCATGGTTTCGCTCAGGGTGTAGACAGAGCGTGGATTGAGGTAACGTTTGAGGGGCAGCTGGCGGAGCTTTTTGACGGTCTCGGAAGCGATGTCTTCGTTGACGGGCTTTACGGTATGCTCGCCGCACATGAGCAGGTTAATGAACGGCTGAATGAGGATGGACGCTTCGTGGCCGACGATGTGGGCACCGAGAATCTCGTGTGTCTTCTTGTCGAGCACGAGCTTGAAAAAGCCGTCGTCGTCATGCCCTGCTTCAAAGCCGAGGGCATAGCCTTTCACAGCTGTGGAATAATGATTGAAGGCCGTTTCCGTTTCATAGCCCTGTGCCTGCGCCTCTTTTTCGGTCAGGCCGACATGCGCGGCTTCGGGGTACGTATAGGTTACAGCGGGGACGGCTTCGTACTGGGCCCAGCGCCAGTTCTCGGGGGCATTGCCCTCAAAGAGGTTGTGCGAGAGAATCTCGGCTTCGTAATTCGCCTTGTGGCGAAATGGAGCCTTGCCATTGACGTCGCCAATAGCCCAGATGCCGTCAGCGGTCGTCTCGAGGAATTCGTTCGTCCGGATGTAGCCGCGCTTATCGAGCTGCACGTCCGTATGCTCGAGGTGCAGCAGCTCCGTCATCGGGCGGATACCCGGCGCGACAAGGATTTCTTCGGCGCGCACTTCGGTTACCTCGCCGCTCGTGCGGTTGCGCATTGTGAGGACCTTCTCCCCGTGTTCCACGCGCACGGAAACGGTGTCCTGATTGAGGCGTATGTCGATGCCGCGGTTCTCGAACTGTTTGAGCATGAAGTCCGAGACTTCTTCGTCTTCTTTGGGCAACAGGCGGACATTGTGCTGAACAATCGTGACTTTCGTGCCGCCCGTTTGAAAGACATGCGAGAATTCGCAGCCAATCGGGCCGCCGCCGATGACGATGAGGCTCTTGTAGAGCTTTTGGGGGAACTTCGGGCCGAAGAACGTCTCGGACGTCACGTAGCCGGCTTCTTCGAGGCCCGGCAGCTGCGGGATATTCGTGCGACCGCCCGTGGCGAGGAAAATCTGCTTTCCTTCGATTTCTTCGCTCGTGCCGTCGTTTTTCGCGACGAGCATGGTCTTTTTGCCCGTAAACGAGGCCGTGCCGTTGTACGTCGTGACGTTTGCAAACTGGTCGTAATACATCTGGATGGCAGGACCTTCGTCAATTTTATGCCAAAGGCGCTTCGAGACGGTATCCCAATCGAGCCGGACATGGTCGGCAAGAACGCCAATACGCCCGCCTTCTCTCGTCTCGCAGACGAGGTTGGCGGCCGTGACCATGACTTTCGTGGGAATGCACCCGCGGTTGAGGCACGTGCCACCGTAACGGCCGCGTTCGATGAGGGCGACCGTCTTATGGGCGCGGATGGCTGCGTCGGCGATGATATTGCCCGCGCCCGTGCCGATGATGATGACATCATATTGTTTCATGGAAGTTTTCCTTTCTATAATATTGCTAGAAAAAATGCCTCCCTGTCATGTACAGGAAGGCACTCTCGAAAAAGGTCAGTTTGCGTACGGCAGAACAACCTTAAGGACATCCTGTGCGATGCTCTTTTCTTCGACAATAGACCAGTAATGCGTATCATCCTCATAGATATCGCCGGAATCGGCTTTGTTCTTCTGCTCAAGGATGTACCACGCACCGCGGCCCGTGTTGTACCAGAATTTGTAAACGAACGGCGAAGTCGTGTTCTTGATGTTGTCCGTGTAGTAGACACCGACGTTGATGTGCTCGCTGTCCGGGCGGTAGATGGTCGAGGTATCGACGACGTATTTTTCATCGATATGCTGCTCGTAGGCCGTGATGTACGCAGCCGAGCAGACAGCCGTCGGCGCATAGACCACGGCGACAGCAGCCAAAAGCATGGCAAAAATATTCTTCTTCATCTTCATGATGCAAAACCCTCTTTCCCACGAAATCATGGAAATCTGCATGTTATCCAATATCCTCCAGAATCTGCCGGCATCGCTATAGATGCATCCGGCATCCCCTACAGTATACAAGCAAAACGACAAAAAGACAAGTCTTATTGGCGCGGCGGCACATGGCGGTCGTAGATGGGCCGCAGGTTCTCGGGGCGCAGCAGGCTCGCATCTTCGGTGCGCGCCAGAGTGCTCAGCACTTCTTCCATGAAGCCCTGCATATGCTCCGTCATCGCGACGGCGTGCGCACGCTTTCTCTGCCACCATTCGTATTCTGCCTGATAGCTGAAATTTTTGCGGCCGTAGGCTCTGGCCGCGGCGAGACAGTCACAGACCATCTCGGCTGCGTAATTGTACGGCATGTCGATGGGCTGAGGACCTTCGGGACGGTCAAAATTATCCCACCACGCCTCGTAATGGTGCAGATTGCGGCCTTTGTGATGAATCCACGCGAGCGAATAGCCGTTGTTGAGCTCCTTGCAGCGGCGAATCGGCGAATAAACGCCATTGTAGTAGCGGACGCTCTCCCAAAACTCAATGCGCGAGAACTTCGAAAGGTCGTGCGTGAGGCCCTGCCACGGAATGCCGGCGATGCACGCGTAATGAAACACCCAGTATTTATGGCGCAGCACCATCCACGTATGGCCCAGCAGCCGCCTCAGGAACGGCAGGCGCTCTTCTGGCAGCTCAGCTGCTGCCTCCTGATTTTTCTTCATATGGAATCCCTTCTCTTGTGATTCTGATGTTGACACTCCCCACGGCTGAAGCCGGGGGATTCTTGGTTCAACAACCACCGCACCGCCTCCGAAGAATTGGCGTCTTACACGATTTCCCCCAGCGTGAATTCCCGTGTGCCCCACGGTACTGAGTTTATTCATCCTGCTTTCGTTTTCTCTTCCAAAGCGTGCCGCAGGATATTCTTTGCGGCATTGGTGTCGCGGTCATGGTGCGCCCCGCATTGCGGGCACTCCCATTCGCGCACGCCGAGATTCTTCGTGATGCCGCCCCGATAACCGCATACGTGGCAGATCTGGCTTGACGGGTAGAACGTATCCACTTTCAGCAGTTCGCCGCTGTGCAGCTCCGTTTTGTACGCAAGGATACGGATCCCGTTCCCTTGGCTGCGTGTCCGGTAGGACTGACTGTGTGCATGCTTTGACTTGAAGCGCGGGGATCCGGCATGGAGTTTGAAAAAGTTCGGATAGGCACGGTCAAGATTCCGCAGGGACTCCTGAAGTGCCATTGCATCGACTTCCGATTTCCATCTCGATGACCTCAAACTGGTATTCTTCCGCAATCTGCTCAACAAGCTCCTTCAGTCTTGTAGCTACGCCGTCCACCAGAACTTTGCGGCGATATTTCGGGCAGAACACAACATGATACTTGCAGGAATAGACGATATTATGATGGAAGTGATAGATTCGTTCGCTCATACCTATATTATACAAACATCTACTATCTAATACAAGCAAAACTTTGAGAAGTGGTCCGGCTTCAATCGCTTACGCAAATTCGCCGGACGCGGCTTATATCCCCGTAGCTAAAGCTAAGGTTTTTACGCCGCATCTCGATAACTTTTATTATAGCGGATTGCCGCCAAAAGTACACCCTTTCCTGAGCCGGTGGTTTATGACAGAATATGATATAATGAAGAAAAACTTCCCTTTTGGTGCAGCACAAAGAAGGAATCCCTATGAATTATCTCATCCACAACATCTCCATCAATCTCAACCACATCCGCAAGGCCAAGGGCATGCGCCTCGATGTTGTCGCGGAGCAGACGGGCGTGAGCAAGAGCATGCTCGCGGGCATCGAACGCGGCACGGCGAACCCGTCCATCGGCGTGATTGACAAGATTCTCAGCGGGCTGCGCATCGAGCTTGCCGACCTCACACAGGCGCCGGTGAAAGACGCGTACCTCGTCAACGTCGAAAATATCGCGCCGACGAAGGATGTGCCCGGCGATATCCGCGTCGGCCGCAGCACGGTCGAAAAACTCGCCTCGGCCGCGAAAAAAATTGGCGGTACGCACGCGTTCATCATCTCAGGGCCCCACCTGACGAAAATGAGCCATGTCCAGCACTGTGCGGGCCTCATGGCGACCGAAGGCATTCCCTCGGACATCTTCAGCCAGACGGGAAGGCAATCCTTCCGTCGAAACGGTGGCCAAGGATGCCGAGGCCTTCCGCGCAAGCGGAGCTGACTTCATCGTGGCCTTTGGTGGCGGTTCGCCGATGGACGTCGCCAAGGCCATGGCCGTGGTCGCCAAATACGGCGGCAGCATCACGGAATACGAAGGCGGCGGCAAGGTGCCCGGCGACATCATCCCGCTCATCGCCATCCCAACGATAGCGGGCACGGGCAAATACAGGAAAATCTACAATTATATTTCACCGACTCCTGCAGCTGATGACTTTGAGCCCATCGAGCTCGTCTCCCTGCTGCGCGAACTCAACGCCGAGCTCGGCATCCCTGCCAGCCTCAAAGAAACCGGCGTTACCCCCGACAAGTTCGACGCCATGGCCGACGACGCCATGAAGAGCGGCAACATCGCCGTCAACCCGCGGGCCAACAGGATCGTACGCCCCATTCTCGACACGATGCAGACGATGCCCTCGTGGGTCTATCTGGTGCCGGCGGTTCTGCTCAAAATGCGAAAACAGCGGACAGCATCTTCCCGTGAGGATGCTGTCCGCTGTTTTTATTGACTTCTATATCTGTTATCAAAGGCCGGCTTCTTCGCGCAGGATGGCGGCTTTGTCCGTGTGCTCCCACGGGAGGTCGACGTCGGTGCGGCCGAAGTGGCCGTAAGCAGCGGTCTGCTTGTAGATTGGACGGCGCAGGTCGAGCATCTTGATGATGCCGGCTGGGCGCAGATCGAAATGTTTCTTGACGAGGCTTTCGATGACGTCCTCATCGACTTTGTTCGTGCCGAACGTATCGACCATGATGGAAACCGGATGAGCTACGCCGATGGCATAGGCCAGCTGGATTTCGCAGCGGTCAGCAAGGCCGGCAGCGACGATGTTCTTCGCAACATAGCGGGCAGCGTAAGCGGCACTGCGGTCAACCTTCGTCGGGTCTTTTCCGGAGAAAGCGCCGCCGCCATGACGGGCCCAGCCGCCATAGGTGTCGACGATGATCTTGCGGCCCGTGAGGCCCGAGTCACCCTGCGGACCGCCGATGACGAATTTGCCCGTCGGGTTGATGAAAATCTTCGTAGCGTCCGTCAGGAGCTCAGCAGGAACAACAGCCTTGATGACGTGTTCGATGAGGTCCTTGCGAATCTGTGTAAGCTCAATGTTCTCGTCATGCTGCGTCGAGATGACAATCGTGTCAACAGCGACGGGCTTGCCGTCTTCGTAGAGCACCGTGACCTGCGTCTTGCCGTCCGGACGCAGGTAAGCGAGCGTGCCGTCCTTGCGGACTTCGGCGAGGCGGCGGGCAAGTTTATGTGCGAGTGCAATCGTCAGCGGCATGTACTCTTTCGTCTCGTTCGTCGCATAGCCGAACATCATGCCCTGGTCGCCGGCGCCGATGGCGTCCTCAACGTCCATATCGCCTTCGCGGGCCTCGAGCGCCTTGTCAACGCCCTGTGCGATATCCGGAGACTGCTCGTCAAGCGAAACGAGGATGCCGCACGTATCGGCATCAAAGCCGTATTTTGCGCGCGTGTAGCCGATTTCGCGTACCGTCTCGCGGATGATTTTCGGAATATCGACGTAGCATTTCGTCGAAACCTCACCGACAACATGGACCTGGCCCGTTGTCACGAGCGTCTCGCAGGCCACGCGGCCGTTCGGGTCTTTTTCAAGGATGGCATCGAGGATGCTGTCGGAAATCTGGTCGGCCATTTTATCCGGATGACCTTCCGTGACGGATTCCGACGTGAATAACATGCGTTTTTTACTCAAAGGAATAACCCCCTTCTTGAATCTTGTTAAAAATATAAGCTTGCAGAGCAGTCTCTCTCAGCCCTTATTCATGGTTCATGCATAAGAAAAGCTCTCTATTCTATAATAGAGAGCTTTTTATCGCACTCTCATCTTATAGGCTAGACCTAAAGGAATTGGCACCGTTTTGACAAAGTCAATGGTTGCCGCGGTTTCATCGGGCCAGTCCCTCCGCCGCTCTGGATGTGAGTTCACTATTCTGCTTTATGTAGACATGATATCGCATATATCGCATACTGTCAAGAGAAAAATGAAGAGGATTCACTTTTGTTTTTCAGAGCGATCCTCTTTCTTGTCCTCGCGGAATTCGCGAATGACGACTTTTTCGGCCTTGTCCGTGGCGTTGAGCTGGACGCTGACGACTTCATGCGAGGAGGTCGGTACGTTCTTGCCGACAAAGTCCGCGCGGATGGGCAGTTCCCTGTGGCCGCGGTCGATGAGTACGGCGAGCTGGATGGCCTTCGGACGGCCCATGTCGATGATGGCATCGAGAGCAGCGCGAATCGTGCGGCCCGTGTAGAGCACATCGTCGACGAGCACGATGGTCTTGTCCGTGATGTCGGCCGGCAGCTCCGTCTGATGGACAATCGGCTGATACGAAAGGGAGGAAAGGTCATCGCGGTAGAGCGTAATGTCGAGAATGCCGACCGGCGGCTTCTTTCCCTCGATATGCTCGATATTCGCCGCGATGCGCTCGGCGATAGGAACACCGCGCGTGCGGATGCCGACGATGACGATGTTATCGACGCCCTTGTTGCGTTCTACGATTTCGTGCGAGATACGCGTGAGTGCGCGGCGGATGCCCTCGGAGTCCATGATGATGGTCTTATCGGTCAGTACTGGCATAAAAATCCCTCCCATAAAAGCAGGTAAATAGGAATATGAAACTTAGCGTTTGAATTTGGCCCGCAGCGTGCGTAGGATTTTCTCCATGTCCTCAGGCAGAGGTGCCTTGAAGGTCATGCGCTCGCGCGTCCGTGGATGCGTGAGCTCGAGCTGCAGGGAATGCAGTGCCTGCCCCTCGATGGCAAACGGACAGCTGCGGCGCGGCCCGTACTTCGGGTCGCCGACCAAAGGATGGCCGATGCTCGTCATATGCACGCGAATCTGATGTGTGCGGCCCGTCTCGAGGCGGGATTCGACGAGCGTATAATCGCCGAAGCGCTCGAGCACGCGGAAATGTGTGACGGCCGGCTTGCCGTGCTCATGCACAATGGCCATTTTCTTGCGGTCAGTCGGATGGCGGCCGATGTCGCCCTTGATGATGCCGGCCTCTTCTTTAATGTTGCCGTAGACAATGGCCCAGTAGATGCGGTGCGCCGTCTTCGTGCGAATCTGCTCCGCGAGGTCGAGATGCGCCGCATCGTTTTTGGCCGCAACCATGACGCCCGATGTGTCCTTGTCGAGGCGGTGCACGATGCCCGGACGAATCTCGCCGTTGATGCCCGAGAGGTCTTTGCAGTGATAGAGAAGCGCATTGACGAGCGTCCCCGTGTAAATGCCTGTAGCCGGATGCACGACCATGCCGCGCGCCTTGTTGACGACAATGATGTCGCTGTCCTCGTAAAGAATATCCAAAGGGATGTTCTCCGGCAGAATCTCCACGGGCTTTGCTGCCGGCATATGGAACGTGACGTTTTCGCCGGCCTGCAGCTTGTAATTTGACTTGCGCGGCTGCGTGCCGACGAGCGCCTGCCCTTCCGCGATGATTTTCTGGACATGCGCACGCGAGAGCTCAGGCTCCATACGCGTGAGGAAGACATCGAGGCGTTCGCCGTCCTTGTCGGCGCAGAACACCTTCGTCTCTGCCGAATTCATATCATCTGACATATCAATCATCCATCTCTTTCATGCGGAATACTATGGCAAAAATCATGCTGGCCACGCCGAGCACAATGGCGATATCGGCGACATTGAAGACGGGCCAGATGCGGAAATCAAAAAAGTCAATGACGAGCCCCTGACGGATGCGGTCGATGAGGTTGCCCATCGCTCCGGCCAGAAGGGCCACGCAGCCGTAATAAAACGGGGCCGGCTGGCGCCGCAGCTGTCTGCGGTACCAGAAAAACGCGGCGAGCAGCACACAGGCCGCGAGAATGAAGAACCAGCGTGCATTGGCCAGCAGGCCAAAAGCCGCGCCGGGGTTCAGCACATACGTGATGTGGAAGAATGGCTCTATGACGGCCATGCTCTCCCCCGGCAGGAAATGGCTGCTAATGAGGTACTTCGTGAACTGATCGATACAAAGGATCAGGATAAAGAGGATGTACGCCATGGCGTGCAATCAGCCTTTCTGTGCAGGGGGCTCTGTCTGCGGTGCAGACGGAGCCGCCGGTGCATCCTGTGGTTTATTGTTGTTAATGTTATTTACGTTATTGACGCTGCTGTTGATGCTGCCGGTCTCAGCCTTAGCTTTTTCATTCTGCTGAGACTGATGCGGGTCTGCGGCCTGCTGGCGCGGCAGACGGCCGATGGCATCGTGCAGCACGGCAAGCTCCGACTCGAGCGCTGCCTTGATCTGGAAGAGGAACTGCGACTTGGCTTCGACGAGACGGCAGTACTCGACCGTAGCCGCTTTGACCTGATGGTCAGCGGCCTCGACCATCTGACGGGCCGAAATCTCGGCGTCACGGCGCATGTTCTGGCATTCCTTGGCCGTGTTCTCACGCAGGTTCTGCGCGTTCTCCTTGGCCGTGTCCGTGACCTCGTTGGCCGTCTTCTGGGCAATCACGAGCGTTTCCTTGAGGTTGTTCTCGAGTTTCTGATACTGGGCGTTCTCTTTTTTGAGGCGTTCGACCTGCTCCTTGAGGTTGTCGTTCTCGCGGAACAGCTTCTCATAGTCGTTGACGACCTGGTCGAGGAAATCGTCAATTTCATCCTCATTGTAGCCGCGGAAGCTGCGCCGGAATTCTTTATTATGGATATCAAGTGGTGTAAGCAAAGTCAGGATCTCCCATCTTTATCTATGATTTCTGCGGATTTATGGAATGATGTATTAAATGTAGCGCTTGAGTACGACGACCGTGCGGCCTTTCTTCGTCTGGCCGCGGACTTCGGCGACTTCGAGGCGGCCGCGGCCGCGCATCGAGATGATGTCGCCCTCTTTGACCGTCTGCGACGCACTCTTGACGGGCTGCCAGTTGAGCTTCATCTTATCGGCCGCGATATCAGCGGCGGCACGGCTCCTTGACGAGCCAAAGCCCGAAGCGGCAATCGAGTCGACGCGCAGCGAAGCGACCGTCGCACGGATTTCCTTGCAGCGCTCCTCACGCGGTGCGATGTCGGCAAGGTCTGCCATTTCGCACGTGACGCCGACGGCGCCGATTTTCGTGAGATTCTGCAGAAGATATGCGGCCATCTTGCTGTCGCAGAGGATGCGCACGGAATCAGCCGTGACCAGAAGGTCGCCGAGGCGGTCGCGTTCGATGCCGAGGCCCATGAGGGCGCCGAGAACATCGCGGTGCGAGAGGCGTGCAAACTGGCCGTTCCACGACGCGCGCAGGCAGGCGATATCAAAGCCCGTAGGCGTACCCTGAAAATCACTGTGGATGTACATAGCCCGCGCACGCTCCGCGCCCGGATAGCCGCCATTGAAGTCAACGCGCAGATCCGGGTAGTTTGCGGCCACGGTCTCGGCGATTTCCTGACCGAACGGGTCGAGGAAGCCGCTCAGGCGGAACTTCTGGCTGCGCTGTACGGCTTCGGCGAGGTCGACGAGCTTGACGACCGTCTCCTCTCCTTCCGTGCCTTTATAGAAACGTATGATTTTTTCTTTTTGTTCACTTGCCATTATTTCTTTCCCAACTCTCTGGACTTTTCCGTCGCTGCGAGCACGGCGTCGATAAGGGCGCCGCGCAGGCCGCGGTTCTCCAGGACGCGTACGCCGGCAATCGTCGTGCCGGCAGGGCTCGTGACCTGGTCGCGCAGCACATCCGGATGCTTCTGCGTCTCGAGCACCATCTTCGCGGCACCATAGACCGTCTGGGCGGCGAGTAGCGTTGCCGCGTCGCGCTTGAGCCCTGCGGCCACGCCGCCATCGGACAGTGCATCGATGAGCAGGAACACATAGGCAGGGCCGCTGCCCGAAAGTCCCGTCACAGCATCCATCGCCGGCTCCGACACCTCGATGGCACGGCCGGACGCGGAGAGAATCTCAGAGACGGCCTTGGCCTCTGCCGCTCCTGCCCGCGTGCCGCAGGCAAAGGCGGACATACCCGCGCCGACGGAAAGCGGCGTGTTCGGCATGATGCGCACGACCGGCTGGGACGTGAACGATGCTTCGAGCGAATCAAGCGTCAGTCCGGCGACAATCGAGAGAATCAACGTATCCTTGCCGACCTTGTCCTTGACCTCATCAATGGCCTTGGCCGCAGCCTGCGGCTTGACGGCGAGGAACAGCACATCGACATGGCCGACAAAAGCATCGGCCCCGACGCTCGTATGAATGCCGTAGCGCTCCGCGAGTTCCTGACAGCGTGCGGCCTTATGATCTGACACAAAGATATGTTCACGGTCAATCGTTCCCTGCGTGATGCCAGCGACCAATGCCTCTGCCATCGCACCGCCGCCGATGAAACCGACGCATAAATCCAAGCCCATGGAAAAGCCCCCTATCATGATATTGCTGCTGTATCCCGATAATTTATATTATTCTCGTTATTTCTTGAGCCACGGCATCTCGGTCGACACCTTGCGCTCTTCTTCCGTATACGTCACATTGACGTTGCTCGGTGCGCAGAGGAAGACATTGTGGCCGACCTTTTTGATTTCGCCGTTGAGGGCATATGTCGTGCCGCTGATGAAATCGATGATGCGCTTGGCCGACTCGGCGTCCGTATGCTCGAAGTTGATGACAACGGGTTTTCTCTCGCGCAGGTTGTTGGCGACCTGCTGGGCATCGTCGAATGTCTTCGGTTCGATGATGATGACCTTCATCTGTGCTGCGACGACATTCTCACGGACCGAAGCGCCGGAATGCAGATTGACCACATTGCTCGCTTCGCCTTCCTGACGTTCCCTGTTATTTCCCAATTCTTCTTCCTCCTTGTCATCATAAGCACGCTTCTGCCTGCGTTCTCTGGCCGCTTCTTCTTCCTCTGCCTGAGCAAGCTTGGCATCCTCATCGGGGTCCGAAAGACCGAACTTGCCGCAAATCTTATCGATTACATTCATCTAAAAACACTCCTCTAGTTCTCCCTTGGACTAGTATCAGTATTGACGCGGCCCAAAAATCGCCGTGCCGACACGGACGATATTGGCACCCTCTTCTACCGCGATCTGATAGTCATGGGTCATACCCATTGATAAATATTTAATATTCGCGGTCTTAAAGGGAATTTCCTTTACTTCCTGGAAAATTTCATACATTTCGTGGAACAGCGGCCGGCATTTCTCCACATCGTCGTAATTCGGCGCAATGCACATGAGGCCGACGAGATGCAGGTTCGGCAGCGTGTCGATGAGGTCTAAGAGCGGACGCAGGTCTTCCCTGTAAATGCCCGACTTACTCTCTTCCTTCGCGAGGTTGACCTGCACGAGAATGTCCTGCACCTTGCCGATTTTCGCGGCTTCCTTATCGAGGGCGCGCGCGAGATGCTCGGAGTCGACCGAATGAATCAGGCTGAAATACTTGACGGCCGGCTTGGCCTTGTTCGTCTGCAGATGGCCGATGAGGTGCCAGGTGACATCGCGGTCGAGCACATCGAACTTGCTCTTGGCCTCCTGGATGCGGTTCTCGCCGATATCTGTCCCGCCGGCATCAATGGCCTCGCGCATGGCCGTGACATCGTGATTCTTTGTAACGGCCACAAGCTTCACGGGCGCGTCTTTCGGCACGCGCGTGCGTCTGGCCATGGCTTCTTTGATATTTGCTTCAACTTTATGGAGATTTTCTGCAATCATGCGACTTCCCCCGTTTATGAATACGATAGAACGAAAAAATGATGACAATGCTCAGCGCCTGAGAGCGATGACGGCTGCCATGCGGCCGGTCCTGCCGCCGTCAGCACGGTACGAGAAGAAATCCTCGTGATGGCACGACGTGCAGGTCTTGGCCTCGTCGATGTGCTCCGGCAGGACGCCGGCATCGAGCAACTGGATGCGGTTGGCCGCCCAAAGGCTCAGATGCGTTTTGCCCTCCGCGTTCGTAAAGAGCTCCGCTTCGTGATGCGGGAACGCCTCGCGGAATTTCGCCTCGACCTCGGGACCAATCTCATAGCAGCACGGGCCAATCGACGGGCCGATGGCCGTGAGCAGTTCTTCCGGCTTCGTGCCGAATTCCTCGTGCATGCGCGCGACG
>ERZ779888.2215-NODE-2215-length-16653-cov-7.483130_pt1 | contig 16653 bp, 16 predicted proteins | sample MGYA00511245_ERZ779888 | MGnify/ENA primary metagenome ERZ779888 (study PRJEB29588, sample SAMEA2155255) | human gut metagenome | biome: human gut; feature: human-associated habitat; material: faeces | place: Denmark | collected 2008/2010 ... | reverse complement strand
AAATATTATTAAAATACAATAAAAATAAAACACACACCTTTTATATATGTAAAAGGTGTGTAATTTTAAATTATTTATTATATTAATGCACTCTGTAAGTTGACAAGAAGTTTTCTTTTTTCTTACAAAACGCAAGAAAGAAAGACGTCTATCTGTTAGTATTAAGATAAATGTTAACAAATAACCAAAGATTGGCGTTTAATCACTAAACGTTCCTTACGTTTATATTGTATACTATTTTTTGTTTTATGCAAGTATTTTTACTATTATGTTAATTATTTCATCTTTCATTGCATTGTAATTTAAATCATGATGTTTATGGTATACTACTTCATGACAATAATTATCTACTAGTCCAATAATTATATGCACTTGTTCATTAATATGATATTCATTAAATCCATTATTTAAAAGTATTGTACTTATTTTTTCAGTTATCAATTGTTCTCTACTTTTAAATATATCACTTATTTCTGGGTCTAAGTGACTCATTGCCATTAATTCTTCGTGAGCTTCTTTTTTTATATTGTGTACACTAATGAACTTTTCTATCATTTACTTAGTAGTAAATTAATACTAGTTTTATCAATTATTACGTTGTCTATTATATCTATCATTGGAAACATTATTTTATCAGTATAATCTTCTACTCCATGAATAAATATTTTTCTTTTATCTTTAAAATACAGATATATTATTCCAGTAGAAAAACGTGCATATTTGGCAATATCAACACATGTTACATTATGGTAAGCTTTTTAACACATTAATAAAAAACCTTTTTCAATAATTGTTTTTTTCTTTTTTATAGGTTCATATACATTCATATGAACCTCCTTATATTTTAGTATAGCATTTGGTTTTCAAAAAACTTTTAATTTCTTTTATATTTTTGCTTTCATAATAATTAATTAAAAGAAGTTTAAATTCATCAGTTAATTCTGAAGGTATACTAATTATTCCTAAACCATTTTTAATAAGATAATGATTAGCAAATATAACTGCAGTTCTTTTGTTACCATCTACATATATTTGTTTTTTCATCGTATATAAAAGTAGTTCTATTGCTTTGTCAACTTTATTATTTTTTTTATTTATAATTTTGTTAAGTTCGTCTTTAACATCACTTTCAATGGGTATACCAGGCATCCAAGAAGTTCCACCTATTTTAACTGGAACGCTTCTTATTTTGCCAGCAGTGCTATAAAATCCTTCTATACATAGTTTATTAATTTCACAAAGTAAATTATAGTCTGTTGGTGAAAGTAATACTCCTTCACTTAGAACAAATTCCCATGCATGTTTTAAATCAAGAACTTTTAAAACGTCAGTAGAAGATATTCCACTTACTTCCCCACCTTCAATTATTGTTTCAGTAAGAGCAAAAGTTGTTGATATTCCTTCTAAGACTGCTTGTTTGTAAATTGTATCAACTAAATTTCTTTTTGCAAAGTCAACATTTAATTTAACTTTATCGCTAAGAACAAAATTATCTACATTTTCTTCTTTTAAAATATTATTTAATCTTTTTATCTCTTTTTTTAATTCTTTAACTTTTATATTATTATTTAGTATTAGGTTATATAATTCATCACTATATTCTCCTACATATCTACTTATTAGTTTTCCATTATCTCTATAGTGAACATAAATATATTTATTACATTCCTTATCTCTAACTTCAATTGAGCCATGTATAATAGAAGAAACTTGAGTTTCTAATCTTTTTTTATCATCTAACATACCAATTAATTCAACATTTTTCATACTATATCTCCTTTATATACATTATAACACACCTTTAAAAAAATGTGAAACATTTTAAGTGCTTTTTCACTGATTTTGTTTCACATTTTGTTATACTAATTATTCATTACTTTTTATTTCATTAACTAAGTCTTTAATTGTATATTTAATATTTCTTGTTTGATAATCTAAATCTTTTTTCGCTTTAGCATTTGTAAAGTTAGAATTAGCATTTAATGTATACAATGAATACCTAGTAAATAATGGTGTTGTTTTTCTAAGTCTATAATATAATTCAAATAAACACGCAATATTTTTAACCATTTTTATTGAAATAACTTTTTTTATTGGTTTAGCTTTTCCATACTCACAAACTAAATCAGCTATTTTTTTAATAGTTACATATTCACCTGATAAAATATATCCTTCTCCTTTTTTACCTTTAGTACAAGCATTAATAACACCTCTAGCAACATCTCTTACATCAACGAAGTCATACCCACCCTCAGTTAATAAAGGAACTTTTTCATTTAAGATTTTTTTTATTAAAACTGTCATATTAGTATTGGTAAAATCATTTACCCCTAATAGACCTGAGGGGAAAACAACACAAGCATTTAAATTATTGTTTTTAACTTCATTAAATACATACCTAGTTGTTTCAGCTTTAGTTTTTGCATATAAACCAACAATTTTATCTGGATCAAAACTTGCATTTTCATCCATTACTTCATGATTTAATTTTTCTTCTATTGCATGTACACTACTAACATAGATTAGTTTAGCATTTATTTCTTTGGTTTTTTTTATAATGTTTTTAGTACCTTCAACATTAACTTGATATACTCTTTCGTTATATTTACTATCAAGGTATACTATTGAAGCACAATGAATAACATAAATATTTATTTTTTCTTTAACACTTTCATCAATATTAAATATATCCTTTAATGTTTCTATCTTTGTTACATCACCAAGGAATTTTTCGCATTTAAGCCCTTTAAGAGCATCTATTTTATCGTTAGGCAAAACTAATGCTCTTATTTCATTTTCATTATTTTTTTCAAGTAACCTTACAATATTATTTCCAAGAAAGCCATTAGCGCCTGTTATTATATAAATATTTTTCATATATTACACCACCATTTCCTTATAAATTTTTCTAGAAATACCACCCCATCATAGTGTTCTTGTTCAAATATTAGTAATATATTTGAAATCTATTATTTAAATTCTTAGTAGACCTTTATAACCATTTTAATATACAATATTTATTATTACACGTTACACGTATTTTATTTACCTTTTATGACTTTTCATAAAATCTTTTATTCTTTTATTTTTAGTTGTTTTTAATTCTTCACTTGTTCCATTAAATATAATATTACCATTTTCTAAAAACAATACTCTCGTTGATACTTCAGTTACAAACCTCATTTCATGACTTACTATAATAAGAGTCATTTTTTTATTTGCAAGTTCTTTTATTAAATCAAGTACCTCTTTTACCATTTCCGGGTCAAGCGCACTAGTGGGTTCATCAAACAAGATTACTTCAGGTTTCATAATTAATGCTCTTACTATTGCTACTCTTTGTTTTTGACCACCTGAAAGTTCAGATGGATACGCATCTTTCTTATCAAGTAAACCAACACTTTCTAAAAGTTTTAATGCTTCACTAGTAGATTTTCCTTTACTCATAATTTTTAAATTTATAGGTGCTAAAGTAATGTTTTCTAATACTGTTAAATGTGGAAACAAGTTAAAACTTTGAAATACCATACCCATTTTTTCTCTTACATGACTTACATTAATATTGTTTTTAGTTATATCCACTTTATGAAAAAGTATTGTTCCATCATCAGGCTTTTCTAATAAATTTAAACATCTTAAAAGTGTTGATTTACCACATCCACTTGGACCAATTATACTTATAACATCTCCCTTTTTAACATCAAAAGAGATACCTTTTAGTACTTCTAAAGAACCAAAGCTTTTCTTCAAATTCTTAATTTTTAGCATTGTTTAGTCTCCTTTCCATTAGGTTTACTAATTTAGAAAGACCTAAAGTCATTATTAAATATATTATTGCTACAATTATAAGTGGGAAAAAGTAGTCATATGTTCTAGAAGAAATTATATCCGAAGCTTTTGTTAGTTCTAAAATTCCAATATATGCTCCTACTGATGTTTCTTTTAAAAGTGTTATAAACTCATTACCTAATGCTGGAAGTATATTTTTTATAGCTTGTGGCAAGATTATTAACTTCATAGTCTTATGATAGTTTAATCCTAAACTTAAACCTGCTTCTAATTGTCCTTTGTCTATGCTATTAATTCCAGAACGGATTATTTCACTTACATAAGCACCCGAATTTATTCCAAAAGCTATTATCCCAACTAATGTTATATTAATGTTTACACTTTTAAATATTACATAATAGATTATCATTAACTGAAGTATTACTGGAGTTCCCCTTATTACATTAACATAAATTTCACATATTTTATTTAATATTTTTCCTTTTTTATTTACTTCATAATTATTTCTTATTAATGAGACTAACGTTCCAATTATTATACCTATTATAACAGCAAAAAAAGCAATTATAACTGTAGTTGTTAAGCCACTCAAAATATATTTATATCTATCATCTACAATTAATGTTTTGTATAAACTATCTTTCACTCTTTACTCCTTTTTATTTTGTATGATTAATTATATATTCTTCTATTTTTCCACTACTTTTTAACTCTTCTAAACACTCATTAATACTATTAAGTAATTCAGTATTTCCTTTTCTAACTATCATTCCATAAGAGTCAGTTACTAAGTAACCTGGTAATATTTTAAGTTCTGTATTTTCTTTTACAATTTCTTTAGCTGGTAACTCATCCATCACTAGTACAGTAACTTTTCCTCTTTTTAAGTCCTCTACTGCACTTAAATATTTCTTTTGTCTTACTATTTCAGTATCTTTAAAGTTTTTTGTTACATAAGAGTCAGCAATTGTACCTAGTTGTACTGCAATTTTTTCTTTTGAAATATTGTTTATACTTTCTATATTGCTATCAGTTTTCACTAATACAACCTGTTTAGATGTAACGTAATTTATGCTAAAGTCTACTTCTTCGTCTCTTTCAGGAGTATAACTAATTCCTGCTGCAGCAAAGTCTGCCTTTTTAGTTTTCACTTCATTTATAAGTGAGTCAAAAGCCACATCCTTAATTACTAATTTCTTGTTTAATTTTTCAGCAATATATTTAGCTATGTCAACATCTACTCCTACAATTTCCCCGTTTTCATAATATTCATAAGGAGCAAAACCTGCTTCTGTAACCATTACTAATTCATCACTATTTTTAGTACATCCACATAGAATAAAAGTTATAACAATTAACACAAAAATTTTTTTCATAATATACCTACTTTCTTAATAATAAATATACCACAAATTATTTTCTTTTACAATAAAAAAAGTTAGACTTAACACTAACTTTCTATATATTTTCCATTTAAGCTAAAACTATGAGCTTCAGTAATTATAACGTCTACTATTTGTCCGATTAAATCTTTATCACTTTCAATATTAACTAACTTCATATTTTCAGTATATCCCATATATTTTTTAGGATCTTTTTCGCTTGGAGAAACAACTAGGCATTTAACAACTTTGTCTACCATTTTTAAGTTACTCTCAAGGCTATATTTATTTACTAGTTTATTTAATTTGTATAGTCTACTTTCTTTTTCTTCTTTTGGAGTATCATCAGGTAGTTTCATAGCTGGTGTACCCACTCTTGGACTAAATATAAATGTGAAAGCTCCATCAAATTTGCAAGTGTTTACTACGTCAAGTGTCTCATTAAAATCACTTTCTGTTTCGCCTGGAAATCCAACTATTATATCAGTTGTTATACTTACACCTTTTACTTTAGTTCTTATTTTGTTATATAAAGTAAGATACTCTTCTTTTGTATACTTTCTTCCCATAAGTTTTAATATTCTATCACTTCCACTTTGAATTGGTAAGTGCACGTATGGCATAACGTTATCATACTTACTTATCACATCTATCATTTCATCAGTAAAGTCCCAAGGATGCGACGTAACAAACCTAATTCTCTCAATATTAGTTTTTGCTACATCTATAAGCAAGTTTGCTAAAGTATAGTCTTCATACAAGTCTTTTCCATAAGCGTTTACGTTTTGTCCAAGTAGAGTTACTTCTTTGTATCCTTCACTTTTAAGTTTTTCTATTTCTATAATGATACTTTCTTTTTTTCTACTTCTTTGAGTACCTCTAGTGTAAGGGACTATACAGTATGTACAAAATTTATCACAACCTAATTGTATATCTACCCATGCAGAATACTTGCTTTCTCTTTTTTCAGGTATTCCCTCACATATATTACCCTCTATACTATATACTTCTACGTTTTGTTTACCAGTTTTTATAGAGTTATTTATTACATTAACCATATTATCTAAGTTGTGTGTTCCAAATACAAAGTCTACATATTTATATTTAGACATAATTTCATTTACTACACTTTCTTCTTGAGCCATACATCCACATATTCCAAGTAGTATATCATGATTTTCTTTTAATTTTTTAACTAGACCTAGAAAACCAAAGACTTTGTCATGGGCATTTTCTCTAATAGCACAGGTGTTTAAAATAACTATGCTTGCTTCTTCAATATTGTCAGTTTCAACCATTCCATTTTGTGATAATACTCCTTTTACTCTTTCTCCATCGTGGACGTTCATTTGACATCCATAAGTTCTTACATAGTATTTTTTCCCTATTAAACTTTCATCTAAACTTACATCTTTATATTCATAATTTATTGGTTTACTATTGTTTCTTTTTTTTGCTTCTAACATATTAGGTACTTGCATAAATTCACTTCCTTTCAAGTAGTTACAAATATATCACTAAATGTGGTTATTGTCAATTATTTTAGGTGTTTTATAAGTTACAAAATTAAGTGAATTCATTGGAAAACCTTTAACAAAACTAAAGTCAACTAAATCTTTGATTTCTGTCAAAAAGGTGTGACAGTTTCACACTTTTTTTGAAAACATCTTATAACTTAAATCGTTAAGCCATCACCTTCTTTGTCATCCTTTGGAATGGACTCTTTTAATTTATGCTCGTCACTTTGTCAAAAGTCGGTGCAATGCACCGACTTTTTGAAGTAATTTATAAATCTGTTACAACTTGTATAATTCTTAACTTTTAGACGATATTACTATTGTACCGGGTACCATTTCTGATTGATTTACTTCTTTTTCTTCTTTTAGTTTTAGTTTAGTTTCAGGCGCTAATCTTCCATACTCATTTGATTTTATTCTCTCAGCAAGTGCGCGTTTACTTAAATTATCCCTAATAGTTAAATCAATATAAAACTTTATTTCATCAAGGTTTTTAAGCGGTAATAAAAGTTTGTAATGACTCCATGTCAAAACGCGCCCCAGTGGGGCGCACTTTTGAGCAATGTAATAGAAAGCTCTCATTTTTCTTAATTCTGTTATACCGTATCCCTTACCGAACTCTTTTGCATACTTTTTAACTATACCTTCTCCGTAATGGTTTCCTGCTTCCGATAATTCTTTTCCAATATTGTAATTTGTTTCAAGTTTGCTTTTATTAGCACTGTAATCTCTTACTATAGTCCTTGCTTGTTCGCTTATAATATAACTCCTTATATTTTCCAAATAATTTTCTTCCATAAATACACTCCTAACTAACTTCTACAACTTTATTTATTTTGAATTCTACTATAGTTACTTGGTTATCTTTTACATAATAAGCTTCAAACTTATTTACTGACTTTGTTATAATTATTCCCATTGTTTTATTTTGAGTAATATTCTTTACTTCTTTATCAATATAATTCATATATAGTTTTATTTGTCCTATATCTTCTTTTCTAAACTCTCTTGCTTTTAACTCTATTACAACATAATTATTAAACTTTATATTAAATAAAAGTAAATCAATATAATTCTTTTTGTTTCCTACATTTATTTTATACTGACTTTCTATAAAACAATACCCTTCTCCAAGTTGTTTCATTACAACACTAATATTTTTTATAACTAATTCTTCTAATACCTTTTCTGTGAGTTCTTTCTTTAACTTGTCAGACGGTATTACTATTGTACTAGGTACCATTTCTGATTGATTTATTTCTTTTTCTTCTTTTAGTTTTAGTTTAGTTTCAGGTGTTAACCTACCATACTCATTTAATTTTATCCTATCTGCAAGTGCACGTTTACTTAAATTATCTCTTATTGCTAAATTAATATAAAACTTTATTTCATCAAGGTTTTTAAGCGGTAATAATATTAGAATATGAGTCCATGTTAAATTTCCAACCACTGGTTGGAAATTTGGAAAAGTTAATACAAAATTATAAAATTGTCTCATATAATTTAAATTAGTAAACCCATAACTTTTTCAAAATTCATTTTTTAAATCTACTGAATACTTTTTTATAATTCCTTCTCCATAATGTTTACCAGCTTCAGCAAGTTCTTTACCTATTTTATAATAAGTTTCAAGTTTGCTTTTATTAGCACTGTAATCTCTTACTATAGTCCTTGCTTGTTCGCTTATGATATAACTTCTTATATTTTCCAAATAATTTTCTTCCATTAAAAACCATCCCTTCATTATAGAATTGCGTCTGTTTTAAATCTAGTGACAAAAATATTTTGTTTTAATATTCACGTATGTTTTCAAAATTAGTTTTCTCATATTTTAAATATGAAATATAAACTTAGATAAATTCTTAATAAGAAATCTACTAGTTATCTTAAAAAATAATCTCATAATTTACTCTCCTTTCTAGGTAAGGCTTTTTAACCCTCCTAATATATTTATTCGACAAAAAACGCGAAAAGTCTTTTTTTATTTTAACTTTACGCGAAATTTAACGTGAAATTTTACACAAAAATGTAAAATTTACTAGTGTTTTTATCATTGTCACTTAGTTGTCACTTTATATGTGATAAAATGACATAAATTTAGTTGATAAGTAAATTGATTTTTGCTATAATATTGATGTTTAAAAAAGGAAGTAAGAAGTATGAAACAAGTATTAGAATATTTAGAAAAAAATGACAAAAATAAAACAGCAGTTATATGTGAAAATGAATCTATTACATATGGAGAGTTAATTAGTAAATCCAAACTAGTTGGGTCTAACCTTATAAATAAAGTTAAAATTAATGAACCAGTAATAGTTTTTATGGATAAAGGTATAACTACACTAGAAGTATTTTTTGGTATTTTATATAGTGGTGGGTGTTATAGTTTAGTAAATCCAGAGTTTCCTCAAAATAGAATTAAATCTATTTTAAATACTCTTGAAGCAAAATGTGTTATTACAAATATAGAAAACTATGAAAAAGCTAAAGAAGTTTTTAATGAAATAAATATAATTAAGTGTGAAGATTTAGTTAGTGGTAGTATTTTAGAAAGCGAATTAGAAAACATTAGAAGATCTAAACTAGATATAGACCCAGTATATATTAATTTTACAAGTGGTAGTACTGGGGTACCAAAAGGTGTTGTAGTAAGTAATAGAAGTATAATTGATTTTATTGATGTATTTACTAACCTATTTGATATTAAAGAAAGTGACATAATTGCAAACCAAGCACCATTTGATTTTGATGTTTCAGTAAAAGACATCTATAGCGCACTTTGTAAAGGTTCTACTTTGTTAATAGTACCAAAGAAATTATTTAGTAGTCCTGCTAATTTACTCGATTACTTAGTTATAAACAACGCTACTACACTTATCTGGGCAGTCAGTGCATTATGTTTAATTACTACATTCCACGGCCTAGACTACAAAGTTCCAACAAGTGTTAACAAAATAATCTATAGTGGTGAAGTAATGCCTCTTAAACACTTGAAAATATGGATGGATAAATTACCTGATGTAAGAGTAATTAATGTATATGGTCCAACTGAAATAACTTGTAATTGTACATATCATGAAGTTGACAGAAGTAGAACTTATGTAGAAAATATTCCTATTGGCAAAAGTTTTCCTAATGAAAAAGTTTTCTTACTTGATGAGGAAAACAAACTAGTTAATACTCCTAATATTCCTGGAGAAATATGTGTAAGTGGAACTTGTCTTAGTTTAGGATACTATAATAATAAAGAAGTTACAGATAAAGTATTTATGCAAAACCCACTAAACAATAAATACATTGAACCTATTTATAAAACTGGAGACCTAGCAATGTATAATGAAAATATGGACTTGATTTTTAAAGGAAGAAAAGACTTTCAAATTAAATATATGGGCCACAGAATAGAGCTTGAAGAAATAGACACAGAAGTACTTAAGTTAGATGGTGTCAAAAGATGCCTTACATTATTTGATGAAAAGAAAAGTAAACTTTGGTGTTTCTATGTAGGAGAAGTTACTAAAGAGGATATTATATCTTTCTTAAAAGTAAATGTTCCAGAATACATGGTGCCTACTAAGTATGTTAAATTAGAAGAGTTTACTCTTACTAAAAATGGTAAAATAGATAGAAATGTATTAAAGGAGATGATTAAATGAACTATGAAAATATTTTAAGTAAGTACTCTACTCCACTTTTTATCTATGACTGTGATAAGTTAGAACAAAGAGTTAATTACTTAAAAAATATGTTAGATACTGATTTATGTTATGCAATTAAAGCTAACTCATTTGTTATAAAAGAAATTGAACCATTAGTATCAAGAATTGAAATATGTTCTTATGGAGAATACATGATATGTAAAGATAATGGTGTTAAAAATGATAAGATGGTATTAAGTGGTGTTAATAAAAACTATGATGAGTTTGAAAAAATTATAAAAGAAGAAAATAATATATTAAGATACACCATTGAAAGTATTACTCAGTTTAATATGTTAAAAGAGTTATCTAGTAAATATAAGAAGAATATTAATATACTACCTAGAATTACAAGTGGTAACCAGTTTGGAATTACAAAAGAAGAACTATATTATATAATAGAGAACTTAACAGAATTTATGACTTTAACAGGTATAGAATTCTTTAGTGGAACACAAAAACACAGTATTAAGAGAATTGTTAATGAGTTTACTCTAGTTAATGAGATATTTGATTATATAGAAAACACTTATAAACTAACTGATTTAGAGTTAGAGTATGGTCCTGGGTTACCTGTTTACTATTTTGAAGAAGAGAGTTTTAATGAAGAAGAATTTTTAAATGAAGTTAAAAACAATATTCATACATTCTTTAAAGGTAGAAAAGTTATTCTTGAAATTGGAAGAAGTTTAGTAGCAAATTGTGGTGAATATATTACTAAAGTTGTTGATTTAAAAGAAAATAAGACTGGAAAATACGCTATTGTTGATGGTGGAATTAATCATTTAGTATATTATGGTGGCACGATGGGGATGATGAGACCAAAGTTTGAAATATTAAACAAAAGTAATACTAAAGAAAATATATACAACATATTTGGGTCTCTTTGCACTATTAACGATATAATTGTTAAGAATGTAAGCTTGCCTGAGTTAGAAATAAATGATACATTTGTGTTTAAGAATACTGGAGCTTATTCAGTAACTGAAGGAATTAACCTATTTTTAAGTAGAGATATGCCTAAAGTGTTACTGCTAAAAAATAAGAATGTGTTATTAGTAAGGGACAACATTAACACATATAAGCTAAATAGTCCTAATTATGGAGGTAAATAAAATGGAAAAATTATTAGAAATATTAGAGGAAATCAAGCCTGGTGTAGACTATGAAAATATTGATACTTTAATTAATGACCACTACTTAGACTCACTTTCTATACTTTCTTTAATAAGTGAACTAGAAGATGAATTTGATATTGTTATACCAACAGTTGAAATAATACCAGATAACTTTAATTCAGTTAAAAGTATGATGGCTCTAATTAACAAATTAAAAGAGGAAGATTAATTATGCAATATAGTGAGTTATCTTACTTTCTTTTTTTACCTTTAGTAATGTTACTTTACACTTTTACTCCTAAGAAATTTAGATACATTACTTTACTAGTAGCAAGTTTATTCTTCTTTTATACATTAAGTGGAAAATTATTAATTTATGTGGTATATAGTACTCTTATAATGTACTTCGCTTCTTTATTAATTGACCACTTTAATGAGTTAGAAGATAATATAAACGATGAAATGCCTAAAGAAGAAAAGAAAGCTTTAAAATTAAAATATAACAAATATAAAAAAATAACTTTAGTAATTAGTATACTCTTGCTTTTGTCTACACTACTACTAACTAAATATTTGAATTTCTTTATTACAGTAATAAATGATGTATTTAAAAGTGGTTTATCTTTAACACGTATTCTAGCGCCTATTGGAATTAGTTTTTATACTTTTGAAGTATTGTCTTATTTAATAGATATATATCATAAAAAATATAAAGCTAATAAAAATATTTTGAAATGTGCCTTGTATATAGTGTTCTTCCCAACTTTAATGGAAGGACCAATTGCAAGATATGAACAAATTAAAGATAGTTTATTCAGTGGAGAAAAAATTAATTATACTAATATGTGTTTTGCTCTTCAAAGAATAGTATATGGTCTTGGTAAAAAGCTTATTATTGCAGACAGATTAAATCCTATAGTAAAAATGATATTTAATAATTATAGTAACTATAATGGTGGAGTTGTTTTATTAGGTGGAATACTTTATACCATTCAGTTATATATGGACTTTTCTGGAATTATGGACATTGTAATTGGTAGTGGGCAGATATTTAATATTAAATTACCTGAAAACTTTAAACAACCATTTTTTTCTAAAAATATAAGTGATTTTTGGTCTAGGTGGCATATCACTCTTGGAACGTTTTTTAAAGACTATATCTTCTACCCTATTTCATTATCTAGAATTTCTAGAAATATTACCAAAACCTTAAGAAAGAAACTTGGTAGTCATTTTGGACCTTTAGTAAGTGGTTCAATTGCTTTATTAGCAGTTTGGCTAAGTAATGGTTTATGGCATGGAGCAGGATACCAATACATCTTATTTGGAATGTATCACTTTGTACTAATCTTACTTGGTAATATATGTATGCCATTAATTAATAGATTTTATGATAAGACAAAAATAAATAAAGAAAGTGTTTTTGTTAAGTGTTTTAGCATTTTAAGAACTACAATATTAGTAATATTTGGAGAAATAATATTTAGATCAAACTCTGTAAAAGATGCATTATCTATGATTAAAAGAATATTTACTAACTTTAGTTTTGATATAGTTAAACCTTTAAATAAGATAGGACTAGACATATACGATATGATTATTATTTTAGTTACTCTTATTGTTATAGTGGTTATTAGCATTTTAAAAGAAAAGAATATTAACGTTAGAGAAATTATTAGTAAAAAGCCTATCTATATTAGATGGATAATCTATTATGCTCTTATATTATATGTTTTAATCTTTGGTGCTTATTTGGGTCCATATATTCCGGTTGACCCGATGTATGCTAATTTTTAGGAGGTAAATGTTATGAAAAATATATTAAAATCCACATTATTTTTAAGTATACTTTTAGTTATCATTATATATATGGGGAAAATCTTTACTCCTAAGGATAACACTTTAGAAAGTGGGATGAATGAAGTAAGAGCTAATGGAATACTTGGAGAAAAAGATGATATTGATGTTATTATAATTGGAGACTCTTTAACATACAGTTCATTTATACCAATTGAGATGTATAAAGAATACGGGTTTACTTCATATGTAATGGGTACTCATGCACAAAGAAGTCATGATACTTATAAGTTACTTAAGAATGCTCTTAATTATCAAAAACCTAAAGTTGTAGTACTTGAAACTAATCTTTTATTTAGAAAATATAGTTTTAATAGAGATATGCTTAGTAAGCTTGAAACAATACTACCTTTCTTTGATTATCATAATAGATGGAAAAATCTAAGTTTTAAAGATTTTACTAGTGAAATTAATTATACTTATACTGACCCGACTAAAGGATATATGTTAAAGAAAAGTGTTAAAAGCGGAAAGACTTATAATTATATGAAAAAGGATAGTAAAGTTACTCATATAGTTAATGGAAATTATGTTTATTTAGAGAAAATAAAAAAGTTATGCAGTGAAAATAATATCAAGCTAATTTTGGTAAGCGCATCAAGTGAAAGGAATTATAACTTTAGTAAACATGAAAGTATTGAAAAATATGCAACTAAGAATAAAATAGACTATATTGATTTAAACTTAGAAGATGTTAAAATTGACTGGGAAAAAGATACTACTGATAAAGGGGATCATTTGAATTATTTGGGAGCTTTAAAAGAAAGCAAGTTTTTTGGTAATATCTTAAAAGATAGGTATAATCTGGTAGATAAAAGAGGTACACTAGAAAGTTGGGATAAACTAGAAATGGTGTACAATAAAAAAGCTAGATAGTATAACATACTACACTAGCTACTGCATAAACTTCATCATGCGTAATTGAAAGGCTAAATTTTAGTCTTTCTTTTTTTATGTATTCACTTAGTTTTCCATAGAAATTAAAGTAAGGCATGCCATTATTATGTAACACTTCTATATCAAGGATACTATATACGCTTAAATTTACTCCTAAGCTTTTTAAAAGAGCTTCTTTGGCAGCGAATACTCCAGCCTTTGTTTCTATGCTTTTATGACTAGCAAAATACTCTAATTCACTACTTGTAAACACACTACTTAATTTTTTTATTTTGTTTATACTTTCAACCCTGACTATATCTATTCCATTAGTTATCATTTTTTTCCTCAAGAGTACTTTCTTTTTGCGCTACTTTTTTAAAGTAGTCTGTTTTTAATGTTAAATCATTCTTCTTTATTAATTCACTTATATAGTGGTTCATGTTTTCTAAGTCAGTTATATTTATCCATTTACCATTAGTTACTTCTCCACCCTCAACATAAACTCTTCCGTTATACCAAGAGTAATCACTAAAGAATACATATCCATTATAATTTTTAGATAGAGCATTAGTACCTATATAATTATTAGAATTATAATCTACCCCATATAAATTAAGTATTGTTGGAAGTATATTTAACTGACTTGTTACATCAGTAACTGTCTTTTTACTCTTACCATCATATATAAAGAATGGTGTATGATTTATCAAGTTATTTGATGTTTCCTTGTATTTATCTAGTATAGTTTGGTCACTTAATGTATATAAGTAATGATCAGTAAATACGACTATTGCTGTGTTAGACATAAGATTTTTTTCTTCAAGTTTATTTAGAAGAAGTTCTACCATATAGTCTGTTTCTTTTGCTTGTCTTAAAGCACATTCTTCTTCTGTTAATGTAGGTAATTTATAGTCTTTTGGAAGTTTGTCAACATTCAAGTTTTCTAAAGCATCTAATTCTACTAATCTTTTACATACACCTTTTTCAGTACTAAATGGTAAGTGACTACTATAAGTAATGATATAGTCTACAAACTTTTTTTCACTAAACATTCTATTACTAAAGTCTTCATTTAAAATTAGTTCTCTATCTAACTCATATTCTTTATTTTTATACTCATACATATCAACTAGACCATAATAGTTATCATATCCCCAGTTTTTATAGTTAACTCCCCTACTATAGAATTCGCTTGTATTCATGTGAAATGCATTAACCGAATAGCCTAAGTTCTTAAATAGTTTTGACAAAGTATAAGGAAATGTGTTTTTACTAAATGAATAAGCGTTTTGTGTGTAACTTAGTGGTGTTATAAAACCAGTATTAACAGCAAATTCACTATTAAAAGTACTTCCGCCACCATTATAATATGAGTAATGATTTTTAAAGTTTATTCCATTATTCATTAGTTTATATAAAGTTGGAGTGTTTTCTTTAGTTAACATCCACGAGTCTACACCTTCTAATTGAAGTATTATTAAGTTTTTATCTTTTAATAAACCAGTGTACCTATCTGTAGTTTTTTCATCTTCCATGTTATAAATACCATCTAAAAATGACATTTCTTCTTCACTAGTCGTTTTCTTAGGTTTTAAGAATGTTACATAAAAATTTCTTACATTGTATTCATAAAATCCACTTATTCTCATGCTTTTGTTGTTATCATTAAAGCTTATGTAAATGTTTCTAGGATTACGCCAGGTTGACCAAGTAAGTTCTTTGTCAGATTTTCCGTACACTAGTGGTGTAAGAGTGTGTCCTACTAAGAAGATTACTAAAATTACTGCTAGTTTTTTATATCTATTTTTTTCTACTTTTGGGTAAAATTTAAATAAGTATATAGTTAAAGATAGTATTAAAAGCATAAGTATGTAAACCCATATGTTACAGTTAATAATCGCATCCATGAAATAACCTGAGCCTTCTCCTGCAAGTAATACTAGAGAAAAATCAAAGAATGTATCTGTCATGCTATAATAGACATTGTTTACTGTAAACAAGGCAAAACTAAGAATAAAAAATACTACGTATATAGATTTACCTATTTTTCCCTTAAATGAAGTACTAAGTCCAATTATTAGAGTTACCCATAATAAAGTAAATAAATTTGGTGCTAATCTATATATGCCATAAAAGTTTATTTTATATCCTAATATTCTAGTAAACAAGTCCATCAATATAAATGGAATACTTATTAATATTATACTTTTATTTCTTATAAAAAAGGCGATTATCTTTTTAAATATGTTATCTTTTTCTTTTATATTTTTCTTTTTTTCTTTCACATCTTTTTTCATTTTAATCACGTATATATTGTACCAAATATCTTACTGTTTGTCTAGATGGTCTTAACATATTTAAATATAACTAGTATTATTTTTTTCTAAATAAAAAGAAAAAACTTTAGTTAATT
>ERZ779888.2213-NODE-2213-length-16656-cov-3.232697_pt1 | contig 16656 bp, 32 predicted proteins | sample MGYA00511245_ERZ779888 | MGnify/ENA primary metagenome ERZ779888 (study PRJEB29588, sample SAMEA2155255) | human gut metagenome | biome: human gut; feature: human-associated habitat; material: faeces | place: Denmark | collected 2008/2010 ... | reverse complement strand
ATCTTAAACGGCTCTCCTTCGTCTGCCTTTGCGGAAAGTGCCGCAAACAGCAGGAGCCCTATCACCAGCAGACAGGAAATTACTCTTTTTACCATTGTTCCTTGTCCTCCTTTCTTATGGTTTCAACTCAATATCAAACGGCTGTTCCGTGTGGAAATACATCTTGTAATGATAAGGATCCGTATGCGTACCGGTAATATCTTCAACAACGTACATTGTGTACTTGTTGAGATATATGTAATTCTTCTTATACTCATTGGGGCCGGTTTTTACTGTACATACAAGCTCACCGCTCGCATTATTTGATATGGACATATATCCCTCTGCTTCCAGGATGACCATATCTGTTCTCGCATTGTACACAGTGATCTTCCTTTCGCATTCAAAGTAATCTGCTTGTTTTGATATGTTCTGATTGACCTTACTTGCTTCCGAGCATCCAGCCACAGAAAGCATCATCATTCCCGCTAAAAGCAGGGATAACACTCGTTTCTTCATTTTGCTTTTTATCTCCTCTCTTATAACTCCATCTCATACAAATACATCCCATACCCAGACACGCCACAGCCGCCGCAAGGCTTGTCCCTCGCTCGATCGCTCCAACTATGCCACCGATCCCGACCACGGTACCGGTATAGGCGATAATGTTGATTATTTTTGACCTCATATCACCATCCCTCCTTCAGCAAACATTCCCTTCCCGTATTCGCCTCTTTTCCTGTTCCAGAAGTCCGCGGTATATGATGTACACACTTCTTTTTTTCCCTTCTCGCTTGATTGCATATCCAATCTGCAGTTTTCCCTTCATTAATTGATACCGCAATGTATCTGCATCAATATTCAGTTCTCTGGCTGCCTGCTTTACAGTGACCCTCTCCATACCTTTTTCTACATCTGACATTGCTCCAACCTCCTTCCTTATCAATTATCAAGATTGAGAACCCTCGACATTCTCCTCTGAAGATATACAGCCAATTCCGGATTTTTCCACCTGATTTGTCGAATGTACTTCTTTAATTCATCTTTGGGATTGGCTGCATTCTTCAGTTTTTTACATTCCTCTGTGATACACATATCAATTTGATACGCCAAAAAATCTATTTGATTTTTTTCTCCTGCATTTAGATTCCCGTTAAGCTCAATTTCTCTTTCCAGTGAGGCATTGAGCTTATCTATTTCTTCCCTATGCTCAATCACTGCATTTTTCATTTCCCGGATGACTTCCTTATACTCTTCAGCACCCTCAACGCTGATTTTGTATTTTGTTTCCTTTACACTTTCCGCATTCTCTTTCCTCCTTATCTGGTTTCTTGCAGATATCAGCTCTGCGAGAGCCTTTGTTTTTTCTGCAATTTCGCCATGTTTTTCCTTTTCCTCTTTGATTTTTTCTGAAATATTCTCTGCCAACAAATCAATCAATGTGTCAACTTTTTCCACTTCTCTCTTCTCCTTTCTTCCCTATTAATTTGCCCTCACTTTCAGGAACTTCTGGTTATGTCCTTTTTGATATTTCAAAAGAAGCTTATGAAAATCTTTCCACTCCTTTGACTTTTCAAGTTTCAACCAATCGTGGTAATCCAATTCGAATGAAACTATCGTCGGTTGAATGGATTGATTGGGATAAAATGTTTTAATCATTGTTCCCTTTTCAAGCCTTTCTTTTGGCTCAACGAGTCTGCGTATCTCTTCTGTTTTATTCCTGATTACCATCAATTCTTCATATATCTTTTTAAACATCACCGATCTCTTCCCTCCTTTCTTTGTTCCGTGTTATAATTCAAATAAAAAACGGAGCATAATTATGGATAAAGCAAGTAAGAAAATCATAAAGTTTATGAAAAAAACACCTGATGAAATACTTTGGTACTCTGATGAACCTTACAGAAAACTTGATCTATCAGAAGATGAGTTTTATCGTTGTGTACGATATCTTTCTTCCATAAATCTTATTGAATTCGCTACAAACCAAGACAATGTTCATCTTGGTATTGCCCTTACTCACTCATCAGTCCATAGCTTTGAAATCAAACGTGACGCTTTCTTCTCCTGGTTCTTCCATACTTTTGTTGGTGGTGTGATTACTGGTGTTGTAACAACTCTTCTAGCAGAGGGAGCCATTTATCTCTGCGTAAAATTAATACAATTACTACACCAGTAAGATAGCCCAATAAAAATTTTATTTTATCCATTACTCTCTTCCCTCCTTTCTTGACCTGCTTTTCTTTTTCTCCTATACTTTTCTTTACAGGATGTTCCAGCATCCGAGTAAAATGAAAGGAGCCCATATATTATGAATATCAGTATGCTTAGATACCTCGTTGAGCTTTCCAACAGCCAGGTTGATGTCATCAATATCAATGATTTCTTTGCCAAATATCCTGACTGCGGTTCAACCACTGATGATCTTAAAGCCTTAGAAAGCTATGGTTATATTTCTCTACTTTTTGGAGATAATCATGTCTGCGATATTGGCGTTAACCAAAGAGGCATTGACTACATAAAAAAGAGATCATAGGCCAACAAGATCAGGGCAGTCACATTAATCAGCAGCAATATGATTGTCTTGGTCTTGTTTCTTCTTTCAGCTTCTTTTATTACCTCCTTAACATCCTTATATTGCTCTGTAGTTAATCCGTAATAAAATTTCACTATTTCCTTTACACTTTCCACACTCTTCCCTCCTTTCTGTTAACATTCCCTTGCCTTATTTCTCCTTCGCCCTTATACTTTTTATGTAACTGCATAAAAATATGCTAAACTCACACCACAAAAGGAGAATGCTATGGCCACTTACAAAATTTCAGATTTACACAATCGACTTTGCGAAATGTCCGCTGACGGATACGAATATGTTGATATAGCATTGTTATCCGCAGATGACGATTTACCAGAATGTTTATGTTTCAAAGCCATTGAAAACTCATATTGCACTGTCGATTACGAAACAGTAGATTCCTGTGAATTACCCGAAGATTATGATATCGAGACTTCAAGCCACAACTTTGTTTCAACCGATTACTGTTCAGAAATTTCCTTTACTTATCAAGAAATTGCCGACATCCGGTATGCCGTTGACAGTACATTAAAATATTCAAAAACAATTCTTGATAATCCATCTGAATCCTCTGAAATCAAAAAATTTGTCAAGCAACAGTCGATTGCTCTCCGCAACCTGCAGGCGAAACTTCTAAAGTTTTTCAAACACCTCGTATAAATATCTTATCCGCACCTTTGCATCCGTAAGTTCCTGGTATTGTTTCCGGAGCTTACGGATTTTCTTTTGTATGTTTAGTCCATCCACTACTGGTTCTGGAAAGTCTACTGTAATCTCTATTCTTTTGATCTGTCTTCCCTTACTCTCCATTTCCGCCTTATTGCGTTTCACCTCTAAATCTTTCCTTTTAGATACTCCCCGGCCATAGTGATAGGTGAACTCCTTTTCTGGATGCTCCAGCATCATCTTCCCTCCTTTCTTCTATTCCTCACATTGATTGTCACTTTTTGTGTCATTTTTAATTAAAAAAAATTGACTGGACGCTTCTTTTATAGTATTTCGCAAGCCGCAATTTCACAGTATCTCTTGGTATTCGCTCTCCATTCTCATACATTGATATTGCAGATGTACTTATGCCTACCGCCTTTGCAACCTCTTCTTGCGTTTTTTTACCTCGCAAAGCGGTCAATCTTTTTCCGATAATAACGGCATCCATCTCATCCCTCCTTTCGTCACATTTTGTGGAGATATGATAACTATACACCGTGTCACATTATGTGTCAACACTTTTTGTGGAATTTGTGTTTCTTTTTTCCACGAAATGTGATATTATATTTTTACTGAAAGCGAGGTGACAAGATTATGGGTAATTTTGCTAATGTATTTAAAGACCTGAGAGTTAAAAGCGGTCTTACCCAACAGGAAATGGCTGATCGCCTAAAAATATCACGCAGCAGCATTGGTATGTACGAAAATGGAGAACGAGAACCCAGTTTTGAATTATTAGAAGCCATTGCTGATTATTTCAATGTAGATATGAATTATCTCCTTGGAAAGAAAGAATTATCTGAAAATATCCCTCAAGGTTACTATTTAAATGAGGATGCCAAAAGTATGGCTCAATTTCTCTATGAAAATCCTGCATATAAAGTTCTTTTTGATGCGTCTCGGAAAGTAAAACCCGAGGACATCCAGTTTGTAAAGGAAATGATCAATCGAATGACAAACCATAATGATTAAATACTATTTATGTAAGAGGGTGATTTTATTGGATGCAAATGTAATTTATGCGGATCTTCCAGCTTCCATCAAAGCGTATACTGTAAGCTGTCCTGATGATACATATACGATTGTCCTCAATTCAAGGCATTCACATGAGCAGTTACTTATATCATACAGCCACGAATTGAAGCATATTGAAAATGGTGATTTCGAAAAAGATAATGCAGATATGATTGAACTATCTGCTCATAAGAATTTATAAAAATGTAATTTGCACCTGCATGTTTTGTTGACTTAACCAAAACATACAAATGTAGTAAAAATACGGTGCTTACCATTTTGTTGAGGTCAACAAAATCGTAAGCAAAATAAAAACCGCCCCCGGCTGCAACCAGGAGTGGAAACTGAAGCACACCTGTACAATTTTTCAAAATATAATTTATATAATGTATTTTTTGTGTAGAATACTTGACAAGATTTTTGCATATGATATAATGTCACTAATTAGTGAATGACTGCTGTGCGGTCGCAAAAGAGTCTTGGAATTGTATTTCAAGGCTCTTTTTGCATTCAAAGGAGGACTAAAGATTCAATGGGAGATAAAATATACTATTCAACACCTGAGGATCAGTTAAAAAAACTTATTTCTCAAAATCTAACAATCTATGACCAAGATCGTGCTCTTACTGGCTTAAAGCTGTTTGGTTATTCCAATCTGATCAAAAGTTATAGAGATCCGTATATTCTTAAATCCGATGATACAATCATGTATCGCGATGGTGTAAGCTTTGAGCAAATATCTTCTCTCTATTTTTTTGATAAGGCTTTGCGCAATACCGTAATGGCCTCTATGCAAGATTTAGAAGAGCATATTAAAGAGGTTGCTGCCAATGTAATTGCTCAGTCATTTGGAGTGGATCCTTCTTCTTATCTCCAATATCGTAAATACCAAAATAAGAGAAAACGAAAAGAACGTTTCTCTCTTAGTGGCATTCTTCGTACAATGAACGATGCTTTAACCACTGATAAAGAACCAATTCACCACTACATGGAAAAATATGGTGCTGTTCCCCCGTGGATATTATTCAAAAGTATTTATTTTTCAACAATAATCAACTATATTGATCAATTCAAAATGCCCCAAAAGAAATTGATGGTTTCTTATCTGTATAATTCTGAAAAATTAGATCTTTCGGAAGAGGCATTATGTAAACTGATGATGGATACTTTGTTTATTTGTATGGACTATCGCAATATGTCTGCGCATGGTGGGCGCATATATAATTACACAAGCAGCAATATTTTACGTTCACATGAAATTTTTGGTGATGACGAACCCATCCCTATTCATGGGTTGAGTAAATTACTATTTGTTCTTAGTCTTTTTGAATACCAAAATCCTTATAGCCGTTTAAGTCATACGTTATATGCTGAATTAAATAGACATTGTCAAATTTTCCCGCAGGATATAACTTATCTCGGTCAAATTTTGAACGTAAATATTACGCAAGAAGCGCACGTTTGGATATCTGAAAATAGCAATAAATTTCACACTCTGCAACATTGTTCTGGGCTAGAAAATTCTAAACGCATCAGTCTTAAAGATGCACAACAAGCTGGTTATATTCCTTGCAAACGTTGCTGCAACACTGATAAATTTAAAAACTAAAAAATCTGCCCCAGTACGCCAATACCGGAGCAGATCGGAACCACATCGGGAAACCCGATACAGTCACCTTAACCAAGTGAATTGTATCATTTTCCCGGTGAAATTACAAGCACCGGGCATTTTTATGCCCAAAAGGAGGATGATGCTATGAAAAATCCACCCGGATATGGAAGCATTGTAGACCTTGGAAAAGGCCGGCGGCGCCCTATTGCTGTCCGTGTACCAAACGGAAAGAAATTTAACAAACAGGGGAAAGAGATTATTGATTACAAATACCTCGGTTATTTTGAACGTACTAAGCGAGGAAAGCAAGAGGCTCAAATCATGCTTGCAAACTACAACGCAGGAATTTCAATCGAGATTACACCCTCAGGAGCCTGTCCTACATTCGGTGAACTTGCTGATATATGGCTTGCCCGTCACCTGGACAATGTCAGGATCCGCAAGGGTGAAGTGTCAGCACAGCTGGAACAATCTTACCGTGCGGCCATCAAACGCTGCTCCCCTATCCACGGTAAGGCTATAGATCACATCCGCTATCAGGACATACAGGATATTGCGGATCAGTCTAAGAGCATGTCTGCCTCAACGATAAACAATCTCAAAACTGCACTGTATGGCATTTTTGACCTTGCTCGTAAGCAAAAATATATCGAAACCAATTTTATAAATGATGTGGAATTTCTGTACAGGAAAAGCTCCCAGGGTATTCATGGGGCCTTTACCCGTGAAGAAGTTGATACTCTATGGAAGCACTCACAGGATTACAATATCCGGATAGTGCTTATAATGATATATACTGGTATGCGTATTGAGGAAATCATGCGGATTAAAAAGGCAGATGTACATATGGACGAAAAGTATATGATCGGTGGTGTTAAAACTGCCGCCGGGAAGAGCCGTACAATCCCCCTTGCGGATAAAATCTATCCCTATGTCCAAGAACTCATGAAATCATCCGGAGATTATCTTCTTGACAATAACGGACATAGATACTCTCGCTCTGGCTTTTTGAGTTTTATTTGGGCTCCTGCCATGCAGATCGTCCAGGCTGATCATCTACCACATGATACAAGATATACTTGTGCATCTATGATGGATCGTGCCGGTGTTAATGAGAATGCCAAGCGGACTATCCTAGGACATGTTAAGGATTTTGTAATTTGATATACCAATAACAACGCATTTTCGGGCTTTTCTGTGGGTATGAGAGAGTACATTTTTAATGTAAGTATACGCAAAGTATACAGATTTTTTATATCATATTGATTGCATCAAGCAAATCCTGAAGGTCTTTTTGCACATACACTTTATTGGTTACACCATCCTTAAACAAACACTATCTTTTCAAATAAGCAACGAAATCACCGAAATCAGTCTATCATAGGCTTCTCCCGGTGATTTTCTTTTTATATCCGCATATTCAGTTTTCCATGCTCCAACAGCTGCAATCATTGTAATGCGTATCCGAGAAGCTACAGTTCTTCTGCCTTGAAGGTGATATACCCCTCATAGTAATAGCTGTGGTCAATTCCCTTCATATAAATCTCACGGCTGTCCACATCGCCTGTCAGCGCCGCCTTTAGCAGCACCTTAATCTCTGTGTCTTTAATGGGGCTGCGCTCCATGGCAAGCAAATAATCTTCTTTATCCACATGACTCCAATCCACCACCTGCCCAATACCATTTTTTAACATCAGAAAGTGCCAACAGGCAGGGTATCAAGTGTGCCGCTTTCAAACAGCCATATCGCTTTTCTCTTGCTGATCTTTTCTTCCTCACGAGCAAGCTCTGCAGAATCGGTTATGCCCAATTTGTTTTCAAGAGCCATCCTATTCTCCCTTATCAATCCTCTGCCACTGTAAAGCTTACAACAGGCGCATCATCATATTCCTTCATCTTGTCCCTGAAAATTTCATCTGAGTCTGTGTCAATAGCCTCATCATGGTTAAAATCATTTTTTTCACGCAAGAAGCCAATATAGGAGACTGTGCCATCATCGTCAATCGATTCCATCACAGAATCCTTCACCATAACGGCCTGTGTCTCTTCCGATATGAAATAGCTGCAGACCTCGTGTCCTCCGGCTGTATACACAACGCCATTTTCCCACCGGATCGGATAAGCGGTTCCCTGTCCCCCTACTGCACTGGAAAACCTTACTGTGCTGTTCTGCTCCAGGTAAACGCTGGCTGCCATTGCCGCCATGCTGCCCTCAAACTCATAGGTCTGATCTGCCACAAGCAACGCCTGTCCTTCATATCCTTCCAGGGTCACATACGCATACCCCTGTCCCTTTTCCAGATAACCGATCAGCTCTTCATAGGATGAAAATGCCGTCTTTCCGGCCTGTTCCTCTACCAGGGAGTTTGGAATATTGTCCGGCAGTTCCTCATCCGTAAGCCACATTTCCGGATCTTCTGCAGTATCCTGCATTTCCTCTGTCTGCTCTGCGTCCTGTGCTTCCTCCGCCTGTTCCTCTTCGGTACTCTGCGCTTCCTGCTCTGGATCCTCGTCTGCTGCGCTCTGCTTTGCTTCCTCACCGGCGGCCTGTTCCCCGCTCTGCTCTGCAAAGCCGGTCTCTTCCTCCGGGATCGTCTGCTGTTTTCCGCAGCCGCTTCCCAGGGCTGCCACAAGCAGGATCATACAAAATGCTACCAAATACGGTTTATTTCTCATGGATTTCCTCCTTCCAAAGAAGCCGGATCTCATGACTTACCTTCTCTGCAGCCCTCTGATGGGTTTTTCTGCTGGGATGCCAGTCTGCCACAAAGCCGTCCTTTTCGGTATGAGGCTCTATAGGGATTACCCCTATCCTTTGATCCCCGGTCTTTTCCCTGTACTTCCGGGCAGCCTTTTCCACATAGGGAAAAAGCCTGTCTGTCATAATCCCATACACGCAAAGCAGATAGGCCCCGGGATTATGCCGGCGCACCTCCTCTAAGAAATCCGCATATCTTTCGGCAAACTCCTGCTGCCGGTCTGTCTCATCCTTGCAGTAGCTGTCATCATTGGTACCCAGGTTGATCACCACAACATCCGGCTGGAAGCTTTCAAAGTTCCACTTCCGCAGGCTGATGGCTTCTCCCTCTGCTTTTCCCCTGGAATATCCCACATACTCATACATATCGGGAACCAGTTCTGTTAAAAGCTTCTCGTCGGTCTCCGTATATCCTGATATAATGCCGTATCCGCTATAGGAAACCATGCTGTAGTCGGCGCCGAGGGTCTGTGCCGTCAGATAAGCATAGGCGGCCGTCACATCTTCCGTTGCCGTAGAAAAAGAATGTTCCTCATTTTCATCATCCACACCATAGCCGCAGGTAATGGAATCCCCGATAAATTCTATTTTATGCGCCCTGTCTGGAGTTTTTTGTATGGTTCCGTTCTCCTCCGTAAGCAGGGCTGCAATCCCCAGAAGTGACATAGGCGCTTCAGACAGTTTCAGGATTTTCACCGTAATTTCTTCCGGTTCGGAGCTTTCCCAGATGGGGCACTCCCTGTTCCGGTCGCACAGCACCTGATCCAGCACTCTCTTTTCATTGATATAAACAGCAAATCTGGGATTTTCTACATCTTCTACTTCTCGCAGCTCCTCAAGCTGCTCTAAATCCGTGATCTTTGTGAGATCATCTCCTCTGAGCGCCACGGCAAACTGTGTTCCCTTATAACGAAACTCCATTCCGGTTCCGGAAAGTGCGCACCATACCGTCCCCTCTTTATCCGCTGTGGTACGTCCCAGCAGTTTTACGTCCGCTTCATTTGCCCTAATCCTTTTCATCTCTGCCCTCATTTCCGGCAGGCCAAACAGCCCGACCCTTCGATCAGATCCTTGGCAGCTCCCGATATTTCCCCCATTATAGTACAAAGCGTTCAGAGCATCAAGTAGAGCCTATTTTTTCTATGGCATTCATCAGGTCAAGGCCGGTGTGATCCCTGTGAAGTTGAATCAGTCCTCCCCTCAAAAATCTGATTCCAGTCAAAATCTTCCTTCTGGATCTTTGCAATGCCAAATATTTCTTAACCACTACGGATTTGGCCACATTTCTTTTCAAACTGCATAAAATATCTGTGGGGTGATCATGTGATTGCGTGGGTTCTTTTTCTGCTGCAAAAGGCGCTTTCAAATTTTTGAAAGGGTTTTCTGATTTGACATTTTTACCTGTATATAAATCTTTCAGCACATTTTTTATTTTCAATCCCCATGCTTTCAAATAGATCCTTTACATAGGAGACCGGCCCGGACGCAAGATACTGCTGGTACAGACTCTGCATCTCTTCATTTCGGAACTGCTCAATTGTGAGCATCTTACGAAATGATGCGGCGAAATCATCCTCCGTCCAGTATACAAACATTGCTTTGCTGTATTCCGTGAACTCGTCCAAAGACGCTGTCCCGTACTTTTCAGGCATACTCTCCTTATCGTCTTCCGGCATATTATAATCTGCTGCCTGCTTGCAGTCTCCCTGCTGCATCCGCTCTACAATACAGTCAAAAATATCTCTTTTACTCTTATAGTGGCGGTATAATGCCCCTTTTGTCATATCCAGCGCACCTGCTATCTGGCTGACGGAAACTGCCTCGTAACCGTCCCTTGCAAATAAATGAAGCGCCACAATTAATATTTCTTCTTTTCTATTGCTCATGCAAATATCCTCCAAGCAAAAATAACTGATTACAATCCCGCTGATGGCGGTATGCTTCTCGATGAAAAGAAATAGAAATATAAGCTGCTGTCTTTGTTATATCTTGTTAATTTGATCTATGGCATACAGTGGCAGATTAACAAGCCATTCCTCTTTTTTGTAGTCCGACATTGATGTACGAACCGAAACTTCAGGCGAGAATTTTTCCCGATAAGTTTTCAGGCTCTTTGCCCTGAGATTTACTTCTGCCTTTACCTCAACGGGAACAATTTGTCCGCCTGTATCAACAATAAAATCAACCTCACAGGAGCCTCTGTCATTGGTGTAATAGTAGACATCTAAGTCCTCAATGGTTTTCAGCTGCTGGCAAACATACTGTTCCGTAAGAGCACCCTTGAATTCAGCAAAAAGAGCACTGCCATCAAGCAAAGTACGTTCGCGCAGACCTGCCATACATCCAAGGAGTCCAACGTCTACCACAAACAGTTTAAACGCTTTTAAATCCTCATATGCCCGCAAAGGAATACCGGTTGCATTGACACGGCCAACCTTGTGAACCAGACCGCAATCACCAAGCCACATAATTGCAGTTTCATAGTCCTTTGCACGAGCCCCTTCACGAACAAGGCCATAGATAAACTTCTTATTTTCTTTCGCAAGCTGAGAGGGGATGCTGCTCCATAGCATACGAATACGCGGCACAATTTCATTCGGAGCATGCTTGGAGAAATCCTGCTCATAAGCAGCAAGAATTCTCTTTTGAACTTCACGAACCTCGTTAAAGTCTTTATCCTCTGTAAAGCTTTGTATCGCTTCCGGCATACCGCCGACAAAACAATAGTGTTTTAAAGCATCAATATATGTTTGCTTAAAGCTAGTAATCATTTGAAAATCCCGCTTATCAAGCAATTCGGCAAATCGCTCTTTTCTGGTCGCCATCAGAAATTCCTTAAAAGAAAGAGGATAAAGCTTTAAAAAATCCACCTTGCCCACGGGAAACGATGTTCCCTGATGCAAAGCAATGCCAAGCAAAGAGCCAGCACATACAATGTGGTACTGGGGAGCATTTTCATAAAAATATTTAAGGGATGTAAGCGCTCTTGGGACTTCCTGTATTTCATCAAAAATTATCAGGGAATTGTCGGGATCGATTTTGCGACCCGCATATAACTCCAACCCCATCATCAGACGATCCGTATCCAGGCCAGAAGCAAACAGCTCTGCCATTCTGGAATTAGAATCAAAATTGATATATATGGTATCCGCATACGCCTGTCTGCCAAATTCCTTCATCAGCCAGGTCTTGCCAACTTGACGGGCCCCTTCGATAATTAAAGGTTTTCGGCGTTTGCTTTGTTTCCATTTTAATAGCTTTTCTAGCGCAATTCGATACATGCACTCACCTCCATCTTTATGATGCAAATATAGTATGACACACAATCACAAAAATTACAACGAACTTTATGTTTTTAACTACACTTTTTACAATGAACTTTGCAAATATAACAACATTTTTTACAGCGAACTGTTTTTTGAGGTAAATAGCAGGCTGCCATAGCATAACGGTCATTTTCTTGCCTTCTACCTTTTAGAATGCTACTATATAGTTGTATTTGAAAAGGAGGTATTTGGATATGAATACAGATTTATTAACCCTCATGGAAACAAGAAGAAGCGTGCGTCGTTTCAAGCCCGATATGCTTCCCTCTGATGTCATTGATCAGATCATCAAAGCCGGAACCTATGCCGCTACCGGCATGAACAGACAGTCCCCCATTATCATAGCGGTTACCAACAAGGAAATGCGGGACAGACTTTCCAAGATGAATGCTAAGATCATGGGAACTGACACGGATCCCTTCTATGGCGCTCCTGTTGTCCTTGTTGTTCTTGCTAAAAAGGAAATGCCCACTTACATTTACGACGGCAGTCTTGTAATGGGAAATCTGATGCTGGCTGCACATGCGCTTCATATCGGCAGCTGCTGGATCCACAGAGCAAAAGAAGAATTTGCCTCCCCGGAAGGCCAGCAAATCCTGAAAGATCTTGGGATCGAAGGAGAATATGAAGGAATTGGCCACTGCATCCTGGGTTATATAGACGGTGACTATCCTGCTCCTCAGCCCCGCAAAGAAAACTGGGTTTACTATGTAAAATAATAATTATTTTGATCCGTATATTCCGGACACTATTTTCAGATTATGCACATAGCTCTTCTGGATCATAGTGTCCGGAACGTTACTTTTCTTCCTCAAAAATCGGTTCAACATACTTCTTAATGAATTCGATCCTGTCCTTTGCTCTCGGATAAAAAAGCGACGTGCTGGCAACAACCATATTTTTATCCGGGCTGACATAAATAATATTTCCGCCATCCCCCATAGCTGCATAACCATTATCCTGTTCGTCAATCCACCATAAATACCCATATGGCAGATCACGCTGTTTCCATCTGCTTTGCTCTGATGTGCTGTCGGACACCCACTTTTCGGATACGATACGGTTTCCATTCCACACACCGCCGTTTAAGAACAGCTGCCCTATTTTCGCCATATCCATCGGGGAAAGCGTCAGCCCCACCCTGCCGTATTTACGCCTGTGGGGCCTGCAACCCAACAGCTTATATCCGTTGCTTTATAAAAAGCCATTTGTTCTTCTTTGCTATGGAACGTAATTGTTTTCTCAAGTTGTAAATGGTCATCCTGCATTTCCTCCGACTGCAAAATTGCCTTGATTTCATCCAGTGAAAAGGAATACGCTTTTAGCCGGTTGATAAACAACATTTTTTCAAGCTGCTCAATGGCATAGTAACGATACCCGTTTTCCGGGTCAATCTCGCTTGGTTGAAGCAAACCTATTTCCGCATAATAACGAAGCGTCTTTGTTGTCACCTTGCATATATTGGAAAATTCTCCGATTGATAACATCATAAGCCCCTCCTGTTATTACACAGTATAAACCTTGCCCCAGGGGAAAGGTCAATGGGCTATACCAGAAAAGTATCCGCACTCATTTTGATCGCTTCCTTTTCGGGTTCTTTTGGCTGTCGTTTTTCTGCTGTATGTGCTGACATATGGAAAGGTTCCTGTTACGCTTACATTGCTAATACTCATCACGCTTTTCTCCTTAAAATCACTTATGCCATTCTATACCAATTCCCATCCTTTAAAAGCTCTGCCATTTTTTCTTCATATCTTTTTACGGCTGCCGCCTGAATGGAGCTAGGCACAACATAATCGTTGCCAGCTTCTCTTATTTTTCCGTTTACCAGTTCACAATGTGTCCCGTTTATCACAAATTCTCTGCTTGTATCCACTCCCTGAGACGCAAGAAATTCTAAAATATAATCGGTATATGTATCCGTCATACTTGAAAAATACTGCTGATCCGCAAAATGGATCAAGGAGCTTAAGCCCCCTATCATCATATTACACCTTTCGTCATCTGCCCGGCTCCCTCTTCCATAGCCCTCACCCCAAACGCAATCTTCCTGTACGGTCATGCTATATCCGTTTCCCAGATTAAATCTGCTTCCAATTCCAATGGTGATACTGTTTGTCTCAGGATCATATGGGATATATCCCCTGGTTCTAAATGGCTGCTGCACTGTTCCAAAGGTTTTAATCTCAGACGGAAGATATGACATACCCGTAATTGCAGTAAACGCTTTCTGCCCATTCACATAAAAATGGGTTTGGGTTGCACTGTCGATATCTGCTGTAATCTCAACTTCCTCATCATCAGCAAAGGGATTCTGGCCGGTCATTCCGGTTCCATATACATAAAGCATTCTCTGGAACTGATATCTTGTATGCGCATCAAAATGATTCAGTGTTTCCGTATCTTCTCCTTTTACCTCTCCGTTGCAGAAATCAATAAACTCATTTTTGCTGCCATCCTTTGTAGATAGCCTGCCTGTCTTTGTGTTATAAATGAAATTATATGAGCTTCCTACTTTTGTTACATCCATAAAATTATCCTCCTTTTCTGTACAGCCGAAAATCTATGCCCTAGCTCCAAATACCAAAAAAGGCACCAAAACAAAGGAAAATCAATCCTTTGATCTTGATGCCATCCATAGCTTTCTATCATAGTCGATTGTACAAGAAATTTCTTTATCTATCTTTTTTGTATATCGGTATCTATCACAGCTTTCTTTAGCAGATATTTAATGATTTGGCTTGGTCTCCCGCTGTATCCAGTTCGAGGTTCATCAGGTCAAAATCAATATATTCTCCATTGATCTTGAAAAAATGAGGAAAGGTACACAGTTTCCGAAATCCGTACTTCTCATATAGCCGGATGGCGCGGGCATTACTGCTGCGCACTTCAAGATTTAACTGTTCAAAGCCATTCTCCTTGGCAAAGGCAAGAATCGCTTCCATCAGAGCAGGTGCTGCGCCGCAGCTGAGATTTTCCGTTTCACCGCCTACGATTTTCAGATAATCCAACAATGCGGCAGCCTCCTCTGGCCGTGCACGTTCTATGATAAACAAACTGTTATTCATCTTCAAGATTTCCTTTCTTCGTCATTTCCGCTTGTCCTCTTTGATACAGTGCATTACAACAGCTTTCTTGTCAATGGCAGCCTTTCGTGCCGAGATCGCTGTCTGGCTTTTTATTACTTGTACAAATTTACAAAGCGTACATATTGATCAGCCCTTCAGGCAACACCAGCATCCATCACCACATGCATTATGCGCATGCTATATCGTTAAATATGTATCAGTCAATGTGTATTGTCTATTATAGTGAGGGAAAATAAATTTGTCAATGCAGCAGGGAACGCTCAAAAAATTTACACAGAAATAAAGTGACATTACCATGCGGCATTTTGATTGTATGCAACATGCAAACGAAATACATCTAATCTGACAAAAATTCAGATAGGACAGAAAACGAACGCATTAAACTTATTGACAATGGAATAATAATAGAATACAATAAAAGCACGAAAAGTCATACGTTTTTGTGTACGGAAAGGAGTTTTTTATATGTTAGCCGTAAAGAGCATGGATGTTAGAGATAATTTCAAGAGTTTATGTGATAAGGTTTTTAATGGAGAAACATTAATTATATCAAGACCCAAAAACGAAAATATTGTTATGCTGTCCGAGCATGAATACAATGAAATGATGAAAGCCAAAAGAAACGCCGATTATCTTGCTATGATAGATAAATCTATGGCAGAAGCCGAAGCAGGTGGCTTTGTTACAAAGACCATTGCAGAATTGGAGACATACGAATAAATGAATATAATATTTACTCCTACTGCCTGGGAACAATACACCGAATGGCAGAGGGACGATAAAAAAATGGTTAAACGGATCAATGATCTTATTAAGGATATTGATCGCAATGGACTTTTAACCGGAATTGGTAAGCCAGAACCACTAAAGCACCGCAAGGCATGTAGCAGACGCATTACAGAAGAACACAGATTAGTTTACAATATGGATAACAATCACAATCTGATTGTATACTCATGTAAATATCACTATGAAGATTAGCACTCTAAAACGGCGCTAATTTTTTACGTTTTTTAAGTTCGTACATTTTCATTAATGCTACTACGCAGTCCATTTTGGTCATATCTTTTACAGAAAAACATCCCCCTCAAAAATATATTGCCATTACCATACAGCATTTTGATCATATACAACACGAAATGCAAGGATTTTGGGGTTCATGGAGTTCAGGTGAATTTGACTTTTCCTCATATCCGTCAATTGCCATTTTGCTAAGGTAAGCACTCATATTCTCTATACCAAACTGCGCCATCTTCGCCTTTATCAAGCTGAGTTCTCTTTCATCTACGAAAAATTTGACCTGTATTGGTCGTTTTCGATTTCTGTTATCTGGCATCGGGACTCCTCTTTACTCCCGCGGAATATTTCTAATCAAAGCCAGTCAACTATTTGATATGCAGCTCTGTGTGCTCCTACAAAATCACGCATAGAACACGCTTATAAATTCCTGCTCCTGAACCTTCATCTTTGCGGTAAACTCTGAATAATTCTGCGCATCTATGGGAATTTTCAAGCCATGCTTGGTAATGCTGATGTCATCACGCGGCACGACATTTTCCTCATAGGTCGAACCACGATTCAACCACAATTTCAAA
>ERZ779888.2208-NODE-2208-length-16686-cov-3.699417_pt1 | contig 16686 bp, 18 predicted proteins | sample MGYA00511245_ERZ779888 | MGnify/ENA primary metagenome ERZ779888 (study PRJEB29588, sample SAMEA2155255) | human gut metagenome | biome: human gut; feature: human-associated habitat; material: faeces | place: Denmark | collected 2008/2010 ... | reverse complement strand
TGACCATCAAGGCCGCCTGTAGCCAGGCCTATGCCGGCGACGCGGAGGCCATTGCCGTAGCCAAGGCCTTATGCCAGACTCACGATATCCCGTATCAGATGTTCCTCAACCGCTCGGATATCCGCGGCGGCTCGACGCTCGGTTCCATGCTCACGGCCAATATGCCGATGCGGGCCATGGATATCGGCGCGGCCATTCTCGCGATGCATTCGGCGCGTGAGACGATGGGCGCGGCCGACCAAACGGCTCTTGAGGCGCTGCTCAAGGTCTTTTTCAGCCGCTGATTTCAGGAGAAAGGCCGCTTGACAGGAAGAAAGACCGTCCTTAGAGGACGGTTGTGTTTCTTATTGACTTTTCACTGTAATGTTGTTAAACTTTAAAAATATAATCTACGCAATTTAGGACGTGATTTTTATGAAGAAAGAATACCGCTCCTGGTACAGTGACAGACTGCACCGTGAAATGCATATCCGTGTTTACGGCCATACGGGCACGCCACTCTTAATCCTGCCGACGCAGGACTCGATGTGCGACAACTTCGAGAACTTCGGCATGATTGACACCGTGGCGTCGGAAATCGAAGCGGGCAAAATCCAGCTGTTCGCCGTCGATACCGTCGACAAGGAGACATGGTCGAATGTCTGGGGCGACAAGGGCTGGCGCGCCTGGCAGCAGGAAAATTACTATAATTACCTCATTGAAGAGGTCCTGCCGTTCATCCGTCAGGAAAACGGCACGGGTCGTCTGCCCATCGCCGTGGGCTGCAGCCTTGGCGGACTGCATGCGGCGATTGTCTTTTTCCGCCGTCCGGAGCTCTTCGGCGGCATGATGTCGCTGTCGGGCGTCTACGACGCGAAGTTCTTCTTTGATGGCTGGGAAGACGGTACGCTCTATCAGAATTCGCCGGTCGATTTCCTCGCGAATATGCCCAGCGACCATCCGTACATTTCCCTGTACAATCAGAAGAAAATCGTGCTCTGCGTCGGTCAGGGCCGTTGGGAAGATGAAGGACGCCGCACGACGGCCATTATGCGCGACATCATGAATGCCAAGGGCATCCATGCGTGGGTGGACTTCTGGGGCTACGACGTCGACCATGACTGGTGCTGGTGGAAGAAGCAGCTGCGTTATTTCCTGCCGTATGTGCTCGGAGAGCAAAACTAAATTTTGACTGAAGAAAGGAATCTTGCTAGAATGAATTTCATCTTTATCTCGCCGCATTTCCCGAAACATTATTGGAACTTCTGTGACCGCCTGAAGAAAAACGGCGTCAATGTGCTCGGTATCGGCGACAGCCCTTATGATGAACTCTCGGAGGAACTCAAGAATGCTCTGACGGAATACTATTATCTGCCGCATCTCGATGATTATGACCAGATGGTCCGCGTTGTCGGCTTCTTCACGTTCAAATACGGCAAGATTGACTGGATTGAATCGAATAACGAATACTGGCTGGAGCAGGACGCACGCCTGCGCACGGATTTCCATGTGACGACGGGCGAGCAGATTGAGAACATCGGCCGCATCAAGAACAAGTCGGCGATGAAAGCCTACTATAAAAAAGCGGGGGTGCCGACGGCGCGCCTGCACAAGGTCACGACTTTTGAGGCCGGCCGCGATTTTGCCCATATGGTCGGCTATCCGGTCATTGTCAAGCCGGACAATGGCGTCGGTGCTTCCGATACGTACAAGCTCCACAATGACGATGAGCTCGCGTATTTCTATGCGACGAAGCATCCCATCCCGTACGTCATGGAAGAATTTGTCAAAGGGCAGATTTTCTCGTACGATGCCATCCTCGACTCCCATTCGGAGCCTCTCTTTGAGTCGATGACAGCTTGGCCGCCGTCCATCATGGACATCGTCCTCAAGAATCTCGACCTTGCTTACTACACGGCCGCTGGCATGCCCGACAGTCTGCGCCGTGCCGGCCGCGCTACGGTCAAGGCCTTTGGCGTGCGCAGCCGCTTTGTGCACCTCGAGTTCTTCTGCCTTGCCGAGGATAAAGAAGGCCTTGGCCGGGCCGGTGACTTTGTCGGCCTTGAAGTCAACATGCGTCCGGCGGGCGGCTATACGCCGGATATGATGAACTACGCGCATGCGACGGATGTCTACAAAATCTGGGCAGACATGGTCACGTACGACAAGCGTCTGCTGCCGGATTCCGGACATCACTGCTACTGCGTTTATGCGGGCCGCCGCGACTGCTACCAGTACCAGCACAGCCATGAGGAAGTCATGGCGCGCTACGGCAAAAATATGGTCATGTGCGAACGCATGCCGGAGATGATGGTGCCGCAGATGGGCAACCAGATGTACACGGTCAAGCTGCCGTCGCAGGAAGCCACGGAAGAATTCATCCATTTCGTGCAGGACCGCTGATTTTACAAAACGTTAACCTTCACACAACAAACCATCCCTGCTTAGAGAGTACAATGATATTGTTCAGAAATGAAGTATCAGGCATGCCTCTAGGCAGGGATGTCTTTGTTTGGGAGGAATCGGCATGAAAATGCAGGCACAGCACCTCAATCTGTATTACGGGACGCATCAGGCTCTGTTTGACGTTTCGCTGGAGGTGCTGGAAAATAAAGTCGTCGCCCTTATCGGCCCTTCGGGCTGCGGCAAATCTACATTCCTGCGTACACTCAACCGCATGAATGATTTGATTGAAGGGGTACAGATTGACGGCAAAATCACACTCGACGACCGTGATATCTACGATAAGGACGTAGACCTCGTCAATCTGCGCAAACGCGTGGGCATGGTTTTCCAGCGTCCAAATCCGTTCCCGATGTCCATTTATGATAACGTAGCCTATGGCTGCCGCGTTCATGGACTCACGGACAAGAAGCGTCTCGATGAAATCGTCGAGAAGAGCCTGCGCGGCGCCGCCCTCTGGGATGAGGTCAAGGACCGCCTCGATGCTTCGGCCATGGGCATGTCCGGCGGCCAGCAGCAGCGTCTCTGCATCGCACGTGTCATGGCCGTCGAGCCGGAAGTCGTCCTGATGGATGAGCCGTGCTCCGCCCTCGACCCGATTTCAACGATGAAGATTGAGGAACTCGTACAGGAAATCAAGAAGGAATACACGATTGTTATGGTCACGCATAACATGCAGCAGGCCGCCCGTGTTTCCGACTATACGGCATTCTTCCTCAACGGCAAGCTCATCGAGCACGACACGACGGACGTCATCTTCACGAAACCGCACGACAAGAAGACGGAAGACTACATCACAGGGAGGTTCGGCTGATATGGAACGCCAAACTAGACAGGAATACATCCACGACCTCGAAGTCGTGCAGGAACTCGTTGCCTCAATGGGCGACAAAGCCCTTAAAAATGTCGAGAATGCCATGACGGCACTGCTGGATGACGATGCTGAACTTGCCAAAAAAGTCATGAAAGCCGACGATGAAATCGATGACATGATTGTCGACGTCGAGGATAAATGCATCCTGCTCATTGCCAAACAGCAGCCGATTGCTCACGACCTGCGCGTCATTGCGACGGGCTTCAAGATTTCGACGGATATCGAACGCATCGGCGACCACGCTTTTGACATTGCCAAGACAGCTCTTGCCGTTGAGGAACAGCTGAATCCTGAGTGCAAGCGCTGGATTAAAGAGCTCGGCGACTGTGCGGCCGACATGCTGCGCATGGCAGTCAAGGCCTACCGCGACAACAACGTACAGAAAGCCGACGAAGTCCGCAAGATGGACAAGCACATGGATACGGTATTTGAGCACACGTTCTATGCACTGTCTGACTTCGTCACGAAAGAGGGCGCCCGTCAGAAAGGTGCCACGCAGCTGCTGTTCATCGCGCGTTTCCTCGAACGCATCGGCGACCATGCCGTAAATATCGCGGAATGGGTCATCTATCTTGAAACTGCAGAACGCATCCATCAGAAGAAAAACCGTCTGATTTAAAGCAAAGAAATATAAAGAGCACCTATCTTGTTTTTTAGGATTGGTGCTTTTTTGCTGTCATCATCCATGCCGTCCCCTTTAGGGGAAGGTGGGCCTGCAGGGCTCGGAAGGGGTAAACGCCTCTTCTTTTTTTGCGCAAAATTTCGCAGCAGGGAAATATACAGTACTTGTCGAAATGTATAAGACAGTAAAATGAGATGAAGGAAGGCGATTTTATGCGCATAGCCCATGATAAGATGATTCGCGGGGACATTTATCTGCCGACCGACGATTCCCTGATGGCCGAGCAGTTCGACTGCATGGAAAAGCTCTACGATTACAATATGACGCGGCCACATGAGCAGGAGAAACGCCAGCAGATGCTGAAAGAGATGTTTGCGGAAATCGGCGAGGACTGTTATATCGAGCCGCCGCTGCACGCGAACTGGGGCGGACGCCATATGCACCTTGGCCGCAATGTCTACGCCAATTACAATCTGACGGCCGTTGACGACTGCGATATCTACATTGGCGACTTCACGATGATTGGCCCGAATGTCACACTGGCCACGGCCAACCACCCGCTGGCCCCGGAACTGCGCGAGAAGGGCTATCAGTACAATCTGCCCATCCATATCGGCAAAAACGTCTGGCTTGGCTCAGGCGTCATCATCGTGCCGGGCGTGACGATTGGCGATAATTCCGTCATCGGTGCGGGCAGTGTCGTGACGAAGGATATTCCTGAGAACGTGCTGGCCTTTGGCGTGCCGTGCCGCGTGCAGCGCAGACTCGGTGACGAGGACTGGGAGTTTTATCACAAGGGACGGAAAATGCCCGACGAACTCAAGAAACTCCGCCGCATCGGCAAAGAAACAGAAGTCTGAACCGACGCGTTATATATAATAGAAGGGAAGTCTGCTTTATGAGTATGAGTGCGAATAAAACGATGGATGTCTTTACCTGCATCGAGACGCGTCACAGCACGCGCAAATTCAAGGAAGAACCCGTGCCGCAGGCGCTTCTCGATAAAGTCATCGAGGCTGGGCGCCGCGCCCCTGCGGGCAAGCATAAGAATCAAAGCCATTTCCTCGTCGTCCGCAAAAAAGAGGTTCTTGACAAGCTGGCTGAGCTTGTGCAGCAGGAGTTTGCCAAAATGGAAGTCACGCCCGAAAACGATGATAATTTCGGCGGGGCCATCCGCGCTTCGCAGAAGGGCAATTACCGTTTCCTCTACAATGCGCCCGTGCTGATTATCGTAGCCAATAAGAAAAATTACGGCAACAACTTTGCCGATGTCTCGTGTGCGATGCAGAACATGATGCTCGCGGCCAATGCCTTGGACCTTGGTTCGTGCTGGATTAATCAGCTGCGCTGGCTGCAGGATAATCCGGTGCTGCTCGACTATCTCAGAAGTCTCGGCATGACGGAAGATGAGGCAGTCTATGCTTCGCTGAGTGGCGGCCTGCCGGCAACACCTGACGGACTGCCGGGCCGCAATGTTATGGCGATTGCGGGTAATCCCGTTACGTATGTGGACTGAACATGCCTGATCCTGTATTTGGCAGGGCTTCGGAGCTTTTGAATTGGATGATGGAGGGCGATTATGCATACTGAGTTCAAAGTCCTGTGGCTGATGCGCCATGGGCAGAGCCGTGGCAATATCGATGAGCCGACGGACAATCATGCAAATATTCCCCTGACAGAACTCGGGCAGGCGCAGGCAGAAAAGCTCGCGGCGCGCATCGACCGGCAGCCGGGGCTCATCGTCATGTCTTCCTTTCTGCGTGCACAGCAGACGGCTGCCCCGCTGCGGGAGAAATATCCGGATGTCCCTGTGGAAGTCTGGCCGGAGACGGCGGAATTTACGTATCTTTCACCAGCGCGCTGTCATGGCACGAACCGCACGGAGCGCCTGCCGTGGGTCAGGGAATACTGGCAGCGTCAGGACCCTGACTACCATGACGGCGCCGGCGCAGAATCCTTCCGCGATTTTGTGCAGCGGGCCGAGGTCATTCTCCGCCGGGTTAGAACGCGTCCCGAGGAGAACATCATGATATTCTCGCACGGCCAGTTCATCAACTGCCTGATTGAGATGGCCATTCATCCCTATGCTTCTGTCGAGGAACGCATGGCCCGCTTCCGCAGTCTGCCTGAGCTGCCCAATGCCGGCCTCATCTACCTGCTGGTACCTGTCAGCGATATCCCCTCAGGGGAAGCACAAAGCAGGTAAAAACGAACGTTTGGCCGCTGCGAAATCGACAGCTGCGCGGTGAAGAAGATTTCATCAGAAAACCAAACAGCAAAAATCCCTGAATCCTTGGAAGTTCTTGGGTTCAGGGATTTTATTATGTAAGTTTTATCCAATTTTCCTGTGATGATGATAAAAGACAGATAAATGACTTGATTTATATTGTTTATGATTGTACAATAGAGATGTCGGAAAAATAGAATGATTGTTTCATTTATGAAGCGCGACAGCAGGGAGCAGTCATTCACGGAAGAAAGAGGGCATATTTATGCTGGAAGGATACAAGCGTCAGGTCGTCCGCTATGCACAGCAGGCGGAGCGCGAGGGCCTTTGCAGACACCGTTCGGGGAATTTCAGCGTGCGCGATAAGGAAACGGGCTATATCGTCATCACGCCGACGGGCATGGACCGCGCGGAGATGCTGCCGGAAGATGTCGTCGTCATCGACATGCAGGGCCGTGTTGTCGAGGCCTTGACCGGCAAGAAGCCGACGAGTGAGAGCATGATGCATATTGCCGTTTATAAGGCAAGGCCTGACGTCGGGGCCATCGTGCATACGCATTCGAAGAACGCCACGGCCTTTGCCGTCATGAACAAGCCGATTCCTGCGATTGTCTACGAGCTTTTCCTGCTCGGCTGCAAGAAGGGCTATATCCCTGTGGCGCCGTACGGCCGTCCCGGAACGAAGGAACTGGCACAGTCGGTGCTGAAGCCGCTGGAAATTTCGGATGTCGCCTTGATGCAGGCCCATGGCGTCATTGCCGTGGCCAAGGACCTCAAGGAAGCCCTGCTGCGTGCCAGCTACGTTGAAGAACTTGCGGAAATCTACTACAAGACCTTGACTGTGCTCGGCCATGAGCCAGATGTCGTTCCCGTTGAAGAGCTTGCAAACTGGAAGTATCCCAGCAGTCTTTCGATATGATCGATATGATTGAACAACAAACAACATAGAGAGGAAGGATTCATCATGTCAGATTACAGTAAGTATTTCCTGATGAAAGCAGAAGATGTGCCAGACTATGTGCGGACAAAACTGCCTGACTTCTTCGCAAAAGATGCCAAACTGACTTCGGCAGAAATCGGCGATGGCAATCTCAACTATGTTTTCCGCGTCTGCGATGAGGTCTCGGGCAAAACCATCATTGTCAAGCAGGCCGGCGTAGAGCTGCGCATTTCCAAGGACATGCACCTTTCGACCGACCGCGGCCGCATCGAGGCCAAAATCCTCTCGATTCAGGAAAAATTTGCACCGGGCCTTGTGCCGCACGTTTACCTGTACGACGGCACGATGTGTGCCATCACGATGGAGGACATGGTCGGCCATACGATGATGCGCACAGGACTCCTGCAGCATACGATTTACCCGCGCTTTGCCGAGGATATCTCCACGTTCATGGCACGGTCCCTGTTGCTGTCGACCAATGTGGTCATGGACCACAAGGAAAAGAAGGAGCTCGTCAAGAGCTTCATCAATCCGGACCTCTGCGACCTCACGGAACATCTCGTTTACACCGAACCGTATAACGATGATGCCCACCGCAACCACGTTTTTGCGCCGAATGCCGACTTTGTCAAGAAAGAGATTTATGACGATGAAGCCCTGCACCTTGAGGCAGCCAAGCTCAAATTCCAGTTCATGAACGATGCCCAGTCGCTGATTCACGGCGATTTGCATACAGGGTCCATCTTCATCAATCAGCAGCACATGTATGTCTTTGACCCGGAATTTGCCTTCTATGGGCCGATGGGCTATGATGTCGGCAACGTCCTTGCGAATATGTTCTTTGCGTGGTGCAACGGCGACGCGACGATTGCGGATGCGGCTGCGCGGCAGAAATTCTGCGGCTGGGTCCTGCAGACCATTGCGGACATCGTCGATAAATTCAGCGCGAAGTTCCGCAAAATCTACGAGGAGAATGTACACGATGCCATGGCCAAGACACCGGGCTTCCTCGATTATTATCTCGGTACGGTCCTTGCGGATACGGCGGGCGTCACGGGCATCGAGCTCATCCGCCGCACGGTCGGCATCGCGAATGTCAAGGATATCACCTCGATTGCCGATACGGAGAAACGCACCCGTGCGGAACGCATCATCATCACGCTGGCAAAGCACTGCATCATGCACCGCGCGGAGATGAAGACCGGCAAAGATTATCTCAAGGCCATCAAAGCCGCTGTGGCGAAATTTCCGCAGCAGGGGGCTTTGAAGCAAAAAGCTTCTTAAAAGCCGTATCTGAGACTGCAGCATGGAGAATACGATATAAAAGAGTGGGGGTCTTTCGATTGACCGAAGAACAGAAAAGTATCATGGATTATGAGACGGTAGCTCTTGATGATGACGAACATGCGCTGGTCATCATCGACCAGACGAAACTGCCGGGAAAGACGGAACTTCTTCATCTCAAGACGCAGAAGGAAATCTGGATGGCTATCAATACACTGGCTGTGCGCGGAGCTCCGGCTATTGGCGATGCCGCGGCCATCGGCATTTATCTGGCGGCACGTGAGATTGAGACGGAAGATTACGATACGTTCCTTGCCGAATTCCGCAAAGCCAAAGATTATCTCGATTCCTCGCGCCCGACGGCTGTCAATCTCTCGTGGGCGCTTAAGCGCATGGAAAAGGTTGTTCTGGAGAACAAGGGCAAGTCTATTGCGGAAATCAAGCAGCTGTTGCACGATGAAGCCGTCAAAATCAAGGACGAGGATATCTGGATCTGCAGTAAAATCGGCGAATACGGCCTGACGCTTGTCAAGAAGGGCGACGGTCTTTTGACGCACTGCAACGCCGGCCAGCTCGCCACGGCCAAATACGGCACGGCCACGGCGCCGATGTACCTCGGCCATAAGAAAGGGTACAACTTCCATGTATTCTGTGATGAGACGCGGCCGCAGCTGCAGGGGGCAAGGCTGACCTCGTATGAACTCAGCGCTTCGGGCCTCGATGTGACATTGATCTGCGACAACATGGCTTCGTCCGTCATGAAGAACGGCTGGGTGCAGGCGATTTTTGTCGGCTGCGACCGCGTGGCCGCGAATGGCGATGTCGCCAATAAAATCGGCACATCGGGTGTAGCCATCCTCGCCAAGCATTACGGCATCCCGTTCTACGTCTGCGCACCGACGTCGACGCTTGACTTTGCGACGCCGACAGGCGACGATATCAAGATAGAGCAGCGTCCGCCGGAAGAGGTCACGGAGATGTGGTATAAAGAGCGCATGGCCCCGAAGGGCATCAAGGTCTACAATCCGGCCTTCGATGTGACCGACCACGACCTCGTCACGGCTATCGTGACCGAATACGGCATCGCGCGTGCCCCGTATGATGTATCGCTGCAGGAAATCCGCCGTAAGATGTCAGCCTCCCGCTGATGGGCGGGTAAGACATGGATCGTCAGGGGAGAATCTGCAGCGGGCAGAAGTCAAGGTAATCGCCGGAGACGAGATGGTAGGCAATGCCGTGATATGTGCCCTGAAGGCTGTCATGGAAGCGTTCTTCGCCGTGGCAGTGGGAGTAGATGACCTGACTGACGCCGTAGTTTTCAGCCATTTTCGTGAAGATGCTCTCTTTTTCAAGGATGTTCGTCGGCGGGTAGTGCAGGAACATGATGAACTTCTGGAATCCCGTGCTGCGGGCGGCTTCGAAAGAGACGCGCAGGCGTTCGGCCTCGCGGCTGACGAGTTTTTCGGCATGGGCCTCGTTTGCTTCATCCCAGCCGACGACATGGCCGGCGCGGTCAAGGTAGAACGGGCCTTCAAACGTGAAGCCCTTTGTGCCGACAAGGGCGTAATCTTTATAAGCGAAGAAATTGTTCTGCAGGAAAGACAGCCTGCCTTCAAATTGACGGTTGAGGGCGGCTGTCTTTTTTGCGTCCCAGAACATGTCATGATTGCCGCGCAGGAGAATTTTGCGGCCGGGCAGCGACGCGATAAACGCAAGGTCCTGCTCGGCTTCCGCAAGCCTGCGGCCCCACGAATGGTCGCCTGTCACGATGAGCGTGTCGTCAGGGCCAACGAGCCTCGTGCAGTTTTTCTGTATCTTTTCCTCATGATGCTTCCAGATGGGACCAAAGACATTCATGGATTTTGAGGGCACTTGAAATGAGAGATGAAAATCACCAAGAGCAAAGAGAGCCATACGATCTTCCTTTCTGATAAAGTCATTGGATTTGTGTTTCATCTTAGCATAAATTTAGCCATCCTGCCAGAGATGCAGGCAAGGCTCAAAGGCAGCAGGATTCTGTCCTTTGACAGCGAATTGTATATTAGATATAAATGTAAAGAATGGGGGAGTTTTTATGATGAGGGAACTGCCGAAACACGGGGAAATCTGGAGACACTTTAAGAATCATCTCTATGAGATTATCGAATGTCCTGTGATTCATACGGAAACGAATGAACGCATGGTCTGCTACCGTGCGCTTTACGGGAGCTACGGCGTCTATGTCCGGCCGCTCCTGATGTTCATGAGCGAAGTCGACCATGAGAAATATCCAGAGGCCGGTCAGAAATACCGTTTTGAACGGTTGAGCGAATGAGCACTGTCCTGCAAAATCAGGGCAGCTTTGCTGATGCAGAAACTGTCATGCCTGTGATATAATAGAAGATATTTTTATGGGAGGGATGAACGCGGATGGACGAAATAACGGCAAAGGAGCAGGAACGGCAGGACGCGGTCTGGCCGCAGGAGATGGAACGCCTGCAGGCAAAGGCCGGCCATATGCAGATTGTGGCAGAGGTCCTGCACGTCGGCATGAAGGAACTGTTCTGTCTGGAAAACGTGCCGCAACAGGTGTTTTTCCTATGGGAAGACGGTCTGCATGCCTTACCTTTGGAAGAAGGCATGACGAAGGAGACCTGTGAGGAACTGCCGTGGTCTGAACGTCTATCGCGTTCTGTGGTGGATACGGAGCACTTGACGGGGCTGCTCAATGGCAGCCTGCGCATCAAGTGGGAGCCATTTTTGCCGGCAGAGCCCGACTTTTATTATTATCTCAGCGATACTGGCGAAGTCAAAGGCACCAACTGGCATGGCACATTTGCCGACTATGCGCATTTTGCGGCAGGCAACTGCTTCCAGACGAAAGAACAGGTCAAGCGCTGCTTTGCGCAGATGTTTGCCAAGCTCAAGCAGTCGTATCAGGCGGCGCGGGGCATCCCTGAAGAGGAGCCTGCGGCAGCAAAAGACGAGCTGACGCTCTTTGATACGTGATGCATAAGGTGACGAATTCCAACATGAGAACCACGAAAAAAGAAATCCGGATTGCCGGCTTTGCCATAGAATTTCAGCGCAAGCGCATCAAGAATATGCATCTCCGCGTCAAGGCGCCGGATGGCCGCGTGACGCTTTCGGCACCGTTGCGCATGCCAAGGGACGTGATTGAGCGTTTCGTAGCGGAAAATGAAGACTGGCTGCGGCGCAAGACTGCCGAAATAAAGAAACGGTCAGGAGAGCAGCATCAATATGTGACGGGCGAGACCATCTCGCTGTGGGGCGAATCAAAGGTGCTGGTCGTCAGGGCGGCCGGACGTGTGGCGTGCCATTTTGACGGTCCCCGCGTGCTGCTATCCTTGCCTTTGGGCGAAAACAGCACGAAGGAACGCAGAGAGGCGGTGCTCAGGGAGGCCTATCGTCAGGAACTAATTCGGGCCATTGCTGAAATGGCGCCCAAAATCGAGCAGCGCACGGGACTTTACGCGCGGGAATGGCGGACCAAACGCATGAAGACGCGCTGGGGTACCTGCAATATCGTCAAACGGCGCATCTGGATTAATCTGGAACTGGCGAAGAAAAAGCCAGTCTGCCTGCAGTACATTATCCTTCACGAGGTCCTTCATCTGACAGAGCGTTATCATAATAAGCATTTTTATGCACTCATGAGCTATTATATGCCTGCGTGGAAAAAAGTCAGGGCGTATTTGAATGCGGCACCTCTGGTGCAGTGATGCAATAATCAGAATTCTTATATGTAAGTAAAATTAATGAAATTTTTCAAGAAAACTTCTTCTTCTGTCTGTATTGACGCAGATGTGTAGATGCGTTATAGTAAACGTGTACATCGAAAGAAGACAATAGGAGGAAGAAGACTATGAAGAAACTCGTAAAACGCGTATTCAAAGCTCATGTCAATGTTGAAGCTTTTGGCAAAGTCATCAGCTGGAATGCATAATCATGCATAGCATAAGCGTATACACAACAAAATAATAAGACTCGCAGAAAAGATATCCATGCTTTGCTGTGAGTCTTATTTTTATGTTTTATGAAAAAAGTCCTGCGGACATCAGGATGAGCTGCTGATGTCCGCAGGACTTTTTATCTGCTGTATGTCATTTTCTGGGGAATCAGTCATCATCGTCGCTGCTGTGGTCAGCGCCGGCATAGGAACCCGTGTAATCTGCAGGATAGATGGTGATGTCATAGTGACCGTTGTTCCACTCATGGGAAAGATGATGCTTGAACGGGGCCAGAGCCTCCAAGAGCACATGATAAGCCGTGGTGCCGGGATAAACACCGGAGTCGGAGATGTCAACTTTGTAGCCGTTCTCATGAGAGTAGGTGCCATGCGCATGATAGCCGTACTCGGCACCGCCCGTCACGACAAAGTCAATGCCGGCATCGCGCGCGAACATGTTGAGCGTATCGAGGAAGGCAACGGTCGAAGGCTGGAAATCTGCCGTGTCCGTTACATCATTGTCACTCCAGGGCGTGTCCATACCGCAGGTGCTGCTCCATTTGCGCAGGTTGCTTTTGCCAAAGTCATCGCGGATGGCATAAGCATCACTTACGGACGAACCGGTGCCCGGCTGGGACGGGATGATGGAAGGAAGGCCCGTAGACGGCGTGATGGGAGAGGTCGGTGTCAGCGAACCGATGCGGGCAACTTTGCTCTCCATCTTTGGATTCATGGAACGCGGTGCCGTGGTCATGGGATTGCGGGTAGAACGAGTGATGACAGCCGGCCGGCTTACCGTAGCGGCGCTGGCTTCCTGCTCTGTGAACGTTCCGGAAACGCCGGGCAGCATAGCTGCTTTCTGCTGATACGAAGCCTGCGAAGCTGCTGCCGGCGCCGTGGTCTTGAGAACCGGCGAAGCGGAAACAGTCGTGCTGCCAACAGCGCAGCAGACCAGGAATGTGGCTGTCAAAAATTTTCTCATTCTGCTCATCAATAGAGGTGCCTCCTGTCTAGAATACGATTACATTCACGAATAATTTCTTCTTATTATACTACTTTTTTGTTAATTCGTAAAGCCTGATGCCTTGACAAAGAAAAAAACATAAGAGAAAATCCGAAACAATGGGATTCTCTTATGGTTAAGGAGGGGCAGATTCAGCCTTTGACACGGCTGCTCAGGACGCTGCCGGTGACAGCGTCGATGCGCAGATTGTATTTGACCTGGTTGACCGCGCAGCTGACATTATAGACTGGCAGAAAATTAGGCGCTGCTTTACTGTCGGCCTGGCCATCGTCATTCAGCTGCCGCAGTGGGAAAATCACGGGGAGCAGGCGCCGGAAAAACAGGGGACGGAGGGAGAATCATGGAAAAGATATTGATGTACGGGAAAATAAAAAAAGCCCGTCTGCCGGAAGGGTAGGGCAGATGGGCTGGAGCGCTTAAGGATTTGTATCAGAGCTCGCCGTGAGCTTCGCGCTGCACGAGGTCTCTCATGATGCGCGGATAAAGTTTATCAAGTTTGTAGAGCAGCAGGATAACAATGAGGATGATCCAGATCAGCGTCATGCCGTACATATACATATGTACAATCATGTCAATGGCCGACTGCGGCTGGACGGCATCTGCCGTCGACGAGGAGATGTAGCCCGACCAGGACATCAGCACCGTGATGAGGGCACCGGTAATGCCCGTGCCGACTTTGTAGCCGACGGAACTGCCGGAGAAAATCAGGCCTTCCTGACGGATGTGGAATTTCCACTGGCCGTATTCGACGACGTCGCCGAGGAAACCGAAAATGACGGAGTTGAGCGGTGCAAAGCCAATGCCGCGGATGATGCAGCTGAAGACGACCCAGCCAAAGCTCATCGGGTTCAGGCAGTAAATCAGGTGGCCAATTAAGGCAACCGTGACGCCAATCAGGGACATGTTGCGTTTGCCGAAGCGTTTGAGCAGTTTCGGGCAGAAGAGAATCGTGCAGACAATCGTCGTGACGACCTCGCAGAGCAGCAGGATGCTGAACAGCGAATCATCATGGAAGATGTACTTGCAGTAGTAGGGGAGCAGGGTACCCGTGACCATCTGGATAATGCACTGCATCATCCAAATCGTCATGGCCATCCAAAAATACTTATTGCAGACCAGGCACTTGAGTGAGAGCAGGACAGGAACCTTGCTGACTTTTTTGCGTGCTTTGATGACAACCGTCTCTTTGCACTGCGAGAAACAGAGCATGAGCAGGATGAAGGCGAGTACCGACCAGATGCTCATGACCTTAATCCAAGCGGCCTGGTTGTCGCCGAGCATCTTGACGAGAGGCAGCGTGGCGGAAATCGAGATGATTTTGCCGATTGGCGAAAGAGCCATACGCGTGATGGAGAGCATGTCGCGTTCGCGCGAGATGCGGGTCATCATGGCAGAGAGACTGCCGTACGGCAGGTTGAGTGCTGTGTAGCAGATGGTGTTGCAGAAGTTATACGTGATGAACAGGTAGACGAACTTCATGAAGTCAGAGCCCTGCGGCACCGTATAAATGAGGACAATGGAAACGCAGAAGGGGATGCTGGACCAGAGAATCCATGGCCTTGATTTGCCCCATTTGGAATTCGTGCGTTCGACGATAAAGCCCATGATGAGGTCGGAGACACCATCGAAAATACGGGAAAGCAGGAAGACGAGGCCGACGGTCGTCGGCTCGACGCCGGCATAGTCTGTGTAGAAAAATGTCAGGATGGTCATGGCACCGGCGACGATGTTCATGGCGGTATCGCCGACGCCATAGCTGATGCGTGTAAACCAGGACAGTCTGCCTTCCTCCTGCGGGGCGGCCTGACCGGATGCAGGCGGCGTGCCGCCTGCCGGCTGCGGTTCATTCATAAGAAACCCTCCTCAAATCGGTTTGAACATCATGAACAGGTATGGTCAGTCTTTCATGATGGCCTGTACAGCAGTTTTTGTATCTGTTTCCGGGAACAGCTCGTAGCCTACGCGGTATTTATAGCCAAGGCGTTTGAGCGTTTCGTAGACCTGATGGTAGTTGATTTCGCCCGTGCCCGGCTCATGACGGCCCGGGCAGTCAGCCACGTGGATATGGCCAATCTGGTCGATATATTTTTCAAGGTTATAGCAGAGGGCACCTTCGTTGTACTGCATATGGTAGGCATCGAACAGCACCATGAGGTACGGAGAACCAATCAGGCGCGTGACTTCGGCAGCCATCTGCGTGGTCTTGAGGAAATTGCCGACATGATCAACCTTGATGTTGAGGGCTTCCAGATTCATGCGGATGCCGTAATCTTCTGCGAGCTTTACGCTTTCAACCAGCGTGCGGTACATCGAGCAGAGCTTTACCGTATCCGACAGCTCGTCGTAGTGATTGACAACCACGCCGCCATCGCCGAGTGCGTTGGAATGGATGGTGACCGTTTCGGCGCCGACTGTTTTGGCCGCTTCCAGGGAATCCTTGAGATTCTTGAGGTAAGCCGCTTTCTGCTCGGGGTCGACGAGGGAATAGTCGTTATCGCCGTTGAAACCGCTGATTTTGATGTCAGCAGCCTTGGCAGCTTCGCTGACTTCCTTAAGGTCGCGGATGCGCCAGTCCCAGAATTCAACGGACTCAAAGCCGTCTTTTTTGGCAGCGGCAAAGCGTTCAGCAAAGGGCAGTTCTGTGTAGAGTGTATCGATGCAGGCACAACGTTTCATGATGATTCCTCCTGATATTTTACAGGTGCCGGCACTTTGACCGGCATCTGTTTTATCTGCAATAGTATGGAATTAGCGGACTTCGGCAATCTTGACCGGGCGGCCTTCTTTGAGCGATTTCGTCGCAGCGGCTGCCATTTCGACTGGATAGAGTCCATCTTCGCCTGTCACCGGCGTAGCCGTGTCTTCTTTGACGGCTTTGGCAAAGGCATTCATCTCGTTGACGAAGGCCTGTTCATAGCGGTCCCACATGACCTGATAAGCCGTGCCGCCGACCGTACCTGCAGCATCGGCAAACTGTGCCGTGTTCGGGATATCATTGCCGTTAAAGGCAACGCCTTTCGAGCCGAATACTTCGACACGCTGGTCATAGCCATAAACAGCGCGGCGGCTGTTGTCAATCGTGGCAATCGTGCCGGATTTGAATTTGAGCGTGACGACGGCCGTGTCGACATCGCCGGCTTTACCGATTTCAGGGTCGACGAGGACGGAGCCCTGTGCATAGACTTCTTCGACTTCATCGCCGGCGAGGAAGCGGGCCATATCAAAGTCGTGAATCATCATATCGTAGAAGATACCGCCCGAAACTTTGACGTAATCGATGGAAGGCGGCTCCGGGTCGCGCGAGCTGATGCGGATGAGATGCGG
>ERZ779888.2190-NODE-2190-length-16819-cov-9.749403_pt1 | contig 16819 bp, 19 predicted proteins | sample MGYA00511245_ERZ779888 | MGnify/ENA primary metagenome ERZ779888 (study PRJEB29588, sample SAMEA2155255) | human gut metagenome | biome: human gut; feature: human-associated habitat; material: faeces | place: Denmark | collected 2008/2010 ... | reverse complement strand
GTTCAACTTAGTGAGGTCGCCGCACATCAATTGTCTCCAAGAAGCACTAAGTGATTTACGTTTTCCTTTTTCATCAATTAGTGGTTTCTCTATACAGTTGCATAATCTTTTGTCATTTAGTAAGCCTTTGTAGTACATAGTACATAAGTATCTTCCAATGTATTTCATATTTATCCTCCGGCAAACAAGCTTTGTTTGCGTTTTTGCGCTTGCTTTTTTTCTATATTTATATTATAATATAAATAGATAAAAAAGTCAACGATTTTAAGAATAGGAGGTGTTAATATGACTTGTAATATATGTAATCATCCGCAAAGAGATAAAATTGAACAAGCTTGTCTTTTACGTAATTTTGGAGATTGCGAAGTAACTTTAAAAGATATAGCAGAAGAATTTGCTGTTGATTTAAAAGATTTGCAAGTACATGTTTTAATGCATATTCCTTTGGAAGATGTTAATAATGCGTCAATAAAAAATACTGAATCCATTGCGGGCAAAATAAAAATGCGTGAAGCAGATATTTTGAAACAAGTAATGGAGGAAAGTTTTGTAACTTTTAAGAATTTAGGTGATAAAATAAATTCTATAATATCACAACATCGAGTTGATAATCCAACATTTATACAAATAACTAAATCTGTAACTGATTTATACTTAGGAACAAGTCAATCAATTAGGGATACTGCGGAAAAATTAATGAAAATGAACTTACTTATTAATGGCGAACAAAATGCTGGTGTGCAACAAATTGCTGCGTTAGTAAGCGCAATCCACGGTAAAGAAAATGGCAATTAATTGGGTACCTTTTAGTGATAAACAGTTAGATTTTATAAGAAACAGCGATGCAAAATTAAATATTGCTGATGGATCAGTACGTAGTGGTAAAACTATCGCATGTACCGTACGTTGGATTGACTATGTACTAACCGGACCACCCGGAGATTTGTGTATGATGGGTAAATCGATGGGGTCATTAAAAAGAAATGTATTGAATGATTTGTTCGATATTGTAGGAAATAAAAATTATAAATGGATTGATAGGCAGCAAGGAGAGTTTTTACTTTTTGGTAGAAGAATTCATGCTTTTGGCGCGGCAAATGAGGAAGCAGAAAGTAAGATAAGAGGGGCCACTTTTGCCGGCGCCTATTGTGATGAAGCCAATTTATTTCCAGAGAGTGTGTGGATGCAGTTGATGGCGCGTTTATCTGTGCCTGGTGCTAAGTGTTTTGCGAACTGTAACCCGGATAGTCCTTATCACTGGTTTTATAAAAAAGTTATAGCTTCCGATGAAATCGCTTCTAAAAAGCGTTGGAGATTTAACATGGATGATAATAATTCTTTGAGTGATGAATATCGTGAGCAATTATGTTCTTTATACTCTGGAATTTATAAAAGAAGATTCATCGATGGAGAATGGTGCGTTGCAGAAGGCTTAATTTATGATGCATTTAATAAAGATAGACACGTTGTTAAATACGATGCTGATTACATCAATAAACATGCTGTTAGATTTTTCATTGGTTGTGACCAAGGTACTTCGACAACAACTTCATGGTCTATTTTAGTTGAATTAAATGATAAACCGCTGCATATACATAAGTTAGCTGAATACTATTATGATGCTATAAAAAATAAAAAGCAAAAGTCAGATGAGGAATTTATAGCGGATTTTATTAATTTTAGAGCCCTCTATTATGATGTAGCTAAAAAACGTGGAGGTTACTGGATGACTTATGTAGACCCAGCAGCATCAAGTTGGGATGCAGCTCTAACAAAGAAACAAATAATCCATCAACACGGTGATAATGACGTAAAAGCGGGAATAGCTACGATTTCCAGTTTACTTTCTATTAATGGTTATACGATTGATCCAAGTTGTGTGAATACAATTGAGGAGTATCAAACTTACAGTTGGGATCCTCAAGCACAATTATTAGGACAAGATAAACCAATAAAGAAACATGACCATGCATGTGATTCAGATAGATACGGAATTCATACATATCTAAAAGGAAGATTATCAGGTATCTATAGAATGAGGAGAATATAATATGTTATACGATATGAGTTTTTTAAATCCGGGTAGTTGTTACCCACCTGAAGGTCAAGAGAAAAGATTACAAGATTATAGCTTTTATGAGAGACTATTTGATCTTTGTGATTTTAATGATTTTAATGAGTTAGGTTGTAGATTGTATGTTAATTTTGATACAATTTTTAAACTTCCAGTGTTATTAGGATTTCAAAGATTAACTACGATAAAATTAGCGGACATGGTAATAGGTGCATCACCTTCAATTACCGTGAATAAAGATGACGATATGACTGATAAAATCTCTGATTTAAGGGATCAAACAGATTTTGATAATAAAATGTACCAAGCGTTGATAGATTATTCAAGATATGGTGTTACTATATTTAGATTATTCAACGATGATGAGTACATGTATGAAAATAAAGGTAATTTTGCCGTATGGAACCCGAAAGAATGGTTTCCAGTAATAAGAGATGATGGTACTAGAAGAATTGTTGAACATGTATTAATGTGGAAAAAGAATATAGGAACATTAGAAAATCCTATTTATAGATTGGTAGTACAAAGACATCCTATTCAAGGTGGAAAATATTACCAAGAAGAGTATGAACTTAGTGGTGAAGTACTTTCTGTAGGTAAGCAACTTTCTTTTGAAGAAATTGATACTAAAGGAGCGCCTTGTTTAGTACAATATGTTGCCAATTTACCTTCAACAACTAATATATACGGTACTTCGGATTATAAAATTATAAATGAATTAGTACTAAAAGCTACTGAACGTATGCGACAAATATTATACATCTTAGATAAGCATGCGGATCCATCAATGACAGGACCTGCAACAATGCTTACAACTAATGAAAATACTGGTGAACTAGAATTTAAAGCTGCAAAGTTCTACGCAGTAAGTCCAGGTGAAGAACATCCTGAATATTTGACATGGGATGGACAGTTAGACGCAGCTTTTAAAGCTTTAGAAATTTTATTAAATCAAATATATGTAATGTCTGAAATGGGAGCTGCTTTAATGAGTAGTAATAATTCCACAGGACAAGCTATTTCAGGTACAGCAATGCGTTACAAAATGATATCACCCCTAGAAAAAGCTAGGCGTGTATGTAATGCATTCACATTACCAATTAAAAAATTAATCTCCGGATTAATTAAGATTGAATATAATAAAGACGTAAGTTACAAAGAAATTAATGTAACTTGGGAAGATAGCTTACCTAAGGATCCTAGAGAAATTGCTGAATTATCTAGATTACAAGCAGGTGCTCCGCAAGTAATACCGTTGAAACATGTTTTGATGGAAAATTATAATATGGATACAGTAAATGCCGAACATTACATTGCTGAAATACAAAAAGACCAGGAAATTTGGAAAAGTATAAATACAAATACCAAAGAATCTGGAACAGCTTTTAGCAGACCTGGTGAAAAAGATAACCCTGCTGCACCGGTTAATGCAAATAAGAAAGGTTCTGAAAAAGTTCCTCATAATTTAAGTAGATCCAGTTCTACTAGCGACGTAAGGGAGGATAAAAGATAATGAGCATTGAAGTAACAATACTAATATCTATATTTGCGTTCGCTGTTAGTTTTATTAGTGCATTTGCAACGCTTAGGAGAAATCGTAAAAAAGATATTGCCGCGGAAACAACGCAAATGACCACAGTAATAGTAAAACTTGAATCTATAAGTAACGATATTAAAGAAGTTAAAAGTGATCTGCGTGACGTTAAAAACGATTTACGCAACCACGCAGATCGACTTGTTAAAGTTGAACAAGAATTAGAACAACTTAAAAGAGTTGTTTTTAGCAGAGAAAGCGCATAATCTTTCCCTGCCCCTTATAACAATCTGATCAACTATGCGCGGGACGCGCTGTTGAATATATTTAGGCTAGCCACCGAAACGGCGAGAGGAGATTTAAAAATGCGAAAATTTTTATTGAATTTTATGGATGCTACTGATGTAGACAAGTTGGAGGAAGCTTATAAAACAAAGAATCCTGATGCGCAGGGATTACCTACTTATATTCCAAAAACTAGACTTGACGAAGAAATAGGAAAGAGAAAATCTGTAGAAGATAGTCTAAAAGCTATACCTGCCGATTGGAAAGAACAATTAGAGAAATCTAAAAAAGATTTAGATGATCAAAAGAATAACTATGAAAGTCAAATCGCATCTATAAAAACAGAAGCTGAACGTACAATAAAAGTGTATGGTTCTGGAGCTAGAAATGCTAAAGCTGTTATGGCTTTATTAGAAAAAGATAAGCCTATTGATACACAGTTAGAAGCATTGAAAAAATCTGATCCTTATCTATTTAATGTAGAAAATGTTGGAGGAAAAGGAACAGGTAAAGATGGTGGAGACGATGGAGGTAAAAATACTGAAAAATTGTCAGAAGATGCTATGTATAGGGCAGTAGGATTAGTACCACCAACACATAATTAAAAATAAAAGAAAAGGAGAATTTAATTTATGCCAAATGTTATTGAATTGGTAACAAAGTATTTACCTATTTTAGATGCGCAATATAGAATGGATGCGCGCAGTGCAATTTTAGACGTTGCACCCGAATTTGTACAAGATACTCGTGATGCTAAAAAAATTAAAGTAGCAAAAATCAGAGTTGATGGATTAGCTGATTACAATCGTAACGGAGGATTTGTAGCAGGTTCTGCAGATTTAACTTGGGAAGAAAGAGAATTTACTCAAGATAGAGGACGTGCAATTCAAATCGATGATATGGATAACGAAGAAACTTTCGGTATGGCTTTTGGGCGTTTAGCTGGTACATTCCAACGTGAAAAAGTTACACCTGAAATTGATGCTTATCGTTTTGCTAAATATTATCAAAAAGCTGGTACTCATTTAGAGTTTACAGTAACAGCTGGTGCTATTTTAAATCTAATTGATGATTTAGATGCACAAATGGATGATAATGAAGTACCTGAAGATGGACGTATTATCTTTGTTGCACCACATGTTTATAAATTAATGATTAACGATCCAGTATTGTCTAAACATGTTACTTATGAGGGTCCAGATGATAAGATTGTTAATAAGAAATTCTATTATTATGACAATCATCTAATCATTAAAGTACCTTCAACAAGATTCTATACTAAAATTGAACTTAATGATGGTACAACTGGTGGACAAGAAGCAGGTGGTTACAAACCAACTGCAACTGCTAAAGCAATTGGATTATTAATGATTCATAGAGATTCAGTAATTCAAATTGTTAAACGTAGAATTGCTAGAGTTTGGGCTCCTACAAAAGAACAAGCAGCCGGTACAGATGGTGTTAACCCTAATGCTGACGCTTGGAAATTTGATTTCCGTGTATATCATGACGCATGGGTTATGGATAACAAAGTTAATGGTATTGCTGGTGCGATTATTATAAACCATACAGTTACAGGTGTAGAGATTTATTCAGAAAATGAAAACGTTACTATTTCAGCAAATGCAGCAACTGTTTCAAAAGCAGCAGTAAATGACGCATTCCAATTAAGAGCTAACGTTACATTTAATGGTGGCGCTTCAACAGCTGTAACATGGGAAGCAGATAACGCTGAAGTAGGATCAGTTGACCAAGGTGGTAATGTAACATTAGTAGGTACTGGTACATTAAAAGTAAAAGCTATTAGTGTATGGGATCCAACAGTTTCTAACACTGTAACATTTACAATTACAGCTTAAAAATTAAAGACGAGGAGGATAGTATGTTAGTAGAAACTTATATTACTTTAGAAGAGGCGAATAATTATATAGTAGAGTACTACACATCAACTGATCCTCTTCGTATTCAATGGGAAGCTATGAGTGATGATGATAAGGAAGTTTATCTTAGGAAAAGTTTTGCACAAATAAACGAACTTCCTTATGTAGGTAGGCCTAAAAATATAAATCAACCTTATCCTTTTCCAAGATGTGAAAATTGGAAAGCAAATGATATGCAAAGAGTAAAATACGCACAAGCGGAGCAATCGATATTTTTGACTGATGCAGTAATCGCGCAAGAAGTAAATGATCGTATTAGATTGCGCCGCGCGGGCGTTGTTGAGTATAGGATAGGGGATTTACAAGAAAAGTTTCAAAGTGGATTACCTGCCAATAGTAATGCAAATTTCTTTGGATTATCTGAAAAAGCTTATAGTTATCTTTCAAAATGGTTACAAGGAGGATATAAAGTATGTACCTCAATCAAAAAGCCTTGTGGAATAAGAAAAATGTGTTAAACCAATATGGTGATATTGAAGTTAACAACACACCGGAATATATAGCTGTAAGAAGACAAGAACATGAAGAAGAAGTTAGATTAAAAGATGGAAGTATTCATAAGTCAAATTTCATTTATTATACACATAGCGACGTACAACTAGATGATAGACTTGATGGCAACTTAGTTGTTAGTGTATACGATATGCGTACTCTTTCAGGACGTAATAGATTAAGGAGATTGATTACGATATGAGAAGAGATAGATTAATTATTAATCAAGCTATAGGATTACAGGAAGTTAAAGAAGATTTGCGTCGTATGTTAAAAGAAAATCATACATTGCAAATTAGATTACTAGAGAGAGCTTCCGATTATATTTACAGTGAAGCGGTAGATTTAGTACCTGTACGTACTGGTAGATTGCAAGACAGCATAGAAGTTACTGTATCAAAGAGTCCTAGATACCCTGGTATTATAGCTACAGCAACTGCTCTAAATCCTGAGACAATGTTTGATTATGCATACGAACAAGAGACTAATGAATCTTATAAACATCGTAACGGCGGACAAGCACACTTCTTGGAGCAACCATTTAGAAAGTATGTTAAGAAGATATATAGAAAATTGGGGTGGGATAAATGATCGCACAATTAATAAAAGACTTATTACCAATTAATATGTTTGATTCTACATATATTGGTGAATTACCTACGGATGTTGATAATTGTATTGCTATAAATGAATATGGTGGACCGCATGGAACTTATTTCGCAAAAGATCAAATAGATACACCATACATTACTATAACGGTAAGAAACGTATCTTATCCCGTTGGATACGAAAATATATTGGTGTGTAAAAATGTAGTTTCCTGTTATACTGACGCGCAGCTTTTAGGGGTTGTGCTATTAAAAGATATCACTTATTTAGGTAGAGATGAAAAAAGAAGAAATGTATTTCAAATTATGTTTAAAGTATTTTCATATTTGAATTTAAAAAATAATTAGGAGGAATAATAAATATGGCTATTGTAGAAAGACCTTTTACAGGGTTAACTGCTGAAATAAAAGTAAATCAAAGTGTTCTTGGCTATATGTCAGGTGTAGATTTAACACTTGAAAAAACTATTATTGAAGTATTACAATTTGGTTCTCGTTATAATGAAAAAGTACCAGCGATAAAAAACTGGACTGCTTCAGTTGATGGTACTGTTGCGTTTACATCAGGCGGTTCGCAACATAAATTATATCAAGCGTATGAAAATGATGAAGAAATTACAGTAGGTATTTTTCTAGATGATAATATTTATTTTGAAGGTAAAGCTTACGTTGGTAATCTAAATATTAGCGGTGCACCTGATGATAAAATGAATATTTCATGCGACTTAGAAGGTAATGGTGCAATTACACTTACAGTTCCTGAAATGTATTTAATTTCATTGCACAGTGGCGTTGGCGGAACAATTACACCAGGTGGAAATGTAAAAGTTGCAAAGAACGGCGAAGTTGCTGTAACTATTACACCTGCTGCAGGTTATGCATTAGATAAAATAATGGATAATAATGAAGATAAGACTGCAAGTGCTTCTGGTAACACTTACACCTTATCTAATATAGTCGCTGATCACGATATTCTTGTTACGTTTAAGGAGGCATAATAATTATGGCTATTGAATTTAAAGTAGGAGGAAAAACGTATCAATTATCTGATACTTTACGTGTAGTATTTGAATTAAAAAACTTCACAGGTGCAAAAAATATGCGCGAAGCCTTAACTTCTATTGCACATCTAGATTTAGATGGTCAACTTAAGTTACTTTATGTAGCTTATAAAACATCTAAACCTGTTGATTTGATGCCCGAAGAAGATTTCACAAATATGTTAATTGACAACTACGGTTTATACGCTATAACTGATTTAGTTGAACAATTAGCAAATGGTTTAATGTTTTCTGGTTTGGATAAAGAAAAAGCAGAACAAAAAAAGTTACAGATGGAAGAGACGTTGAAGAATGTACCTGGTGCGATTTCTTCCGATACGGATATAGAATAGGTTTCAAGCCTGAAGAACTGCTAGATCTTACGTTATTACAATATAATGCATGTATATTAGGTGCAGCAGATATTCAAAAAGATAGATTAGCTATAGCTATGCAACAATCTTATTATACAGCTTACTGGAATAACGCAAAGAGACCTAAACGATTAGATAAAGTAATTAAAGATATCTATAAAGACAACAATGGTAAAGAAAAACCTGCAATAGATATCGAAAAAGAAAAAGAAAAATTCTTAAAACGTAAAAGGAGGTTCGAGGAACTTGGAGGAAAATCTAAATAAAAAAGTCACATATAAAATACAAGGTGACAATACTGGATTAATAAAAACCATAGAAAGCGCATTGAAAAAACTCGATACTCTTGATACTAAAATTGCTAGAATGGCGTCGCGCAAAGATATTTCTCCGCTAGGGGAAGGTCAAGAGCGTGACGCTCTTTTACGTATTGGCACATTGTCAACAGCGCTTTCAAAATTAGAAACAGTAAAAGATATACTATCAACTGCTGATGTATCTGTACTAACTAAAGGTCAAGTAGCTTTAATAAAAGCCGCTTCTTCCGAAATAAGTACATTATCAAAGAGTATTGGTAAGGCATCAGAAGCAGGTAGTAAAACACAAGAAAATATAAATCAATATGTTAAACGTATTGATTTAATGAAAAAGTCTTTAAAGAATGCTGGTATAGCTGCAGTTGGTGTTGAAAAAGGAGTAGAAAAGCATTTTGATGGTACAGCTCAACGTGTAGAAGTAACACAAAAAGCTTTAAAGAACTTTGAGAAGTACACAAAAGAATATAGTAAAACGCAGAAACAATTATTAACATCTTTGAAAAAAGCTGTAATAGGTGTTATAAATATTGTAAGAAAACTAATAACATTGAATTATAAAGCGATGGCATATGCTTCCGATTTTGGAGAAACTTTAAATAAGTTTAATGTAGTTGCAGGACAGTCAGCTGAAGTCTTAGGCGATTTTGCAGAGAAGATGTCTGATTTATTAGGACTAGATTTGCAAGATATGTATGAAGCTGTTGCTACTTTTAAAAGTATATCAAATTCAATTAATCTTGCCAATAAGCAATCTGAAATATTCAGTATTACATTAACGAAGTTAGCAGTCGATTTAGCATCACTTTATAACACCTCCACAGAACGGGCTATAGCAGCTTTATCTTCGGGATTACATGGTGTTTTAAAACCTTTAAAGAGTTATAATATTTATTTGTATGAAACAAATTTAGAACAGACAGCACTTCAAATAGGTTTAAATCGTAATATTGATTCATTAAACGAATCCGAAAAAATACTATTAAGATATATTACAATATTAAAACAAAGTACTGAAGCGCAAGGTGATATGGCCAGAACTTTAACATCTTCAGCTAATCAATTAAGAATTTTACAAGCACAATTTGCACAATTGAAAAGATCATTTGGGCAAATAGCCACAGCTATTACATTAGTATTAGTACCTGCTTTAAATGTTTTATTAGGCGGATTAACTAAAGTATTTACATTTATAGCTAAATCACTTGGATATGAGATAGAAAACTTTGCTAATATATTTGGTGACAGTACTGATTCTATAGAAGATTCAGAAAACGCATTAAATAGTTACGCCGACACAGCTAGAGGATTAAGCGGTCTAGACGAAATTAATTTAATTAGTGATGTCGGTAGTAGTAGTAATATAATTGATCCAGAGACCGGAGGCCTTACCATTGATCAAACATTAATAGATGCTTTAAAAGGTTATAACAACCAAATGGATCAAATATCAGGAAAAATGAGTGATATTACCGATAAAATAGCGGAGACACTTCAAGATACTCTAGTAGCGGATGTTTTTAATTTAATTTTAAAGGCTATAAAAGGTATAAATGAATCTTTAGCTTTCGTTGTTGACCACTGGGATGCGTTCGCACCACTGCTTAAAACAGTTTTAAACTTGCTAACTATAGTAGTAGGATTATCTATCGCATCCAAGATAAAAACTTGGGGAGTAGCGGTTGTTGGACTGATTACAAAATTAAAAGCATTATCTGTAACACTACAGGGTACGCAAGCTTTAACTACAGGCTTTGGGGTTGATGCAGTAGCAGCTACTACAAAAATTAGCGGGTTGACCATGGCATTCGGTGCTTTAGCACTAGCAGCTTCGTATGCTGTGTTCTCTTCAATCTTTAATCAATTTTCCGAAAAGACTAAACAAATAATTGGAATAATTGGAACCTTAGTAGCTGCATTAACAATAGGAGCTATGGCATGGATGGCATACCACAGTGCAAGGACTTTAGGTGTAGCAGTACCAGTAATAGGTGCTGCAATAGGATTAGGAATAGCGTCGATTAAAGCAGCCATACCTGCACTAGCTACAGGCGGCATAGTTGATCAACCAACAGTAGCAATGATCGGAGAAGGTAAGTACTCTGAAGCAGTAGTACCTCTAGGAAATTCACCACAATTTAAGACGATGAAAGAGGACATCGCAGCATCAGTAGTAAGTTCTCTAGCCCAAACCCCTTCATATTCTGATCAACTTAGCCGCAGGAATACGCCAGTAATATTACAAGTAAATGGTAAGGAATTTGCTAGAGCAATATTACCAGATTTAAGTTATGGACAATTACAGACAGGAGTGAAATTAAGATGATACCTTTAAAAATAAATGGAACAAATCTTATTGAAATTATGCTTTCGGCTTCTGAATTGCAGTATTATGAAACTAAATTAGGAAAGACTTATGCTAATTGGACTGAAGAAGAAATTATCACTTGTAGTTTAGACGCACAAGTCTTTCCTACAGAAGTTTCACTAAATTCAGAAATATATTCAAGTAACGCTGAACGTACAGCTGATTATGAATTAGAAAATATTACTATAGTAAACTGTAAAGCTAAACCACAATTCACATGGAATTTAATAAAAGCGTCATATGTAAAAAATCTATTAGATTTTCTCGAATTCAAATATGATTATAAAAATGCTGATGGTGTTATAGTGGTAGAAGAAGCCCCTTCTATATTAGTAACATATTACGACTTTAATGGTATGCGTACTATTGTAGCTTATTTAGGACAATCATTATCAGGAACGTTAGTTGAATACAATAATATATCTTATGATAATATACCATTTGACGGTAAGACTTTATATTGGCAGTCTTTTAGATTAGCTTTTCCGGAGAGATAGTTATGTTATTACGAATAAATGTTGACTTTAAGCACACAGATAATAATTCGCAATTACAATTAGGTGGTGTTAGTTTATCAGAAAGTATAAACGTATCTGATTATTCGCAAGCATTTCAAGAATTTTATAATGTTTATAGAGTTTCAGGATTTCAGCTATCACCATCTTCTTCGCATATTGTTTCAAGATTAACAGGTAAGCGCACTTTCTTTGATATTGATGGTTATAAAGGCTACATATCAAAAGAAATATCACCTGTACAAAATTATATACAATTGCAATTTAATATTGTAAATAACATACCTGATTATTTATACATTACTTTTGATACAGCAACAAATGAATATGCTAAAAGTATAAAAGTATTAAATAGTATTAATAATCAAGTTTTAAATATTACAAATGATAGTGTTTATTGTATAATACCTCTACAGAGTTTGAACTTAACAGCACCTGTTAAAATTACTTTAGAGTTACGATATTGGAGTAACCCTAATAATCAAAGTTTTAAAGTTACTAATATTTCAAATAACTTTAATCTTGTTATAGGTAGTAATGACATTATATCTTCAGTAAATTCCGAAAATATGATGGATACGGAATTAAATATTCAACCAGGTATATGCGAACAATATGCCGATATACAGATATACGATAGAACGGGTATATTTCACAAATTGGCTTTAAGAGGATTATTGTCACAAGATGAAAGAATATCTATATATACGGATAATGATATTTTAATTGGTGTATATTATGTTAAAGAGTGGAGTATAGAAAATGATAATGATATTATAAATATTACTTGCAGAGATAATTCATATCTATTCCAAAAAATAGATATAAAAAGATCACTTATAGCTACACGTACTTTACATGATTTATTAAATATTCTATTTTCTCAAGCGACTGAAGTATCTTGGGAATATATGGATATCGAAACAGAATTACGTTGTAAAAATATTACAATACCTAATAGTTGGTATTTGAGCAGCAATTTGTATGATATGTTAAGTAAGATTTGTGAAGTCGGAATGTTAAGGATGTATTTCTATACTGATACATTTAGAGTTGGGAGGTGCGTATAATGCCCGTTACATTAACACCTAGAATATACAGACAAAGAATGAAGTGTCTTATAGTACCTAAAAATAAAATAGATACTATTACAGCTAAACCTGTTTTAAACACATTATCAGAATCGCAGTTAGTGAAAACAATAGAATTAACAGATGCATTACCTGTTGATCCTAATGCACAAGATACTCATAATTGTATATACTACAATATAAATAGTAGTGGGGAATACATGGCTGTCGGTGGAATTAGTGCAACTGTTATTTCCGGTGAAATAAATGTCGCATTTGATACACCTATAAATACACCATTAGTTTTAAAAATGTCATTAGATGGTAATACTAAATATATTAATAGAAATAAATATCCCTTGGTAGTGTATCTAAATCTACCTCTTACACAAAGAGGAAAATACATAAGTGATAACGCTGACGGTACTACTAGTTTTGTTGATAGCAAAAGTAATGATATAAATAATAAAACGGATGAAGAAGATAACGTATTAGTAGATTATACAAAAAGTACAATTCCTAATTATCCTTTTGTACGTACATACAATGATACAGAAACATCAGGTGATTATCATCCTAGAGTTGCGCCAGCTGATATACTTACCGATTGGCGTTCAGGATTATATGATATACCTAAATACGAAAATTGGTTAACTTACGGAGGAACTTCTTTTACAGGATTATATGGTAATATTACTGACGAAGGAGGCAAAACACCTAAACAACGTATAGCTATACTTAAACGTGATATAAACATACAATATGATATTGTAAAAGTAGATGACTATAACTATACTATTAAATATGCAATTCCTGTAAGATATGTTTACTATGCAGCTGCTGCGTATAAAAACATCTTTGGAAATAACATAACAGGAGATAGTTATGCTTTTATTGATTTAGTATCAAAAATAACTTTTGATATTTACGCCGAAACATTAAGTGAAGAAACACAAGATATTTCTTACAGTTTAGATGATAACAACGCATTAACAAGTATAAATATCAAAAATAAAAATATACTAAACTTTTCTAAAAATGAGTTTATTACATTAGGTACAACATATAATGGATTATCGTGGTTAGATGAAATGTCAGAACATATTTTGACAACATATAAAAACGGTAAGTACATAATTGATAACATAAATGTACCAGCACAATGGGCTATTGATAATGACATACATATTAATTCAGGTATATATGTGGAAACTTTAAACAATAAAAAAATACAAAAATTATTTCTTGTCAAAAATATTGAAAAAAGTTTTTCCGCCGGCGAGTTTATTTATAAATTAAAATTATTGGAGGAATAATTATAATGAAATGGCCACAAGAAGTAAAAGAATTTCCTGATATTAGTAAACTTAATAAAGGAAATAAAATAACCAAAGATTATAAAGTAACACCAGAGATTTGGAATTTTATAATCAATGCTCTTATATATTTAAAAAATACCTTAGGAGGTGAATAATATTGATTTCATTAAAAGGTTCGTATAAGTTTTACGCAAATATTGCAAATACACAAATGCGTGAAAACGCAATTTTTACATGTAATAACACGGAATACTCTGGAATTGTTATTACAGCAGATTATATGCAGTATGTAGATACGTCACAAGATATAATAAACGTATATGATTTTAATAGTACATCTTGGATCGATGAGCAATATCGCACAATTGACTTCGGAGACGGGGGAACGTACGCGTCTACGCGTTTATTCCTGTTTGTTCAACAAAACGCGCAGCGTGTAGTTGATCCTAGTAAGCAATGGGCTGATGATCCTAGTTGGAAAGATCCGAAAACAATAAATAACGGTAACGTATACGAAGACACAGATGGTGTAATATACGAGGATATGAATCACATCGTTGAGGATTTAATTTATCTACGTAATCATGGTGGAGGTACTGATACTAGTGATGCAACAGCAACTGCGAATGATCTGCTAGAAGGTAAAACAGCTTACGCTAAAGGTAACAAGATTATAGGTAATATAGAAAGTTTTGTACCGGAAGATGTTTATAAAAAAAGCGTATCCTTACCTACAAAAAATAAATATGTAACAAAAAATATAAATATTGAAGCACCGTCAAATCCTTATATTGCAACTACAACACAAGAAGTTAACGCTTTGATAAAAGCGGAAAATGTAAATGCATTAATTAAATATACAGGGGATACAGACATATATGTAAAGAATAAATACTACCAAGTTTATCAAGTAACACAAAATGAATATTCTGTAAAAGAAGTTCATCATACAGAAGGATTAATTTTAATTACTAATACTCAAGAAATAAATGTTAGTGATTATGAAACCGCACAAGTTTCTGATGCTAATTTAAAATCTAGTAATATTAAAAAGAATGTAAGTATTTTAGGAATAGAAGGAGCATTCGAAGAATTTGGAACACCTTACACATTTAGCTCAACAAGTAGTTTATCAACATATTTAAGTAATGAAGCTAAAAGCGGTGATGTTTTCCAATGGAAGGGACCAAACAACACAGGTGCAGGGCTTGAAAGTGATACATATTATGTTGTATCTAAACCGAGTGGTGGAACTGCTACATATTCAGAAATTAATCCTATTAGTTTACAAGAGAAAACTATTACACCTACTAAATCTACTCAAAATGTTACACCAGATAGTAATTATGATGGTTTATCTAAAGTAAAAGTAAATCCAATACCAGATCAATACATTGTTCCAAGCGGAGATATAAATATTGATACAAATAATACGTATGACGTAACTAATAAAGCTAGAGCAATCGTAGATGTTAAAGGTAACCCTTACGTATTTGCAACAGAAACACAAATGGACACATTTTTAGGAAGTCCAAAAGCTAAAGACGGTGATATTGTACTTTACACTGGAGCAACTGGAACAAAATATGTAAACAGTAAATATTACCAGATAGTTAAACCAGCGGGTGAAGATGGTGAGTATAGTATAATTTCAACTTACTTACAAGAAAAAACTGTTACACCTACTAAATCTACTCAAACAGTAGAAGCTAGTGAAGGACATAATGGTTTATCTAAAGTAAAAGTAAATCCAATACCAGATCAATACATTGTTCCAAGCGGAGATATAAATATTGATACAAATAATACGTATGACGTAACTAATAAAGCTAGAGCAATCGTAGATGTTAAAGGTAACCCTTACGTATTTGCAACAGAAACACAAATGGACACATTTTTAGGAAGTCCAAAAGCTAAAGACGGTGATATTGTACTTTACACTGGAGCAACTGGAACAAAATATGTAAACAGTAAATATTACCAGATAGTTAAACCAGCGGGTGAAGATGGTGAGTATAGTATAATTTCAACTTACTTACAAGAAAAAACTGTTACACCTACTAAATCTACTCAAACAGTAGAAGCTAGTGAAGGACATAATGGTTTATCTAAAGTAAAAGTAAATCCAATACCTAGTAATTATATTATACCTAGTGGTTTAAAATCAATTGATAGTAATGGTTTATTTGATGTTGCAGCGTATTCAAGCGCTGAAGTAGATGTTAGGGGAACACCATACACATTTAGCTCAACAAGTAGTTTATCAACATATTTAAGTAATGAAGCTAAAAGCGGTGATGTTTTCCAATGGAAAGGGCAAGATTTATCAGACCCCCATTTAATTAGTGATGGTTATTATAAAGTTAATGCCAATAAAACGTATACTTTAATTGATAATAGTAGAGGAAGTATAACAATCAATAGTAATGGAACTTATAGTGTAAATTATAAATCAGATGTAATTGTAGATGTTCCAACACCAGAAAAATGCACAGTTGTAATAACAAAAGGAACTAGTTCGAGTTGTTATATATCTTATTTAAACGCAAATACTAATCAATATGTTAGATATAGTTACTATACTTCAAGTGAAACAACAATGACTATAGTTACATATAAAAATAGTCCTATTGTATTTACTTTAAATGCTCAAAATTATTATTATGGCGATTATACACCACAGCCATATGCAAACTCTGGAACAGTGGATATAATTTTTAAAGCTGTTGGCGTTGCAACAATTGCTATTGCTTCCGATACTGCTGAACTAGGTTATTACAGTGGTTAAACATAAGTAATTGAGTTTTAATAAAACTCTTAATTTCATTGTTGACAATAGGGGCGGTGGAGAGTGTCTTTAGGTAGAGTCTAATAAATAAATAAATA
>ERZ779888.2189-NODE-2189-length-16824-cov-3.889797_pt1 | contig 16824 bp, 17 predicted proteins | sample MGYA00511245_ERZ779888 | MGnify/ENA primary metagenome ERZ779888 (study PRJEB29588, sample SAMEA2155255) | human gut metagenome | biome: human gut; feature: human-associated habitat; material: faeces | place: Denmark | collected 2008/2010 ... | reverse complement strand
GAGGAGCAGCAGCAGCAAACAGCGGATGCACTGGCGGCGTGGATGAATCTTCAATAAAAAGCAAAATATCCCGACCATTTTCCTGTATGTCACAGGAGAATGGCCGGGACTTTCTTTCGTATTCCGTAAATCAGGAATCAATACAAATGGAACTTATGGCTGATCTGGTGTGCAATTTCATCCGGCAGCGGGCGGAAACCGATGCAGGTCAGGGTCATGCCTTCTCCGTTTTCATCAAATTCTTCCGGCTCCAGCTCGGTGTGGCAGGCATCCCGGATGAGGAAGAAGTCTTTGTTTTCCACAAGGCCCAATTCCTCGGCAATTGTCTTTGCTTTCAGCAGTTGATTGCGGTTCTTTGCCCCGCAGATAGTTTTGGTAAAAGAGCCATCGAACCATTCTTCATAGGTTGCTTTCTCCAACATGATTTCTGCCCGATAGCCGGTAATTTCTCCGTCTTTCTCGATGGGTTCCACGCCCTGTCCCATGCCGATGGGGTCGGTGAGGAATGCCAGCGAAGCGTGGCAGCACTGCGCCGCCAGCTTACCGGGAGACATCTGCAGATCTTTTCGTGCAATGATGAGTTGACGCATTTTTTCTCCTTCTTACGACAGCTTGATCTTCAAATCTGCCAGCAGATTCACCGCTTCCGGCAGGGAAAACTTTGCATCCTTCAGGCGGCTGCCCAGAATGTCCACCTTATAACCGGCGGCATCCCGGAAATCCGCCTTGCGCAGGTCACACTGGTAGAATTCCGTTTCGTGAAGTTCCACGCCCTTGAAATTCGCCAGCTGCATCTCGCATTTGGCAAACATGGAGCCGACAATTTCGTTGCCATCCGAAAAGTCGAAGCGGTTAAAGTTCATTTCGGTGAAGGTGTTATATTTCAGACTGCACTCTTTCAGCGTGTGAATGGGGTCTGGGAAGGCACCGTTGGACATCAGCGGTGCCCACTCGATTTCATTCAGGCGGCAGTCCTCAAAATCCAGCGACTGCACCGAGGAATGGGTACTGCGCAGACCTGTGATCTCACACCGCACGAATTTGCACTCGTTCAGCGTGGTATGATCCAGTTCGCACTTGGTAAAAGAGCAATCCGCAAATACGCAATCGGTAAAGTCGCAATCCTCAAAAGCCTCCTCGGTGAACGACAGGTCAGCAAACCGTTCACCTTCACAATAACGCTCTGTCATAAAATTCTCCTGTCAGCGCAGTTCTTCCAGCAGAGCCGTGCAGCCTTCCAGCACATCCTGCCAGGTAGCTTCAAAGTCCCCGGTATACCATGGGTCGGCCACATCGCCGGGGCGGCGGGTATGATCCATCAGCAGAGACACTTTATGCTCCGGGTCGCCGCCCACAAAGCGCGCCATATTGCGCAGGTTGTTGTGATCCATGGCGATCAGGTAATCGTAGGTTTCGTAATCCCTCCGGGTCATCTGTCGAGCGATTTTACCCTCGCAGGAGATGCCGTGCTCGGCCAGCTTCCGCCGGGCGGGCGGATAGACCGGGTTGCCGATCTCCTCGGTGCTGGTGGCGGCGGATGCGATTTCAAACTGGTCGGAAAGTCCGGCTTTGTCCACCAGATCTTTCATCACAAACTCGGCCATTGGGCTGCGGCAAATGTTGCCGTGGCAGATGAAAAGCACTTTCGTCATGTCAAAATATTTCCTTATATCGTATCATTTTGATTTTTGCACACATGCATGCAAAATTCAGTTCTGCTTCAAGAACTCCCGCAGCACATCCTCTGGGCAGGGTGTATGGTTCGGGTACTTTTCCCGCAGCGGTGCGGCGGCACCATCCATAATGTAGGGCACACCCACAATGTCCAGCATCGACACATCGTTATAATTGTCGCCAAAAGCCATCACATCGGCAAGGGCGATGTCCAGAGTCTTGCAGATGCTGCGCACACCGATGCCCTTGTTGGCAAAGGTGGTGTCGATCCAGTACGGCCCTGCCACAGCGCAGTTCGCCTCTTTCCATCGTGGGACAAACCGTTCCGTGTAAGATTCTACGCCTTCGTGCAGATACACCGATACTTTTGTGATCTCCTCCGGCACCTCGGAAGGGTCATGGATGATTTGATAATTGTTCCCGATGAACTGAATACGCTTGAGCATTCCCAGACCCCGCTCCATCAGGTATGCAGTATTCTGGCCGGAAAGCATCACTTCGCCCTGCCCGTCGCTGCGGGTCCACAGGTCGTTGGCGATTTCTTCGGCCAATGCACGCGGCATCGGATTCTTGGCGATGCACTGTTCGTCCTTATAGATCACGCCGCCGTTTTCGCAGAGAAACACACAGCAGTCCGCCACCGGTGCAAAGAGCTTGCGCAGGCTGGTATACTGCCGACCGGATGCCGGGCAAAACAGAATGCCGCGCCGATGCAGCTCCCGTATCTGCTCAAAGATCTCGTCTTCCAGTTCCTTTTTGCCGTATTGCAGCAGCGTACCATCAATGTCGCTGCAAATCAGTTTGATTGACATTTTCCGTCCTCATTTTTCAAGATAATTTTAGGCAATTCCCCGGCATCCAGAACACGGACGCCTTCGTCCATCAGCATCTTGGCAAAAACGCCCTGTCCGGGAATCTTTGTCCCGGAAAACGTTCCGTCGTAGATTTCCTTCACGCCGCAGCTGGGGCTGCGGGATTGCAGGATGGCAAGCTCCACCCCATTTTCTTTTGCAATGGCAAGGGCTTTCGCTGCACCTGCCCGGAACTCCCGGTCCACATTGATGCCCTCTTTGTTCGTGACAACGCCCTGCACGATTTCCGCCGGGCACCGCGGTGTGGGCAGGCCGCCCAAAACCTCCGGGCAGACCGGAACCACCTGATGCCCCCGCGCAAAATCGCAGACCGCCTGATTGTAATTGTTTCCGCCGCTGTATTTACAGTTTTCGCCCAGCAGGCAGGCGCTGACCAGAATCTTCATTGTTGCGCGCTCCGTTTTTCAGATACTGAATCTTTTACCTATTCTACCACGCTTTTGGGCATTGAAAAAGAGGATTTTGCTTTTCCTATCCCCATACCGGGAGGTCCGCCGTAATCTTTTCTAATTCCTGTGCAAGAAACGTCAGTCTTTCCCTCAGATGGTTGTTATGCGGTGCATCTCCGTTCAGCAGATAGTCCGTTCTGACATTCAGGCAGGACGAAAGATCCTGCAGCAACTCAATCGAGCAGCAGCGGTTTCCCGTTTCAACTTTTGCAAGATGGTTCGCACTAACGTTCAGCATTATACTCAACTGTTCCTGTGTAATCCCCTTCTTTTTCCGCAAATCGCGGATTCAAATTCGACTTTATTTCACAAAAGCGAATTTGCTCATAAATTACCACAGAGTATTTTTTCTGTCAAGTCCTTTTTTGCGGTGGAACGTGACAAATTCACACAACAAACTCACAAGAATGAATATCTGCACTCGAATTACACATATTTCACTATAAACTCGTTTCAAAAACATCAATATGTCTTAGTTTGCAGCGAAAATACATCAAATTTTCTACGTTTTTCACAGGTCTTATTTTCACGATTCCACGCAAAAAATTGAACGCTATCAGCGTTTAACAAACGCATATAGTGTGCCCACTCATTTTATCCATCCCATTTATACACAGTTCCGAACCAAAAGAACCGTATAAAGCTCTTACACGCAGCTTATCCGTAGATTGCAAGTTTGTTGCAAGTTAGTTTTTAGTTTCGTTGCAAGTCTCCTATTCTTGCAGATATCACTCTGGTCTGCTGCTTCATTGTAACCGTCAAAAGAAAAGACGCTTCAGCCAACATTAAATTCTCATCAAAAAACAGGGAGTGACATCAAATCACTCCCCGTTTGCATTGATTGTATCAGAGTTTCGTCATCCAGAGCCCATGCAGATTGCAGTATGCGTAAACGGCCACCGGCTTTTCACTGCCCAGTTCAAAAACAGCTTTGGGTGCCTGCCCCGGATTCAGATAGCGGATCTGCCCGCCGTTCTCAGTCTCCACAAAAATCCACTGAATATAGTGAACATCCGCCATGGGGTGCTCCACCGCGCCCACTGTGACCATGAGACGACTGCCGGAAAGCTCTGCCACCGGCAGATGCTTCTCGCCGCTGGCTTCCACCGTGTTGGGAACCAGCTCTTTCATTTTCTCCCCGCAGCAGACCAGCGGAACGCCTGCGTTATGGATGGTAGTGACGAGGTTGCCGCAGTGATTGCAGATGTAAAACTTTGCCTTCATATCGAAATCCTCCATTGGAATGTTATCGGTGTGTTTCTTGTATCTATATGATAACATTTCCTATTTATGATTTCTGTAACTGAATCACGCAAAGCGTTTTTCTGCCGTCTTCACCCTTCCCTCTGCTCCACGATTTCCAGACTATCCCGCCCTACATGGCAGAGCAAAAACAGCACTTGCACACCTGCAGCCTTTGCTTCGGCCAGTGCCGTGCCAAACTCCGGCTGTGTGCTGACATTTGGCCGCACCTCGGTGATGCCTTCCATCTGAATCACAAAGGCCACAGCGCACTGATATCCTGTCCGCTGTGCCTGCGCCAGTTCGTGCAGGTGCTTCACACCGCGCTCGGTGGGTGCATCCGGGAAATAGCCGATACCGTCCACTTCCAGTGTGCAGCCCTTGACTTCCATCAGATACTTTTGCTCGCCCTTTTCCATATAAAAGTCGATGCGGGACTTCCCATAGGTGAATTCCGGCTTGATATAGTCGTAGCCCTGTTTTGCAAGCCACTCTCCTACTACCTTGTTGGGTGCCTGACTGTCCATATTGACCCAGCCGAGGCCCTGCTTGTGTACCGCCACAAGGTCGTATTTTGTTTTGCGTTTCGGGTTATCCGACACTTCCAGCCGCACCGCAGTACCGGGCAGCAGCAGTTCCCTGCACCGCCCGGTGTTCTTGACATGGACGGTTTCCACTGCTCCATTCACTTCCACATGGGCAATAAAGCGGTTGGGACGGTCAACAAAAATGCCGTCTGCGATTTCTCTGTATTTCAATCTTTACTCCATTTTCAGTACAGGATTCGGGAGCCATGCCCATCCTGTTTACCAAGATACAGTTCCACGACCATCCTGCCGCTTTCACTGTTGCAGAGTTCTTCCTTGCAGTAGCCGCAGAGCTTTCCTTCCGCTTCCGATACATAGCGGTGCAGCGGTTCCTGCAGGTCTTTCGGGATGCTGCCCCACGGAATGACATAGCTCATGCCGGTATCCCCCACATCCACGATGCAGGCCCGCTCACTGTCCTCATCGGACAAAATCAGACTGACCAAAAACACGTCTGCGAACGGTGCGCCCTGATACTCTACCTTTTGCCGCCTGCGCTCTGTTCGAAGCTCGTCCAGTGCCCGATTCAGGTCATTTTCTGGCAGCGTGGACTTGTACAACAGGACATGCAGTTTCTGCTCCACCGCCCCACTGTCATTCTGACCGTTGGCCGAGAGTTCTACATCTGCATGGATGGCGCAAATTTGTTTCTGCATCGCAGTGCGCAGAGTTTCCAGTTTCTGCTGCCGTTCTGCTTCCAATTGCTGTGCGGACTTTTGATGTACTTCTTTGGCTTCTGACTGTTGCGCAGCATGCTCCTGCTTGGGCTCTGGCTTAGGCTTTGACCATTCGCTGTGCTTTTCTGCGTCAGCCTCCGAAACGTTTTGCCCTAGTACAGTCGGCACCGACACGCTTTTGGCACCGCTTTGTGCTGCCGATGCTTTTTGTGCCGCAGAAGGACGCTCCGTTCTCTTTGGTTTCACCGACCGCGTTGCACCTGTGCTCGTGCTTTTTGCCTCCGGCCTTTGTGTTTTCACCGCAGGAACAGCATTTTTAACACTTTTCGGTCGAACCCGTGTCTGCGTCTGCCAGAAATCGCTGCCTGTGCGCTGATAATAGGACTTTTCCGCTCGTTTCCGGCTGCTGCGCACACCATCACAGATCCACGAAAAAATCAGGTAGCGCTCCAGTGTGTTCCAAAAGCTGCTGCGCCGATGACGGGGCTTATGCCGCCCGCGGGACGCATACACAATCACCGACAAACATCCGAAGAACAGAAAACCTGCCGCAAACCCGATCCCTGTAAACAGCTTTTTGAAAAAGCCCATCTCTCACACCTCTTCCGGTTACAGCCTTGCCTGATACACCCGCTCCGTCCGGGCATCGAAGCAGCAGAAAATCACCTGCATGGCGTAATCCGCGTGATCTTCCAGCCACTGTGCCACTGTTTTGACTGCAATCTCCGTGGCATCTTCCAGCGGGTAGCCATACACGCCGGTCGAAATTGCCGGGAACGCAATGCTATGGACATCATGCTCTTTGGCAAGGTTCAGCGAATTGCGGTAGCAGTCCGCCAGCTGCGCGGCATCCTCTGCTGTGCCGGAATAAATCGGGCCTACCGTATGAATGATATACTTTGCTTTCAACCGGTAGCCCTTAGTGATTTTTGCTTCTCCGGTGCGGCAGCCGTGCAGCGTGCGGCACTCCGCCAACAGTTCCGGCCCTGCTGCCCGGTGGATGGCACCATCCACGCCGCCGCCACCCAGCAGACTGCGATTGGCCGCATTCACGATGCCGTCACAGTCCAGTTTGGTAATATCACCCTGCACCACTTGAATCTGATTTTTTACTTTTTCAGAAATCATTGTAAACTCCTCACTTTTTGAGCAGTTCCAACGCTTTCTCCATAGGCACGCAATCGGCATAGCGATCCGGCCAGAGGAACTCATTATAATAGCGGTAGCTCTGCTCCCCTGTCATGTACTCGTTGTTCTGCGTGGAATTTGCATAGGCAGGAACGATCATATGCAGGCCATGCTCAAAGCCCGCCTCCACCGTTGCATTGATGCAGAAGTCGGTCATGATGCCGCAGACCATCACATCTTTTTCGCCCTTTTCCGTCAGATATTCCAGCAGGCCGCTCTCTTTTTTGAACGCACTGCATACAGTCTTGACGAACCGTTTTTCAGTCAGCAGTGGCGCAAACCCGGAATAGACCTCAAATTCATCGTCTCCGATGGAAAAGCCTGTACCGGGCCCATCGTCATGCTGGACATAGACGACCTCGATTCCCTGTTCGCGGGCAGTCCGGATTAGTTTCCTGATGTTGCTGACAAACTTTTCAAACGCATACAGGCGTTCATCCACGATACCTTTCTGTGTATCCACAACCAGTAAAACCATGTGTAAGCCCTCCTGTTTTTCTTTGATTTCATGCTACCATAGACCGCCGTTTTCTACAAGCAGATTCGAAAAATCCCCACAGGGAAAACCTGTGTTTCACCTGCAGGGATTGATTCAACCACCCAAGATGATCAGGATCAGCACCACGACCACTGCAATGGCGATCAGGCAGCCGCATCCGCTGCCGTCCCCGCCGCCACCGCCATTGTTGTTGTGGTTTCCGCCACCACCACCGCCGCCGGACGAGCCGCCGAAGTTGCGGTTGAAAGCCGTCATGTATTGGGCATAGCCCGTATCGCCTTTGCCGAAATAGCCGTAATCACCGTTTGCCATTGTGTTTTCCTCCATCCGAAGTGTGTTTCGCTTCTTCTGAGGTCATTTTACTGAAAGAGCCGTCCTATAAATATCCCTTTTAGCATCTTTTTGTTATCTCATTCTTCCCGGATTCCCAGATATGCATCAATGTCCATGATACCTTCCCCGCTGACCTCCACCAAATCCTCAAAGGACACCACGGTGTCGCCCACCTGCAGGGTGCGGAACACCGGGTCGATGCGGTCTGCTTTTCCGGTCAGGATGATGTAGTTGCCCACCGCCGGAACCTCCGGGTGGGTAGTGTCCTCCTTGAAGTACCGCACCGTGATGGTCATGCCCTTGGTGACCTGCATCAGCCGATCGGACAGAGCCGACATTTCTTCCTCGGTCAAAATGCGCTTGGTCACCCGCTCGGTGCGCTGCTTTTCTGCGGCAAGCTGCTCGTCATACCCCCGCAGCGGAGAGAAGGGCGAGAAGATCTTGGCACGGTTCTGAAGGGTCATGCGGGGGTGCTTGCGGAGGGATTCTTCGGTCTGGGGGCGTTCCATCTCTAGGATGTCCCCGTACTTTTGGGCGGTCTCCAGCCCGATTTTGCTATTTTTGTAGTTTTCCATCTGAACCTCCCGCCGAACCTCCTGCACTGTGCCCGCCGATCTGCGCATTGCGCTGGCGCATGGTGGCACCTTCTTCGTAGCTGCTGGCTTTCAGCACGGCGTTTTTGCCGTACTTGTTCTTGATGCCCAGCATGGCTTGCTGGAGTTTTTTCTCCTTTTCCAGCTTCTTGGTGTCGGTGAAAAAGTCCACCTGATAGATGCCCTCGTCCGGCGTGACCTTGTTGGCGTTGAGGGTAATGCGCCGCACCGTCAGCGCCGGGTCGGTGATGCGCTCAAACAGCTTTGCGCTTTCGTTGATGAGGGTGCTGCCCAGATTGGTAGGGGCATCAAACCGGATAGTGCCGTGTGCAGCCTTGGGGATGACCCTGCCGTAGCGGTCGATCTGGGTCAGACCGCGGTAGCCGCCCTTGTCCACGTTCTCCCGGTCGTAGCCTATCTCCAAGGTGATGGATTCCGTCACCAGCTTCTTTTCGGTGAGCCGGAACATCAGAATTTCCGCCATCTCCCGGACGATGAGCTTTGCTTTGTCGTTGGGGTAAGGGCAGGTCAGCACCTGCCCCTCACTGATGCTGTTGGTGCTGGGCTTGTAGCTTTTGATCTCCGCCATACCGCAGGGCTCATAGCCCCATGCGTGGTCAATGAGAATTTCCGCATCCACGCCGAAAATCTCATACAGACGATCTTCTCCGTGGATGGAGAACCGTGCCAAGTCCCCCATCGTATAAATGCCGTGGGCTTCCAGCCGCTTGACGGTGCCGGGACCGGTCATCCAGAAATCCGTCAGGGGACGGTGGTTCCACAGCAGATACCGGTAGGACTGCTCGTCCAACTCCGCAATGCGGACACCATCTTTGTCTGCCGGGATGTGCTTTGCCACAATGTCCATGGCCAGCTTTGCAAGGTAGAGGTTGGTGCCGATGCCTGCCGTTGCGGTGATGCCGGTGTTGTACAGCACCTCCCGCACCATGGTCATGGCAAGCTCATGGGCGCTCATGTGGTAATAGGGCAGATAGCCCGTCACATCAATGAAAACCTCGTCGATGGAGTAGGGGTAGATATCCGCCGGGGACACATATTTGAGGTAGGTCTTGTAGATCTGGGTGGAAACGTCCAGATACCGCTGCATCCGGGGCGGCGCAACGATGTAGCTCAGCCCCAGCGCCGGGTCTGCGTTCAGGGCGTTGGCATCGAAAGAGGTGCTGGCAAAGTGGTACTTGCCATCCTCTCCCCGGACTGCCTTTTTCTGCCGGATGGCAGTTTGCAGCCGCTGGGCGTTGACCTCTTTCACCCGCTGAACGGCTTCAAACAGCCGTGCTCTGCCGGGTATCTTGTAAGCTTTCAGGGAGGGCGACACCGCAAGGCAGATGGTCTTTTCGGTGCGGGAGGCGTCCGCCACCACCAGATTGGTGGTCAGGGGGTCCAGATGGCGGTCTACGCACTCCACCGAGGCATAGAAACTTTTCAGGTCGATTGCCAGATAGGTGCGCTGCGCTGCCATGATTCAGCCCTCCTTTGCAAAAGTCACAACTATTTATCTTATTATAATAAATCTTTACGCTGTTTTCAAGATGGAGCGCTATTTTATCTGTGATATAGACAACAAAAAAGAGTGGCAGCATTTCAAGCTGAAACGCTGTCACTCTGTAGGAACTGCGTAATGACTGACGATTATCCTTCTACTTTGACCGTAGCACGATCGCTCTTTGCGTTTCCATCCGCATCCAGCGTGATATGCACAAAATGTTCCGGCTTATCATAATCCTTTGTCTCGCCGTCATCGGTATAGTATTCATAGGATGCACCATCGGGAGCATAGGCAAGCAGGCGCAGATCTGCAAAATCCACATCGGCAACGCTCTGGATCTTTTTGCCGTCCTTGGCAAGGGGCAGAAGGTGTCCCTTGCGCATAAAGAACACCACTTCATCCAGCTCCACCGGAATGTAATGATGGCCTGCCGGCAGCACGCTGGTTTCGATGCGGTTGCTTTCGCTGCACTTTACCCGCACCTGCAGCATCTCCTCCGGCAGATAAACATACCGACCTCGGGCGTTTTGCTCATATACCGGGGCGATCAACAGGCTTTCACCGATCATCACCTCATCCTCCACCCGGCGGGCAAAGTCGTCCTCCGGGAAGGCGAACGCCAACGGCATACAGTACATGCCGTCGTGCAGAGCAGCCTTCATGTACTCGCTGTAAATGTAGGGCAGCAGCAGGTAGCGCAGCTGTAAAATACCGGCAAAGGCAGCCTTGTTCTTAAAGCGGTAGGGTTCCTGCCGGCGGGTGCCGTTGGCAGAGTGGTTCCGCAGCAGCGGAGAGAAGATGCCCATGCCGTACCAGCGCAGCACCAAATCCTCCGTGGTATTGCTGCCAAAGCCGCCAATGTCGGGGCCTTCGTACAGGAAGCCGCACATATTCAGGGAGGGCATCATGTGCAGCGCAAGCAGAATGTGGCTCCACCAAGAATGGTTGTCGCCAGTCCAGATGCCGCCATACCGGTGCATCCCGATGCAGGCAGAACGGGAGTACATCAAAATGCGCTTGTCCGGCTCCAGCCGCTCAAAAGCCTCGCCTGCCGCACGGGTCATGTTATAGCCAAAAAGATTATGTACCTTGTCGTGCCGCATACGCCCCTGTTTGGTGTTGTGGTAGAACAGCTTATAATCGTTTTCGTTGTTGGAAAGCTCTGCCACCATGCCGGTAAAAGCACCAAAGCTGGAAATATCCAGGTTTTGCTTGCTGTATTTCTCAATTTGAGCAAAGGTCTTTTTCAGTCTTTCTTCTGCGTAGAAGATAGCAGGCTCGTTCATATCATTCCAGAAGCCCTCGATCCCCTGATCCAGCAGAACTTTATATTGACTGCCAAACCAGGCACGGGCTTCCGGGTTGAGCATATCGGGGAAGTGTACCCGTCCCGGCCACACACCGGCTACAAAGGGGGTGCCATCCTGATTCGTGCAGAAGTAGCCGTTTTTCACGCCCTCCTCGTACACATCATATCCCTCTTCGACCTTGACTCCTGCATCGATGATGGGGACAAGATGGATGCCCTGCGCTTTCATCTCGGCGGCAAAGTCTGCAAAACGCGGGAAGCGCTGCGCATCCACCGTAAAGTCCTTGTAACGCTCCATGTAATCAATATCCAGAACCACAGCGTCCAGCGGCATATGATTGGCACGGTAATTTGCCACCACCTCGCGGACCTCGTCCTCGTTCATGTAGCTCCAGCGGCTCTGGGCGTTGCCAAAAGCCCATTTGGGCGGAATATAACTGCGCCCCACCAACTGGCGGAACTGGTGCACAATATCGGTCAGGCTCTCGCCCTCAATGATGTAGAGATCGTAATTTTCCTCGGCCACCGTGATGCGTAAGGTATCCAGGTCGGTGTAGCCGCAGTCAAAGGTGACCTTGCCCGGGTAGTCGATAAAAATGCCAAATGTATCCTTGCCGGACACGATCATAAAATTATAAGCACCATACAGCGAGGATTTGCCCTCGGTATGGTTGCCGTCATCGGAGCATTTGCTTTCGTACACCCACCCGCGCTTGTTGATACCACGGACGTTTTCGCCAAGACCATACAGGACATCCTGCGGTTCCATGGCATAGGAGAAACCATCCGGCTCCTTGGTCAGATAGGGTATCGTTTCCATCATGGGCAAAAAAGAACCCACTACACTTTCGGTATCAAACGGTTGACCGTATCGCTTTTTGTAGATCATAGTAAAATATCTCTCCTTTGTTTTTTGAATCGTCACAGTGTAAAACGTACCAACGTATTTTTAATGAACAATTAAGAAACTCTGCCATTGGCTGGAGCAATTGGGGCTTCAGCCTTATTTTCAACCCAATAGCTGCGGTTGTGCAGCTACAAGATTCTCGAAACGTGATGTTCCTGTTTGCCCAGATACTGCAATGCACAGATCACAGCCACCGTTTCAGCACATCGTTCAGCTTATTCAAATCAAGCGGTTTGGCGATATGCTCGTTCATGCCGGTGTTCTTTGCCAGCTGCACGTCCTCGGCAAAGGCATTTGCCGTCATGGCAATGATGGGCACTTTGCCCCGGCTGCCGGCAAGCGCACGGATCGCAGCAGTGGCTTCGTAACCATTCATGATGGGCATCTGGATGTCCATAAAAATGAGATCGTACCACTTTTCCGGCGCTTCCATCACCTTTTCGACTGCAATTTTTCCGTTTTCGGCGCTGTCGATGGTCACGCCCGTCATGCCTATGATCTCGGTTGCGATCTCACGGTTCAGCGCATTGTCTTCCACAAGAAGGATCCGCTTACCCGCATAGTTTTCCTTCGCAAAGTCTTCCAGATAGCTCCGGGCGTTTTTCTCCTTCTTCCCGGATGTAAACTGCCGCAGAGTTGCCGTCAGACGGGAACGGAACAGCGGTTTTGCCATAAACGCATTCACGCCCGCTGCTCTGGCTTCTTCTTCGATCTCGCTGAAATCAAAGGAAGTCAGGATGATGATCGTGACATCTTCTCCTACCCGTTCCCGGATTTTTCTGGCGGTTGCAATACCGTCCATTTTCGGCATCTTCCAGTCCAGGATCACCGCAAAATAGTCGCGGCCGGTCTTGTGCCGCGCCGCGCAGCGTTCCACGGCTTCCTTGCCGGTCAGGACCCATTCGCCCGCTATGCCGATCTCCTGAAGGGTCGCAACGGTGCTTTCGCAGCAGGTCTTGTCATCGTCCACGACCAGTACCGGCAGATCGAGCAGTTCTTTTTCCTGTTCCTTCTCGTTCTCCTGAAGCTTCAGATAGACCGTGACCGTGATCTTCGTTCCCTTGTTGGGAGCGCTTTCGACCTGAATGTCACCATTCATCAGGTTGACGATGTTTCTTGCAATGGCCATGCCAAGACCGGTGCCCTGCACCTTGGTCGTCCGGTGATCGTCTGCCCGGCTGAACGGCTCGAACATGATCTTCTGGAATTCCGGCGTCATACCGATGCCGTTGTCCTCGATGGAAAACTCGTAGCAGCCAAGCTCCGAGAAGCCGTTCGGTTTTTCCTTGATCGTAAGGGTGATGTTTCCTCCATCCGGGGTATACTTGACGGCGTTGCTCATCAGGTTCACAAAGACCTGCTGGATGCGCAGGCTGTCGCCGCAGACAGCTTCGTGCTCAATGTGCTCAACATGGACTTCGAGCTGATGTTTGTGCTCGTCGATTGCCGGTTTTATGAGGGTGAGCAGGTTATCGACCAGCTCCGGCAGGCTGAAATCCTCCTCGGCAAGGCTCATTCGCCCGCTCTCGATTCTGGCCATATCCAGCACTTCATTGATCAGTCCCAACAGATGACGGCTCGATTTTGTGATCTTGCCAAGGCACTCGACCACCCTGTCCTGACTCTCGATATTCGCACCCGCAATGGCGGTCAAGCCAACGATTGCATTCATCGGTGTACGGATATCATGGGACATATTGGAGAGAAATTCCGTCTTGGCGCGGCTTGCGTTTTCCGCTGCCCGGTACGCTTCCTTCAGTGCCTTATGGGATTCGATCTCGGCCTTTTTCTCCTGTGACACATCCATAGATGCCAACAGTGCTTTGACCAGCTTTGTGCCATCCCACTCCAGCGGAATGAAGGAAGCGATCTTATAGGTGTTCTCATCTATGGAGCAGTATTCAAATTTGTAGATGTCGTTCTCATCCTGCAAATTCCTGCGGATATTTTCCGGCGAGATCATAGCATCCAATGTGTCCAGCGATTCCAGTGTCTTATACTTTGCAACCACCTGCTCCACAAAATCATGGTAGGTTCCCGTCGGCGCGTATATCATTTCACCTTGCAGATTATAGAACCGATACCGGTCATTCTCCAGATCGCAGACGACAAAGCGGTCCAGCAGACGCACCATACTCTTGATCAAAAGATCCATCGATGCGTTATCTGAGGCCATCTGCATCCGCCGTGCCGTCTCTGCTTTGGACTCTGTGATGTCCCGCAGAAAAATCATCGCATATTCGGAATCTTCGATCTCACCGCGCATGACCACGTTGCTGACCCATCGTTCCTCCCCATCCAGAACGATGCGGCACTCCTGACGCAGCTCCGTCTCAAGCCCCTTTAATTTTTCCGTGATGTAGGCGCGATTGTAGAAATCCGTTACAGACTTTTTGTCCTCTTCAACCACATAGTTATCCACAAAGAATCTGACCAGTCCATCCCATGTGTGGTTCTGCTCAAAGGCCGTCATCAAAGAGGGCTCCACTTTGAAAGTATCAAAGGTGTTCTTTTCCAGATTTACATAGTATTCGCAGAGGTTTGCGCTGGTAAATGCACGGTGAAATGCCGCTGCCCGCTGCGCCTGCATCCGGCTTCTTTTTTCCGCGTCAATGTTGCTGATGATTCCGGCAATTCGATTGGCCGAGCCATCCAGACGGCGTATCACCTCCGCCGATGCCCGGAACCACTGGTATTGGCCATCCTGCATTTTCAGTCGGTACTCTACGCTGAACTTCGTGGCGTTGCTTTTGTCCGCGATCGTTTCCAAAAGCAGCTGCATTACCCGGTCATGATCCTCCGGGTGCAGAAGGTTCGACCAAGAATCCAGTTTGTTCGGAAAATCCAGAATGTCATGATAACCAAGGATCTGCCGGAACGCATGGCTCCAGTTCACATGAACGATCTCACCGTTTTCATTACACTCAAAATACCATAGTGCAGAATGGATGGATTCATTGACCAGCGCAAGGTTCTCATACGCCCAGTTCATCTGTACTGACATGATCCAGATCGGTGTTCCATTCGTATCGACTACATCTTCTTTATAGAGACGCACATAGACGGGAGAGCCATCTGCTGTAAGGATCCGGCCTTCTCCTTCGCCCTTGATCTGACGAAAGTGCGCATTGTCGAGGAATGTGGCATCTCTCTTATAGAAAAGATTCTTCAGCGAACCCTTTGTCTGCTCCATCAGGGACTCATAGCTGTGGTTCAGATTATGCAGCAACAGATCACTGACCGACAGGATCGACAATTCGGCATCATAGTACCCGGCAATGGTTCCGACACCGCCATTATGATAGATCGTCTCCTGCATGGCCTGAAATGCATCTTTTCCCAGCCTTACCGTATCGGAAGTGTAGATTTCATCTGTAAGTCTTCTATCGAATTTCATTTTCATCCTCGTAGGGTTTTGATTCTGCCGCACGCTTCCATTCCGGTATGTCTTTTATGGTCAACTGGCATACTGATTTTTGATCAAGCCTGTACAGTATATCTAGTATAGTATACTTGCGCAGCATTTCGTTTTCAAGTGCTAATTGGCATTGGCTGTGTAAAAAAGAGAGGCCAATCTGCGTGAAAATTTACGCAAGTTGATCCCTGTAAGCAAATCAGGTCGCTCAACCGCTGCACTGCCAACGCCGAAAAGAAAAAATCCCGGACCTTTCTGGTGCCATCCAGTGCCGTAGAGTTGAAGATCACATGGTTGTGGATGTGCTGCCGGTCCGTGTGCGTTGCCACGACAAAGGCGTGCTTGCCCTTGGTAAAGCGCATTGCCCGTTCGTAGCCTACTTTGTTAGCCTCCTCTGCGGTGATTTCCCCCGGACGGAAGGACTGCCGTATCTGATAAGCGATTACATCGCTTTTCTGCCTGCGTCCGTTCACAAGGTCGTACTGCCGTTTGGTGAGCATAAATTCTTCATCTGCTGTCAGGGCGCTACAAGCATAGCTGCTGACATACTGCCCCTGCTCGGTCTTGTCCGGGTTTTCAATATAGTCCGTGCGATTTTTCAGGCAGGCCGCAACGGTCATGCCCTTGTTTTTGTGCAGCGCAATCAGCCGTGTTGCTGCCAGCATCATCACCCCCTATTGCAAAGAAAAAATGCCGCCCGGAGGCGGCATCGAGATCATTTGGATAATTTTTCGTAATCGGCAGCACCTGCCAGATACATCGCCTTATATCGGGCGCATTCCAACTCGTTGCAGATTTCATCTAAGACAAGGTATTGCTTCCATGCTTCTTGGCTGATGACGTTCTGCAATGCTTCCTCGACTGCTATTTTTGCTTTTTTCAGTCGCTGATAGTTTTCATCCTCACCCAGCATTTCAGAAAAAATCGTGCTGCTGTGCTCAGAATAACAAGCCTCCAATTTCTGGTTTTCCATAGCATCCCTCACAATCCGGCAATCCAGCCATTAAAACGCTCCGCTGCATCCACGATCAAAGCACCCATGAAAATCAACACAAAGCATCCAAACTCCGCCACCAGCAAGATCAAAAACTGCATCCACTCCCGGCAGTACAGCGTATAAAGGCCGCAGCCGAAGATATACAGCATGGGCAGAGCCAGCACGAACGCCGACAGGTTCAGCGTCCATTTCAGCATCAGCGCAAGGAAAGCCGTAAGCAGCCAAAACGGGAAAACGATCATCTTAAAAACGAACCTCATATCCAGCACCTGCCTTTCGTCCCTATTATAAAGGTGTCAACGATTGCTTTGCAAGGATGTCAACCCTTATGTACCCCCGCAGCCCTCCAACTGCGGGGAAAAATTTTAGAGTTCTGCCAGCCGAGCGAGAATTTTTCTGCCAATGTCAATCAGCTCATCCAGCCTCTGCCGCAGGTCCTCCATGTCCGCAGCATAGACCCGACCATTTTCATTGGCGGCTTTGGCGTACTGGTTCAAGTTGTTGCTGCACATCTGCAAAAGATACGCCATGCGTTGTAGTTGCGGCAGGTCAAGGTTCAAACAGTAGCCGTCCAG
>ERZ779888.2188-NODE-2188-length-16834-cov-2.691460_pt1 | contig 16834 bp, 11 predicted proteins | sample MGYA00511245_ERZ779888 | MGnify/ENA primary metagenome ERZ779888 (study PRJEB29588, sample SAMEA2155255) | human gut metagenome | biome: human gut; feature: human-associated habitat; material: faeces | place: Denmark | collected 2008/2010 ... | reverse complement strand
ATAATTTTTTAATATTTGTTATTATCTACTTGATTTTATGTAAATATAGTTGTATAATATATATATACAAAGTAGAAATTACATCTCCCTATAGGGAAAAGGAGGAAACTTAATGAAAACAAAAATTATCAAAAATGTGGTACAGGATGGTGTTCCAACAATTATATATTTGGTATTTAATGATACTGAATATGTAGCAACTATTGAGTTTAATTGTTTCACATTAACCTGTGAAATATTAGATTCAGACCACAAACTTGAAGACAATGAGTTTTACATGGTTAATTGTGCAATACTTCAAAGCATTCAGGAAGGTTTTAAATTACATAATCCAACTAGTCCAACACCACCCCCACCTTATTTTCATCTTAAAGAAGAGTAAAACAAAAGGTACATATCTTTTAATTAAGATATGTACCTTTTATTTTACTTAATTATTTTCCCATATATTTTTCTAAAACAATAATGAACATTGCATGTGACCATCCAAGACCAATAACCCAATTAGGTTTTAAAGTTTCATTATTAACTTGCTCACCTAAGAAATAATGTTTACCAGCTGTTTTAATGACAAAATCAAATGTTTCTTTTGCTTTCTTTTTCTCTCCTGTTTCTAAGTAATACAAAGTCATCCAAAGATTAGCAATAGGCCAAGGATTTCCATTCATATAATTATCATTTTCAAATCTTTGATATCCACCAGTATAAGTTCTCAAGCTCAAATTAATTCTTTCGATAGTATTTTGAACTTTCTTTTCCTTTGGCTTAAATACTTCAAATGGTGTAACTGCACCAACTATGCTTATATCCATTTTTTTATCTTCTGAATTTCTAACATAAGACTTCTTTTCTTCGTCATATAAGTATTTATTGATATATTTTTTTATTTCAAGTTGTAATTTTTCTATTTCTTTTTTTGATTTTTCAACTTTTTCTTGTTTTAATCTATTGTTTTCAAAATCTGATACATCTTTTCCTAGCACATCATAAATTTTTAGCATACTTGTAAATGCTGAATAAATACTTGCTAGCGAATACAAGTGTACCCCTTCACACATTTCCCATAAATCATAACTTACATGATATTTATGTGCTTGCAAGTTGTCTTTTGAATCTATTTGTGAATTATCTATTCCTTGTTCATCATCTCTGAAAGCAGATTCAACCCAGTCTTTTACATATCTTTTTAAGAAATCGGTTGCTTTTTCACACATTTGTAAATTATCTTTTAAAAATTTTTCGGAATTTGTATATTTATAATGTTCATATACTCCAAAAACTACACTTGCTGTTTCGTCAATTTGGTATCCCCAACAAGGAGCAAGTCTTCCATCTGTATAAAATTCATAGTCTAACACTACCGGAAGATCCAGCGCTTCACCGCCAAGCTGGTCTATTATGTAATCGGCTTCCTCTATTCCCTCGGGTACCGATACAGCCTGTGAGTATATGTATACACCGACTTTGATCCCTGCATTCTTTGCACCCTGTATGTTCTGCTTTGCCATCTGATCCACAAAGAGATTTCCGGAATCCTGATATGTCCTGTATGCTGCTCTTATTATGGCAAAATCAACGCCTGCCGCCTTTACCTTATTCCAGTCTATTGTGCCCTGATGTCTCGATACATCTATTCCTTTTACCTTTGTATAACTGGCAAATCTGTCCGCATGAGTCACCTCATCGTAGCTTGTTGGAACACTGCTATAGAGCTCTATTCCGCTGTCAGATGTTCCCATCTGGCAGTTTTCATCGACCTCCTCCGGTGTATCCGCATTGACACCCACTGCCTCTTTTGTTCCTTCTACCTCTGCCTCGTCAGCATCCCCTGTGGCCTTTGCCTGCTGTACATCTTCGTATCCGCTGCTTTGCTCCTGCGTTTCATCTGCATATACTGTCACTGTACTTAAGTCCGCAGATGTAAAAAGCATTGCTGCAGCAAGGATTGTAGATAAAAGCTTTTTCTTCATTATGTTTTCTCCTTTCTTTTTAATTGAACACTACAATGCCGTTTTGTACATTATAAGTGCCGCCGTTATAGTTTACTTTTTTATTTGCTGCAAAGTTTACAACTCCGCTATTTACATAATACCATACTCCGTTATAAAGGCACAGAGTTTCTTCGTTAAATCTGACGTAACCTCCCTTTACATAGAACCAGCTGCCATTGTACTTGCAAAGTGTTGCTCCTGAAAATCTGACATAACCGCCTCTTACATAAAACCAGGTTCCATTGTATTTTACAAGTGTTGTCGTGCTAAAGTTTACAACTCCGTTTTTCACATAGAACCAGTTTCCATTATATGCGCAGAGTGTTGTCTCATTGAATCTGACATAGCCGCCCTTTACATAAAACCAGGTTCCATTGTATTTTACAAGTGTTGTTGTCTTAAAGTTTACAGCTCCGTTCTTTACATAGAACCAGGTTCCATTGTATTTTACAAGCGTTGTTGTCTTGAAATTAACAGCACCGCCTTTTACATAGAACCAGCTGCCGTTATATTTTACGAGTGTTGTCTCATTAAAGCGCACATAGCCGCCTCTTACATACCACCAGGTTCCATTGTATTTTACGAGTGTCTGCGATCTAAAGTCTACCATTCCACTTGATACAAAAAACCAGTTTCCATTGTACTTGCACAGCGTCCGGGCACTAAAGTCTATCTTACCATTTTTTATGTACCACCAGTTTCCGCTGTATTTTACAAGTGTTGTCTCGTTTTCTGCTACCTTGCCGCCTTTTACATACCACCAGGTTCCATTACTTTTTACCAGAGTGTTCATGCCCGTATCGACTATTCCTGATCTTACATACCATATGTCGTCGTCACATTCCACTAATCCATTCTTTGAATTATCCACAACACCTTTTTCAACGTAGTATTTTTTCCCACTATATTCGTATATGAGTGTGGCATCAAAGTTGATCGAACCTTCGTCTATATACCACATACGTCCGTTGTATTCTGCTAATGTATTGGCATCAAAGTCTACCTCACCTGATTTTACGTACCACCATGTGTCACCGAGCTTACTTACTGTTGTCTCGTCAAATCTGACATAGCCGCCCTTTACATACCACCAGTTTCCGTTGTATGGAACGAGTGTGTCTGCGCCAAAGTCCACATAGCCGTCATGCACATACCACCACTTGCCATTGTAGTATACGAGGCTGTTGTAGTTGAAGTTTACGTGTCCGTCTTCTACATACCACCATTTGTCTTCCCATTTGATAAGTGTAGTCACATCTCTTTGGATTATACTGTTTTTCAGATAATAATATGTTCCGCCGTAATTGTATATTCCGTTGTATCCTTTTCCAACCACACTTGTAAGGTCACCTGTCACATCAATTTCGATCTTTGATATCTGTTTTCCTGCCACTGTGTATGTCAGATATCCGACCCCGTTTTTATTTACCTGTATTGTTCCGGTTGCCTCATCATATGTAAACGCATCGCCTGTCACACTTACTGTTCCTTTTGTGTATGAAGGGTTTGTTTTTGGCATTATAAAGTTATTGTCACTGCCATCCATCTCTACGATAGGATATCCGGTTTTCGCATCATTTTCTTCTGCGAGCCCTGCTTTTGTCACCCATGATACACTGTCCGCTTTTGCATTCTGATATAGTGCCTCGTACATTCCGTATGCCGCTGTGATTCCATTTTCATTGTGTGCTATCTGCGAATAATGTATATCGTTGTGTACCTGTTTTACTGTTGCAGGAAGCTCAGTGCTTATACCTGCCCGAAGCGGATAATCAAGATTTCCTGTTTTATATGCATTATTAAAATAGCTGCTCACGCCCTCATCTGTCACCCAGTTTTCATTTGCGTTGCTTGCCACATATATATCGCTGTACTTTGTGCTCTGACCTGTATAGTACTGTGTGATCCTAGGTCCTGTCATAGTAAGATCGAGCTTATTTGTGTGCTGTCCGCTCCCACTTGAGCGTACTATGATAATGCCAAGTTTTTCAATACCTATATCGGATTGCAAGCCTTTGAACATCTGCATGAAATGCCCAGTGTAGTCCGCCGCATCCATATTTTTATCATTCTCGCCCTGAAGCCAGAATAATAACTTTTTACCTTTTGTGTAATGTCCGGCTTCTATTTCTGCATCATATGTTTTGTTTGTGTACTGGCAGAATGCTTTTGTGTTTTCGTAATATCTGCCGCCCGGAGTCCATGCCTGTATTCCGGTCGCACCGACAGCTGTGTTTATTATCCAGACTTTATCTCCGGTAAGCTTATTCCATTCATATGCTATTCCGCTGTCCGGGCCACACTTGCCGCCCTGATCCATAGCCAGATGATCTGTCTTGTATTCAAGCTCTTCGCCGTATATATTTCTTTCTCCGGTCAGACTTCCCGGTACAAACTTTTCTGCGTTGTCTGCTGTCACCGATTCGGAAAATGTAACTCCGGTAAGATCCCTTGTTCCATTTATCCCGTTCTTTTCTCCCGGCTCAAAGCTTGCTGTTGTCGAATATATCTGATCCTCCGCACATGCTACTGAATCCTGCGGACGATATTTATTCTCTGTCTGAAATCCCGCTGCATTGCTCTGGCCTGCCACCAGAATATATGTAAGGGGAGCAGGTTCCACACTTATCCAGACTTCCTTCACATCCAGACTTTTATCCGGATTTTTCAGTACAGCTTTTGCTGTTCCCACTCCCGTTGCTTTCATCTTTGTACTGCCTATTGCTGTAATGACATTTGTATCCTTCTTCTGCGACATTACCTGTCCGTTTGCTACCTGTTTTGATCTTACGATAACATTTTCTATTTTTTCTATCTCATATCCTTCATAGCTGCTGTTTTGAGTTATATCGTATGTGTCATCATATTTTAAATTTAATAGTGATTGTGTTTTTATTTCACTCGCAAAAATATTGCTTCTCCCAAACAGAAGAAGCAATATCATAAATTGCATGCTTATTAATAACTTTTTCATTTCCTATCCTTATTATTCCTGATTACTCTTATTACTAATATTGTGCTAATTTATTCATATATAAGTTTCGCAGATTATATCCGTAATTTACTGATGTTGCCCATCCCTTTTTAGCCGGATTTTCGTTTATTCCAAGCCATTCTACTATAGGTGCGCAGCCTCTTGATTTGCTAAGGTATGCAAATCTTGGATCTACGCAGGCATTATTGAGTGCATTTGTAGAGGCATATCCTTTAAGATGCTGTACCTGCGCACGTACTCCGGTCCTTACATTTGGAAAGCTTGCTCCGGCTGCACCATCGTCAGTTGCTCCCATTCCTGCAAAATTATACTGTGTTATACTTACCTGTCCACCAAATTTCAAAAATCCGGTTTCGTTCATCGCCTGGCAGAATGCCACCTCAGCTTTTACACCCTCTGCTGCGCATTCTTCCATATAGATCTGGCAGAATGCCTCTATCGTAGGTGCATCAGTTCCTGCATAAAATGCCGGATACGCAGCGTGGGCTTTGTAATATTTAACCATCTGCTCTACAGATGTTGATGATGTGCCCATGATGGAGGTGCCCTTTACTGAGGCATGTCCACCATAAACTATATATTCATCTCCGTTAAGCACTGCCGGTCCGTTGTATGTAAAGTCAACCTGTCCGTTTTTAATGTACCATGTTCCGGTTGTGCCGACTGCAAGTCCGTTATACGACCAGTCTACTCTTCCGTTTCTGACGCAGAACCATTTTCCTGCATATGGTACCACTCCGTTTGAATTCCAGTTAAGGAAACCATTTGTGATCCAGAACCAGTTTCCTGCATTATATACAAGTCCGACCTTTGAGAAGTCTACTTTTCCCTGTTTTACATAGAACCAGCCTGTATCATTTTTCGCAAGTCCTGTGTATTTCCAGTTTAAGACTCCATTTGATACATAATAATATGAACCTCCGAGCCTTATGATACCGCTGTATCTCCAGTCTACATATCCATTATGTACTCCATACCACACTCCGCCATTTTGTGCGAGTGTACATGTTTTCCAGTTTAAAAATCCATTCTGGACATAGAACCAGTTTCCTGCATTATACACAAGTCCTGTCTTTGAAAAGTCAACTTTTCCGTTTTTTACATAAAACCAGCCTGTTTTGTTTTTCGCAAGTCCTGTATAATTCCAGTTTAAGATTCCGTTTGACACATAGTAATATGAGCCGCCAAGTCTTAGGATACCACTGTAATTCCAGTCTACATATCCGTTATGTACTCCATACCATCTGCCGTTGTATTTTACAAGTGTTGTTGTATTCCAGTTTAAGTATCCGTTCTGTATGTAGAACCAGTTTCCTGCATTATATACAAGTCCGTTCTTTGAAAAATCTACTTTTCCATTTCTTACATAGAACCAGCCTGCATCACCTTTTACAAGTCCGCTATATGTCCAGTTTATTCTTCCGTCATCTACATAAAACCAGCCTGCACTGTTTTTTGCGAGTCCTGTGTAATTGAAATCAACTGTTCCATTTTTTGCATAATACCAGTTTCCCTGGTATTTGTATAAGCCTGTAAAGTTTCTGTTTAAAACTCCGTTTGACACTACATACCAGTATCCCTGATAGTATGCAAGGCTGTTATAGTTTGTGTCGATCTGTCCGTTATGCATCATGTACCAGTCGCCGTTTCCCTGGCGCTCAAGCTGTCCTGTGCCGACTGATAAGCCATAATATGCTGCAATTCCCTTTGCATCTGCTACCCCGAGTGCTGTAAGCTTTGCATCGGAATTTAAATATTTCTCTGCATCGGACTGATTGCTTAAGAATGCATGCTCTACTATAAGTCCCGGGAAACCACGCTTCTTGCTTCCACGTATTACACTATAATAATCACACAGTGAGCCATCCGCATATGTGTCTCCGCTCTCACTGTTTCTGATCTGCACACCATTGTTTTTCAAACCAAACTGTGTCAGATTATTGAGGATACTCTGGGCAAGCCCCTCTCCTGTCGAACCTATAGAAGCATTATAATTCGAGTTCGGGTAAAAAACAGTTGCCCCGTTTGCAGCCCCGCTCTCACTTGAGTTATTGTGGATGCTGACAAACACATCTGCTCCAACACTTTTTGCGTAAGCTGTTCTGTCCTCGAGCTTTACAAATGTGTCATCATCCCTAGTCATATATACAGTCACGCCATAGTATTTCTGTAATTCATCACGGCATGCCTGCGCTATTTTGAGGTTCATATATTTTTCTGAATATGTAACACCGTTAAATGTAGATTCTGCACCACCGTCATATCCACCATGTCCGGCATCTATAACAACTACTAGGCCGCTTCCGGCTTTGTATACATTTTCATCATCATCATCTGTGTCATCATCTGTATCTCCTGATGCACAAAATTCCTGTGTAAGACCTAAATCTGAAAGTGAATATTCATATGTATTTCCATCATCAACAAGCTTAAGTCCTGTTATGCTGTATGTTCCTTCTTCCGGTATCTCAAAATCAAATTCAAGCTGACCTGCTCCATTTACTGTAGCGTAATATACGCTTTTATAATCAATAGTCTCATTGTAGACTTCCAGCAAAGCTTCATCAGCCTGGATACTGCTATCCAGGCCAATTGTTACTTTCTGGGAATCTCCGGCGGAAAGCGTTCCGCTTCCCACCGAAAGAGATTTTATGTCACTACTTTCTCCTGTAACTCCTGCTGCCTGTACGCTGATGCCGCCTGCAAGCATTGAAAGTCCAAAGAGTGCTCCTGCCAAATATTTTCTCATTTCCCAATTCTTTCCTTTTAATGTTTATGCATATTTCATATTATGCCATGACATCCTGTTTGACTGCTGACTTTTATTTCCTATGCAAGCATACCATTTTTAACGTAATATGTTCCACCATTGTATGTAGTAGTACCTGAGTAACTCCAGTCTATCTGTCCGCCTCTTACATACCACCATTTTCCGTTATATTTTACAAGTCCTTTATAACTGAAGTTGATGCGGCCGTCTTTGATGTACCACCATGTTCCAGCATATTTGCAAAGTCCCTGTGCGCTGAATCTGACGTATCCGCCGTTTACATACCACCATGTTCCGCCGTACTTAACTACTGTTACTGCGTTAAAGTTTACACGGCCATTCTGTACATACCACCATCTTCCGCCATAATTGCAGAGTCCTGTTGCTCCAAATCTTACGTATCCGCCTGATACATACCACCATGTTCCGTTGTACTGTACAAGTGTTGTTTTGCTGAAGTTTACACGTCCAGAGTTTATGTACCACCATGTTCCGTTATATTTGCAGAGCCCTGTTGCACTGAAGTTTACACGTCCAGAGTTTATGTACCACCATGTTCCGTTATATTTGCAAAGTCCTGTGTAACCAAAGTTTACTTTACCTGACCGTACATACCACCATGTTCCGTTGTATTTGCAGAGTCCTGTGTAGCCAAAATCAAGGTATCCCTTGCTTATGTACCACCATGATCCGCCATACTGTGCGAGTCCTGTGTAGCCTGTTACGATGTCATCACCTGATGCATATACCCATTTGCCGTTTAATTTTTTAACTTCGGCCTTTGTTTCTGCATTTCCTGATGTGTCAGCAGTTTTATCAAATACTCCTATCTGTCCTGAGTATTTGTTGTTGCTTATCTTTGTGTTATGACAGTTTTCATTGATGAAAATACAAAAATCACTTGTAGAGCTTACTGTGTTTCCTGTTACAGTTGCACTGTCTGTGTTTCTTAAAACGATACCGCTAGGTCCGTTGCTTACTTTGTTGCCTTTAACTGTTACATTGCTGCTTCTTAAGCCTTTATCAGACTCTTTTACATAGATTCCGTATGCAGAGAACTGTGATATATCATTGTTTATGATCTCACCGCCTGCTGTACCGAGGATCCAGATTCCAAAACCTAAGTCTTTGTTTGTCTTAGTATTTATAACTGTGTTATTCGAAATCTTCATATTTTTGATTCCAGCATCAACACGGATGCCTGCAGATGGTGCAGTATCAACAGCATTATCAGATATATCTACTTTATATGTAGGATTCTTAACATATATTCCTGTATCTCCACTGCTGTTTACTGTTGATTTTGAAATTACAACAGCTGAATTTTCTGCATAGATACCACATTTTTTACAATTTGAGATATCCTCATTTCTGATCGTGACACCTGACTGTGCTTTTGCAAAAATTCCTGATTCTTTTGCATTTTTGATCGTATCTCCTGAAAGAGTTACAATTGATCCTTTCTCTACAAAGATTGCATAATCTCCGGCTCCGTTTATTACGTTTCCAGATGTAGAACCTGTTGAGTTACCGAATGTGATAAATGTCTGTGGAGTCTTTGATCCCTGCCAGAAGTTACTGTTTACTGTTGCAAGCTCGTAGTTCTGTAAGTCGATACACACATTATCAATGTTCTCGAATGTATTCGATGCAAATGACATATTTGTGTGGTAGATTCCAGAAGTTGCACTATGTGATCCTACTCCGCCAGGATAGTTTTTGAATGTACATCCTGTGACCTTTGCATTGATACAAGGTGTATTATCGTATGGTGGGAATGCTTCTGATGTGATTTTTGAAGTATAGTCAAACTGCAATGCCTCTTTGTATGCATTATCACCTGATTTGCTTCCGATAAATCCGTCAAATGTAACATTTTCTACTGTTGCGTCTTTTACACCTGTAAACTCAACAAGGTGCTCTCCGTAACAGTTTTTGATTGTTGTGTTCTTTATTGTGATTCCTTCAGCATGTCCGAATTCCATGTTGTCGTTTGTCTTAGCTGAAGATGAGCCGTTTGATCCGTCCCATGTACCACCCTCGATCACGATGTTCTTTGTGTCTGTGTAACCACCCTTTGTGTTGTTCCAGTCACCATTGATTATCATGATGCTTGAGCATCCATTTGCTCTTCTGACATATGCTCCGTCCTGAAGCCTAAGTGTTGTGTCAGAATAAATATGAAGCGGTTCATTATCGAGAAAGTATGTATTCTTTGGAAGAACTACAGTTCCACCTCCTGCATTTTTTGCTTCATCCAGGCATTTCTGGATAGCCTTCCTTGAATTGCCGCTGACTGTGTATGTTCCTGCAGCCTGTACGTTCTGGATCGAAAGACCACCAAGATCTACCGACAGAAACATTGCCGCTGCCATCGCAAAACAGCCAATTTTCTTTGTCCATTTTCTCATGCTCATACCTCCTTATGGCACTATTCTTTTGATAATTGGTACTTTTCTCAGCAAAAATGCCAATATTATACATAACGGGATGACAATAAATGGCATTCCGATTCTGTAACATAGTAAAAATTTATCAAGGTTCAATACTTTTGTCATCAGATCAAGAATGAACCAGTGAATCAGATATATGGCAAATGTGTATCCGGCAAATCTGCATATGAATTTGTATGCCCTGCCGTTTTCATTTATTTTTTCGGATAATTGTTTTACAAGTACAAATACCGCTATCGAATATAATACCGCCGGAAGGTTTGTGTATCCCTTGTATGTCTGTACTATGCAGCCTGCCTTTGCAGATTCTAGATATGTTCCGAGAAAATGAAGTAAAAATCCTATGATCCCCAGCACATATGTGACTGCATATTCCTTTTTGGTAAATTCATGCTCTTTTATAAGCCATCCGGCAAATATATAAAACATGTAACCTTCTCCTATGAAAAATGTAACTCCGTTTCCATAGTTGAATTTTGTTATATTGCATATGAACGGAACCAGTATCTGGAGTAAAAAGCTTACTGCGGCGCAGTATTTGAATACTTCTTTTCTGATTGTCTTTGGTATAGCCGCAAGAGGCGGTATACAAAGATATATGCTGAACAGATATATGAAAAACCAGTACACTGTTATGACATGTGTGTTCATCATGCCTGCTATAAGTGTTTTTACTCCTTCAACTGTCCAGTCGATATGAAGTCTTCCTGCATAATACTGGTAGAACGCTCCGATCACGCTCCACGCAATAAATGGAATGAGTGTTTTTTCTATTCTTTTTTTGAAATATTCTCTTGTGGAATATTTGTCCCTGTAGTCTATAAGCGTTGTTCCACTTATCATAAAGAACACAGGTACTGCAAAATACATAAAGCATTCTATAAAATCTGCGCTGATCCAGTAGCTGTCTGCACTGTATGTCCAGAAGGCTCCGTTTGAATGGAGCATGACTACCGCAAAACATGCAAGCGCATTTAATACAGATATATATTTTATTCTGGATCTTTTGTTTGTCATCTCAGCCATCAGTACTTCCAACCCGGCTTATATATCTCATGGATTCCTTTTTTATTGTGGAATGCATCTTTATAAGCTGCTTTATATAAGTCTCTTGTCTTTTTATCATTTTTGCTTAAAATGCTTGCCTTTACGACATAGGCTTTTGTCATCTTAAGCAGATAATATCTATTTGGAAAATGTTTGCGCATCATGAGCAGATTGTTTCTGGCATGATAATACATTCCCCAGAATATTCCTTTGTCATCAAATCCCGGTGTATTGTGGATCACGCGGCTTTCCGGCACTACTACGATTCTTCCTGCTTTTCTTATTCTAAGAGCATGCTCCTGATCATCACAGTATATGAAATATTCCTTTTCACATAATCCCTGCTCTAAGAGTGCTGTCTTGCTTATCAATGTGCCTACATATGAAAATACATCTATATCAAATGCTTTCTTTTCGTATTCCTGCGGTGATGATTCCCGGAATTTACATTTGAATTTTGACAGATTCAGATGATTTCTGTGTGCATAATGGATCTTTCCGTTGTTTATAACTGCACTGCAGAGTGCTGCTATTCCATTTTTTTCATCTTTTGAAAGTGACTCATAATAATCATTTATTTTTTCGAATGCGTCCGGCTCCGGATATGCGTCATCATCTGCAACCCACAGCCAGTCTGCATCTTTTTTTAGTCCGGCCTCAAGTCCGTCGTGGAATCCTCCTGCTCCGCCCGAATTATAAGGCAGCTCCAGGACAAGTCTTTCACATACTCCGTTTCCTGCAAGCCATTCCTTTAAATATGCGTCTGTGCCATCTGTGCTGTGATTGTTTATGACATATATATATTCCGGCTTGTGTGTCTGTTTTTCGTAGCACTCGAGTGCTATCTTAAGTTTATCAAGTCTGTTGAATGTTACTAATATTACTCCGATCTTCATAATATTTCCTTTTCTTTTTGAAGCTTATTCAAAGCTTAATACTGTGTTTTTCATTCCCTCTTCAAGAGTAACCGCCACTTTCCAGCCGAGTTTTTCAAGCTTTTCGGTGTCGAGTCCGACTCTCTTATATGCGCAGTAACCGCTTGTGTCCTTTGCTATCTCAAATATGACTTTTCTGTCATTTTCCGGGAACAGTTCCACAAGCTTCTGGGCTGCATCCTTTATAGGTGTAGGCTCTGTCTCGTTTGCTACGTTATATGCTTCTGCGACCTCACCTTTTAAAAGTATTATAAAAAGAGCTGATACTGCGTCTGTTATATAGCAGAACGCTCTCTCCGCAAGACCTTCACTCTTAAGAATGATATTTCTGCGGTGTACTGTGTCACAGATGAAATCTGACATAACCCTGCCATCGTTTTCGATTATCATTCCCGGTCCGTATGAGTGTGCGATTCTCGCAAGTGTATATGGTACTTTGTATTGTCCATAATAGCTTTGAAGTATCTGTTCAGCCATACGTTTACTCTCCGGATAGCATGAACGAGGTTCCTTTGGATCAAGTATTCCCATATCTGTCTCTTTTATCATGCTGACATCTTTTACTTCACCATATATTTCTCTTGTAGAAAGAAACAGTACGTTTGATACACCTGCTTTTCTGGCACATTCCATGACGTTCATTGTTCCGAGTGTATTTGCTCTTACTATGCCGACAGGATCATTTTTTATAAACCATGGACTTGCTGCACCTGCTGCGTGTACGATGTAATCTATGTGTTTATCTATTTTTATAGGATCACATACATCCTGTACGCAAAGTTCAAAGTTATCATCACCTAAAAATTCCTCGAATTTTGTTTTTGCCTTTGCCTCGTTTCTGACAAGCGCTATGACATGTGTGTTGAAGCCCTGCTTTTCGTTCAGGTACATAACCGCACATACCATATAATAGGCGAGCATCCCTGTCGCCCCTGTTATAAATATTGTTTTCCCTTTTAATTTTTCGAAAGGTACGGATCTATCTGATGTGAGTCTTTCCATATCAGACTGTACAATTTTATGAGAATATAAACTCATGCCTATCTTCCTTTCTATTACTTCTATTACTCTTCAAGCTGCTGGTTTTCTCTTGCATCATATATTGCACGGAACATATAAAAATCATCAGGTGTTGTGATCTTTATATTTTCTGTAGGTCCATCTATAAGTGCAAGCTTTTTGCCGTATGCTGACATAAGTGTACATGAGTCGATCATGCTTGTATTTCCGTTTCCTATAGCCCATTCCTGTGCCTCTAAGATATCTTTCAGGTAAAAGCTCTGTGGTGCTTTTGCTATCCTTGAATGATCGCGGCTTGGAATATCAGCGACTCTGCCCTCATCATCTATAAGTACAAATGTCTCTTTTGCGGGTGCTGATGTGATCGCTGCACCATTTTTCTTTACACATTCGATATTGTCAGTGATTATCTGCTCATTTATGAGCGGACGCACACCATCATGGATAAGTACGATATTGTCATCCACTCCGTATACTTCCTCTGCGGCTTTAAGTCCGTTGTATATAGACATCTGGCCTGTCTCGCCTCCCGGAACGATCTTTCCTATCTTATCGAGACGGAATCTGAACTTAAGCTCCTCCATATATGGTATCCAGTCTTCCACGCACACTACAACTATTCCATCGATGTATGGATGATACTGGAAAAGCTCTATCGTATGCACGATGATCGGTTTTCCGCATACTGATAAAAACTGCTTTGGTTTGTCCTTTGTTCTCATTCTTGTTCCGACTCCGCCGGCAAATATTACTGCTAGATTCATATTATTCTCCTGTTTTATTATCTGTTGACCTTTAGTATTATTAGTTTTTATATACTGTTGCACAACTGTATTTGCGCTTGTCCTCAGGTGGAAGCTGCATATAGTCATGATAAAGATTGCTTAAGTATATATCATAATTCTTTGGTACCGGCAAAAGCACTCCCTCAAACGGCACTCTCACCTGTGGAAGATATTCTTCCAGTTTCCATCGCTCCCGGTCTCCATACATTCCGCATACTGCCGCTATATATGTCCTGTCCCCGTCAGCGTATTTCATCGCTATTTTGTCCATCTTAAGAGCCATGTTGTAGCTTCCTATAAGCTTTGTGAACGGACGTATTATGTTTTTGGCGATTTTCTTTGCCTTTGACTTTCCTGAATTAGGAACCGTAAGGCTGAAAAGAAGCATCTTGCGCCAGAATCTGACCTGCTTCATCTGCTTTTTGAATCTGTCATCGCCCGGTACAAAGTCTATTGGGAATATGTCTATTCCTATCCACGGGCAATCATCTTCCTCAAAGCCTTCCTCGTGCTTTGTATAGTCACATCTTACATATCTGGCAAAGTTTCTTGCAAACGTATGGTCATATGGACTTATGAACCTGCGGTCAGTCTTTAGTCCATCCTCGCTGTCTGAAGGCTCTTTTGCCGCCTTTTCTGCCGCCTTTAGCAGCTTATCGTATTCCTCACGGAGCATCATTACATCCATATCATCATCCCATGGAATAAATCCCTTGTGCCTTATGGCACCAAGCATTGAACCTCCGCCAAGTACATATTTTATATCATTTTTCTGACAAAAAGCATCAAATTCTATTATCAGATCCAAAGTAAGCTTCTGCAGTTCCTTCAGCCCGATCTTTTCTCTTTCCATCATTGTCGTCTCTCTTCCTGTGCAGACATGCGATCACGTCCACACTATTTATAGTATAATACAATCTGGTAATAAAGTCACGATTTTTAGATACATTAATCAGATTTTAATAATTTCTGCGTTATGCTTATTTCTCTGGTCTTCCGGTGGCAATTGCATATAATCGCTGCCGTAAATCTGTCTTAAAACCTTGTCATGATCATCCGGTCCTACAAAGCTGTCATCCTCAAAGCTGTATTCCCTGCCTTTTCCAAACCAGTTTTTCTGGAATGTCTCGTCAAATCCATATGCTGCCATATAATTTATTATCGTATCGCAGTCATCATATTTATATTTTTTAAGTACCTTCTGGATCTTTCTTGTACATTTGCGGTAGTCTGCCATATTTCTCCAGATCTTCCATCCGGCTATCTTTACAAGCAGTGCTTCTATTTTTCCACGTTTTCTTTTCTGATCAACGATCTCATCATATTGTCCTATCTGGTTCATGCTTCTCCAGAAATACATATGTGCCTTGTGAAAGAAATTTTTTGCTTTGCCTGCCGGCATTCCGTCAAGCGGTATTATATCGATCCAGACATCCTCGATCCTTGGAATGTTAGCTGAACTGTTTTTTATTTTCATGTTTTCTGTTGCGATCCTCGCAAAACAATATCTGTAGTCATTATTGTTTTCAAGACTTCTCAGATAATACGGCTTTTCTAACTGCTTATCTGCGATCTTCTGGAATTTCTCATAGTCCTCACGCGGCATACATACATCCACATCATCATCCCACGGTATAAATCCATCATGCCTTACCGCTCCAAGGAGTGTTCCTCCGAGAAGATAATAACGCAGATCGTTTTCTTCACATATCTTCTTAAACATTTTTAGGATTTTAAGTTCTTCAAGCTGCAATTTCCTTAAGTTGCTTATTTCTTCCATTTTATTTTCTCCTTAACTTTCTCCTTGATTTTCTTTTGAAGGATCACCACCAGAAGCGGTAAGGTAAGTCCTACGATAAGATATATTATCCTAAACTGCACCAGCCCATCCGGGCAGAATGTATACTGGACATCTGTCCTGTATTTTGTCCAGTCAAAAGTGGATAAAAGTGTTCCACCGGAAAGCTTGTTTATTAGCGCATATGCTGTATTTAACAAAAAGAAACTGAATATATGATGTGTCATGACCGCATCCGTATGATCAGCGATCATCATGACCAGTCTGCTTTTTTGCAGTATAGGTGTTATTATCCTGCAGACACGGAGCCAGAATGCTATTCCGAGTACCGCTACTATTGTAGGCGTAAATATCGTCCCCTTGTCGAAGCCTATCGCCCATGCAAGTGTGTAATATATTGTAGTTTTATATTTTGCGATAATCAAAAGCTGCAAAGCAAATATTATCCCAAAGTATGCCAGGTTATTGAGCTTATCATGTTTTTCCCATTTATTTTTGTAGACTATAGCAAGCTGATAAAATGGAAAAAGATATCCGGCTCTTACAAATAACAGCCTAAGGTTTCTGTTCCAGCCGATCCTTCCTGCATATGCAGCTGCAAATCCTATGATAAGGCTTATGGCAAGTACAACCCAGTCATTTACCTTTTCGTGCTTTGAAAGCGGTTTTCTGAGCAGAACTGTTACAGTCTGGACCACAAACAACGGAAATACATACCATATAGGAAAATCAAGTGCGAATCTGTGTCCGTTTATAAGCGGTGCTATAAACAGATTGTACAATGTAATGTCTTCTCCAAACATAAACTTATTATGCCGCAGCACCTGAAGTATCACGCCATATGCCGCATTCCAAAGAAGCACCGGCACCATAAGGTGTTTAAATTTTTTCCAGATATAGGCCAGTATATGATCTTCTGATGATGTTTTGTAAAAGTATCCTGAGCCAAATGCAAAAAGTGCCAGATGAAATGCTCCCGGATAAAACCATTCATATCCGAGGGAAATCCCTCCATAGCTGCAATGACACGCAACAATGAA
>ERZ779888.2180-NODE-2180-length-16896-cov-8.545985_pt1 | contig 16896 bp, 23 predicted proteins | sample MGYA00511245_ERZ779888 | MGnify/ENA primary metagenome ERZ779888 (study PRJEB29588, sample SAMEA2155255) | human gut metagenome | biome: human gut; feature: human-associated habitat; material: faeces | place: Denmark | collected 2008/2010 ... | reverse complement strand
TTGTACATATTCACTTTCCGTTATTTAACCGAATTACCATAGATAAAAGGCATTATACTTCAATAACGCATCCACTAAATGAGAATCCATTCTTTTGTGCTGCGCTACTGCCGGCGTACACACTTAATTCAAACGTAGCGTCACCGAGCAACTGTTGCCTGCTCACAGAAACATTTAACACGTATGCCGCATTTGTGCTTATGCCCATATCGCTTTCAAGCGCTTCATATATCGTTATAAGCCCGGCGTTGGGAACGTTATAGTCTGCTGATTTGGACCGCGGCGAACTAAACCGTAAAAACCTGCTAACGCCCGAGCTACTAGTGGTGGTTGGAATTGCCTGATTAAAGGTAAATGGCGGAACAATGTAAAAATTATCAACACGCTGAATAAAAATAGTTGCAGTTTTATTTTGGGATGTCGCCGGATCATAATACCACACTGTTCCCAGCGTGCTTTTAGGCTCTTCCGGAACTTTAGCACCGATTAGTTCATAGCTCCAGTCTATGATATTTCCTGCGCCATCCGTTGAAATCCAAATATAGGCGAAAGGAATACTAAGGTCTGATGTATCCCGAAAAACTTCATCTCCGGCAGCATATGCATAAACCGTCTTGTTTTTCACATCCAAAACAGCTATGTATAAGCCATCATAAACGCCGTTTTCTATGTTTACCTGAGCGTCAAAACCGGAACTATCGGCAAAGTTCCCTTTACCCACACTCATTACAGTGGCTCGGCATTCTCCAGGAAAATGCGCCATTATCGGCGTATCCACGCCTTCTTGTCTTGACAATGTAACTTTATTAAACGAATACACAGGACTTGCGAATCCATTTGTCTGAGTATTTACGCCCAAAGCATTTGCCGTTTGGAATTTCATCGGATTACTAAGGCCAATATTGATGCGGTTCTGTGCAGGCGTTACTGTAATATGCGTTGTAGGGTCAGCGAATAATTTTACATCTCCTGTAATTGAAGTTCCCCCTGTGACGCCCAAGCTGCTAACACCCGTGTTATTCACCGTAATGGTGTTTCCTGATGCCGTCATGTTTATTCCGCTGCCATCCAGGAAATCAACCGAACCAGTCAACGGCGTTCCGCTATTAACTTTTACATCAGAAACGCCCGCACTGCTTCCCGCGCTTGCTGCAATGGTAATATTCTGTCCGGAAGGCGTAATTGTTACATTAGAACCAGCAACAAGATTTACTGCGCCAGTCACATTATTAACTGAGCTTACTCCAGCACTTCCCCCACCGCCGGTTGCCGATATTGTGATATTGCTTCCGCTTGGGGTGACGGTTACGTTTGCACCGGCTACAATTTTGGGGGCACCGCTGATTCCATTTACCGACTTAACATATGCGCCTTCAATCGCAGAGACACGTTCAATTGTAGAATTTATGTTGTTGTTTAGCTGCGTGTCCTGCTGCTGCCGTTGCTGTGTTTCGGTTGTGATTTGCTGTGTTAATTCGCTTACGTCGTCCAGCCTATCCGCTGTCTCCTGCGCAAGCTCGTTTTGCAGGGATGTAATGTTTGTTTCTGCTGACGACATCCGTCCATTAAGCCCAGCAATATTTGATTCTGCCGTTCCCATACGGGTAGTCAGCCCAGAAATATCCGTATCGTTTGCCGTAATCTGTGACTGAAGATTTGTATCTGCCTGTTCTCTTGCGGTTTTTTCCGCGTCTATATTTGCCTGCAACTGTGTATCGGCAGCTTTGCGTTCACTGGTTTCTTGGGCAAGAGCCGCATTAACTTTTCCGATCTCGTCATCGATCTTTGCATATACGGCCTCAAAAAGCTCTTTATGCGCCTCCGGGTCATTGTTGTGCATATGCGTGTAAAGATCATTGAACTCAACCGAATCGGGTAAGATTTTCCCTCCGCTGATTTCAAAGGAATATAGGGTGGTGCTGTTCATCGGCATGTATTCCTGTGAAACAAAAATCGGATCATCTGTTTCGCTGATAGGTTCAACACCGGGACCAGCGCTGCGGTAATTTACATAATATTTCCCATCCGGCGACCCTCCGACTGTAAAGGTATGATTGAACTCCCTTTTTTCATAGTTGTCGTAGAGAAACCCAGTCAGCGTGCAGGATTCCGAATTCGCGTCAAGTTCCACCTGAATCAAATACGGAACGGTGTGGATAAGATAGTCGACGATTTTATCCATTTTCCACATAGCATGTGCAATCATCTCGTCATAGGTCATTGCATCGGTAAGAACGCCAGGAATCACGCGGTTCCAGCAATACGGATTGCCGGGCACAGTATGAAAGAAAGCCATAATAAAACCCCCTTAATTAAATACATATAAGAATAGGTCGCGAACTGCCTGATCTTCAAAAATCATTTTCGTTACATTCAGGAAAGTTTCCCGGTATTTAATAAGCAAATCGGCAGGCGAATAATTACCCATGATACCTGATTTGTTGCTCGTGAACGTTTCCAGCTTTTTCCCCAAAGACGCCAGTTTTTCGAGCTTGGTTGCGTTTCCGTTATCGGTGACTTTCCCGGTCTCGTCAGTCGACCGCTCAATAGAATTTGTCGAATTGTAAGTGACCGTATCGGTTCCGGTCTTTTTGTCTGTACCATTCTGTGTGGTATCGTCCGACTGATTGAGAGAATCGTTAGTGTTGTTGAGCGCGGTAGCATAATCCAAATCTGCGAGGACGCCTTGAGGGGTGTCGCTGTAAAGCTCAGACTTATTGTCAGTGCTCGTTAAACTGCGTTCTGAGGTGTTTTGCGTTGTGGTCGTGGTGTTATATTCGGTACTGTCATCACCGGTCTTTTTGGCCGATTCTGAGCCCGTTACAGCGTTTGTGGTATCGCGGGTGTTTGTTGCCGTCGTATCAATGTTATTTGTCGCGTTATTTTCGTCATTGACTTCCCGTGTAAACGTTTCATCCATGATATAATTGCGCAGCGGCTCAATAGTCAGTAAGGTCGATTCATACAACTGGTTATAGTACGGCATAATGAGGTTCATTACCTCATCAAGACGGAACTCCCACAATGCCGGCGTTTCCAGCCCTAGGTCATACATGAAGAAATGCTTGATAAACTGCGTTTCAAATTCGGCCTTTTTATTCTCATCAAAGAACGGATATTCAAAATCGAATATCTTCGGCCGGGCGAACTCAATCTGTTCCTTTGCGGTTGGCCATTGAGCCGGGTTGTCTTGGTTGAGGTACTGCACCAGACGGCGTAAGGACATAGTTACTGGCATCATCGTTCACCTCCTTTAGACTATCCTTGTCGAGGACATCGGACATAATGCCGTCGCCATAGTTGATAAGAGTACGAAATTCTACCGATACATTTAGTCCAAACTTCTGATTGATTTGCTCGCAGGCTTCTTTTCGTGCGTTCAACATCACTAAGCGTGACATCTCAATCTGCTGGATATTACCGTCCGCTTCTGCTGTAATTAACCGTTCCCGCTTTTCGCTGTTCAGGTTTCGAATGCCAAGGAACAGCATAGCTTCATCCCAAATCTGCTTTTTGTATACCTGCGCTTTATCGACAAGATACGGAGCAGATGTATTCACCACCTGAAACTTATCGAGCATATCTACGTGTTCATCTACGAACACAACCGGGACGTTCCCTTCATATTTCTCATAGGCGTTCATCACGGACAGGTACTGATCCCGCGTGCAGCGGATAAACAGCGGTGTCTTGCAGCTATTCAGGTTTACCCGCTGGAACCCTTCCACTTCGGCCATACGCCGTGCGTAGTCTACGAGCATCGGCGCTGTCGGCATTCTGACATAATTATTATATATCATAACACCCTCGTCAGCGTCAATATCTTTATTGAACGCCCCATTGCCGTTGACAGCGAACAGGTGTATACGCGTTGGTTCAAGATAGATATCCCTGGGAGATGCGATAGTACATTCCATCACAGAATATTTATCCATGAACGCTTTGGAAAAACAAGCATAGCCTTTCCAGCACAGTACGCGCTCGATAAACTTTTCTGGTATGCCGTCCGGCAGGTTGTTCCACTTGAACATATTTAGCGCATAGTTGGTCATTTGATAGAAATACTTTTGTCCATATTCGTTCAAGTCGTATGCCGGAAATGCCAGGCCGTCCGCATAAGTCGGCGCAAAATTGACCGGCTGTTTGTTTTTTCGTCTGCTCATCTTTTCACCTCCTTAAGACGTTACAATCGGGTTATTGCCGTTCCGGTAGTTTCCCACATCGGGCGTATTCCACAACGTAATCCCTCGCTGGAACTTTGCCCGTATCTCATCCAGCGCCGTCTGCGGAATATTCCCTGTGATATTGCATACCGGCATCTTATAGTAGTTATAATACTGCCGTGTTGCAAACTCGGGAACCTTCAATTCGTTTACCTTATAGCCGAACATGGTAAAGTAGTTGTCAATTTTCTCCGCGTCACTGCGCGTTGGCTGGGAGACATAGCATTTAAAAACTTGCCTGCCGCACCCGAATTTTGATGTTGAATTTGACTGAGATAAAAGAGGGTCAGGCTGTCTTTGAGCATCTAATCTTGATGCAGCAGTAGTTGCAAGCGTTGCGGCGCCAGAAGCGGCTAATCCTATACCTAAACCAGCGCCAACGCCTGTGGCTGTTAATGTGATTCCACCTAAAAACTGCAATATACCCAGAACGCTGGCCGTGGTACTGCTTGATAAATGCCCCGCAAGCCACGATAAATAGTAATCTCCCTTTATAGCTGGAACAGGAAATTGCGAAAGTGAAATTGTATACGCTTCATCAGCGAGCGCGTATGTGCCATTTACACTATCTGTATCCAGTGTTAAATATACTGCGGCATCTGGAGCTATTGCGCATTCCAATTTATATCCTAGTTTTGTTCCACCGCTTCTATCAAGTAATTCCGGCCGAATGTCTAAAGTTTCACCATTTAAATTACTAATAGTAAATTTATAATACTGACTGGTATACATCTTTTGATTATGGGGGACGTAACCATTAGGTAAATATGCCCCTAAATCTGCGACAACATGGTGCCTTACAGCCTGCAATAAAAATGAAGTGGGGCTGCCCGGATCTAGATCGAGGATTACGCCATATTGAGTTTCATCGCTTCCTACATTATAATAAGGCGCGCGTTTTAATGCTAATGCAGGAACGGTAAATATGCCTGCAATAGTATTTATTTTTTCGCCAAGATGATTAACAAATGCTGACATTATATCTGCTATTGCGTGCACATCATATGGCGGAATATCGTTTATTGCATATGCTGTTGTCCAAAATACGACATTATTTGGTACGCCATTAACAAGAGATACTGTCGGTTTTCCTTCAACAGGGTTTTCTGTTAGCATTATAATAGGCGCGAGTTCAAACGATCCCGTATTTCTATCAACATATGGCAAATCAAGATCAACATTGCCCTTTATTACCAGAGGTGCGTTTATATCTTCAATCAGATAATGCGCACCACGTGTGTCATCCTTCACATGCTCACGCTCGATAAAGCAATCCTTCCATGTGATGTCAAATAGGTATGTCTGATATGCATCGATTTTAAAATGCACAAATGTTGTGTTGGGATTTTTGTATTCAAACTCTGTGATATAGGCATAGAACCATTTATTTCCGGTAATGGCATTCCGATAACGGAGATAGTTGCAATTTGTCACAATCGCGTCATAATCATCGTCAACCCGGAAATATGCGTTTTCCCGCTGGTATGTCTGGCTCGGAAGCGACTTCCAAATCACCGACTGAAAATAGTTATTCTGCGCCGTCTGGTTCGCAAAATACATCTGGTTTTCATCGTCAATCCGCAGCGGTACGCGCAAAAGCTGCACAGTCGTTTGATAAGCACCTGCTGTCGGCGCGGCTCGATACTCACCCATCTGTCTTAACTCCTTTCATAAAAGTTAAGGGAGGCCGGAGATAATCCGGCCTCCCCGCACTTTAGCCGGTGACGGTAACAGTTGCGGTGCCCTTGGTGGCACTGTTGAAGGTAGAAGTTGCCGTGACAGTAAGCGATCCAGCCGTTTCATGAGGGCTGATCACAAGCTGGCCGGACGGGTTGAGCGTGGTGCCGCTCGAGGTGTTTCCGGTCAGAGACCAGATAACGTTTTGCGGCGCATAGTCTCCGCTGGAGCTCGTTGCCTCGACAGTGGCTTTAAACGTCTGCGATGCGCCCTTTGCAAGGCTCGGCGCGCTCGGATTAAGCGTGATGGTCTCAGCGCTGGAGGCTTTGGTCGTGAACGCCACAGCCGGCGCAAACCGGGAAGTGCTGTAAATGCCGTGATGGTGCAGGAAGATGTTCCAGTACAGCCCTTTCGGGTTATAAATCTCTTCTGTACGGAAAACTGTATCATACTGCACAAACCAGTTGCGGTCAACAAGCACAGCCTGAATATCATCGGTTCCCGTACCGAAATCGTCAATCACCACACGCCGGGCAAGGAACTCGGCTTTACTCATGTTGAAGGCAGCGGCGAGAACTTCCACATCGACAAGCGCTTCAAGCTCGGGTTTCATGAACAGCACCAGGTCTTCCGGCCGGCTGTCGCGCATCAGGCCGAGCGAGTTATATTTCCGGCTCGGCAGGCCGATAGAAGTGATCGTAGCGCGCACCTGCTGAATAAAGCTTTTTGCGGTGTCGGCGTTGGTCGGTTCGGTAATGACAACCGGGTAGAAAAGCTGCGCAGCGTTATACGCTGAGAACAGATTCTTGAAAATCAGCCATTCATCATAGTTGTCCGAGTTGTACAGCGTATTGATGATCTGGTTAGCAAGACGGGTCATAGCATTGCCGTCCACAAACGCACGCCGCAGCAGTTCATTTTCCAGCGTGACCGTGTAGAAGTTTTCACGGTTGATCGTGTGGAAAATGGCCGAGACCGGCGGAATGTTGCGTTTCCAAACCGTACTTTCCGCAACCTCAGGATCGTACATTTCTGCGTTGATAATGTCAACGCCGATCTCTTCCATAGTACGGCCATACTCCACGAAGCCGCGCTTGAACTCGGCAAACTTATTGTTGAGAGAGTATTCGTGAATGTAGGCGTAAAAAATACGATCCACCAGCGCCGAAAGATATTCGTTCGAGTATACGGGATTTTCCAGAACAGCCACTGCAGTCTGCGCAAGATTTTCCTGCGTAGCTACAGGGATCCTGTCCTGATAGGATGCAGACATCTGCGCTCTCAGCACATTCTGAAAGGCAGGCATGTCTGCGGTGAGCGCCGAAACGCTTTTAAGTTTACTTGCAGCCATTTGTTTTTTCTCCTTTCTATTCTGCCGTAATGAATTCGTTAATAGTGGGAATTCCGGGGTCAGTGTCCGCCGGTGCATTTACAGGCGGATCTGCGGCCGAAATACATTTCAGGGCGTCAAACGTATCGTTTCTAAGCTTATCGATGCTCGCGCCGGTCGAGGTTTTAATTTCGTCCAGCCGGCTATTCAGAGCCGAAAGCTGATCTTTATAGCCGTCGATACCCTGCAGCGCCGCAGTGATTGTCTCGATATTCTTTTCCATTGCTTCCAGCCGCGTCTTATACTCTTCATTCATCGGCTGATTCATGATTCCCATCTGCGGAATCTCCTTTCTTGCTTATCAGTGCAAGAACGTCCTTTAATTTCTGCGGGATAGGGACGCCGCACTCTACGACATTTTCAAATACAGAAATCAGTTCATTCGTGATGTAAAAGAAAATAACGGTGTTTCGGATTACCTCCCCGGTGTCGAGAACGTAAACATCGATAATGTTGGCTACGCCTACGACAAACACTATCAAAACCTTTTTCAAAAGCCCGGTAAATGACACAGACGATGATAAGGCCTTTTTGATAATGGACTTGGTGATCCCGGTCACGATATCCAAACACATAAATATTAACAGCGCTATTAATATCCCGTTTATTTCTCCCACGAAAAAGCTAATCCCTCCTACGATTACAGACCCCGCTATCTGCAGCCATTTGAGAAATGTATGCCAGTCCACAGCATCACCACCTTTCCGCTTGCGAATACTGCCCGTATTCATCATAGCTTTTTCAGGCGGATTTGTCAATAAAATTTATGGTTTTATACTGAATCGTATCGGCTTCAGTACTACGCCGCCTGGCACGTTTACCGGCTGTAATTTGGCATACCGTTCCACTTCATGCCGAAAAGCTGCATGATTGTTGATGTCCACACCATTTGAGCGGATTTTTTGGATTAGGTCTGTTGGCAGGTTTTCCGATTCGGGATCAAATTCAAAGCCAAGGTTAAAAGCATCCCAAGAGATCCATTCCTTGACATCTTCCGGCATACCTGCGCATTTCCGTATATAATTTGTGTATGTCTGCGTCCCGTCGGTAAATTCCTGCTCCTCTATATAGCATTTCTGGCGGATGTATTTCGCGCGCTTACAGGTATATTCCAGCTTAAATGCGCCTAACCGGGTTTGATCGATATCGATATATTTCGCCGCATCTTCTACGCTTAGATTGCAGGTGTGAACGCTATCGGTGTCCATATAACAGAAATACGAATCAGGCCGGGTTCCGCCTAATGCCTGCGCTGTCCGTAAAATCTTGTCGCGCCCATAGCTGGTGATGAAAGAGGCAACCGCCGTATATACAGGTTTTTTCGTCTCTTCCTCTGTGTATTTATAATGTACAATATCATCTTCCCCCATATAAGGTATCTTACTTTTGATATGTACCCGGCTTGCGGTTTTTCCATAAAAAGCGTTAAGCATCTGCTTCGCAATCGCCCGTTTTGCTCCCGTTTCCGTTTTCTTTATCTCGTACCAGTATTCTACATATGGCTTGAATATATCGTATACTACCTGAAATTTCCATCCATTGATATATTCATAGTTATATACGTCATAATGGTCAAAGAACAGCTTAAGGTCAACAGAAGTCAAATACAGATGCGTCTGCTCGACGCTCTCGGTCAGATATTTATTTTGTTGATACGACAGGTTATTTTTTATTTGAATTGTAGGTATATAGCCTTCCTTAATTTTAAATTCGCATAATATGTGCTGGATATAAAGCGGATAATCCGGGTCGGGTTTATATTTGCCTTCAAAGAAAATCGGCACCCCGCACGGCATCGGCTGCAGCATCGCCCATGGATACATGCTGTTTACGTCAAACGATGCGCCGTCATATACCGTCTGGCCTTCCCGTCCCGGATGAACCTGAACTGCACCACCTTTATAGCTTCGGCGGATATCGTCATCTATCGATACATCCAGCACCGGGAAACAATGCCTGCCAACGTTTTTTACCGATTTGACCCTTGGCAAAGTTCAAGCCGTCCGAGGATATCGTCATCTTTGTCAAGTCCTGCTCAAACTGCTGTCTGAGCGCCTTGCATACGATGAGCACGTCATTTGTTACATATTCCATCTCGTTCGCATCGGGTTCATAACCTAACGGCCGTTTTTTGGTGTAGTTGATTTCTCCTTTGGATTCCTCTATCCCGAAATCCTTCGCAATCTTCTTTACCGTGAACGGCAGTTTCTTATAGCTGTCCAGAAACTTTATTTTGTCCACGTTTTTATGCTTTTTGGCAAGAACCATTTCAATCATGTAAAAGATTCCACTGTCGCCTATCAGCGTATGAAAAGAATGTTCTCCCCCTTTTTCATCGTAGGCAAAGTCCGTTTCGTGCAGAAGATACCACAGCAAAAACTGCCCATCAAATTTAAGGTTATGGAAATATATCTCCGTTAAGCCTTTTGTGGGCAGCCATTCAAAAAAGCTTGCTATGTCCGTGCCATAATGCCTTTCGGAAAGATCATCAATATTGATCGTACACCACAACCAAACCCGGCAGTCATTCGGATCAGTTGTTGTTTCAAAGTCAGCGCAGTACCGCTTCAAGATATTACCTCCCGACTTCTTTTAAAGTATCATCTATGTCTTGTATACGCCCGCTTATACCCTGAACCATTTCCGCAACTTCCATGTTTGCTGTCTCTAGGTTGAGTGTTGCGCGGATTTCATCGATCTTCCTCTGAACATCTACCCAGTTTTCCTTGGTGTTGATAAAGATCTGATTCAGGTCTTGGTTGCGCATATAAATCATGTAGAAATCTTCAAAGGACATTCCGCCGAAATACTCCAGAATATCAGAAATGTCTTCATCAACCATGTCCGCAAGATAGTTTAAACTGTCAATAAAGTTCTGATACATGATATTCTTACGCCATGCTTGGTATTCAGGCGTTGACTGCCGTTCCACACGCTCAGTCAGCCGTTCAAACTGCTCGCGGCTTTCTATGGTTTCCGGGTTAAATGTCTCTTCATACAGATAGTTATAAAAGGGGTTCTCCCGTGTCGGAGCCATTGTAGCCGCGTATTCGGCTACCGTTGTCGGCCGTTCTTTACCCTGCGTTACAATCGGCTTATCTTTAATTTTCGCGAATTCTTCCCTGCGCAGCTTATTTAAGCGCTTCATATTTTCCTTTAACTGGCGCACATCGGAAGCAGGCACGTACACGTTTCCCAAATTTACAAAGCGGTTCGTCCGACGCGACGTATATTCTTCCAGATATTTTTCATATTCCCGCGCCTGCTTCGCAGACATTTCAGACGCTATCCGCTTATCAATTGAAAATTCATATCCGTACCGCTTTTTGATCCGCTTATACTTCGCATCGGCTTTCGCTTCAAGCTGCTTAATCCGTTCCAGCCGTTTCTTTGGTATCGCCATCCCATGCCCTCCTTACACCACAACTTCATACGGGGCGTTGTACACTTTTTCGCCGTTTCGCACATAAAAGCCACGCCCTTCAACCGTGGTATATGCCATAAACAGCGACATCGCCGTGCAATCTACGCCCACCCCAACGCATTCCGTGCGGTTTATCAGGGTTCGCAGGCATTCGGGCAGGTACTTTTCAAACCGCTCCCGATTAAAGCGCGAGGAAAAATACAGGACATATCCCGTCTTGCCGTCGTGATACTGATATGGGCTTTGTGACATGTCGTAATATACGCCATACCGGCTTTTAATCTTTTGCATAAGTTTTGGAAACCTCCTTTATTGTGTTTTGCAAATAATCAATACTGTAAAATGTCGACGAATACCCAACAGGGCATTTAAAGTGCTGCGGATTGCTGCAAACGCATCGTTTGCCGTTAAGCATAAGATATTTAGTACAGCGGCTCATGCAGACGTATTTTTGAAGCATCTTCACTTTCCTCCCATATGACTTGGCGGTTTCGGCAACGGCATCCAGTGCGTTACGAGATCGTTTATAAAATTATCCCCGTAGTCGCCATTATAGCAAATCTCATACTACCCTTCCCGCGGTCAGCTACTCCGCGGGGTTGATGTGTTGGCCAAAAACAACAATTGCACACGGGAATGGCGCCCGTGTTTTGCACCAACAAATTTGATACGGCCGCGTATGTATGTGATTTTTGATGCCCGCATAGCATAGTCGTGCCACCACGCTGTATCTGTTCTGGACGGGACCAGACACACCACTGTTGCCCCGACAAGACTAGATTTATACGCCTTTTCCATCCATCTACCTATTTGTCTTCCATATGGCGGATTCATCCAACATGTTCCCTCCCACGGCTTAGACAACCCGTCATCATCAGGCGTGTAGTATTTATCGCATTTTGCATTATGCGGCAATGCACAAACATCTAAATCAAAATGATATATTGCATCCAACTGGTTAAACAACTCTAACGGCGTTTCCCAGTCATCGCGATTGCTGGAAAACATTGCATTATTTATCATGATCTCCTCCCCCCCTTCCCGCCAAAAAACGCTAAAAACAGCGTCAGCACCCATACCGTCATCACCTGCGTCGAGATCATCATGGCGTGTCCTCCCGCTTCCTGTAACAATCTTTCAACCTACGGTTTCTTCGGCAACAAGCACACTTCTGATGGCGATTTCTCCACAAACAATCCTCGCATCCGCCTATTTCTATATAGTCAAATATAAGTGGATTGTACACGTCAAGTTCAAGCAATTGTTGGATATTAAGCAGCGCGTTATCCATGTACGGCGAAACGTTTATGCTTCTGTTCATTCTGCGCGCTCTTAAATATCCAATCAGGTCATCAAAATTCACATACTTTTTACCTCTCCACATCCTCGTCCCCTCACTCCATCCTCGCCCCGCAGTTCGGGCAAGCGATCGCTCTGCCAAAGTTATGATCCAAGTGTCTCTCAAAACCGCAATCTGAACAAACTGCCGCCCTGACGCCATATTTCCAGCGCCCATGCGCCACCTCTATCTTGTTAGCGACCGGAATGGCCTCAAACCGCCAATTCATCCACCAGTCAATAAACCTTTGCGCCTCCTCTTCCATACGTGTATACGCCTCTTTGTTGTCTGTTTCAAACACGATGCGGTATTCACCGCCCACGCGCTGATAAGTAAAACTGGTCATTTTTCCGCGTCCTCATCCCAGTATTTAAAGTTGACAATCGTCCATTCTGTATACTTGGTTATTTCCTCTTTCAGGCGTTTTTGTGCCTGTTTATACATGATTTCCCCGATCTGTTTTACTGTAAAACCTTGCATATACATATGCCTGACTTCGTTTTCATCCATCACGTTAATTTCCATCGTATCACCCCTATAGTATAAGATTAGCCGCCTGCGCGGTGAACAGGCGGCTTTTGTTTACGCTACGACTTCAATCGTTGTGAACTGATAGCCGTGTTTTCCCTGCCGCTTTACCGGCGTTACTTTAATCGGATGGTCCTGCGTCGGCATCCAGAGCGTTTGCGCGATGTTTTTCAGCGCATTGTATACGCCGACCGAAACGGTCACATATGTCTCTCCGTCCGTATCCAGCAACACGATTCGCGGAGCCATTACAGGCCTGCCCTTTGCATCCCGCTGCTCAATCCAGTGCACCAGAAAACCCGCCATATTGATCTCCGAGCCGATCACGTCACTAATACGCTGCGAGGGGTTGTTTTTCATTTTGTAAACTTTCATGCGGCATTCGTCGCTGTCGTCCACGACAAAAGTCGAAAACATTACGTCTCCACCTGCCGAAAATGCAGCCGTCAAATCTTCCGGCACACTCAGGGACAATACTTCCCCGGTTTCTTCCTGTACAATCATTTCCTCGCTCATGTGAACATTCTCCTTTTTCTTTGTTTTTTTCGGGTGTCACCGCCGCCCGTCATTTATAGTATAGCTGATAACGGGTAAATTGTCAATAGATTTTCTCATGATATTTTAATGATTTTTCTTACAATTTTCTATTGATTTTTACAATAGAATTTGCTATATTATAGGTAGACAGGAACGGAGTAAATCGGTAACAGGTGGTGTTCCGGCCGCCCGTATTAAGTTACGCGGAACCCCATAGGCAGTTGGCTGCTGCGTACAGATTACTGACCCCGGCATTCTGTCTACTCCTCTAAAGCCTGTCGTGAAACCACCACGGCAGGCTTGATTTTAGGAGGCCATTATGATTGCAGAAAATGAATTATACTATGACTTTGGGCTGACCTTATCGAAAAATGCCTTAATTAACTTTATCCTGTCACATCGCGGCGTGGGTAAAACGTTCGGATTCAAAAAGTATGCTATCAACGACTTTCTGAAAACAGGCAAACAATTTATGTATGTGCGCCGCTTTAAATCCGAATTGAAAACAATTCAATCGTTTTTCTCCGATATTTATGCGGAATTTCCTGATCACAAGTTTGTTGTAAAAGGCGGAAATGCCGGCGGGCACTTTTTAATTGATGATAAGGTCGCAGGATATTTTTATCCCTTGTCTACTGCTTTTACCTTAAAATCAACACCCTTCCCAGACGTCAACAAAATGTGTATGGATGAATTTATTATTACCAAAGGCCACCAACGCTATATTCAGGATGAAGTTACCGCCTTTTTCGATCTTATTGAAACCATAAATCGCCTGCGCACTTCGGAGAAGCTGCACGACTTGCTCCGTGTATTCTGCATGGCAAACACGATTTCTATTGTGAACCCCTATTTTCAATATTTTGACATCATACCAAATGCCGCTAAGCGCTACACGGTGTTTCCGAAATACAACAACGATGTGCTTATCGAATTGTACCGGAATGCAAATTTTATTGCAGAAAAGAAAAATACCCGCATGGGCGCTATCATGGATCAGGTTCCCTATGGCAAATATGCTATTGATGGCGAATTTTATCAGGACGACAAGTCCTTTATTGCGAAAAGGTCACCTGCATCACGCTGTATGCTGAATATTACATGCCAAGGACAGGAAATTTCCTTTTGGTTTGATTATCAGGACGGAAAAATATATGCCTGCAAAAAGCCAAACCCGTCCGCCCTTTTTAATTTCGCCTTGACTTCCGCTGACCACAAACCGAATCATTTTTTGATTAAAAATGCAACGCACTGCGCGCCGGCCAGGGCGTTGGTGGAAGGGTTTCAGAATGGCTGTCTATATTTCGATGACCTTAACACAAAAGCAATTGCCTTTAAAATTTTGCAATATTTAAGCATAAGGAGTGGTTAATGTGGCTAAAATTTATTTATCACCTGCCGCACACGAACACGACAATCCGTGCAGCTATTCGTCCGGATGCAGCGAAAACACGCATTGCAATTTGTATGTCGACCGGCTGGAAAAGCATCTAATCGCCTGCGGCTTTGAAGTCAAGCGCAATCCGAAAGACCGTACCGGCGACCGGCTCAAAGAGGCGATTGCGGAATCTAACGCTTGGGGTGCTGATCTGCATTATATTGCGCACACTAATGCTGGCGGCGGATCATACAGCCTTTTAATGGTATATGATGACGGCATTTCCTACACATACGCGCAGATGCTTGCCGCTATGCGCCGCGATATCTATGCCGGTTCTGTTAAAGTCAATATCGCGCCGCAATGGGCGGAGTTGTCGCAGACAACCGCGCCGGCCATTTATGATGAAACCGTTTTTCATGACAATCTGTCAAGCATTACATGGTATCATAATAATCTTGATAGGATTGCCGAAAATACATGCAAAGCAATATGCAAAATGTTTAACGTCGAATATAGGGGGTTGGATACTATGCCTGGTTATTATGTCAAAGTTGGTCCGTTTGAAAACGAAACAGTAGCACGTGCATATTTTGAAATACTGCAAAGTGCCCATATCACGCAGGACAACGCATCACAAGAATCGCCTGAACCGTCGCCGGTCAAATCTTTTAACGACGTATCCCGTTTCCGATCGGACGTTGTTTTTTCCACTGCGGCAAATGCCCTTAACCGTATTAACGCGCTGCCGCTTTCCAGCGATTACCGCACGGAAGAATTACGTCCGACACAAACCTATTACGATGGACAGGTTTGCCGGTACGAAAATATAGGCTTTTTCCATATTGACAGCGTTACGATTTTGGAATAAAATAACGGCGGGCGGAATAACCGCCCGCCTTTTCTTAGTCTTCTGCCGTTTCAATGCCGCTGAAAAGCGAAAACATTCGTTTCAACCGGTCAATGTGGTTTAGTTCATCGCTGATAATTTCTGCGATTTCGCTATGCACGAACTCCAAGTCATTAACTTCGTCGATTTCATTATCAGCCACGGCTAACAATTCGCTGTATTTTTCAATGGCATCCGCTTCCGCTTCAATGTTTTTCGCAACTTCTTCTAAAAACTTATACATGGTTATTCCCCCTTTCTTCTGCAAGCGCAGTTAATGTAAAGCACCGATATAGGGCAGTTTTCGATTGCCATCCTTTACCATCCCGCATATATCCACGCTTTACCATAATTATACCGTGCCGGATACCATCCGTCAATCCATTCGGCGCGTATTTCGGATAACGTCTGCACACATCATCCATTTCGGCAAATGTCTCCGCATGCAGCAATTCCGCAATATAGTTTCTTAACATTCGTATTTCTCCTTCCATATCTCGAAAATTTCTTCGGCAGTTTTATCGATTGTATTGCAAATTCGGAACGTAGTACATTCGGTGCCATTATAGCAGACTATCTTAACGTGGCTGCCATAATCAAAGACGAACGCCAGGATTCCTTCATCGTATCTATAAATGTTCAATTTTATAGCTGTTTCCCGTGAATTGTCACCGACTTCATCCACAGTGTAAAAATGTTCATAGGCATTTTCAGTGCGCCTATACACCATTCCGTTACATTTTATACCATTAATCCTAATATTTTCGCAGCGGCTGCACAAATCGTGCGACTTTACGTATTTGTCGCGTTCCATTCGCGATTGAAAATAGTGCGTTTCGTGATTCAGCGCGCCAACATAGGCTTGATCGGCGCAATATAATGTGATTCGTGGCATACAGTTACTCCCTTTCTTCCATCCAAATATAAAATAATTGCTCCGGCGTTTCATCCATCTCGTTAGCTATGCGCATACTGTGCGTTTCGCCATTTTCCTTCCATGTGATTTCAATAAAACTAATACCGGCGGTTATATTGATACATTCCCCAGTTACACCATAATCTAAATAGGCATTACGATAATAGTTATTTATCCTTTGTGCAATTATATTTCCCATACTGCGCATTGTAACTTCCTTTCTGCCGTCGTAACCTCCGTGGCGGGCGTCTTTTATGCTTTTTACTCTTCCGTTGTGTGAGCATCACAGTACACGGCCAGCATGGCTAGCACTTCATTATACGCCGCCGCTTTGCCGTCAAAGTATGCGTCCCCATGCCATTTTTCCGCGTCGATCTTGCTACATTCTAACACTGCTTTCAGCGCTGCGATCATCTGTGCTTTTGTCATTTGTGTCTACTCCTCTTTTTCTATTTTGGTTCGGTTCCCCGTCCCTGTGATTATAGGATATAATATAAATGTGTATAAAGTATGAACAAATTGCGGCAAAGTGTAGGTTTTTGCCTCGTTTTCAGGCGTTTTCAGCAGGATTTGAAATTGTGAATATAAATTTTCG
>ERZ779888.2179-NODE-2179-length-16898-cov-4.704922_pt1 | contig 16898 bp, 13 predicted proteins | sample MGYA00511245_ERZ779888 | MGnify/ENA primary metagenome ERZ779888 (study PRJEB29588, sample SAMEA2155255) | human gut metagenome | biome: human gut; feature: human-associated habitat; material: faeces | place: Denmark | collected 2008/2010 ... | reverse complement strand
CTCAATGTGTAAACCATGTGATTGCACAATCTGTAAACTATGTGACTCTTGACACTATCTCTGCCTGAACGGAAAGCAGCTTGCAAGCAACGGTACGAGTAAAATCAATGTTGGTAAAGCGACAAAGGACAACTCCGGCAGGACACCGGCAAGGCTTGTGATTTGCGACTGCAAGGGCGGCGGTACTATAAAAGGCGCGACAAGGAATGTATGGGGCGGCGCTTGTATATACCTCTACAACAGCACTTTAGATATTTTCGGCGGCAAAATAACCGTCGGTAAAGTCAGCGGTAATGGTGGCGGCGGCGCCATCGCACTGGATGACAGCAAGTGTGTACTGAATATCTACGGTGGCGAGATCTCCGGCAACAACGGCAACAAGTCCGGTGGTGCTATATTTCTAAACAGCGCGGACAAAAAGGGCGGCACCGTGAATATTTACGGCGGCCTTATCGCCAACAATAAAGCTCAAAACGGCGGCGTTATCTATTCGTCATGCGGCGGTACGGTCAATTTGGTTGGCGGCACTATCACAGGAAATAATGCCACTAACGGTGACGGCGGCGTCATCAATATGGCAGGCGGTACGGTCACCATCTCCGGCGCAAAGCTCACCGGCAATACATCCAGCCAGTACGGCGGCGCGGTCTATCTCTACAATGGCGTAACGGCAACCATGACCGGCGGCGAAATCAGCAGCAATCAGGCGGCCAGCGAGGGCGGCGCGGTGCATGTGTACGGCACATCCACGTTTAACCTCTCCGGCGGCAAAATCACCGGGAACTCGTCTGTGGATGGCGGTGCAATCTACCTTAACCGCGAACCATCCGTACTGAATATGTCCGGCGGCGTTATCAGCGGAAATACCGCCACGGGCAACGGCGGCGGCGTCTATATTTACCGCTCCGGCTCGATCTGCAATCTCTCCGGCGGTACGATTGAAAACAACACGGCGGGCAGCGGCGGCGGAATTTATGTCAATCCCAAGAATTCCGGTCAGCTGAAGCTCAGCGGTGCGCCCACTGTGAGAAACAACACCGTCTCCGGTGCGGCAAATAACGTCTATCTGCCCTCCGGCAAGACGCTGTCCATTTCTGCTCCCATGGAGCCCGGCGCATCCGTCGGCGTGACTGTCGGAAATGCAAGCTACCCTGTGGCGTTCTCCAACGCCTATGAGGAGGATTACGCCGCATACTTCTCCTCGGACGATGCGAATGCTCAGGTAGCGTACAGGAGCGACCAGATACTGTATCTTGTTACCGCAGATTCGCGGACGGTCCTCGAGCGGACGATGAGCATCAACAATGCAAAGGTAGAGAAGTATTACGACGGAACGCCTGATTTCCCGGTGACCAATTTCGGTGCTCCCTATAAGGCCGGAGATTTTACGCTTGAGTTTAAAGACGGAACTGGCTGCACGATCTCGGCTGTCTTTGATTCTCCCGAAGCCGGGGATAGCAAAACAGTCACCGTCACGGTAACGCTCACCGGAGAAAATGCAGAGCAGTTCGTATTCGAGAACGGCACGACGACGGATACCTTCACCATCGGCGGAACCATCCACAAGGCAGAGCCCGACCTCGAACTCAGCATGTTGAAGACCGAGTTCCTGAAGGGCGACTCGCTTTATGAGACGCTCTCCGTCACCGGCGTGATGGAAAACGCGGAGGTCACATATCGCTATGCGGAGCACCCGTCGCTGATCTATGCCGACAATGACAGCAACAATGAGGTGATTTATTCCTTTACACAGGCTGTCGATGCAGGCGAATTCTGGGCCTACGCCACAACAGCGGAAACTGCGAACTACAGAGCCGGACGCTCGAATGCAGTCAAGTTCACGGTTCTGGATTTCTGCACAGTTCATTTTGAGTCCAACGGTGCCCTAATGCCTAGAAAAGTACCTTGGGGCCGTGCCTATGGTGAACTTCCCGTCCTGAGCCGGGAAGGCTACACGTTCGACGGCTGGTTCACAGAAGCAGAGGGCGGCACACAGATTCAGGCAACCGACATTATGCCTGAGAATACCGAAGAACAGACGCTCTACGCGCACTGGACTCCGCTCCATACACATGTCTTTGATCAACAAGTTCAGAATGACGAGACGTTGAAAACACCTGCGGACTGCCTGAACGATGCGGTTTATTACCTGTCCTGCGAATGCGGTGAAATCAGCACAAGCGACACTTTTTCCGCTGCAGATACCGCTCTCGGCCACGACTGGGGCGCATGGACGTCCAGCGAAAATGGTCAGCACCAGCGCACCTGTTCCAGAGATTCCAGCCATGTCGAGAAGGAAGCATGCAGCTATAGCAGTGAGTGGAAGCAAGACAGATATAACCACTGGCACGTCTGCGAAATCTGCGGCGCGGCACAAGAGAAAGCAGGCCATTTTGATTCGGATAACGACCATAAGTGCGATGCCTGCGGCGCAAAGACTTCAGAGCATGACCCATCGGCCGAAAAAGCAGACGACAAGTATCTGAAATCTGCCGCGACCTGCACAGCAAAAGCAGTCTATTACAAGTCCTGCGCCATCTGCGGCGAAAAGGGCACGGAAACCTTTGAGTATGGCAATCCGCTCGGACATGATTACGGCGCGTGGACATCCAACGACAACGGCACACATACGCGCGTCTGCTCGAGAGATGCCATCCACACAGAAACAGAGAATTGCTCCGGCGGCGAAGCAACCTGCACAGAGCAGGCGACCTGTGAATTCTGTGGCAAGAAGTATGGTGAGCCGCTTGGTCATACTTATAAGCCAGAGTGGATTACAAACGAGCAGAGACATTGGCATGTCTGCGCCCGCTGCGATCATATCAAGGATATGGGAGTACACAGGTTTGGAGAATGGTCGATTGTACGCAGACCGACCTCGACAAAAACGGGAGAAAGGGTACGCAGCTGTACGATCTGCAATTATGAGGAAACAGAAGAGCTTCCTGTAACTGGCGGCTACGTTTTGCCCTATTATAAACTCACGTTTGAGACAAACGGTGGTAGTTCGCTTGAGCCGGTTGTTAAGATTAAGGGCACAGTCATTGATCTTGCGGAATATTCTGCTTATCGCTATGGCTATACGTTCGATGGCTGGTACGCAGATGAGGCGCTGACGCAGCGCGTGACTTCCGTTACACTGGATGCTGACAAAACGGTATATGCCGCATGGACACGCAATCGTTTCTTCGAGGATGTGACTATCGCTGACTGGTTCTATGACGACGTGATGTTCGTCTGCGGAAGAGGCGTGATGCAGGGCGTTTCCGATACCCGCTTCGGTCCGCATCTGACTGCGACCCGTGCGATGATGGCGACAATTCTCTGGCGCATGGAGGGAAGCCCTGCACCGACTGCCGAGGCGCGTTTTACAGACGTCAGGTCTGGTCAGTGGTATTCCGAGGCTGTCGCATGGACCGCACAGAGCGGCGTCTATACCGGCTATGCAGACGGAAGCTTCCGGCCCAACGATTCCATTACCCGCGAACAGCTGGCGGCCATCCTGTACCGGTACGCAAAGTACAAGGGAGTCGATGTAAGTGTTGGCGAGGATACAAATATCCTCAGCTATGCCGACGCAGCGGAAATCTCCGACTATGCGTTCCCCGCCATGCAGTGGGCCTGCGGAGCAGGCGTCATGCAGGGCTCGAACGGCAACCTCCTGCCGCGCGGTCGAGCGACCCGCGCACAGATTGCAGCGATGCTGCACCGGTATCTTGTAAAATAACTCCTTTGCTTCCATGCGGGCAGGCACGATTTGTGCCTGCCCGCAGATTATTCATGAATTGTTCACAACTATCGCGTATACTGACAAAACCCGCGGCGTAAAAACGCGTCTGTAGAGTGGACGCGGAGAATCCCGCGCCAGAAAAAGATTCAAAAGGAGTTCTAACATGAAAAAACTGATTGCGATTTTTTTGGCCGCTCTGACGGCGCTTTCTCTGACAGCCTGTGCGGCAAAGTCTGACGCGCAGCCGGACGCGTCGGAAATTCCCGACGCGCTGACCATTCTGAACACCGTTTGGGCAAGCTATTCTGAAGACGAAAAATTCCCTGCGGCGGGCGGCGATTATTCCGAGGCCAACATGACCGACGGCAAGCCTGGGACAGTTGGGCTTGAAAACGCGTCCGATGTCGAGTATCTGCTGAGCATCCCTGCATCCGTTGTTGCGATGGCGGACGACGGCGCGTCGCTGTTCCACATGATGAACGGCAATACCTTCACCTGCGGTGCGCTGCGCCTGACCGATGCGGGAAAGCTGGATGAGGCGGCAAAGGAAATCCGGGACTATATCATGGCCAAGCAGTGGATGTGCGGCTTTCCGGACAAGCTGATCGTCGTTTCGGTTGACAACTATCTGATCTCGTGCTTCGGCGCGGAGGATCTCGTCAACACCTTCCGCGACAAGCTGCAGGCCGCGTATTCTGGCGCTGTTGTCATCACTGACGAGCCGATCGTGGCGTGAAATAATTAATTTATGTAAACCGAAAGGGCCGCCATGCTGTTTTCTAGTGTTCCGTTTCTGTTTTATTTTCTCCCCGCTGTCCTGCTTGTCTACTTTCTCGTACCCAAACGGGCGAAAAACGGCGTGCTGCTCCTGCCGAGCCTTGTGTTTTACGGCTGGGGTGAGCCGCGCTATCTGCCGGTCATGCTCGTCTCCATCCTGCAAGGCTATATTTTCGGACGGCTGATCGAGCGCTTCCGCGATACCAGGCGGGTGAAGCTGTTTCTGGTCCTGTCTGTTCTCCTGAGCCTCGGGACGCTTGCGTATTTCAAGTATGCCGATTTCATGATTGCAAACCTGAACGCGCTGACCGGGCTGTCTGTGCCGCTGCTGCGCTTTGCGCTTCCGGTCGGCATCAGCTTCTATACGTTCCAGATTTTGAGTTACACCGTGGACGTGTACCGCGGGACAGTTCCAGCACAGCGGAATTTCATCGATCTTGCGGCATATATCGCCATGTTCCCACAGCTGATCGCCGGGCCGATTGTCCGCTATTCCGACATCGCCGTGCAGCTGAAAACACGCGAGCACAGCGTATCGGAGGCTGCCGCCGGTGCGCGGCGCTTTGTTCTGGGTCTTGCGAAAAAGATCCTGCTTGCCAATCTGCTTGGAGAGTTGGTTTCAAGCTTCCGCGCGTCCGCCGATCTGTCAGTTCTGTACTACTGGCTGAGCGCGGTTGCGTTCACCTTGCAGATTTACTATGATTTTTCCGGCTACAGCGACATGGCCATCGGCCTTGGCCGGATTTTCGGCTTCCGGTTCCCGGAGAACTTTCGGTACCCCTATCTGTCCGGCAGCATCACGGAATTCTGGCGGCGTTGGCATATCTCGCTCGGCTCCTGGTTCCGTGACTATCTCTATATTCCTTTGGGTGGAAACCGGAAGGGGAGCGCCCGGCAGCTGCTGAATATCCTGCTTGTCTGGCTTGCAACCGGCCTGTGGCACGGCGCGGCGTGGAATTTTGTCCTATGGGGCCTCCTGTACGCAATCCTACTCACGGCGGAAAAGCTGTTTTTGCTGCGTGGACTTCAAAAGCTGCGCGTGTTGAACCACGTCTATGTGCTCCTGTTTGTGACGCTCGGCTTCGTGCTGTTTGATGCGTCCAGCGTACAGGACGCCGCACAGTCTATCCGTGCCATGTTTGGTGGCGGAGGTCTTCCGCTAGTCAGCACGGAAAGCGTGTACGAACTGCGCAGCTGTGCCGTATTGCTCCTGCTCGCTGTTCTGGGCGCAATGCCGCTGCCGAAAAAACTGTATACAGTGGCACAGCACAGCCGCATGGGAAGAATGATTTCTGCTATTCTGGAGCCAGTCGGTCTAACTGCACTTCTTGCCGTTTGTACAGCATTTTTAGTTGACGGCTCGTTTAACCCGTTCCTGTATTTCCGTTTTTAGGAGGATGCAATGGAAAAACGAAAGAATTATGCAGTCGTCTGCCTGACGGCTGCGTTCCTGCTCGGATTTCTGGTTTGGAGCCTCCTGAAGCCAGACGATACGGTTTCGCAGAGTGAACGCCGGAAACTGACGCAGAAACCAGAACTGACAGCTGCGTCTATTTTAAACGGCAAGTTTATGACGGAATTTGAATCTTACACGCTCGACCAGTTCCCGCTGCGTGACGGATTCCGGCGGCTCAAGGCTGCCGTACTTCTGGATGTGCTGCGTGAAAAGGACAATAACGGCATCTACCTTACAGAAGGCTACGCTGCCAAGCTGGAATACCCGTTGAACGAAGCCTCTGTTCAACATGCTGCAGAGCGCTTTCAATACATCTATGAAACATATCTGGCTGGGACAGAGGTAAAAATCTATGAAGCTGTTATCCCGGATAAGGGAGCGTTTCTTGCGCGGCAGAATGGCTATCCGTCGCTTGACTACAGTGCGTTTTCTGCGCTGCTTCAGAAGAATATGCCTTATGCGGAAGCAATCGACCTGATGCCAGTGCTGTCTCTGAACAGCTATTATCGTACTGATCTGCACTGGAGACAAGAGGCGATTGTGCCGGTTGCAAGTCAATTAGCAGAAGCAATGGGTGTGAAACTGTCGGAGAAATATGATACGGTGACGGCTGACACGCCATTCTACGGTGTCTACTACGGCCAGTCGGCATTGCCGCTTGCCCCAGATACACTCTGCTATCTGACGAACAAGACGCTTGGCAGCTGCACAGCCTACGATTATGAGACAGGCGGTACTGAGCCAGTGTATGATCTATCTGCGCTGACAGAGGGGGACCCGTATTCCATGTTCCTCTACGGATCAAAATCCCTGCTCACGATCACAAACCCCAGCGCGGATACGGACCGTGAACTTGTGATCTTCCGTGATTCATTTGCCAGCAGTCTTGCGCCGCTTTTGACTGAGGCTTATGCGAAGATCACGCTGGTCGATATCCGCTATGTGCAGCCGGAACGTCTTAGCAGTTGGCTGACGTTTAACTCGCAGGACGTCCTGTTTCTCTACAGCGTCTCTGTTCTTAATCACAGCGAAACACTCAAATAAAAACGCCCGGCGGCTAGTACCTGCCGCCGGGCGTTTTGCATGCAAACCTGCAAAAACTCCTGCATAAAAAGCGTTATGTAAACAATATCTGTGCGCTATGTCGTGAAAGTTCTTCGTTTTTCGCTCCTGTAAGATGCTAGCAAAAAGACGCGTATTTGTCGAAATATGTGGAAATTTCGCGTGTTGACAAATCTGTTGACAGTGTGAATAACTTTTTGCGGATTAAATTATAAAAAAATTATGGTGAACCAATGGGATTATGGCTCCGGCATGGCAGACAGCATCTGCTCCAGAATCGGCAAATGCGAACCGCTCAACGGTGTCAGCGGCAGGCGCGGCAGGCCCGTTGGAACGCCCTCCAGCGCCAGCGCCTGCTTCACTGGGATCGGATTGACCTCACAAAAAAGCGCGTCCACAAGTCCCATCAGAGACGTCTGCATATGGCCGGCCTGTGCATATTCCCCCGCTTGACAGGCACGAACCATTTGCAGTGTCAACTTGGGCCGTACATTTGATAAAACGGAGATCACGCCCCGTGCACCGACTGCCATCAGCGGGACAGTCAGATCGTCATTTCCGCTCCAGAGCGGAAGTTCTTCCGCACAAGCATCCAGAATGCGCATGGCTTTCGGTATGCTTCCACTAGCTTCCTTGATTCCACCAATATTCGGATGCTCGCAGAGCGTTCGGCACGTCTCAACCGAGATATCTACACCCGTGCGGCTTGGCACGTTGTAGACGATCACGGGGCAGGGAACGGTGTCAGCTGCTGCCGTATAATGCGCGATCAATCCTGCCTGCGTGCACTTGTTGTAATAGGGCGTTACAAGAAGAACCGCGTCCACGCCCATAGATGCAGCGACACGGCTCAACTGCAATGTATGAGCCGTGTCGTTTGTACCTGTTCCGGCGATGACTCCGCATCGTCCAGCACAATATTTGACTGTATGCGCAATCAGTGCAAGCTTTTCGTTGTCTGTCATGGTAGATGCCTCGCCGGTCGTTCCGCAGACAACAACTGCGTCAACGCCTGCTGCAAGCTGGAGATCCAGCAGCTGGTTCATGACGGAAAAATCGATCGTACCCTGCTTGAAAGGCGTGACGAGCGCAGTCGCAACGCCCTCAAATATGGGCTTTTTCAAAGAATCGCTCCCTTCGGGATTATTTCTTTGTGATATATCCTTCCGCGCAAAGCAGTTCTGCCAGCAAAACTGCGCCGCCAGCTGCTCCACGCAGGGTATTATGGGACAGGCAGACAAATTTGTAATCGTACTGCGTATCGGGGCGCAGCCGCCCGATAGATACGGCCATACCGCCCTCGAGCATGCGGTCCAGTTTCGTCTGCGGACGGTCGGCTTCCTCGAAGTAGTGCAGGAACTGCTTTGGCGCCGACGGCAGATTCAATTCCTGCGCACGTCCGGAGAATGCCGCCCAGTCTGCTTTAATCTGCTCAATCGACGGCTTTTCTCCCTTGAACGAAACAAAGCAAGCTGCCATATGGCCGTCGGACACAGGCACGCGCAGGCACTGTGCGGTGATGTTGGGCTCTGTCGCATCGACGATTTTGCCGTCTTCGATATGGCCCCAGAGTTTCAACGGCTCCTGCTCGGACTTTTCCTCTTCGCCGCCGATGTATGGGATTACATTATCGAGCATTTCCGGCCATGTTTCAAACGTCTTGCCGGCACCGGAAATTGCCTGATAGGTACAAACCAGCGCCTTTTCTATGCCGTATTTCATCAGCGGGTGCAGTGCTGGTACATAGCTTTGCAGGCTGCAATTCGATTTGACGGCAATAAAACCTCGCTGGGTACCAAGCCTTCTGCGCTGTGTGTCAATGATACGGATGTGGTCGGCGTTGATCTCCGGTACGACCATCGGAACATCAGGCGTGTGGCGATGGGCAGAATTGTTGGACACGACCGGGCATTCAAGCTTTGCGTACCGCTCCTCAAGTGCCTTAATCTCGTCTTTTTTCATGTTGACGGCACAGAACACAAAATCAACCTGCTTCGCAATCTCTTCCGCATCTGCCTCTGCATCCATTACGATCATGGATTTGACGCTTTCGGGAATGGGATCGGCCATATGCCACTTTTCACCAATTGCCTGCGCGTAGGTCTTGCCTGCACTGTGTGTGCTGGCAGCCAGAACAACCGGGGTAAACCACGGATGATTTGCTGTCAGCAGCACAAACCGCTGCCCGACCATACCCGTTGCGCCAATAATACCGACTCTGAATTTCTCCATGATGAAAACTCCCATCCTCAAACTCACCGGAAAGTTCCGGTTGCATGTCACTTTGGAATGTAATATAATACATTTAGTTCGCACAGGAAAATGCTGTACTTGTGCTATGAACAAATGTCCACGACTTCCAACGGCCTCATCATATCATATTCAATTTGGGGTGTCAATGTGAATCGCGGAAAAAATCAGCATATCAGAAAGGGCTGTATTTGTTGAAAACACATGACTTTTACTATGATCTGCCGGAAGAATTGATTGCGCAAACGCCGCTGGAACGGCGCGACGCATCCCGGCTTATGACGCTCGACCGGAAAACAGGAGCGATTACACATCGGCATTTTTACGATCTGCTTGAACTCCTGCAGCCGGGAGACTGCTTGGTTATGAACAACTCGCGCGTGCTTCCTGCGCGCTTGCTTGGACACAGGGTTCCAACCGGCGGTGCTGTTGAGGTGCTGCTGTTGCAGGATCAGGGCAACGGCGTTTGGGAATGCCTCACAAAGCCGGGGCGCAAAACACATGCTGGGACCGAACTGTCATTCGGAGACGGCGAGTTGACGGCAACTGTAGTAGGGGAGAGGGATGACGGCAACAAGCTTGTGCAGTTCCACTATGAAGGAATCTTCCTTGAGGTGCTTGAACGGCTTGGCAAGATGCCGCTTCCGCCGTACATTAAGGAAGAACTGCAGGACGGTGAGCGCTATCAGACCGTCTATTCCAAAATCAACGGCTCTGCCGCCGCGCCGACAGCCGGTCTGCACTTTACGCAGGAGCTGCTGGATAAGCTCGCCGCCAAGGGCGTCAGGGAAGCGTATATCACGCTGCACGTCGGCCTCGGCACGTTCCGTCCCGTCAAGGCCGAGGAAATTACAGAGCACCACATGCACTCCGAATTCTGCATGATCTCCAAGGAAACTGCGGATATCATCAACGAAACAAAGCGGGCGGGCGGACGGATCGTCTGTGTCGGTACGACATCCTGCCGGACGCTTGAATCTCTGGCCGATGAAAACGGCTATTTCCATGAAGCCTCTGCATGGACAGATATTTTCATCTATCCCGGCTACAAATTCAAAGCGATGAATGCGCTCATTACAAACTTCCATCTGCCGGAAAGCACGCTCGTCATGCTCGTCTCCGCATTTGCAGACCGCGAAAAGATTCTGAATGCCTACAACATTGCCGTGCAGGAACGCTACCGCTTCTTCTCCTTCGGAGATGCGATGTTCATCTCGTGATTATACATAAAATAACATCACTTATATAGATTGAAATTATGCAATATTACCAATTGGTAAGCACGAAATACCATATGGTAACATCGGTTGACCGATGTTGATAAAACATTTCGGGAAGAATTGATATCGGCGTAACTTTTTCGTTCAAGAAAAACGTTCATTGTTGACTTAGAAAAATAATATGGCATAATAGAATTACCGGAGCAAATGATGATGCGATTTTGAACACGGAAAAAGCGAGGAGAAGATCATGCCGGAACTTTGCAGATTTTATAACATCGTTATCAAGATGATTTTCAGCGACACTGACAAGCACCACAAGCCGCACTTTCATGTTTATTACAACGAGTACGAAGCCTCTGTTGGCGTGGATGGCGAATTGATCGCGGGAAGTCTTCCAGTCAAACAGTTGAAGCTGGTGCAGGCTTGGGCTGCCATCCACGAGGACGAACTCTATGCCGCGTGGAATAAGGCGGTGCAGAACATTCCGTTCGGCAAAATCGAACCGCTGAGATAAGGAGGAACGCTTATGTATATTTCTAACGGAATTGCGTATGCAGGGGAGCAGGAGCCAGTCATCAAGGTCTGCGGCGTTCGTCCGCTGCCCGGTCATAGGCTCTGGCTCCGATTTACAACTGGCGAAGCAAAAGTTTTTGATTTTACACCCTTGCTGAAAGATGCAGGTTTTGCGCCGCTGGCCGATGAACATACCTTTGCGGGCGTCTATATTGACTACGGTGTGACTGTCTGGAATGACGGTGACATTGACATTGCGCCAGAATATTTATATCGGCATTCGAAAGAAACGGAAGGCATCGCCTGATGGCAAGTGATTTCAACCGGAAGTACGGTGGCCATGGCTGCCGTACTTCGCTATGAAAGGGAGTAGGATCATGTGCAGTTTATTCACTTTCCCGACTCCCGTACACATCGGAGACGCAATGTTTATCTATTAAAAGTTGAGGTAACTATGTTTAAAGTATTAAAAACAGAGGGTGCTGCCCGCAGAGGGGAGTTTTCCTGCCCGCATGGGACAGTTCAAACTCCGGTTTTTATGAACGTCGGTACACAGGCTGCCATCAAGGGTGCGCTCTCGGCCGCAGATTTAGAAAAAATCGGAACCCAGATCGAACTTTCCAATACCTATCATCTGCATCTGCGTCCTGGTGACGAGGTTGTGCGCGACATGGGCGGCCTGCACAAATTTATGACGTGGAATGGCCCGATTCTGACAGACTCCGGCGGGTTTCAGGTTTTCTCTTTGGCGGGCCTTCGGAAAATCAAGGAGGAGGGCGTGACATTTGCCTCTCACCTCGACGGCCATAAGATCTTCATGGGCCCGGAGGAAAGCATGCGTATCCAGTCGAACCTCGGCTCTGATATTGCCATGGCGTTCGACGAATGCGTGGAAAACCCAGCAAAATACCAGTACGCTAAGGCATCCTGTGAGCGCACGGCGCGCTGGCTTGCCCGCTGCAAGGAGGCGCTTGCCAGATATAACGCAGAGCCGGACGCCGTCAACCCCGGCCAGCAGCTCTGGGGCATCAATCAGGGCGCGACGTTCAAGGATCTGCGTATCTGGCACATGAAGGAGATTGCCAAACTCGATCTGCCGGGTTACGCCATTGGTGGTCTGGCCGTCGGCGAACCGACCGAGATTATGTATGAGATCATCGAGGCGGTCGAGCCGTATATGCCGAAGGACCGGCCGCGCTATCTGATGGGCGTCGGTACGCCGTCGAATATTATTGAATCCGTCGCGCGCGGTGTGGACTTCTTTGACTGCGTCATGCCGGCCAGAAACGCACGCCATGCCAAGCTTTTTACATGGCAGGGGAGCATCAACCTCAAAAACGCAAAGTACACGCGCGACGACGGCCCCATTGACCCACAGTGTGATTGCCCGGTGTGCCGGAGATACTCCCGCGCCTATCTCCACCATCTGTTCAAGGCTGAGGAGATGCTTGCCATGCGTCTGTCCGTCATGCACAACCTGTATTTTTATAATATGCTGACCCGCCGCATCCGCGACAACCTCGATGCCGGAACCTTCGGCGATTTCCGCGCGGAATATTCACAAAAGCTGGCGGAAAAAATATAAAACGGAAAATTATTCAGAAATCCTGTCGTGCTGACTTGAAATGTTGCCCCAAACACGATATAATAAACGAAATTCAAATATGGAGGAAAGACCATGTACCTTTTCTTAAGCGCAGCGGATTCCACCGGTGCAGCAGGCGGCGGCGCGTCCATGATCCTCATGTTCGTCGTGCTGATCGCAGTGTTCTACTTCTTTATGATCCGCCCGGAAAACAAACGCAAAAAAGAAGCGCAGCAGATGCGTGACTCGCTGAAGGTCGGTGACAACATCACGACCATCGGCGGCATCATCGGCGACATCGTCTCGATCAAGGACGATTCCATCGTCATCGAAACGACTACTGACCGCGTCCGCGTCGAGTTTGCGAAGTTTGCCGTTTCCACCAACAACACAGCGGAAAAGGAAGCTGCCAAGCAGAAGGCCGCCGCTCTGGCTGCCCGCAAGGAGCAGAAGGAAAAAGAGAAGAAGACCAAAAAAGAAAAATAAAATCATCTGACCGCATACGAACCGGCTGAGGAATTGACCTCGGCCGGTTCTTTTTCTGTCCGGACAAACATACCCTTTTGCAGAGGAGGGGAGAACACATGAAAACAAAATTCTGGAACGGAAGCTTCCTGCGTACGGTTCTGCAATGCCTTGCCATTGCCTGCGCTGCGCTTCTGGCTCTGTCGGCGCTGGGGGCGGGGCTTGTGCTCGGCGGTGCGATCGATCAAAAGCAGATCTCGACGGTGGCTTGCTGCATTAGCTTTGCGGCGGTCTTTCTCGGAAGCTTTCTGGCTGCGAAGCATGCGGCAGGGAAGCGTCTGCCTGCCGCGCTTGCGGTTGCGGGTTGCTGCATTGCTGTTTGTTTCCTGGCCCGTCTTTTGTTTTTTGAAAATTCATACGGCAGATTCCTGCCGATTGTGATCTGCATGTTTACGCCTGCACTGCTAGCAGGCGTGCTGGGTGGGACGCGAAAAAAGAACTCCCGGCGCCGCAGACGATGAAGGGACTCTTGCACGTTCCAAAATGTAAATATTATTTACTACTTATGAATTTTATCGCCGCACTTCTTTCATTTCAAGATTTCGACCCAAGCCCGCAAGCATAGCACCATATATTGTGCTTTCTGCAAAAAGTCATGGTTATTCTGAACGTCGAAGTTCCTTTATTGACATAATATCATTAACATAATTCCTAGTCATAATTTACAAAAATTTCGGAATCTCTAGTTTTTTCTTGAAATTTTCCGATGTTTGCGCTATAGTAACATCACTTCCTGTGTAGCAGCAGGTAGAAATAATTATGATCGCATAATTCCTTAAGAATTCTGAAGATTACGTTATACGTTCGGTTTTTTCTGATTCTTAAAAATATGCGACTACGATTTTGATTGATTTTGGAAGGGCCTTCGCATGAGTGACATTATTATGCGATACGAGGATTACCTCGTCCATACCAAACACGCGTCTGACAACACGATTGCGTCTTATATGCGTGATCTTCGTCAGTATGCGTCATATCTTGGCTCCGAAGGCATTGACGTACTGGATGCAGATCAGACGGTCGTGTCCAGCTACATGGGCAATATGAAAGCGTGTGGAAAATCTGCCGCTACAATTTCCCGCGCATTGGCTTCGATCAAAAGCCTGTATATCTTCGCAATTCAGAATCACGAGATCGAAGAAAATCCTATCCAGAACATCAAGATTGACAAGGCTGAAAAAAAGCTTCCACAGATCCTGACTGGCAAAGAGGTTGAACTTCTCTTGCAGCAGCCCAAGGTTTCGGAAATGAAGGGCTGCCGGGATAAAGCCATGCTTGAGGTTTTGTATGCGACTGGTATCCGGGTCAGCGAACTGATTGGGCTGAATATTGACGACGTTAGCCTTCCCGGAAGTTTCATTCGCTGCGAAAGCGGGGAAAAGATGCGCATCATACCGATTTATCCGGAAGCGCTTCAGGCACTGCGTGAGTACATAGAAACTGTCCGGCCTAAAATGATTGCAGTTCCGACCGAGCATTCGCTTTTCGTCAATGTATCCGGCGAACGTATGAGCCGCCAGGGATTCTGGAAAATTATCAAGTACTATCAGGAAAAAGCACACATCGAGAAGGATATTACGCCGCATACGCTCCGGCACAGCTTTGCGGCTCATCTGCTTGAAAATGGTGCTGATTTGCGCTCCATTCAGCAGATGCTTGGACACAGCGACATTTCCTCCACGCAGGTCTATACGCAGCTGGTCAAGCAGAATTTGAAGGCGGTCTACAACAAATATCATCCAAAGGCATAGAATTTCCTCGTCCCATGAGAACGGCATCTGAACAGTTTGCATGAGAGAGGGGAATGACGGATGCCCATAGGCTGCTCTGGGATAAAAAACGGGTGCGCCGCAAAAGCGGCGCACCCAAATTTTTTTGTACACTCAGTTATCAATGCCTGTCATAGCCTGCAGTACCTCATACTGCTGCTCGTTCAGGCCTTTTTTCATGGAAAGTCCTTCCGTAATATCAATATCGACCATTTGTCCGGCTTGCGCGCAGATCACGCGGTTGGTCTTGCCCTCGGCCAGTACCTTGACCGCCTGATAGCCCATGCGGCTGGCCATGACGCGGTCACGCGCAGATGGCGTGCCGCCGCGCTGGATATGGCCGAGGATCGTCACGCGCGGGTCGAGCCCAAGTTCCTCATGGATCCCCTTGCCGATCTCGATTGCGCTGCCTGCACCCTCGGCGACAATGATCATGAAGTGCGTATTGCCTGCAAGCCGTGCCTGCCGGATGCGGTCAATCACGTCGCTGTCAAAATTGACCGGCTTTTCCGGCACCAGAACCGCCGTCGCGCCGGTGGCGAGGCCGACGTAAAGCGCCAGATGGCCCGCGTTGCGGCCCATGACCTCGACCACGGAGCAGCGCTCGTGGGACTGCATCGTGTCACGCAGACGATCGATGGCCTCCACGGCCGTATTGGCGGCGGTGTCGTAGCCGATCGTGTAATCCGTGCAGACGATATCGTTGTCGATGGTCGCCGGGACGCCGACGACAGAGATGCCCTGCTTGGCCAGCTCCACCAGACCGCGGAACGAGCCGTCGCCGCCGATGGAGACGATCCCGTCCAGCCCCAGCAGCTTGCAGGTCGCTGCGGCCTTTTTCTGGCCCTCCAGCGTGCGGAATTCGTCGCTGCGGGCGGTGTAGAGCATGGTGCCGCCGCGGTTGATGATATGCGCAACGTTGTCATTCTGCAGGACGGTAAAATCTCCGTTGATCAGGCCGTTGTAGCCGCGGCGGATGCCGACGCACTCAATGCCCATATACGTGCAGGCGCGGACGACAGAGCGGATGGCCGCGTTCATGCCGGGCGCATCGCCGCCGGAGGTCAGCACACCGATCCGTTTGACTGCATTTGCCATGGTATAGCTTCCTTTCAAATCTGATTTTTCCCATCATACCGCAGTTTTAAAAAAATGTAAACAGGCATTTGCACGAAATGGCCGAATTTTTATGCCCGCTGTACGCAGGGTCACGGGGTTTTGAAATCTTCAGGAAAAATTTATGTTTTCTTCCGCGCGGGTGTGCTATACTTTATTTATTACCATCTCCACGCGAAAAGGAGGCAGAGGCTTGAATCAGACAAGCAGAATTCTGGAAGAAGTCAAAAAAGCGGTATGCGGCAAGGACCGCGTTCTGGTCTGGGTGCTGACGGTGCTGCTGGCCCGGGGCCATGTGCTGCTCGAGGATATTCCGGGCGTCGGCAAGACGACCATGGCGCTGGCGTTTTCCCGCGCGCTGGGGCTCGATTACGGGCGCGTGCAGTTTACGCCGGACGTGCTGCCGTCCGATATCACCGGCTATTCCGTCTATCAGAAGGAGAGCGGCAAGCTCGTCTATCAGCCCGGTGCGGTGCTCTGCAATCTGTTCCTCGCGGATGAGCTCAACCGGGCGACGTCCCGCACGCAGTCTGCGCTGCTCGAGGCCATGGAGGAGGGGCAGGTCACCGTTGACGGCGTCAGCCATCCGATCCCGCAGCCGTTTATCGTCTTTGCCACGCAGAACCCGACGGGTGCCGCTGGTACGCAGCTGCTGCCGGACTCGCAGATGGACCGTTTTACCGTCCGGCTGTCCATCGGCTATCCGGAGCCGGCGGACGAATGCAGCATGGTGCTCGCGCGGCAGGGCGTCAACCCGCTGCAGACAGTCGAGCAGGTCCTGTCCCGGCAGGAGCTCGTTGCCATGCAGGACGAAGCCGCCGCGGTTTACATCAAAAAAGAGCTGGTAGAATACATCGTCGCCCTGATCGGCGCGACGCGCGCCCATCCACTG
>ERZ779888.2176-NODE-2176-length-16919-cov-6.517019_pt1 | contig 16919 bp, 15 predicted proteins | sample MGYA00511245_ERZ779888 | MGnify/ENA primary metagenome ERZ779888 (study PRJEB29588, sample SAMEA2155255) | human gut metagenome | biome: human gut; feature: human-associated habitat; material: faeces | place: Denmark | collected 2008/2010 ... | reverse complement strand
ACAACATCGAGAACACGGTTAAGAACTACTGTGCTCAATACCTGCCCACCTACACCGAGTTCGAATGGTCCCAGTACGCCACCATCAACTGGGAAGAAAACACGATCACCATCACATTCAAAGAGAAAGACGGCAATCGTGAGATTCTTGCGCTTGAGTACAACAGGAACACAAAGACAATGGAATGTCATTCGATTTAAGGAGGGAGTGAATTGATGGAAACAACGATCGCAACGCATAGACATCTACAAAAGAAGACAACGATATTCGCCATCGCACTTCTGGCAGCACTTCTCCTTGTCTCGCTGGCTTTTCCGGAAACCGCCCAGGCAATGCCTTGGGACGATTGGGTAAACGATGTCGGCAACAACATCAGCCAATGGGTGAAGGGTTTCCTTGAGGGAATCGCCAACTTTTTTCTCAGTGCTGTAGCAGATGTCACAAACTACTTCAGTGCCAAAGAAGCACTTAACGCCTCTTTCGATTCTATTCTTACAAGAGGCAACGGTACCTCCAATGCCTACACAGTTATAGCCGGGTTAAAAACATCGGTGATAATCGTCGGACAATCGATTCTCGCTTTCGCGCTTCTGATGCAACTGGTCAAAATTTCTCAACGAGTAGATGCAAACGGTACCATGCCGGTTGTCAAGGAGATTCTGATTCTTGCCGTGTTCTTCTTCATTGGAAGCTATCTCGTCAACCATTCTTTCGAGATCTGCACGGCTGCATATGATGAGATCAACAAGCTTATCTCCGAGGTTACCAGCAACAATAACCGACAAACAATAGGAGGCATCGTGCTTGGTGACACAACCAGCGTGGATGAAGGCGCAATGCTTGGCATTGTGATTGCCATAATGATTATGTGGTTGTTCAGCTTCCTTGGATCTATAATCGGTATAGCACTCATCATGGCCCGAGCAATCCAGCTCTATGTCATGGCAGCATGCAGCCCTATCCCCTTCTCTCTCCTGCTTTTCGATGAGACCAGGCAAATGGGAATCGGTTTCTGCAAAAGCTTTCTGTCCGTATGTCTTGCCGGACTGATTCTTGCCGTCCTTATGATGATCTATCCGGCTTTAATAGGAGATGTCCTGCAAGCAGCAGCCTCTCCTGACGGTACCGGCAAATATACACTGGACATTACCAACTATTGGAAAGCCTCTATCCCAATAGTTGCATGTTCATTCATGTATCTATATGCGCTTTTGAAGTCCGGGGCTTGGGCTCGGGACATCTTGGGCGGTTAAGTTGATTGGGAGGTGATGAAGCCATGAGCGACTATTACGGAAAAGACAGGCAAGAAAAGGAACAGGAAACCGGTAACAGCGGGCAGGAGCCTTGGTGGAACAACGTCTCCCAGTACATGCCGAAACCGGTGCGGCCTGAGCCGGCTCCTGCCCCTGCTTCGCAGGGAGGGTACGACGACGAGGGCGGCGGGCTGTCCCCTGTCGTGATCGTGGCTATCGTGCTTGCTGTGGTGGCCGTGATCGTCGTGGGCGGGTGCGCTGCGGCATATGCATTCAGTCACCAGGCGCAAGACCAGAGCACGGAGATCACGCAGGCCGACGAGGATGCTGCCAAGAAGGCATCTGACGTGTACCTCACGGTCTACGCCGACGGGGCCGATGCGGCCAACTGCTCTCCTGCCACCATCAGCGTGCTGAAGGGCACGGAAGGCGACGAGGTTGTCCGCTCGGTCAATGTGAAGCCGGGCGAGAGGGCTGATCTCGGCATGTTGGATGCAGGTCAATACCGCATCCATGTCGATACGGTCCCGACCAACCCAGACGGCAGCACGTACCTCACCCCGCTGTTCGACATGCAGTTCGAGGTCGCTGGCGATGGCGAGGATATGGAGTTAACCTGCAACCTCGACCCTGCGACTTCAGGCGACGATGCATCCAATCAGGGACAGGCAGGCACGCAAGACAGCAATCAGCAGGCTGCCGATGCGGCGGCGGGTGCCAACACCGAGGGCGATGGCAATGCGGCAAGTGCTTCGCAGAGCCAGGGCGTTTCCGGCGGCTCTGGTTGGAACGCCTCGCAGTCTCAGGGACACCAGCACAACTGGGTTGCGCAGACCAAGACCGTGCACCATGACGCGGTTTACAGGACTGTGAACCACCCTGCGAAGAAAGAGCGCAGAACCATATGCAATACGTGCCACCAGGACGTGACAAACTGCTTCGCCGCTCATAGGAGTGCTTCCGGGCACACAAGCACCCACTACGAGTACAAGGTGACGCAGGACGCTTACACGGAGCGTGTGCTCATCTCGGCAGCATACGACGAAACGGTGACAACGGGCTACCGCTGCTCCGTTTGCGGTGCCACCAAATAGAGCGCACACGCAAAGAAGGCCCGGGAACATGGAGTTCTCGGGCCTTCTGGGTGTTGACGGGTTGTTTAAGTGGAACGATATCTTCACTCCAGCGGTTCAGTAACCATGGCAGATCAGGCAGGTCTCTAACACCCTGTTTGCGACGGTAGGCATTATCTGGTTCAGCAACCATGGCAGATCAGGCAGGTCTCTAACCTGTGAGTGCAGATGCCCCGTTTGAACAGGGACTATCTATTTCAAAGAACTGCAAAATCTGCCAGGTCTTCTTGTTTCTGCGACCCGCCCGACCGTTTTTCGATCAGGCTCTCGGATCTCCGCAAGCGTCTATTCCCGCCCTGACGGCGGTATGGATCCATTATAGCAAATTCGCATTCGAATGCGAATTTTGAGCTCTGACATCGGTGCTTCTCTGCTGTTCAGTTGGAAACGAATACCAGAAACGCTGTTAGAATCATTGTAAACGAAAGCTTTGAAGAGAAAGGCAATGTGATGGCTCATCTCACCGATGCAGAGAAGGATAATGTTCTGAGGAACCCAGAGCATGCCGACCTTGAGCGAGTCACCGCAGCTTTGGCAGAGGCGAAGGAAGCGGCTGTTCGAGACCTAGCGGATATGCCGAGCGAGCTCGATATGCACCCAGAGCTCACCGAAGAGGACGACAAGCCATGGAATCTCGATGCAGAGATGGACAGGCTCATGGAGCTCGATGCAGATGCATTCTGGGAAAACGCCCATGAGCTGCCGTTCGACATCGGCGACTCCGGAGACGACAACAGGTAGCTGAGAAGGGATTTATGGGATGGACGATAAAGATATCATTTACACAATTCATGCCTATGAGCTTGCGATTGAATTGCCAGAAGACGAGCGTGTAACCTTCACTGACGAATACGGAATTGCCCATCTTCATGGTGGCGACTCGCACGCACATAACCTTGCAGGATATGCAGATAAATGCATCGACTATCTGACGTTCGGCGATGAAGTAGATGAAGCATCGATTGGTGCTTTTCCACCATATGAGCAAATCAAGGTTTGCGATACTCCTAACATCCTCCTTCGTGCCGGTTTCGAACAGAAGCCGATGCTGTACACTCAACGCCATTTGGAAATGGCAATTCACCCTAAAGATATAACCGACTACCATTGGCATGGCTTGAGCGTCCCTACGATAAAACGCTTACCTGAATTGCTTGAGAACCCGGTTCTGTTATCAGACAGCCCCGCACGAAACGATGTGTTGATAGCCGTCCTATGTGCGGTAGACAACGATTCACTACCGCTCCTTACTGCTATAAAGCCAGACGGGAAAGGGATTTATCATCTGCAAACCATCGAAACGAACTTCATTCTCTCTGTGTATGGAAAAAACGAGTTCGAGCTTTACTTCAAGCAGAGAATAACGCCTGAGAAAATCGTGTATTACAACGAAAAACAGGGACAAAAACTAGAGCGTTTAGTCGGGATCCAATTCCCCGATTACTACTCTAGCATTGCCCCTAACACAATTATAAAGCTCCCTTGCTGCATAAACAATCCCAAAACACCTGTTCAAAATGGATTATCCGTTCATTTGGAATCAACAGCAGATAAAAAGGAGAATTGGAACATTACTGATGAGATGGATAAGTTGGGAAAGTTGGACAAACAGGCAACAGTGGAGCACGCCGAAGAGCTGCCGTTCGACATCGGCGACTCTGGAGACGACAACAGGTAGCTGGGGATCATCGCGATGACAGGCAAAACGATGATGCCCGACAACTTCGACGAGTACTTCGAGAAATGGCTTGCGAGGAAAATCACCCAAAAAGAGATCGCCAACGAGCTCAAGGTATCCCAATCGGTGGTGTCGAACTGGATCATCCAGTTCAGGAAGGATACCGGCAAAGACAGGGATTACATCAAGACAGACGCATTCAAAGATGCTCTCAAAGGCTATGAGGACAAGGAGCTGTCGACTAGACAGGCCGGCAGGATGCTCGGAATCACGCATACGGGGTTCCGAAAACTTGTCATGAAGGCTCAAGAGCAACAGAAAGACACTCCTGTGAAGGAGGATGTTGCCAAGGAGAGCCTGGGCAGGTACGGGATCGACCAGATGATGGCGGATCTCTCCAAGGAAAGCGTCGAGCACATGAGCGAGCGTAACGAGCGATAGGTGACCTAGGGGTATCTACTTGCCGAATGCTGGAAACAAATACCAGACAGGCTGGTAGAATAGCAATATCGACAGGAAAGGACGAATAACATGGATTATACGAACGGCATCACGGTATGTATCGGGAACTACGGTTACTACAACGAGGGTTACCTGCATGACGCATGGATCACGCTTCCTAAGACGGAGCAGGAAATCAAGGACTTCCTGGAGAAGAACAACCTCTACGATGAGCAGCATGAGGAGATCTATATCTCAGATTACGACGGCGTGCCGTTCGGGTTGGACAGCCTGTTCACCGAGTACACGCATCTCGATGACCTCAACCTGCTTGCGAAGCAGGTGTCTATGGCATACCCCAGCGACCTTGAGAAGGTCGAGGCATATGTGCAGGCAGAGGATGCTCCTTCTACCGTTCTTGAGCTGATGAACCTCATCGAGCAGGTCGATGACATCGCAATGTTCGATTACGACTACGATGGGGCGTACACTGAAGACCAATGGGGTGAGACGTACATCCACCGCGCCAGCAATGAGGAGAACTTCGGGCTCACCATGGTTGAGCAGAACCCAGATCTGAAGGCTGTGCTTGAAGCGGATTCGGACGCCATGAGCGCATTCAACTACGAGCGTTACGGGCAGATGATCGCCGAGCGCGGCAATGTCACGCTCTTGGATAACGGTTACATTGATGTCATCAACACAGATGTTTCGCTTGATTACTACGACAAAGATGAGATGAAAAAAGAAATCGAGTCTGCTTACGAGGCTTATGAAGCTAACGAGGGAAACACTGTGAAAGACAAAGACGTTGAGAAGGAAGGCCTCCTGAAGCCAAGCGGCACCTATGAGCTTGAGTATGAAGAGTTGTTCCTGCCCAAGAAGGAATACGGGATCGACCAGTTGATGGCAGACCTCTCCGACGAGGCACCGGAAATCGGCGAGGACGGTCCTGGAGGCAGGTAGCCCTTTGTGCGGATCCTAGGATGAGGTGATCTTCCGTTGGATGACAAGGCGAAAAAGGCAATACGTGAGAATTTGGCTTTGACCGCCAAGGCGATTTACCACTACGAGATGATGCTGCTGATCCCCGACGATGAGCGGTTGACGTATCTGACCGACAACCTGCAAGTGTCGTTCAAGAGCGGGCAAAAGGTGGGGCATCTGATCGAGTACGACAACCGCTGCTCCCAATACAACAACTACATCAAGGAAATGTCACTTTGCTTGGACAACAAGACCCACCACGGCGAAGCATTGAAGATGAGCAACGATCAGATCGGCGATGCGATCGTCGAGGAGAGGCCACACTCTCCTGCCGTCCTACAGAAAGGCGGCGACGGTATCGACGGACGTTAACGAACAGAGGCGACAATGCCATGAGCAAATGCCGCCTCTCGTTTCTAGGTTGCTTGAACCAAAACACAAATCAAAAATAGAATGCAGATACCTTATCCATCTGCATAACTTAATTATACGCCTGAGCAGGGGTTCTGTCAATGCTCATAGGCGTTGAAAGGAGATGTTTTCAATGGCTGATGATGCTGTTTTCATTGAAGAGGCGCATACACTTGCGAAGCTTGCGCTCCGCACCGACCAGGCTGTTTACAACGTGAACACAGGGCTCTGCATCGTGCCGGATGTCAACGGAGACGGGGAGCTGTTCGGTGCTCAGTACACTCACACTTCGCTTGATGTATTGCTGTCTGCCGGAAGCAATGAGATGCCCGAGAGTGCCCTTGAGTATACGATGAGCTACTACCCTGCCTCAGGCACGTGCGCTGCTAATCGGTTGGATGCAATCTACGAGTTGGAAGAAGGCATCAATGCCTACGACGATGATCTTGAGAAGACAAATTCGCTTTCACAAATGATCGACATGATGGTGGCAAGCGGTAAAGGATGGTGCTTGGCAGATCCGTACTCGATCGCCGCTGAAGCCGACATCGTGCCACAGCGATATCTGGATGTTGAGTACGTGCCAGACAATGCGGATCCGGAGAATAAGCCGCTTGGATGGATGGATTTCCTTGAGGCCGCCAAAGGCAACGCGGCCTATGCCATGATGCTCGTCGACCGTGCCGAATGGACTTACCCGTCTACGATGGTCGATGAGGATCTGCGCTGCAACGAGGTTTCCATGATCGGCGGAAAGCTCATGCTCACCAACGGCCTGCCGGTTGAAGAGGCGGATATCCTTGCTTTCGACACAGTTGAAACGGTGAAGCTGTCCGACAAGGACATGGCCTTGGAAGCTATCAAGCTGGGGAAAGATCTTTACAACGTGAACACAGGGTTCGTGCTGCACCCCTTTGTCGAATCCGACACGAAAAACCTCGCGCAAGTCACAAGTGCCTTCGTGCCGCTCACCCTCCTCATCGGTGCCGATGGACATGTTGCCAGTGAGCCTTGGAGTTACGCTGTCGAGCACTACATCGAGCCAGACGGCAACACTGATGGCATGATCGGCTGGCTGCCCGAGTTCGCCGATGTGAAGGTCGATGACACGCATGGCATCGAGTCAAAGTCATCTATTTACGCCTATCTGATCAAGATGATGGACAAGAACGGTTCCGGTTGGTGCTTTGGGGATACCAAGAGCATCGCCGAAACGGCCCATTCCTTTAAGCTGGACAAGGAGCTTGGAATCGATGCGGTAATGAGGAGCGATCAGGAGAATCGATGCATCGCGCATGGCGACTCAAAGGACGATCCGGGCAATAGGTGATAAGCCAAACAAAAAACCCCGCCTGATGTGGCGGGGTTTACCAAATAAGAACCTGTAGTTAGGAGTAACTACGAGTTGTTAACTAGCAGTATAGCACTGTGTGGCTATACTGCAATACCAAAGTAAACGGATCAGTCATAGTTGTTAAGATGAAATCTGCTGATTCGATGATTGATCGATACGCTCGCTTTGCTCACTGATACGGCGGACATTCAAAATAGCCCGCCGTGATGCAATCAGACGGTTAAAAAAAGAAAGGAATGATTCGATGATACTGGTGCTTGCGGAGAAACCGTCGGCAATGAGGAACTTCGCCAAGGCGCTCGGTGGCGATGAGGGAATCTACAACGGGGAAAGCTACAGGCTTTGCGCTTTGCGTGGCCATACCCGTGGTCTGAAGTTCCCGGAACAACAAGTGCCGAAAGAAAAGCAAGATGAAATGAAAGCTTGGAGCCTCGACCGGCTTCCTTGGGACTTGTCCGAGTTTGCTTGGAGAAAAGGTACTTTGCCTGGATGCAAAGAGGTTCTTGAAAATCTGAAGGAGAGCCTTGATGGCATAGATGAGGTGGCAATCGCCACCGATGACGATCCGTCCGGTGAAGGCGAGGTTCTTGCCTGGGAAGCTTTGGAGTTCTGCCGTTGGCATGGAAAGACGACTCGCATGTACTTTCCCGACGAGGCACCGGCTTCTGTTCAGAAGGCATTCAAGAACCGAGTCGCAATCGAGTCCATGGAAAAGGACGGCGACTATGTGAAAGGGCATCTACGTGAACGCTGGGACTTTGCCTCAATGCAGTTCGTGCGTGCGGCCACGGTCATTGCCCGCGAGAAGGGATACCGGACGGTTGTCCGCCAAGGCAGGCTCAAGAGCGTCATGGTTCAGCTTGTGGGAAAGCAACTTGAGGCTTACAACAGCTACAAGCGAAAGCCTTTTTACGAGGCACGGTTCAAAGATGCGAACAGCAACACGTTCGCCCGCAAGGTAGACGATCCTGCGGATATCCGCTTCGAGAAGAAGGAGGATGTGGATCTGTCTGCCTTGCATGCATCTGCTATCGTGGAGGACTCAAGGGTTGCAAAGCATACGGCACCGGGCAAGCTCTTGGACTTGGCGGGACTGTCGGCGATTTTGGCAAAACAGGGATTTAAGCCGGAATCGGTGTTGGCGACTTATCAGAAAATGTACGAGGCCCAGGTAGTCTCCTACCCCCGCACCGAAGACAAGGAGATCACGCCCGAGCAGTTCAGCGAGCTGTTGCCGTTGGCACCGAAGATCGCCAAAGCGATCGGGGTCGATGCGGGATTGCTCACGCATACGCAGCCTAGAAAGACCCATGTGAAGGAAGGCGGCGCACACGGAGCCAATCGCCCAGGCATCAATGTGCCCTCTTCGCTTGAAGAGCTCAAGAAGTACGGCAAGGAGGCCATGGCCATCTACGAGATCCTTGCACGCAACTACCTTTCCATGCTCTGCGAGGATTACGAGTACGAGCTTGTAAAGGGGCATGTTGCCGATTTCCCGGAATACATTGGGGAAACGAGGGTACCGATTTCAGGGAAGAGCGGGTTCAAGGCCGTGTTCGACTCGGCGGCTCAGGAATCCGATGAGGAGGAATCGGAATGCAAGGACTTCGGTCCCGAAGCAGAGCCTTATGTGTATGAGGGAGCCAACCAGAGGCCGCAGAAACCTACCATGAAGTGGCTCAACAAGAAGCTTGAGAAGTACAACGTGGGCACAGGTGCCACAAGGACCTCTACCCTTGCCGAAATATCGAAAGCTGGGCAGGACGCTTCCCTTCTGTCCGAATCGAAGGGCGTTTTGAAGTTAACGAAGTGTGGCGAGGTGAGCTACGCTTTGCAAGAGGGCTGCCGGATAGCAGACCCTCTTGTGACCGAAGAGCTCTTCAAGACGATGGACGCTGCGGGCAAGTTCGAAACGGACCCCAAAGCGGTATTGTCGCAGGTGGCGGACATGGTGCAGCATGACATGCAGGCAATGCAGGGCAATGCGCACAAGCTCGATTCGATGGATCTAGGCGGTGCTGCAAAGAAGCCAGTGGTCGGCAAGTGTCCCCGATGCGGGCTCGATGTGCATCTCAACCCCAAGACGGTGCGATGCTCCTCGATCAAGTACGGCAAGGATGAGAAGGGGAACTGGATAGTAAAAGACGCAGGATGCGGATTCCTGTTCTATCGCTCAATTGCTCATAAAACGCTTACCGAATCTCAGATCAAGAAACTGCTTGAGGATGGGATAACCGGTACCATCAACGGGTTCAAGAAGACTGGCGGCGGCACGTTCAGTGCCAAGGTCACGCTTGACAAGCAGGAACCGAGCCTCGGTTTCAGCTTCGATGGGGTCACCAGCCGCAAAGGAAGTGCCAAGCGCAAGCGATGAGCGGCAAACTCGCATTCGACGCAAAAAAAGCCCGCAGGCGCAACGCTTGCGGGCTTTTTAATACTCACGGCAACAGCCAAATTCACATGGATACGGGCTACCGCTTATTCGCTTGTAACATGTGCTTTGCCAGCAAAGCCACGCTCCCATGTTAAGTAAGCATGGCAGATTTGGTGGTTGCGGGTAATACCTATTGGTAGTTCAGCAACCGTGGCAGATCGAGTGGTTCTCGAACCAATTATATCCCCAACAACTACAAATCAAGTTCAGTAACCGTGACAGATCGGGCAGGTCTCAAACTTCTTGATGCTTTGGGGCTTGCATATCGGGTTCAGCAACCGTGGCAGATCAGGCAGGTCTCAAACTTCCAGAATCGGAGCTGAACGCAACAGTCGGTTCAGCAACCGTGGCAGATCAGGCAGGTCTCAAACCTGTGGGCGCAGATACCCCGTTTGAACAGGGACTATCTATTTCAAAGAACTGCAAAATCTGCCAGGTCTTCTTGTTTCTGCGACCCGCCCGACCGTTTTTCGATCAGGCTCTTGGATCTCCGCAAGCGTCTATTCCCGCCCTGACGGCGGTATGGGCCCATTATAGCAAATTCGCATTCGAATGCGAATTTGCAATCCATATCCCTCTGGCTTGCCGTTGCGCCTGTTTTGCCGTAGTAGTTGGAAACAAATACCAGAAATGCTGGTAGTATACCGGTATAAGATGAATCAGGAGGTGCGGTATGGCTGGCAAGACATCCGATCGGGTTGCCGATCAGCGCAAGGAAATCGTGGATCATGTCATTGAGGAGATGGGCAAAGGTGGGTTCAGCTGGCTCAAGCCTTGGGCTGATTCCGCCTCTCCACACAACCCCGTGACAGGTAGCACCTACCATGGACGCAACAGGATGCACCTTGCCGTCATGGCTGCCATAAAGGGTTACAACGACCCTCGCTGGGTAACTTTCAACCAAGCCAAGAAGGTCGGGTGGAAGCTCCAGAAAGGCGCCAAGTCGTGTATCGTCGAGAAATGGAAGATGTACCCGGTCAAGGATTCCGGCAAGGAGAAGGATAAGTCCTCTCCCGCTTCCGACGATACGCAGAACTTGCGGATGATTCCCCGATGTGTTGGCTACTGGAGCGTTTTCAACGCGAGCCAGTTCGACGGCGTTCCTCCCTTGCCGCAGCTCAACCGAAACGATGACATTGAGATAGGCAGGCTGGCGGACGATGTGAAGGACTCTTCGAGATGCCCAGTGCGGGAAGCGCCTGGAAACGAGGCGTATTACGTTCCGGCAAAGGACATGATCGCCGTTCCGCCCCGGGATTCTTTCGCCAGCAACGAGGCATTTTTGGTCACGCTGCTACACGAGATGGGGCACTCTACAGGGCATCCGAATGCGTTGGGACGCGACCTGAGCGGCACGTTCGGCTCGAAGCGCTACGCCTTCGAGGAGCTGATCGCTGAGTTCTCCAGTATGTTCAGCGCATCGGACCTCGGCCTTTCCGGGGATCTTGATCCGGAATCGGACCATTTCAAGCAACACGTCGCCTACCTGCAAAGCTGGCAGAGTGCGCTTGAAGACGATCCAGACCTGCTCTTCCGCGCTGCTTCAGCTGCCGAGAAGGCCACTGAGAGCGTCATCGGGTGCTACGAGCAGCACGTGGGCCACGAGGCACCGGGCAAGGAGTACCTGAAGGGGCTCAACCTTGCCGAGGGCAAGGATGCTGTTTCCGAGAAGAAGGTTCCTGCGGCCAAGGAAACGAAAGCTGTAGGTATCAACGAGCTTGCTGACTCGGTCGGTGCCGATGACAAAGGCATCGATGCGCCGGATCGTGGATCAGACATTGAAGAGAGGTGACCTTAGGTGGCTGAAAATTGCTTTTACATGATGCATATAAAGGGCGACAAGAATGCCATCGACGAGTTCGTCGGCATGATGAAGAACGGCGAGATGGGTCGTTTCTTCAGTGTTGAGGCTGAAATGGACTCCGACCATGAGGCCATCGTGTCCGGAGACTGTGCATGGTCTTTGAGCTCTGCCGTGCTGCTCTCTGGCACGAATCGACTCGGGGAGCCTACTTTCCTAAACAAGATGAGAAAGCTTGGCCTTTCCATCGAGGCTTACACAGAGGAACCGGTAGCGGGATTCGAGGAGCATTTTGTCTTCGACAAAGGGGTTATCGCAATCAAGGAGAAAGCAGCTCTCGCCACCTACGCTGTCAGGAACCTTTCGGAAGAAGACATTCAGAACATCGCTGAGAAGCACAACGTAACCCCCGATGCCGTCATCGCAAGCATCGACGACGAGGTTGTGCAGATCGGTGGCTATGATTGGATCTTCGACGGCAAGCCCGCTAACGCCGCCGTCAATGCTGTTCTTCGCGAGCGGTTCCTGAACTTCATTGAGAAGGAGATCCTGGAATCGGAAACCGGTATGTACTTCATTGAGAACGACGCTTGGCTGCAAGACGACGGCTTCTCCCCTGCCGAGGTACGTGCCATGGCAGACGAGCTTGCCGCCGATAAGCGCACCGAGCTTGTGATGGAGGTCGGTAATGACCCGTTCATCACCTTTTATCCCGATTTTGCCAAGTACCTGCAAGCAGAGCGGGAATCGCTGGCAGGCGTTTCAATCAACAAGGGCAACCTGATGAACGATCGCAACATGGCAGATTGCAGGAACAATAAGCTCGATTCGCTGATCCATGCAGCCGAGGTCAAGGGGATTGGAAACGCATTCGACTCTGCTTTGGGAACCGGTGCCGTGTTCGCCGCAAAGGTTTCCGAGGCAGGAACGGATGCGCCGGCGAGTTACGGTCTGCTGTCCAGTGTCCGGGGAATGCGGTTGAGCGATTTCCTTGAGCAGAGCACCGACTGCTCGTCCGGTGTGGACACTCTCCTGCTCACGACCGATCGGGGCAATGCCGTGTCGATTGTGGAGGAATGCCATGGAGCGATTCGGGCAGACGGCACGGAGAAGGTCACAGAAATCGAGTTTCGTCAGCTCAAGCCGTTCGAGGCTTATAAGACGGCGCAACTGCTTCAAAGCGATGGACTCGATTCTGCCGAGCTCAATTCGCTGGCTGCCAAGATATTCATGGACATGGACGGGTTGCAGATGTGCACCGACCTGGCCGAGCAGATGGCCTGGGAATGCTCGACGGAGCGCTCTGAGCTTGCAGAGGTGCTTTGGAACGGCGATCCGGAGCAAGGCATCGCCGCCCTTGCAGATGTTGCGGTTGATGACGATGACTGCATCAAGCAGGAATGGATGGGTTACAAGCCGGGTACGCCAAGGTTCGCGGTATGGAAGGACTTCGAAACGAACTTCAGTAAGGACGGCGTTTCGCTCTGCGAACTTTCGGGGTTCGATGACTACAAGGTTGAATATAAGGATCCTGGACCAACGCTTTCCGAGTCGGAGTTCGACAAGCTGTTCGGTTCGGATGTGCTAGATGAAAACGTACAGAAAGACGTTTCGGATGTGAACCGGGACGATCCAGGTTCAGAAGACGAGCGTTAGGAACAGGGCATGCAGGTTACAGCAGTGCAGCACGGTATTGTGCGGTACTGCTGTTTCTGTATCGTGGCATTGTGCTATGAAAATGATGAGGATTGATATATACGCTCGCCTTGCTCGCTGATACGGCAGGCATTCCAAGATGCCTGTCTGAGTGAGAGGCGAAACAACGAAGAAAGGGATGATGTGGCATGCAGATCATTGTGTACTACCAGAACGGCAAGCTCGACGTGTTCTCAACCGACAACTTCACAGCAAACGAGCCTTGGGCAAAGCAAGGGCTGAACCTGGCCACCGAGCTTACCGTAAGGCTCGATCTTTTGGACGATGAGGGGCTTATTATCGATCTGTACTGGTACGACGGCTCGGAAGCTGGGAATGCGGTTGAGACACCCGACGACGATACCCGTACCGTCATCAGGCATGCGCTTAGGAGGCAGGGCCGCAGGATCAGGCTGGTTTCCCAGGAAGAGCTTGAGCACATAGCGCAGATCACGATAGACGGCGAGTTGGCGGTATGGCGGCAAGGAGGGTACCTAATCAACGGGGTCATGTTCAAGAACCAAGAACTGCTTTGCTTCTCCAACGACAGCGTCACCAGCATGAACCGCAGGGCGTCAAGCGTGTTCGAGTATCTGAAGAATGCCAACCCTGGGATCTCGGAAGAGACCTTGAGCGCAATGATGGGATACCCGCTCGGTGCGATGCAGCAGATCAAAGATGCTGAGGCAGCAAACAGCGAGGAAGACGACGGGGACGATTTCGACGAGTAGCCGATTATGTTCTGGTGGATATATAGCACAACATCGTGCTATAATGATAGATAAGCATGAAGGGAGGACATCGCCATGACAAGGGAAACGAAAAGATACGCACTCAAGCTGTACGACCAGGAGCTTATGAGCTTCAACTTGAGCTATGACCGCTTTGCAAACCTAAACCTTGCTTTCATGCAAGAGCGATTGCAGGCTCGATGATCTGAAAGAGCTTGTAGGCGATGGAGAAGAGCCTAAACGTATCGTTCGTGGCGACGGCTTCGGACGGGAATAAGACCAAGGAGGTGAAGGAAATGAACGTATCAAAGATACTGAGGCCAGATGAGCTGCCGTTCGACTGCCCTCCCGACCTTGAGCTCGCGATCAACGAGCTGATCGCGGCGCTTGAGCGCGATGAGAGGCTGAACCTGGACTGCTACCTCGATGAGGTTCAGGGCAGCGCCAGAAGCGTGAGCGAGGAAAACGACAGATGGATTTGCGATTACTACGTATACGGTGGTTGGAAACGAGGTTAACGTGGACAGTCTCATCGACTTCAACGATTGCCGAACCTTCTTGAATGATTACGAAGGTGCTGACACAAAACTGAAAATCAGCTTAGAAAATGAAATCTATATGCTGAAGCTCGGTCGAAAGCTTGATGACAATGAAAGAAAATTGAGCGTACAGGCAAGTTATTCAAGCTCTCCTGTTTCGGAATATATAGGTTGCCATGCTTTTTCCTTAGCTGGTATTCCAGTTCAGGAAACGAAACTAGGAACCTATAACGGTCATATCGTTGTGGCATGCAAGGATTTCATTCAGCAAAGAAGCGATTCTGAAGATGTCTCTCTAATAGAGTTCAACAAACTTCAGAGCAGTTTCCTACAAGGAAAATCACCGGCAGGCAGAACCCCTGCGCTTGATAACGTACTGCACATATTTACCGAGCATCCATACCTCAACTCAATTCGAGATCAAGCTATCGATCGTTTCTGGAAAACGTTTGCAGTCGATTCGATAGTTGGAAACTTCGACAGACATGCCGGAAATTGGGGTTACATATACAACAACAACATAGATCGAATCATCGATTTGGCTCCTGTTTACGATTGCGGTTCGAGTTTTTATCCCAAACTGAACGAGCATGGAATGCTTGAGTTTGTCCGCAATCCAGACTTGTTGAAGCAGAGGGTTCTTGTCTTCCCAACTGCTGCTTTGATGATTAATGGGAAGAAAGCAAAATATCACGAGTTCTTGCTTTCGAAAGAGGGCAAACCGGCACGTAAGGCATTGTTAGACATATCAAAAACCTTTGATATGTCTAAATTTTTGCAATTCATTGCGGAAATGCCCGGATTAACCGAGCTGCAACGTGAGTTCTACTCCACTTTGGTTACCGTTCGCAATGAAGCGATCATTGAGCCTGCTTTGGATTTAGCCTGGCAAGAGGAGCTGACAAAAAGCAAAGATGGAATCGGCATCGATGCTCTGATGAAGCAACTTGCAGAACCTATTGAAAATAGGTTTAATGCTCCGGACATCAACAAGGATAATTGGGACCGATAATTGCGGTTTTGGAGAGCCGGGGATTTGATTCCCCGGCTCTTTTTTTGTTGAGTGGTTTGCTGGCACGTGAGTGGCGTATGACACTGCAGGGACATAGAAAGCTTGCAGAAAACGCAGAGAGACCGTAGTTGTTCGGAGGGGCATCGGAATACGGTGTAATCAGTCCTATTGTCATCGTAAATAGAATGTTTCAGCAGATAAAACGTGTAGTTGCCGCCTAGGTAACAGTACGGTTGCGGTATCATCGTATGGATGTGTCCCCTAAAAAAAGAAAGGAGAAAGATTATGAAAGCAGAAGCAAAAAAGCGTCTCACCCAGTTCGTGAACTCTTTGTTCGCAGTCGTTCTGGTCGTGGGTCTTCTGCCGACTTGGGCTCTCTCGAACCCTCAGCAAGCATATGCGGCACCGGCAGATTACACTGTGACGGCCACTGTGGACGGGCTCGACGATGACACGTTGCCCGTGCTCGTCGGTGGAACCGACTTCACGCCGGGACAGCCTGTCAACGCCGATCCGGTGTATTACACCGACGAGAACGGCAACACGCCTCTTGCCGACTTGGCTGCACAGAAAGCCAAGCAGGGATTGAGCCTCAAGTGGATTGATGCCGAGACCGGCAAGGACTTCTCATGGACTGAGACACCTATCAACAAGAGCTACGAGGTGGAGGGCACCTGGGTACAGACCCAGTGTACCGTCACCGTAAACGCCAACGACGGCGGCAAGACCGCCAAGCAGGAGGTCACGGTTCCCTGGGGCAAGTCCTACGCAAGCGTCAAGGGCGGTGCACCGGCAACCCCGACCTATACCGGTTGGCAGTTCTTGGGTTGGTACACCGAAGACGGCAAGCAGTACGATTTCAACTCCACGGTAACCGAATCCGTGGTCGTTGAGGCGAAGTGGGCCGTTGCCGACGTTACAGTGGTTCCGACCACCAACCCCGATGCGGATGTTGACCAGACCCTTTCCGGCACTTGCTGGATCGGTGCGACCTGGAGCTGGCACCCAGCTCAGTTCGCACTGTCGAACTTCTCGGGTAAGCTCGCAGGCGTTAGTGCAACCGGCTACTGCGCAGACCGCTCTGCGGCACCGGCCAGCAACGTGCAGGCAACCTACTCCGCTACCCTGAAGAGCGTGAACGTGGAGACCGGTGAGGTTGTCTACGACCTGTACATCACCCCGCCCGATGCCACCAACGGCAAGGATCGCAACCAGTACGGGCTCATCGGCTACCAGCACATCTCCGCACAGGTTACGCTCATCAAGAACTTCGGCGGTTGGGTTGAGATCAACAAGTCCTCTTCCAACCCGGCGATCTCCGATGGCAACGATTGCTACGACCTTGCCGGCGCTGAGTACGCCGTGTACAACTCGTCGAACCAGGCAGTTGCCAAGCTGACCACCGATGAGAACGGCTATGCCAAGTCGGGGCTGCTGCCTTCCGGTGAGT
>ERZ779888.2170-NODE-2170-length-16947-cov-5.265629_pt1 | contig 16947 bp, 13 predicted proteins | sample MGYA00511245_ERZ779888 | MGnify/ENA primary metagenome ERZ779888 (study PRJEB29588, sample SAMEA2155255) | human gut metagenome | biome: human gut; feature: human-associated habitat; material: faeces | place: Denmark | collected 2008/2010 ... | reverse complement strand
ATGCCGCCGTGTCGCTCGGAATGAACGTTCTCGGATTTGACCCTTATATATCTGTTGATGCGGCTTGGAAAATTTCCGGTTCAGACTGCGCATGGATAAAAAGACTTCTCTTGGAATCTCGTACCCCATCTCTTTTGTGATGTCCATCCCAAGCTGTATGTAATATTTCTCGGTGTCGATCAACACACCATCCATATCAAAAATAACTGCTTTGATCATGTTAGTTCTTAAAGCTGTGGATCGGAGCCGGAATTCTTCCGCCACGGTTTACAAATGCATCACAGGAATATTTGTTGACCGGCATGATCGGTGCATAACCTAACAATCCGCCAAATTCCACAGTTTCGCCAACCCCTTTTCCGATAACAGGGATAATGCGGACTGCCGTTGTCTTCTGGTTGATCATACCGATTGCCATTTCATCTGCAATAATTCCTGAAATTGTCGTTGCCTTGGTATCTCCCGGAATTGCGATCATATCAAGTCCTACGGAACATACGCAGGTCATTGCCTCTAATTTTTCTAAGGATAACGCTCCCGCTGTTACAGCGTCGATCATTCCCTGATCCTCGCTGACCGGAATAAACGCACCGCTTAAGCCTCCAACGTAAGAGGATGCCATGACACCACCTTTTTTTACCTGGTCATTCAAAAGTGCAAGTGCCGCTGTCGTTCCCGGTGCTCCTGCATACTCTAAACCGATCTCTTCTAATATCTCTGCAACGGAATCTCCGATTGCCGGTGTCGGTGCTAAGGACAGATCGATGATTCCAAATGGGATTCCTAATTTTCTGGAAGCCTCCTGTGCTACAAGCTGTCCGACTCTGGTAACTTTGAATGCGGTCTTTTTGATCGTCTCACAAAGCACTTCAAAATTCTCGCCACGCACTTTTTCTAATGCCGTCTTAACAACTCCAGGTCCTGATACGCCGACATTGATGATCGCATCTGCCTCGGTCACTCCATGGAATGCTCCTGCCATAAACGGGTTATCATCCGGTGCATTGCAAAGCACTACTAATTTTGCACATCCTAAGGAATCATTCTCCTTCGTATATTCTGCTGCCTGTAAAATGACATCTCCCATCAGTCTGACTGCATCCATGTTGATCCCGGTCTTTGTGGAACCGACATTGACGGAACTGCAAATGTATTCTGTCTCGGCAAGTGCCTGTGGGATAGAACGGATCAGCAGCTCATCACTTTTTGTCATTCCTTTAGAAACCAATGCAGAATAACCGCCGATGAAGTTTACTCCTACCTCGCGGGCTGCATCATCGAGTGTTTTTGCGATCGTCACATAGTCTTCCGGTGTCTTACACGCAGAAGCACCGATCAAAGAAATCGGTGTGATCGAGATTCTTTTATTTACGATCGGAATACAGTATTTGTTTTCAATCTCTTTTCCTACTTTCACAAGGTCTTTTGCAACCGTTGTGATCTTGCGGTAGATATTTTCATTGACCTTTGCTAAATCCGTATCAATACACTCGAGCAGACTGATACCTAACGTAATGGTACGCACGTCTAAATTCTCATGCTCGATCATCTTATTTGTTTCATTTACTTCCCATATATTGATCATGGTATCTCTCCTTAGATTCTGTGCATTTTTTCAAAAATTTCTTCTCTCTGGCATTTGATATCAACGCCAATCTCTTCTCCGATCTGTGCTAACTCTTTTGAGATGTCGGCAAATGGTTTTTCTGTTCCACTCAGATCTACGATCATCATCATGTTAAAAAATCCCTGCACGATGGTCTGTGAGATATCCATAACGTTTACACGGTTGTTTGCAAGATAGGTGCAGACTTTTGCAATAATACCTACGGTGTCTTTTCCTACTACTGTGATAATTGTCTTATTTGCTGATGTTTCCATTTTTGATTTCCTCTCTGTTTTATTCTTCCTGACTGCTGATACAGTCTGTTTTTATACACAAAGCATCGGCATCGGTTCATTGCGTTTTGCCACATATATCGGGAAATCATTTCCCTTATATGGATTTTCTCCTAAGGTGACTTCCTGACGCACAGTTTCATATGCCAGCTCTGCATAATTATTTTCTTTGCTTAAATGCCCTAAAATTACGGCTTTCATATCATCATGGAGCAGTTCGCCTAAAAGCTGCCCGGATACCTCGTTAGAAAGATGTCCCCGCTCGCCTAATATCCTTCGTTTTAACGGATAAGGATAGCTCCCGGCTTCTAACATACGGACATCGTGATTTGCCTCTAACAGCAAAATATCGAGTCCCTGTAATTTTTCAATCAAATAATCATCGTAGATACCTAAATCCGTGATAATGGCGATCTTATGATTTCCATTTTTTAAAATATAGGCAACCGGATCTGCCGCATCGTGCGAAATGCGTACCGGATGCACGACGATCTCTCCGATCGTAATATCCATATCCGGCTCTAAGACACGGTACAAAGACGGGTCTATCTTCCCGACGGAAGGCGTATTGGCAATCGCCTCTAACGTTCCTTTCGTTCCATAAATCGGAAGCCCATATCTTCTTGCAATGACTCCCAAACCACTGATATGGTCGGAATGTTCATGCGTGATCAGGATTCCTTCCATCTCTTCTGTTTTTAAGCCCACGGAGTTCAGCCCCGCTTCAATTCTCTTTCCACTAATTCCGGCATCGATCATCAAATGACAATTCTGCGTTCCCGCACAGATACAGTTGCCACTGCTGCCGCTTGCTATACTACATATTTCCATCAGTTATTCTCTTCCCAATAAATGTCCACGACATCGCCATCTTTTAGTGGTGCCGTATACTCTGTGTTCTGTCCGTTCAGATGTGTGACGATATTCCGTCCTCTCGAATCATTCAGATTAAACTCTATATAGTCAAATACATCTACATAAATGTATTCTGCTTTTCCACTCATAAAGATTGGCTCTTTATTTACGATGACCTGAATGCCTGCCGGTTCTTCTTTCTCTTCCTTCACCGGCTCTTCCGGTGTGGCTGCCGGTTCACTTTCTGTCTGTGTTTCCTCGGATGCTGCTTCTATTTCTTTTCCGCTTTCAGAAACTGCCGGTTCCTCCGGTGCAGCCTCGTCCTGTGCAAGATCCTCAATATGTGTTCTGGTCTCTACCACCGTCCACTCTACGGAAAAATTCTCATAGACTAACGTTGCCATATCTGCATCCCGGTTATTTACTAAAATCTCCTGATCTAAATCCAGTTCCACATCCATGAACTCCACAAGCTGTCCTATCGTATAATAATTGCGCAGCTCGATCCTGTCACCCTCCTGTATCCGGTAAGATGGCGGCTCTAAGACACCGTTGACCTCTACAAACCGTGGGCAGATTACAGTCTTTTTATTGACCTCAAATACGATCGTAGACTCTGTATATTCTTCTAACTGTTCTACGGTTCCTGCTGCATCTTCTCCGATCGTAGACGGCTCAATGACAATCTCACAGTTTGCTTCTAATGGCGTGTTGATATTGACAACCTTTCCATTCATCCGTACAACGGCAGATTCTCCGCTCTGTCCTCTTAGAATCCTCGGTCTTCCATTGACCATGAAATTCACTTCTTTTCCTCTTCTTGGGAAAAGCTGGTCATTTGGGAATCCTGCCTGCATTGCCGCATCCACAATGGTCAGCTTACTGTTGTCATACAGCTTCATTCGTTCTCCGTTAAAATGGATCATAATAAAGTTATTTTTCTGATCATAGTAATTCAGGCAGATACCGATCGGCGTTACTAACAACGGATCTTTCTGGATATCGGTCTGCTCAAAATGTACTTCCTGTAATACTTCTTCTCCACGAAGTGCCACACGCTCATGCGGAAGTCCTAATTTGTCCGCTAACATCTCCGTAAAACCGTGAATCTTTCCGCCACCGCCGACTACGAAAGTCGCACTGACCGATTTGTCCCCGTTTAATGCCTTGATCTTCTCTGCGACAGAGGTTGTGATCCGGTCTACTAATTCCTCTGTGATATCCCATACCTCCTTTGCCGGGATCGTATGAGAAATACTCATGATATCCTTAAATTCTATCTCTTTTTCAGAACCGGAGCCTAACTTAATATGTTCTGCGGTCTTGAAATCCACCAGATAATGCTGTACTAACATTTCCGTAATCTCATCACCTGCAAACGGAATCATTCCATAGGCAATGATACTGCCGTCTCTGGTAATGGAAATATCGGACGTTCCCGCACCCACATCGACTAATGCAATGTTCAGCATACGGAATGCCTCCGGGATCGCTACATTGATCGCAGCAATCGGCTCTAAGGTCATATTCGCAACTTCTAATCCTGCTAAGTTGCAGGCAGAATACAGTCCGTCCACAACATCTTCCGGTAAAAATGTTACGATGATGTCCTCTGAAATACGCTCTGCCTTATGCCCCTCTAAATTAGAAAAAATATCCTCGTTTAAATAATATTTTACAACGGAATAACCGACACAGTAGAATTTGAACTTTGTGTCATTCTCTTCTTTTAAAATACCGGATGCCTTTTCAATTCCCAACAGATCCAGCGTATGTATATCTTCCCTTGTAACGACCGTCTCTTCGTCGTATTCATACTCTACCGTTGTGGTCACTGTTTTTAACACACGACCTGCGGCAGCAATACAGACTTCCGTAAGCGGTGCTCCGATCTGTTCTTCTAACTGCTGCTTTACTGCTTCAATGGTCTTCGCAACTCTTCCAATGTCGTGGATCTGACCGTCTAGCATTGCACGGGTCTCATGCTCTTTTATGTACTGTGCAACTACGATAAATTCCGTACCCTCTTTGTATCCGACGGTTCCAACAACATTTCTCGTTCCGATATCCAATCCAAATACCAATGGTTCCATCTTATTTCTCCTCATTAAAAATCTTTACAAGTTGTAAATTTGTATCTTCTACGCTTCCATTGTTATCAATGACTTTCACACAATGTCGGCGGTATTCCTCCTCAGTGAGCTGGCTTGCAAATATCCCATCTATTTTTTCATCGGAATATCCGCGGTTTTCGCGAAGCCGCTCCCTGCGATTTTCTTCACTGGTATAAATATACCATAACTCATCACAGATTTCATCATAATGCTCTTCAATTAAAAGAGCTGCCTCTAAGATCAGAAAATCCAGTGCCCCTTTTGTCTTTTCTTCTTCATAGACTTCTAAGATATATTCCCGGACTGCAGGATGTACGATCCCGTTCATCTGCTCTCTTTTTGTTTCATCCGAAAAAATGACCTGTGCCATTTTCAGACGGTCAAAGCTGCCATCCGGTAAAAAAATATCCTCTGCTCCAAATGCTTCCTTTATTGTATCATAACATTTTGTTCCCGGCATCATCAAATCATGGGCAATCTCATCCGCAAGCATTACTTTTGCATTATAATGTTCTGCGATATATTCTAATATTGCGGATTTCCCGGCTCCGACACCGCCTGTAATTCCAATAAATTTCATCCTATTTTGCCTCGTACCAGTTCTTTCCTGTGTGGGTGTCAATCTCAAGTTCTACTGACAGATCTGCTGCACCCTTCATTTCTTCATCTAAAATCTTCTTTACTTCGTCCACTTCATCCGGTGCCGCCTCGATCAGTAACTCATCATGCACCTGTAACAACAGTCTGGATTTTAATCCTTCGTCGATCAATCTTCTGTGCACACGGTTCATGGCAATTTTAATGATATCGGCTGCCGTTCCCTGGATCGGAGCATTCATGGCAATCCTCTCTCCAAAAGAACGCTGCATGAAGTTCGAGGATGAGATTTCCGGCAAGGGCCGCCTTCTGCCAAACATCGTGACGGAATACCCATCTTTCTTTGCCTTTTCCACACATCCGTCTAAAAATTCTTTGATCTTCGGATAGCTTTCAAAATATCTTTCGATATATTCCTGTGCTTCTTTTTTACTGATGCTTAAATCCTGACTTAAGCCAAAGGAGCTGATTCCATAAACGATCCCAAAGTTGACTGCCTTTGCATTTCTTCTCTGTAAATCCGTTACTTCCTCAAATGGGGTATGGAATACCTGCGATGCGGTCATGCGGTGGATATCCTGTGCCTCCCGATATGCCTGTATCAGCATTTCATCTCCTGACATATGGGCTAAGATACGAAGTTCGATCTGGGAATAATCGGCATCGACAAAGACATATCCGTCTTTTGGTAAAAATACCTTACGGATCATCCGTCCTAATTCCATTCGGATCGGAATGTTCTGTAAGTTCGGATCTGTACTGCTCAATCTTCCGGTTGCTGTGACGGTCTGCTGGAAATTCGTATGAATCCTTCCGTCCTCTTCTATAAAATTCGCAAGTCCGTCTGCATAGGTGGACTTTAATTTTGCAAGCTGGCGATATTCTAAAATTTTAGATACTAATGGATATTCCACTGCTAATTTTTCTAAGACATCCGCTGCCGTGGAGTAACCGGTCTTTGTCTTTTTTCCATATGGCATCTCTAATTTTTCAAACAGAATATGACCTAACTGTTTTGGGGAGTTGATGTTAAAGGTCTCTCCCGCTCCCTCATAGATTTCTTTTTCTAAGACTGCGATCTGGGCAGCTAATTCTTCGCCATATCGTTTCAACTCTTCTGCATCGACATGAACACCCTCTTTTTCCATATCGGAAAGTGTATATACCAGTGGCAGTTCTATCGTATCGTAGAGCGTCTGCATTCCTGTATTGTTCAGTTCTTCTAACAGTCTGTCTCTGGTCTTCCACGGAATATATGCCATATAACAGATATATTTTAAGAATGCTTCCGGCTTTGCCTGCTTTGCCTTGACCGGACTTTCTTTTCCTAAGAGGTCTGTTTTCGATGGGATCATTAGACCGGCATAATCTTTTGCCAAATCCTCATAAGGATAGTCGTTTTTCAATGGATTTAACAGATAGGCTGCTACGGAAGCATCAAAATAGCGGTCATTTTCCGGTAACGGCAGTGTCTTTAAGGTCTCTTTTAAGTCCATGACGGATACTTTTGTCTGTCCACCGGATAATTCCCGTATTTCCTCTAATAGTTCTTCGGCACTTACTTCTGTTCCCGCAGACAGATAATAGATATCTTCTTCGGAAAAGGCAATGGACATTCCTTCAATGACCTGCTGTTCTTTTGGCTGTTCAAAAAGGCTTAACTGCTCTGTGATGATGCCTTCTCCCGGTAATAAACAGCATCCGATATGTCCTGCTTTTTTTGCCTTTTTAAAAATATCTGAAATCTGCTTCTTGTCCGTTACAAAGGTAAAATGCTCTTCTGCAAGATTCTTTGGTGCATCAATGTCAAACCTTGACAACATATTTTTAAATTCTAAACGTTTACACATCAAATAGGCTTCCTCGGTAAACAGATTGTCTAACTTTGCGTCTTCTAAGGAATACTCAATTGGTGCATGGATCTCAATCGTTGCTAATTCTTTGCTCATCTGTGCCATGTCATAATGCTCTGACAGATTCTGTTTTGCCCGGTTCGGTTTGATCTCCTCTAAATGGTCATGGGCATTTTCAATGCTTCCATAGGATACGATCAGGGCGGTTGCCGTCTTTTCGCCGATTCCCGGAACACCCGGTATATTATCCGCGGAATCTCCCATCAGGGCTTTGACATCTATAAACTGCAACGGTGTAACCTGATATTTTTCTACCACATCTTTTGCTAAATAATCCTCGATCTCTGTTCCGGTACGTTTGGTCTTTGGAATACGGATCTTGATATGGTCACTGGCTAACTGTAGCAGATCACGGTCTCCTGATACGATAGAAACTTCTAACCCCTGTGCTTCACTCTGCTTTGCGATCGTGCCAAGCAGATCATCGGCTTCATAACCTTCTTTCTCTACAATGGTAACTCCCATAGCCGTCAGCATTTCTTTCATTAAAGGTACCTGCTGTCTGAGTTCCTCTGCCATCGGTTTTCTCGTTCCCTTATAGGCATCATACATCTTATGACGGAAAGTCGGTGCATGTACATCAAAAGCAACCGTCAGATAATCCGGCTGTTCTTCGTCTAATATCTTAAATAAAATATTTAAAAATCCATAGACCGCATTTGTATGAAGTCCCTCGGAATTGGTCAGATCCGGTATTCCAAAAAATGCCCGGTTCAATATGCTGTGTCCGTCTACTAATACTAACTTTCCGTCCATGATGCTCTCTTTCTAAGGGCAGAAAGTTCTGCCCTTTTTCATTTTTTTATATTGGTCTTGTATAGGTCTTTAACCATTCTCTTTCTTCGTCGGTCAGATATGGGGATACTTTTTCATAGACCATCTGATGATATTCGTTCAGTTCCCTGCGCTCTTTTGCACTCATCTCCTCCGGGAGAATCGCATCTAAGTCGATCGGAACATAGGTAATGTTCTCAAAACGCATGAACTGTCCATATTCATTCTTCTCATCTTTTACACAGATTAATTCATTTTCGGTGCGGATACCGTATTTTCCTTCGATATAGACACCCGGTTCATCTGTGGTGATCATGCCTTCTTCTAACTTGCCGCTGTCGTTTCTCTCCGGAACGATCTTCCACCGGAAACCGTTTGGTCCTTCATGTACATTTAAAATGTGTCCGACACCGTGTCCGGTTCCGCAACGGTAATCAATGCCTAAATCCCAGAGTGGTCCGCGTGCTAAGATATCAAGATTGATCCCACAGCATCCATACAGGAATTTTGCATTTGCAAGATTCATATTAGAACGGCAGACTGCCGTAAAATGCTGCTTTTCTTCGTCGGTCAGTGCTCCGAGCGCAAAAGTTCTTGTAATATCCGTCGTTCCCTCTAAATAGTGTCCGCCGGAATCTACTAATAAGAATCCCTCCGGCTTTAACACTGCATTACTTTCCTTTGTAGCAGAATAGTGCATCATCGCTCCGTGTGGTCCATAGGCACTGATCGTATCAAAGCTCAGATCTAAGTAGTGCTCCTGCTCTTTTCTGCGTTCCTCTAAATAGTCCGATGCAGAGATCTCACTGATCTCCATCTTACCGATGTTTGTCTTTAACCAGTACATGAATTTTGTGACGGCTACGGCATCTTTTAAATGAGCTTCTCTGGTATTTTTCAATTCTGTCTCATTTTTAACCGCTTTTAGCATCAGACTCGGATTTTCGCCCTCTAATACTTCTGCATGCTCTCTGATACACTCTGCGATCCGGTAATTCGTCTCTTCCGCACTGATCAGCACTTTGACCTTCTGAAGATTCTGTGCATAAGTATAGATGTCTTCATATGGGCGGATCGTCACATGGTTCTTCTCTAAATAGTCCTGTACCTCTTTGTCTAAGATCTGTGGATTGACAAAAAGAAGTATCTGCTCTTTTTCAATGCTGACAAAGGATAAAAATACCGGCACATGGTCAATATCTCCGCCACGCAGATTTAACAGCCATGCAATATCATAAAGGCTTGATAAAATATGGATGTCGGCTCCTTCTTTTTGCATTTTGGTGCGGACATCGGCAATCTTATCTGCCATGCTTCTTCCTGCATAGGCATCCTCTAAGATCCAGACTTTGTTTGCCGGAAGTTGCGGTCTGTCCTTCCAGATATTTCCGACTAAGTCCTCTTTGACATAGAGAGCCGCTTTTTTCTCCTCTGCCATTTTTGCATATTTTTCTCCACTCTTTGCATCCATGACCCTTCCGTCAAATCCGATGCAGGAGCCTTCTGTCAAATGGTCTTTGACATACTCTTCTACTTTTGGCACCCCTTCCTCGCCCATCTTAAAGAGCTTGACGGTACTGCCTTCTAACTGTTTTTCTGCCTGGATAAAATAACGTCCGTCTGTCCACAGTCCTGCCTCTTCTTTTGTGATGACTGCTGTTCCGGCAGATCCGGTAAACCCGGTCATATATTTTCTGGCTTTGAAATACTCGCCGACATACTCGGACTGATGAAAGTCGCTGGTCGGCACAATATAAATATCTATTCCACGCTCCTGCATCTGTGCACGGAGTTCTTTTAATCTTTCCTGTATCATTCTTCGTCATCCACCATTTCAAAAAATTTTGTGTCCAGTTCCGGATAGGAACGTTTTAAAGAAATTGGTATTCCCGCTGCATTTAAGAAGCAGTGCTCACTCTTTGCCAATGCCCGCAGTTCCCCGCTCTTTTTATCTGTCATGCGGTACTGTATGGTCATTTTTGCCCCGTCATAATCGGAAATTTTTGTTTCTATGACCACGGTATCATGGAAATGTACCATACTGGTGTACTTACATTCCATCGCTACGACCGGACTGATGACCTCGGCTTCCTCTAACTGCTGAAAGCTGTAACCGAGCTGCTCTAAGAAATCCATCCTTGCCTCTTCCATCCAACGGATGTGATTGGAATGATGAACAATCCCCATCTTGTCGGTCTCATAATAGTGTGCCTTATGTTCATAAGGTTTGATTTTTCTTGGTTTCTGTTGTTCGTAGGGTGCAATTCTTGTATCCTGCATATACGTTGCCTCCTTTATAAATTAATATTACATAATACCCGTATTTTCCACATGCCCAGCAAAGAATTCATTCAGCTTGATGAGCGGTGTACGGAATACAGTACCGAAGATATAGAAGATCGGGAAGTATACAAATAGTTTTAACAGGCTGATCGCATAATTATGTCCGTACAGTCCCGCAACTGCATCTCGCATCGCATTCATGCCATGTGTAAACGGTAAGAATGGATTGATCATATTGAAAAATCCCGGTGTAACCTCTATCGGGAACGTTCCACCTGCTCCTGCTACCTGAAGTACCAGCATAATAACTGCGATTGCCTTTCCTACGTCGTCAAAAGTAATTGTCAGAGTATATATAATATTAGAAAAAACTATGCCTGCCACAACTCCTACAAAAATAAATCTTCCCGGATACAGGCACTGTATCTTTAACAGATACAGGTCTCCTAAACAGATAATAACACTCTGGATAATACCAAAATTCATAAATATCAGATATCTTCCTATATAAAGTTCAAACGGCCGATATTGACTGATATCTAAATATTTGTTCGTGGATGCACGACATTTGAAGATTGATACTAAGATCAGTCCGCCTACCCACATTGCTAAAATAGAATAGAATGGTGCCAGTGCAGAACCATAGTTTGCTACCGGGAAAATCTTATGTGTCTCTAACTCTACCGGTGCTGAGAGGAACTCACCAATGGTCTCCGGACTGTTCTTATAATCATTTAAATCTACCCCGAACTTCTCTAGTACAAAGTTCTGGATCGCCTGGGAGATATTCATATTCTTTTGCTTTTCAATCTCCTCTAAGATCTCTTTCATACCCTCTAATTCGGTAATGCCTTTTCCAATGGCATCCTTAGAGTCCTGCAGTACCTTTGTCATAGATGTCAGTGAAGTTCCAAGGGAACTCATCGCCTTGCTGACACTGTCCATGGTCGCCTGTGCCGATGGAACTGCCCCGCCAAAGGATTCCGCTGCTTTTCGCACTGCATCTACATTGCCGACTGCTTCATCTGCTGCTGCGGACACCTGCTCATTCATCGTTGTCTCGATCTGTGTTCCTATATCTGCGATCTGCTCTTTACAGGTAGTTACCGTCTCCTTAAGCTGACTGATCGCTTTTAGTGCATCATCCCGGGAAGTCGATGTCTGCAGGTTCTCAATGATCTTATCTAAGGTCTCAATTTCTCCATTTAAAGAACTGTTTGCATGTTCTAATCTTGCCACACAGTCACTTCCAACCGGTGTCTGATAGAAAATGGTATTGTTCTTTAAGATATCGATCAGTTCATTATTTGTATTCACCAGCTCCTGCAACTGTGTCTTAGTTGCATTTAACGTCGGGATTGCCTCTGCCGGGTTATTTCCCTGTACCAGTCTTTCGATCGAATCTAATGACTGATAGATGCTGTTTAAGCTGGTAGTGATCGCACCTATCGTATTTCCGATACTATCCGGTGTATCAGATGCTAAATTTTTTAACGCATCCATCTGTATTGTATTAGAGGACTGATCCTGTACCTCTTTTACGGAATCTTTCAGGATTCCAAAAGAAGTATTTATGGTCTTAGACAACTCTTCTAAAGCATCCATGGTAGCCTGAAATGCCTCTACGGTGTCAGTCAGGTTATCCATGCCCTCTTCTAAATCCTGTAAAGACTCAATGGCTGTATCTACCTGCTCTTTTTCTTTGTCTAAAGAAATGTCCTGTACTAATTTCTGGTTCAGTGCCTTATCCTTTTCGGACATGCCTAAGACCACATCTCCGATGACTGTCACACTTTCTGAAATAAATGTTTTATTGACCATCTGCTGGATAACTCCGACACCCTTATCGGTAATCTTTGGTGCAATGGCATTCTTCTTCTCATTGACATAATACTCGATCTTTGGACGCTCGATATCCGGTGTCAGCACACTGGTCATATTTTTACTGAAATCCTCCGGAATGACTACGGCTGCATAGTATTTTCCACTGCGTACTCCGGCTAATGCCTTCTCTTTATTGACAAACTTCCAGCCAATCTGTTCGTTTTCTGCCAGACTTTCAACGATGCTCTTACCGACATTGAGTTCCATACCCTGTACCACAGTTCCCTCATCTACATTAGAAACCGCTACGGATATATGGTCCGTACTTCCATACGGGTCCCAGCTTGCCTGTATATTAAACCAGGCATACAGCGACGGAAGCACCATAACACCAACTGCAATAATAGCTGCAACCGGATTGGTAAAGACTCTTTGAAAATCATGCGCCATAATACCCACAATCCGCTTTGTGCTGCCTGTGATTGCCTGTAACACTTTTCCCATAATTGTCCTCATTTCTATATTTTTACGATTTATACTAATTTAGCTTTTCTAAAATTTTCTCACGTTTTTCAGAAAAAAGCAATTCCTTATTGTAACGGAAATACCGTTCTGACTCACATTCCTGTAAAAATGCCACACTCCGGGCATTTGAGTTCAGTTCTGTAATAAAGATCACCATTTCCTGTCCGGTCAGTCCGGTACCTTCTAAAAAGTCAAAGGCATATTCTAAATACTGTTCCGCAGTCTGACCCATTTGCAGATATTTCTGATTTTCTTCTTCAAACCACTCTTTTATTTTTGCAAATGCAGCTTCAAAATCCATGCTGCCTTCTAATCTCAATCTTTGCAGATACGTCTCTAATAAAGCCCCTGCCCTTCGATAGTTCTGCTCCTGTCTGCGGCTTAAAAGCTCTGCCTCTTTTTTCTGTTTTTCCTCAAAAAACAGGCCTGCCGTTACTTCTTCTAACAATTCTGATGCATCCTTTGATACTTCTGCCTGCCCTGACTCTTTATAGCGGATCAGCGTTCCCTGCAGCAGCTCCATTTCCTCTTCTTTTTCGACTGCAAACCTGATACGCTCGTTGACTTTAGAAATCAGAAGTCCTAACACTGCTAATCGTTCATCAAAGGAAGCGTGACTTACCTTTTTCATTAAAATTTCATCCGGATTGCCTTTAAAGATCTCTTCGATCTGATAATCGGTGCGGTATTTATAAAACAGTTCTAAGTAGTTTGCAAAATCTTTTGCGATCTTCGGATGCTGGATGTACTGTGCCACCACTTCCCGGTCGATGGTCTTGTCAATCTTTTCATAAATCCCAATCATCGTGGACAAATCTTCCCAGCCTCTTGGTGTTGCAAAACAGCGTCCGTCTATCGTAGTCTCCATCTGATAAAAATTCTGTTTTTTCGTATTCAGATAGGAAATAACTGCCGGATGCAGTCCATTGGCATATGCATACTCTTTCCAGACCTGAAAATCTGCTTCCACTTCGATCTTACGGATCCTGTCCATCGTAACCACATCGAACTCACGCACGGATTTATTATACTCCGGTGGGTTTCCTGCCGCAACGATCAGCCAGCCGTTCGGTATCTTATGGTTTCCAAAGGTCTTACACTGTAAAAACTGCAGCATCGCCGGAGCCAAGGTCTCGGAAACACAGTTGATCTCATCGATAAAAAGGATTCCCTCCTTTAAGCCGGTTTTTTCAATTTTTTCATAAATGGATGCCACGATCTCGCTCATGGTATATTCCGTGACTGCCTGCTCTTTTCCATCAAAGGTATGTTTTGAAATAAACGGAAGTCCGATGGCACTCTGTCTGGTATGGTGTGTGATCGTATAATCCACCAGCCCTATCTGACATTCCTTTGCGATCTGCTCCATGATCTGTGTCTTTCCGATTCCCGGAGAACCTAAGAGCAGGATCGGTCTTTGCCGGATCGCCGGTATTTCATATTCGCCCCACTCATTTTTCAAAAAATACGCTTCTATCGTATCTTTGATCTCCTGTTTTGCTCGTTTGATATTCATTCTATTTTACTCCTACTGTTGTTCTTCTAAATCTTCTTCTCCTAAGACCAGTTTGATCGCCCACGGCGGGACATCCACATCCAGATAATCCTCTTTTAAAAATACAAATGCGGTATCATAAGGCGGTTTTTTCAATGGATAGCGTCCATATCCGTCTGTAAAATAAAGCAGTCCTTTTAACTTTGTAAACTTCTTTTCTGCCAAAAGACGGTTGACATAAGTAAACACCGGACGGAAGTCCGTTCCACCCAGACCACGGATCGTAAAATGATCCATATAGTCCTGCAGTTCTTTGGCATTCGTTACTACTACATCTGATTGTACACGTTCATCACACTGGATGATATGTACGCGGAATTTCCGGTAAAATGATTCGGACTGACTGAGGACGGAATAGGTCTCTTCTAAAAACTTCTGCACCAGTTCTCTTTTACAGGACATGGACGTATCGATCGCTATGACAAAATCTTCGATCCGGTTGACCTCTTTTGTCTCCTGCGGCTCGATCAGCGGCATATTGCCATACATTTCCATCCCGTAATGATAAAATATGTAATCAAAACTGTCGATGTCCACCTGCATCTCTTCTTTTAAGACACAGAATTTTTTCAAAAAACTGCGATAATCATACCGCTCCCTGTTCTCTACGGCAAGCTGTTCACACAATCCTTTGGAATCTTCTGCCGCCTCTTTTGAAAATGTCGATAATTCGGTCTCCATCTTTTCCCGAATGTCCTGCCAACGGTTTTCATTTGGCATTCCGTTTCGCTTTTTTTCGCTGTCGCTTTTCCAGTATCGGTGGTCATCCACATGAAATTCCAATACCAGCCGCGCGATCATGCGAGGGTCCATATCGTTTTCTGCTAACAATTTATAAATCCCCTCTGCGGTAAGAACACGGATTTTTTCCTGTAATCCATTATAAACCGCCCTGCGGTAAGGTCTTGAGGGCATTCGCAAACACCGCACCGGCAGGCTGTCAATGACGGATTCCACTGCAATGTCACATGCTAAATCCCAAAGCATTTTCTCTTCCCGTTTTTCCTTAAAGACATGGGCAAACAGGCAGTGGAACACGCTGTGCAGATATGCACGGTTCACCATGACATTTCCTATTTTATACTGTTCGATCAGATGTGGGATTTCATAATAAAAGACGGCTCCATCCACTGCATAATCAGACACCTCAAACGTCGGCTGCAGGGAAAGGCTGTTCAATGCCACATCTAAAAATCTCATATTCAGATATAATTCATTTCTCGCATCCTGTAATATCTCTGTACAGACTGCTGTTTTTTCTAATAATTCCTCTTCAAACATACTCTACGATCTATTCTGCCTTACAGGGAAAATCCCTTTTTCTTTCCTATAGAAAATCTGCGTTTTGAAATATCCATAAGCATACTGACTGCTGCCACATCACCGGACACTGCTTTCATCAATAGTTCGAGTTCACTCTTTTCATGCACAAATTCTTCTGCCAGCCAACGGAGCAGTTCCGTCTCGCCTTCTCTTTGAAATAACTCCGCTGCCCTTTCCATATGCTCTCTTAAAAAATTCTCATAGGACTGCGCTGCCTCTTCTTTTAATCCAAGCGGACTTTTCAGACGATAGGCAGATGCATATACCGCTTCTTCCGGCTCCATGTTATGCCTGCCGATCTCAAACAGCCTGTCATATTCCTCCCAGTCGATCTGTGTATTACGAAATGCATTCCGGTACTGTATCCCTACACCATGCGTATGCGTCTCTATGATCCGTGCCGGAGTATTCTCGACTGCCTCTTCAAAAAATGCCGGATACAATACCTGAAACCCATCTTTTCCCAGCCACTCTACTGTCACAGTCTGGTTCAGATCGACTAAAACTTCTCTTAAACAGGATTTTTCCTGTCCCATATCCCGTACATACAGTTTTGACAGACGTTTGCATCCGGTAAATGCCCCCGCTCCCATATAACGGATATTTGCTCCAAATGTAAATTCCCTGAAATATCTGCAGTTATAAAATACATATCTTCCGATACGCTCTACCGTTCCGGGTAACACCAGCTCTTCTAGCAGTTCTCCACAGATACATGGCAGTTCTCCCGGATTTTGCGGTTCTGCATCCATATCGGCTGCAAACGCGTAGGGTGCTATTTCTGTAACCGGAAGTCCTTCGATCCGCTCCGGTACGACCACTCTGCTTTCTTTTGCATAACACCGGAGAATACATATCCCCTGTTCTTTTTTTTCATATACAAAGTATGCCTGTTGCTGCATAACATTCCTTTCTGTCATTCTGCACAAAAACCTATGATTTATTTTAGCACAAATGCACTTCATTTTCTATATAGAAATTCTTTATACTTTCTTCGCAATTTCGTCACGATTCTTTCACAGATTCCCTTTATACTAAAATCATCAATTACAGAGGACGGCAGTTATGTATAGGAACCTATGTATGATTGCTGTGCTTCGCCTAACAACAAGCAAAATTTATTATAGATTTATCTCTTTCCCCCTTGAGGATGCTCCAATATGGAACATCCTCCTGTTTTTTTATGATAATCTCTTGTTGCTCTACTATGCAAAAATTCACAGCTTAGCAGCTGGCAACTTGCACAAAACCGGGACTGCTTTTGTGACTTTGGGAGAAAATTAGT
>ERZ779888.2167-NODE-2167-length-16998-cov-5.166913_pt1 | contig 16998 bp, 19 predicted proteins | sample MGYA00511245_ERZ779888 | MGnify/ENA primary metagenome ERZ779888 (study PRJEB29588, sample SAMEA2155255) | human gut metagenome | biome: human gut; feature: human-associated habitat; material: faeces | place: Denmark | collected 2008/2010 ... | reverse complement strand
CAAATTAAATCATAAAGAAATTGAGATTTATCACAACGAAAACGGCAAGCCATTTGTTAAGTTTTATGGCGAAACGCTATCACATTTTAAACAATATTTTAGCAAAATAGACATTTCAATTTCACACACAAAATCAATGGCAACAGCAATAGCTGTCGCCACTGAAAAACCCGATTTTAAGCCTACAATTTTATGATTTTTTAAAAGTGTTTTTCTTTGTTTTTTCTTCACTTCTAGCAACACAAAATGTGTTGTTTTTTAAACTTTTCGTAACAGTTGTTCCAGCAGCAATAAAACAGTTGTCCCCTATTTCAATGGGAGCAATTAAATTGCAGTTGCAACCCAAAAAGACATCATCGCCAATTATGGTTTTGAACTTTTGTTTGCCGTTATAATTTGCAATCACCACACCACAACCAAAATTTACTCTTTCCCCAACTAATGCATCTCCAATATATGTTAAATGTGCACACTTTGTGCCATTTTTTATAGTTGAATTCTTAATTTCAACAAAGTTGCCAATTCGAAGATTATCTTTTAATTTTGAGTTTTGCTTTATATGCGCAAATGGGCCAATCGTGCAATTTGCCCCCACTTCACTATCTGAAATTTCAGATTTTTTTACAATTGTATTTTTGCCTATTTTTGAGTTCGTTATTGTTGAATGCGAAGTAATTTCCGCCCCGCTTGCTATATGGCTTTCGCCATAAATTTCAACGAATGCCCCAATGATTGCCCCGCGCTCAATTTGCACTTTTTTATCAATTCTAACCATGTCTATATTTACAATATTTACTATTTTTGATAACCTTTTTAGTTCTCTTTTACTCATTAATTCCATATTATTTATTTATACAATTTTATGAAATTATGTTATTGCATAAAAAAACTCTCCCATTCGGAGAGTTTAAAATTAATTTTCTTTTTTATCTTTTTCTACTTCAACAACTTTTTTGCCTTTGTAAGTTCCGCAATTTTTGCAAACTTTATGAGGGGCTTTAAGTTCGTGGCATTCTGGGCATTCAACTAATGTTGGAGCACTTACTTTAAAATTGTTTGAATTTCTTGTGTTTCTTCTTGCTTTGGAAACTTTACGCTTTGGAACTGCCATAATATCCTCCCTTTTGTGTATCTTTCAAATTTTTACTATGCCATTATAGCATAAATCTTTTATTTGTCAACAAATTTTAACCTAAATTTGACAATCTTATTGTATCTCTTGCAATTACAAGCTCTTCGTTTGTTGGAATTCTGTAAACTTTTACTTTTGAATCTGCTGTTGAAATTTCCTCAGATGTTCCTCTTGGTAAGTGATTGTTCTTCTCAACATCAATTTTAATTCCGAAACAATCCATATCTCTAAGAACCAATTCTCTTAAATCTTCTTGGTTTTCGCCAATTCCGCCTGTGAATACAATAGCGTCAACACCGTTCATTGCTGCAATGTATGAACCAATGTATTTTTTAATTCTATAAGCCATCATTGGAACAACAAGTTTTGCTCTTTCATTGCCCTCTTCTGCTGCTTTGTTGATATCTCTCATATCGCTAGATACGCCAGAAATACCAAGTGCACCACATTTTTTGTTCAAATATGTCACCATTTCGCCTGCTGTTAAGCCTTCTTTTTCAGCCAAAAAGCCTGCAACTGAGCCATCTACATCGCCCGACCTTGTTCCCATAATCAAGCCTTCAAGTGGTGTGAAGCCCATTGATGTGTCCACACTGTGTCCGCCCTTAACTGCTGCCACTGATGAACCATTGCCAAGGTGGACAGTGATAATTTTCAAATCTTCAACATTCTTGCCAAGAACTTTTGCGACTTCACCTGAAACAAATTTGTGGCTTGTTCCGTGGAAGCCATATCTTCTAACCTTCCAATCTTCATAAGCTTCATAAGGCACAGCATATAAAAATGCTTCTTTTGGCATTTGTGCATGGAATGCAGTGTCAAATACTGCAACATTTGGAACATTTGGCATCGCTTTTTGACAAGCATATATTCCAGCAATGTTAGCAGGCATGTGAAGTGGGCCAAGTGGTTTTAAGCTTTCCAAATTCTTTAAAACTTTTTCATCAACAAGCACGCTGTCTGTGTATATTTCCCCACCATGAAGAACCCTGTGACCAACTGCTTGAATTTCTTGCAAACTTGAAATTACGCCTTCTTTTTCGTCTGTGAGCAATTTCAAAACCAAACTCATTGCAACATTATGGTCTGGCATTGGTGTTACAACTTCCTTTTTAACGCCATTGATTGTGTATCCAATAAATGAACCGTCAATTCCTATTTTTTCACAATTTCCTTTTGCAAGCACACTTTCATTTTCCATATCAAAAAGTTGGAATTTCAATGAAGAACTGCCAGCATTTACAACTAAAACTTTCATATTTTCTCCTTACTAAAACTAAACTATCAAATAGTATAACATTATTCAAATTTTGTCAACGCTTTTGACTAGATTGCTCAAATTTTCGTTACAAAAATCGACAAAAACCAATCTAAAAACACCACATAAAATTTAAAACAAAAACCAAACTAAGATTAAACCAGTTCGACATATTTCGCTTTCCAAAGCGTTTAAAAATAAACTTTTAAGGAGATAATTATGCAGTTTGAAAAATATAAAAACGAACTCGAAAACATCAAAATCATCGAGCCAAACCAAAAACTTTTAATCGAAATCTCGCATACACTGACAATAAGACAAAAAGATTTCAAAACTTTCCTTCTCAGCGACCAAGAAACTTCAATTGCTCACGAGAACGATTTTAACGAAATCGAAAGTCTAAAAAACTATGAAAGGACTTTAAATGCTGGAAAAAACGGAAATTAAACGCGGTGAAATATACTATGCTGACCTCAGTCCCGTTGTTGGGAGTGAGCAAGGTGGCGTGCGCCCAGTTTTGATTATCCAAAACGATGTGGGAAACAAATATAGCCCAACAGTAATCGTTGCAGCAATAACAAGTCAAATTAACAAAGCAAAAATCCCAACACATGTTGAACTCTCCGCTTTGCAATACAATTTACCAAAAGATAGCGTTGTTCTGCTGGAACAAATAAGAACGATAGATAAACGCCGTTTAAAAGACAAATTATCAGTCCTTGACAGCGAGAAAATGCACAAAGTAAACCTTGCCATGCTAATAAGTCTTGGCTACGGCACAAAATAAAAACTCCCCCTTCCGAGAGAGTTTTTTTATTGACATTGCGTTTTACGCTCTTTTTATATCATATTTAATATTTTTTAACAATGTGCTTGCATCAACAGTCGACCCGTCTTTAACTTTAACCCAACCATCACCAATTGTGGTGTTTAAGTTGTAGCAAGCATAAAATGCATAACTTCCAATGTTTTTTACGCTGTCTGGAATTGTGATTAATGTTAAACCACTGCAATGATCGAATGCATGATTTCCAATGCTGGTTACGCTGTCTGGAATTTTGATTTCAGTTAAACCCCTGCAACCATAGAATGCATTATTTCCAATGGTGGTTACGCTATCTGGAATTGTGCTGTTTTTGCAACCCAAAATTAAAGTATTGCTTTTTGTTTCTATTAAACAATTGCCTACACTGCTGTATTTTGTATTTCCTTGCACAACTTCTATTTTTTCTAAACTACTGCAGTCAGAGAATGCCTTACTTCCAATGCTGTTTACGCTGTTTCCAATTTTAACTGATGTTAAACCACTGCAACATTCGAATGCCTGCATTCCAATGCTGTTTACGCTGTTTGGAATTGCGATTGATGTTAAACTGTTGCAACCAGCGAATACCATCCTTCCAATGCTGGTTACGCTGTTTCCAATTTTAACTGATGTTAAACCACTGCACATCATGAATGTATTCTCTCCAATGCTGGTTACGCTGTTTGGTATTGTGATTGATGTTAAACCACTGCAATGATCGAATGCATAGTTTTCAATGCTGGTTACGCTGTCTGGAATTGTGATTGATGTTAAACCAGTGCAATTAAAGAATGCCGACTTTCCAATGCTGGTTAAGCTATTTGGCATTGTGATTGATGTTAAACTGCTGCAATCCTCGAATGCATTTTTTCCAATGCTGGTTGTTGTGTAGTCTTGCCCCTTAACAATTATTTTGTTTGGAATGTCAAGCTCTGTTGGGTTACCGACTGGGCCTGTGATTGTTGCTGTTTTATCGGTATCGTTTAATGAGAAGGTAAATGCATATTTTGGATTTTTCCCAACAAAAGTTTTACTTGGTGTATAAATTGTTTTTTCTTCTCCAGTTGTTTCATCTGTTGTTGTGGTTAATGTGTAGTCTTCTGGAGTTAATTCAACAACATTTTCACCTTCAGTTCCCCCTGTCGCTGTCGTAATTTTCCAACCTTCAGTTTCAACATCTACACCACCTTCGGAACCTGTGCCACCTCCTGTTGAGCCTGTGCCACCTCCTGCTGAGCCTGTTCCACCTTGGAGTGTTTCAAGGGTGAGATAAACTTCAATCTTGTTGATTGATGTATCACCCACAACAAAACCGCCACCTTCGCCATTAGATGTTGCTCCTGTAAATCCAGCACCTTCAATGACGAATTTTGCATCTGTTGCAAACAAATTTACAAATGTTTGTGTGCCTTTATTGAACTTGTTAAGCGTTGTGCCTGAGCCGTAATAGTAGTAGCCGTCACCGGACTCTACCCAGTTTGTGCCAAAGAAGTTAGCACTTGTTGTGATTAAATCACTGGCATTTGGAAGTGTTGTCACTTCTGTGTCATTGTTGTAAAACTTATACGATAGTTTTACTCTTGCATAAAAGTTGACAGATTTCTCGTTCGCTCTTATGCCTGCTGCATTGACTGTGATTTGTTCACCTGGTTGGGCATTTATTTCGTTAAACAACAAAAATGTGGTTGTTGTTTCGCGTTGCCAAATGCCTTCATTTGGTGTTTTGCCAAAACCTTTGTAGTCAATGATGATACCTTGGTCCATGCTCAATGTACCTGTGGCTTGACGCTTTGCTTGATAGAAAGCACCAGTGATACCAATTGCCAGCGCCAGACACAACAAAAGTGCTACTGCAATGATAACAACTTTCAAGCCGTTTTTACTTTTGATTCTCATTTGTTTTTTTACCTCCTTTATTAGAATCAATTTTCTTCATAACAAGTAATTTTATGCATTTTTAAAACATAAAACTCTTATTATGTCTATAATATACCAGGGGGGGGGGGGGTATGTCAAGTAAATTGAGCACTTTTTTCGATTTTTTTGAAAAAATTTTTAAATTTTGTGGCAATCGCCACTTTTTGCCACCCTTCAACCCCCTAAAAAGCCGTTTTGAACAAAAAAGGCAACAATGTTGCAAAAAAAAGACCATGTTTAAAATGGTCTTTTAATTGTGAAATATTTATTAGTTCTTTTTATTTTCTTTTTCTTTGCGTTTGTAGTAATCGTCAACTGCTGCTCTGATTGCTTCTTCCGCTAAGATTGAGCAATGAATTTTTTGTGCTGGAAGCCCGCCCAAATATTCAATGATTTCGCTATTTTTAAGTTGCAATGCTTCTTCGATTGTTTTTCCCTTAATCATTTCTGTTGCAACTGATGTTGTTGTGATTGCTGCTGCGCAACCAAATGTTTTGAATTTTGCGTCTTCGATAATGCCGTCATCGTTGATTTTAAGATAAATTTTCATAATATCTCCGCAGGCAGCATTTCCTACTTTTCCAACACCGTTAGCACCTTTAATTGTGCCAACATTTTTTGGATTTTTAAATATTTCCATCACTTTTGCGTTATACATTCAATTATTCCCCCTTTCTTCCTGATTTTGTTTGTGGTGAAATTTTTCTCAATTTTTCTACCACTTCAACAAGTTTTTCAACTGTGTAGTCCAAATCTGCTTTTGTTGTTGAGCGTGAGAATGAAAATCTAATTGTGCCGTTTGCTATTTCATCATCAATACCCATTGCAGATAAAACATGAGATTTTTCAAGTGCGCCTGATGTGCATGCAGAGCCTGTTGAAACTGCGATACCTTCAAAGTCTAACATAAGCAAAATTGCTTCGCCTTCAATTAATTCAAATGAAATGCTTACAATTGAGTTTACTTTTTGTTGTGGGTGGCCATTTACAATAACATAAGGGATTTTTTCTGTTACTTGTTTAATGAAATAATCTCTTAATGATTTCATTCTTTGGTTATTAATCATTAAATCACGAGCATTGATTTCAGCCGCTTTACCAAAGCCCGCAATCGCTGGAACATTTGATGTTCCGCCACGCTTACTTCTTTCTTGATGTCCGCCATCTAAAAGGTTTGCAATTCTAACGCCTTTACGAATGTAAAGAGTTCCGATGCCTTTTGGTCCATAAATCTTATGAGATGAAAAGCTCATAAGGTCAATACACATATCTTCAACATCAAGTTTTAATGCACCATACGCTTGAACGGCGTCTGTGTGGAACAAAATTCCATTTTCACGAGCAGTTTTACCGATTGCTTTGATGTTTTGAATTGTTCCAACTTCGTTATTCACAGCCATAATAGAAATTAAGATTGTATCTTTTCTAATTGCATGTAAAAGTGCTGCCAAACTGACAACGCCATATTTGTCAACTGGAAGATAAGTGACTTCAAAGCCTTCTTTTTCAAGGGCTCTGCAACTTTCCATAACCGCTGGGTGTTCAATTTGACTTGTTATAATATGTTTACCTTTGTTAGCGTAAGCATGCGCGATACCTTTTATTGCCCAGTTATCTGCTTCTGTTCCGCCTGATGTAAAATAAATTTCTTCACTCTTTGCATTGATAGTTTTTGCAATTCTATCTCTTGCTCTATCAACAATACCTTGTGCTTCTCTACCAAAACTATGAATACTGTTAGGATTGCCGAAAAAGATGTTATAGCAAGGCATCATTTCGTTCAAAACTTCGTTAGTAACATAAGTTGTGGCAGCACTATCTAAATATACTTTTCTTTCCATTTTTTACCTCGGACAAAATTTTATCACTTAATTATTTACATGTCAAGAGTTAAATAAATTAAAAAATAAAAAAGTTGAATAATTTTTCAACTATTTCGCAAATTGGTTATATTTTTTCAAAAAAATATAAAAAAAGTGAGCAAAAACTCACTTTTAGTTATATGCAATGGCACTTGCTCCGCAAGGCAAGTTGATTTTTTCATCGGTTGGAAGTCCAACTTCATAGGCTTCAATATCTGCAAAATTCTTATTAAATTTTTCGCAATTTAACTGCAAAATATTTTTCATAACAGTTGGTTGCAAGCCTGTTGTGTAGGAGTTGATAAGCACAAACAAAGGGTTATCACTAAGCACTTCAAAACATAGCGAAACAAAATCAAAAATACTTTCTTCAATTTTCCAAATTTCACCGCTTGGACCTCTGCCATAAGATGGAGGGTCCATAATGATTGCATCATATTTATTGCCGCGTCTGATTTCGCGTTCAACAAATTTTTTGCAATCTTCAACAATAAATCTCACATGAGCATCTTTAAGCTCAGAAATGCACAAATTTTCTTTGGCGCGTTCGACCATATTTTTAGCCGCATCAATATGCACAACACTTGCACCTGCGCTAGCACAAGCAACAGTTGCTCCACCAGTGTAAGCGAACAAATTCAAAACTTTGATTTCTCGATTAGCATTTTTAATTAAGTCAATCATTTTAGCCCAATTAACCGCTTGTTCTGGGAAAAGCCCTGTATGTTTAAAGCCCATTGGTTTGATTTTAAATTTCAAGTTTCTCCAACCGACTTGCCACTCATCTGGGTATTTTTTCAAATTTTCCCAGTGACCGCCACCAGTGCTTTCACGAAGATAATGAGCATTTAAACCGCTTTCATTTTTTAAATTGTATTTTGCTGGCCAAATAACCTGTGGGTCGGGTCTTAAAAGTTTTACATTTCCCCAACGCTCCAATTTTTCGCCGCCGCCTGTGGCAATCACTTCAAAGTCTTTCCACTCTGTGTTTACTTTCATAGTTAAATTCCCCTTAAAGAAATTTTTACATTTTCATCGGCGACATTTGCATCTTTGGTCATATCTGCATTAGTGAGTTCTTCGCTCAATGACACTGCCAAAGTTTCAGCCAAAATTTTATCTTTATATGTTTTTACAACATCGTTAATCAACTCGCTATTTGATTTGATTGCGAGTTCAATTCTTTGTTCAACTTTAAAATTCGCTTCCTTTCTATAAACTTGGATTTGACGAATAAGTTCACGCAAAACGCCTTCTTTCATCAAATTTTCGTCAATTGTAATGTCTAAAACAATAGTTTTGCCATTTTCGCTTGAAACAACGAAGTCTTGTTTTGGTTTGTAATTTAAAACAAACAAATCACTTGAAAGTTTGCCAAATTCGCCAACAGTTACATTTCCAGTTTTATATTCTTCTGCAAGTTTAGCCATGTCGTCTTTGCTTAAATTTTCAAGAATATTTTTAACTTTTTGAACATCACCTTTTAGAACTCTTCCTGCAACGCCAAAGTTGACTGTTAAATAAGCGTCATTAAATCTGTTATTATCATGTTCAAATTCAATTTCTTTGACATTGACTTCGTCTTTAATGATATTTGTAAAATGTTCAATTGCTTTTCTTGTTTCGTCTGAAACATTCAAATACATCTTTCTTAAAGGTTGTTTAACTTTGATTTGATTTTCGTTTCTAAGTCTTTGAGCAAGAGCAATAACCTCTCTTGCATCTTCTGTTTGAGAAATCAATTCTGGATAATTTACATTTGCAATTTCTTCTGGATAGCCAGCAAGGAAAATGCTTTCTCTTGCGCTAGTTTCTGTTGCAACAACAAGCCTTTGCCAAATATATTCTGATAAGAATGGAATAATTGGGCTCATAACTTGAATGCATGCTTTTAACGCGTTATAAAGGCAGTAATATGCCGTTAATTTATCTTCTTCGTCTTCTGATTTCCAGAATCTGCGTCTGTTAATTCTGATATACCAGTTTGTTAAATCGTCAACATAATTTTCAAAGTCTTTAACAACCATATAGAATTTTTGATGTTGATAATTTTCTTTTGAATTTCTGATAAATTGATTTGTAAGTTCCAAAAGCCATTTATCAGTTATATCCAAATCTTTTGGCACAAAACCATTCAAATTTGGATTGTCAATAACTGCGTAAGTGTTATAAAATGCATAAGCATTCCAGAATGCCATAAGTTTTCTCTTAACTTCATCGCAAATTGAAAAACCAAAACGAGTGTCGTTAAGCATATTGTTTGATGCAAATATATATCTCAAAACATCTGCACCTGTTTTTTCCACCATATCGTTAAAATCAATATTGTTTGGCCCAGATTTTGAGAATTTTGAACCATCTTCACTAACAAGCATTGCAAATCCAATAACTTTTTTATATGGCGCAACGCCTTCAAGCGTAACACTCATGAAAAGCAAAGAATAGAACCACAACCTGATTTGTTCTTTCATTTCAATTACGCACTCTGCAGGAAAATTTTTCTTCCAAAATTCTTTATCAGTGAAATATTTTTTTGTTGAGAATGGAGTTATACCAGCATCTAGCCAGCAGTCGCCAACTTCTGGAACACGGCTAACTTCGTGACCGCAATGTGGGCATTTGATTTTAATATCATCAATGTATGGTCTATGAAGATGTGGTAATTTTTCAACTTGCTGTTTTGAAGACAACTTTTCAAGTTCTTCAAGCGAACCAACAACTGTCAACTCACCGCAATGTTCGCAACGATAGAATGGAAGTGGCAAACCATAGAAACGCTTTCTTGAAATATTCCAATCGCCCATGTTTGTAAGCCAATCTAACATACGCTTTTTCATAAATTCTGGTTGCCATTCAACATCATCTATTGCTTTAATTAAAAGTGGCCTGATTTCGTCCGCTTTGATATACCATTCTTTTGTCAATCTAAAAATCAATGGCTTTTTACATCTCCAACAAATTGGATAACGATGTTTATATTTGTGTGTGTAATAAAGTTTATTTCTGTTTTTGAGTTCGTCAAAAACTAAATCTGCAACTTCTGATGCATCTTTACCTGCTAAAAAGCCAAAATTTGAATAGAAAATTCCGCTTTCATCAACTGGGCAAACTTTTGGCAAGCCAAGTTTTTCGCCAAGTTCAAAGTCTTCCGCACCGCATCCAGGAGCGATATGAACAGCACCCGAACCTTCCGTTGCATCAACTGCGTCCCAAGCAACAATTTTGTGAACAAAGTTTTGTTCTTCAAGTTCTGGGAAACAGGTTTCATATTCAAGACCAACAAGTTCGCTTCCTTTAACTTCTTTTACAACTTCTATTAAGTCATCTTTTAATGCTTTAATTGCATCTTTACAGATAATCAAATTCCTATCTGTCGATTTAACTTTGCAAACTGCATAAGTCAATTCTGGGTTAACTGCGATTGCAACATTTGACGAAAGTGTCCATGGAGTTGTTGTCCAAACGATTATGCTATTGTTTGTATTTTTTATTGGAAGTTTGAAAAATACTGCCATGTGTTCCAAGTCTTGATAACTGTCTGCAAGTTCATGTTCTGAAAGTGATGTTCCGCAATGTGAGCACCAAGGCATTGGTCTGTATTTTTCAATTAACCAACCTTTTTCATAACATTTTTTCAAGAAATACCAAATAGTTGTTATATTTGTATCTGAATTTGTGAAATAACTATCATCCCAATTCATCCATTGCCCAAGCCTTTTTGATTGCTCTGCAATGCGACCTGCATAATGCTTAACACGACTAATACATGCTTCAGTAAAATTGTCCATTCCATAACTTAAAACATCTTTTTTATCTTTTAATCCAAGTGCTTTTTCAACACCAACTTCAACCCACAAACCTTGTGCGTCAAATCCGTTTTGGTAGTGAGCATCATGACCAGTAAGCGCATTAAATCTAAGCATAATATCTTTCAATGCTCTGTTCCAAACATGGTGGAGTTTCATTTCGTTGTTCGCTGTGATTGGTCCATCTAAAAAGGCAAAATATTTGCCTGTTTTTTTGTTTTGTTCTTGAAGTTTTTGAAAAATTTGTTCTTTGTCCCAAAAATTTAAAATTTTATGTTCCATTTCTGGAAGATTTGGCATGCCTGTTTCTTTTTCCATAATTTATCCTTTCCCTTCTGTTTGTGCCGTAAATAAAAAAAGACACTATTCTACGAATAGCATCTTAACACATTAAATATTTTTTTGCAATTATTTAACTATAATTATTTATTAAATTCATCGACAACATTTTTACTATCCAAGTTTGCTTGTTGAATGCCTGTTTTATATTGTTTGTCGCAATTATCCATAAGTTCTTCATAATTTTCAAGCCTTTCACTTATCATTTCAACTGGATAAACATTTTGCTTTGAATACTTTGCAAGTTTAGAATAAAAAACTGAATTAAATGCATTGATTTCATCTTTAATTTCTTCAAGTGAAGCAATTTTTGACTTTATAAGCGTTTCCAAATATCCTAACTTTTTAAATGCCGAATATCTTTCTTCAATCGCTGCGTCAATTACATTTGAAAAAACTGAAAGAGCATCATTTTGAACATCTTGCCTAATTTTAACCAAATTGTATTGAAATTTATTTTGCATATAGCTTTTATTCAAATTTTTTGCCATATCAAAAACATTATTATATTCTGCCATAACCGCTCCTAAAACTCTTTTTCATTATTTGATTTGCCTTCGCATTGTTTGTAACAATTTTTGATTAAGTTATTGATTTCTTGTTTTCTGTCAATATCAGGCATAACTTTTTCTTTAACAAAATATTTTTGTTTTGTTTCGTTTCCAAAAGCAGCCAAAGTGTCTACCAAATTGTCAAATGAAGTTTTAAACTCATCAAAATTGTTAATACCATCTTTCTTTCTTGAATTCAAAATAAAGAACTTTTCACTGTTAATCAAAACCTTGTTAAGTTTTGAACTATAATAATTCAATTTCCCTGAAAGCAAGTTTTCGTTTGTTACTTGCAATGCTTCAATCATTTCACCAATAGTTTGAATGCTTTCATTTTGAATTGGCATATCGTTTGTAATTCCAAAATAATTTGACATAATCGTCCTCCACTTACATATTACAACAATAATATTTTATTGTCAATAACTAATTTTCAAATTTTCCTTTTGCACGCCAATCTTTTTCCACGCGAACAAACAATTTCAAATTGACCTTTTGTCCAAGCAAATATTCAATTTCTTTTCGTGCGTTTGTTCCAATCTTTTTTATCATTTCGCCATTATGTCCAACAATAATTCTTTTATGACCTTCACGCTCGCAAATTATGTCCGCAGATATTTCACCACTTTCTTCGTCAAAAGATGTGATGCTAACCGCAATACCATGTGGGATTTCTTCGTCTAGCAAATATAGTGTTTTCTCTCTGATGATTTCTGATACCAAAAATCTGACTGACTTATCAGTGACTTCGTCTTCTTCAAAATTGAAAAATTCAACTTCTGGGAGCACTTCAATAATCTTATTAATTAGTAAATCTAAGTTCTTGTTTTTAAATGTTGAAATAGGCAAAATTTCCACAAGTTCCAACTGATTTAACTTCTGAACTTCGCTGTAAGATTTATCCATACTTGTTGCATCAATTTTGGATAAAACAATAAAAATTGGCGTTAAAAGCGATTTTTTCCCAGTTTTTTCATCAATTTCGGTGTTTTTTTCAATTAAATTCTTTAAATACCTAATTTCTTCATCGTCAATTTTTTTGGTTATATCAATCAAATAAATTAACGCATCAACACCTTCACTTGCGGCTCTAACATCTTTATTCATCGCCTTGTCAAGAGCATTTTTACTCTTATGAATTCCTGGCGTATCAACAAAAATAATTTGATAATTATCCTTTGTTAAAATGCCCAAAATATTTTCACGCGTTGTTTGTTTTTTAGGCGAAACGATGCTAATTTTTTGACCAATAAGTTTATTCAACAGAGTGCTTTTACCTGCGTTCGTTCTTCCAATTATTGAAACATATCCTGATTTTTTCATGCTTTTTCCTATCTTTTTATATTATTTTCTTCCAATATTTTTTTTGCAACAGATTGCATAACAACTTCATCTTGCTTCTCTATGTGGTCATAACCAAGCAAATGCAAAAAGCCATGCAAGGCCAAAAAGCATAGTTCTCTTGTTAAACTATGCCCATACTCTTTTGCTTGGTCTTTTGCAACTTGTTTACAAATGATTATATCTCCAAGCATAACATTGTCTTGTGAAAGTTCACTTTCAACATCTTCCAAATTATTAAAATCAACAAGCGGAAATGATAACACATCAGTTTTTCTGTCAACCCCGCGATATTCTTTGTTGATTTCTCTTATTTCTTCTTCACTTGCGAAACGCAAACTCACTTCAAAAGACTTGTCTTTCAAGCCTTCAACCGATTTTGATTTTTCTTCAAGTGCAGATAAATAAATTTTTCTTATTTTACTTCTAATGCAAAGGCATTTTATATTGTTAAAGTATATCTTAATCATATTTCTCCTAAATTAAATTATATGGCAATGTTTTTATTAATTGTAACTGTGTAATTCACTATCCATTTATCGCCATTTTGTGCATAAGTGCAATCTTCGTTTTTAATGTCAACATCTTCCCGCACCTGCATCAAAGCATTTTTCTTTGCCTGAGCAAATAGTTCGTCTTTAACATCTTCAAACTTCTTTTCTATTATAACACATTTTGTTTCAAAATAAAATATTTCTTTATACTTAATTGGAATTACATAATCTGTTAAATAACAAATTTTTTCTTCAATATCATAATTTTCAAAAGGACACTCACTCAAGTTCGAAAAAATTGGCAAACCAAAAAGTGTTGTTTGCCTAAACGACACAAAGTTGCCAGTCCTTTCTTTTTTTATGTAACTTTCTGTGTGCTCCTCTTTTCCTGTCAACCAAACATCAGCCATAATTTTAGCTTTTGGCACAATAGGAATTTGTTTTCCATTGGAATCAAAAGTATATGGTGCAACAAGCGGGTCACCAACTTTTACAATGTCACCAACTTTTACAAGCAGTGTTCCTTGAATTAAGGTTATATCCGTAATCATACCATTTTGCGTTGCAAGAAGTGGCGAAATATTTTCCAAATCTTCAAACTCGTCGTTAATAACTTTTTCTTTGATGTTGATTACAATCGTGCAACCCTTTTTAATTGCACTAACCGAACTTACTTTATCAAAATTTTGCAAAACAAGTTTTTCAACTCTTTCAGTTTGAATAGAATTCAAATGCGTAAAAGGTGAAACGCCATTTTCTTCAAGCATAGCAACAATCTCTGCCTCGTCAACATTTTCAGCACCAATCACATCAATTTTGAGCATAAAATTGCTCATCACAATCACTAAACTTATCGCCAAAAATAAGCCAATTAAAATGCCATATCTAACTTTAAAAAAATTGCTTAATTTAAAAAGTCCAACATATTTTTCACTCTCAACTTCTATCTTTCGCTCTGCCAAAAATTGCTTAACAAACTTTTTATCCTTCGGCTTTATTTGTATTCTTGCTTGTTTTAAATTGTATTTTTCAACTTCGTAAAATTCAACATTTTTAGAACATAAAAAATTAAGCGTGCGTTCAATGTTGTAACCGGAAATTTCCATTTCAATGCACGAATTCCTACTTTTTTTTGTTTTTTCAACGCTTTTTTCTTTATTTTTGCGTCTAATTAACTTCCACACTCTCAATTTCTCCCATTATACTCAATGTTGTTGACGATAAAATTTTCAGTTTCAAACCCTTGCCCGAAACACTAATTATTTTGTTTTTTGTCTTAAACATAATCATTTCTTCACTCAAATTTAAAAGCCCCTTATGCCCTTCAACATAAAGTATATTTCCATTAATATTTACCATTTGATAATTGCTTTCAAGGTTCGGCATTTTGAGTTCTTTTTTTATCTCAGCAAAAAAATTAAACATGAATTTCCCCTAAAATAAAATATGCATAAAAACTGAAATTTAGAATAATTTAAAAGCAATCAAACAACCTTTACAGTGGTATTTTTGACATCAATTTGACATCATATTATTTTTAATACTGATTAATAATCTTAATTGGAGGAAAATATGGACAAATTTGAGCAAGTTAAAGGCAATTACTACTCTGCATTTTCTTTGAGAGTGTCCGAAGATTTGATGGATGCAATTAAAGTTATTGCCGTGAAAAATAAGCGTTCCATTAACAAAGAAATAGAATTTGCTTTGGAAAAATATGTTGAAGAAAACAATAAATAATCAATTCTAAAAATTGGAATTTTTTTCGCATCAAAAAACCAGGTTTTGAACCTGGTTTTTTATGTTTAATATTGTTCTTTTACGTAACCAATATTTGACACTTTATTAGCATCAAATGTCAAATTGCAAAATGAAGCCACCAAGGCATATATACCAAAAGTCAACATTGTTAAAAAGAAATATGCTAAGGTTCTTGATGTATAACCCTTTGGCTTTAAACTACTATGATTGATTATAAAGCTTCCGATCCAGCCCAAAAAGAATGTCAACAAAAATCTAGATACATTATTCCCATCGTTCATCATTTAATTTCCTCCTTTTTTGTTTTTTGTAAAATTTTATCTTACAACAGTATTGTATCAGGTCTTTTGACCTAAGTCAAGTCTTTTGTATTAACTTTTGTTAAAATCATATTATGAATTATGTTGATACAATCAAAGATATAATGATAGAAAATAAATTAAGTCAACAACAATTAGCGAATATTATCGGTGTAAATCAAACAACCATAAGTCAATAGTTGCTAGGAAAGAAAAAGCCAAGTTATGACAACATTGTTTCGATTTGTAAACACTTCAATGTAACACCCAATGAAATATTCGGTATTTTTGATATATAAAAAAAGCAAAAATGGTTTTTCAACTTGTTTTGCTTTTTTATTGCATATAATATAAAACAAAATTAACAAAATGCAATTTTAGAACTCTCTGCTTACAATTTCTGAAATTTCTTTTATTTTATCATAATTCTCTTGCGTCCTAAGATTTTCCAATGCATAACTTAAAATATCGTTAAGATGACCAATTATATTTCCTGCAAGTTCTTCCATCCATTTATGTCTTGGCATAATCCAAACATGAAAATGTCGCCCCGCTTTTTCTTCAAAAATTACATTAAAGCGGTCACAAATTTTGTTATCTTTTAAAATTTTAATCGTTCGGTTTACTATTTCAAAAAGTTTGTTTCTTTCAATATCTGTTAACTCTGAAAAATTTTCCACATGGCGTTTTAGCGAAACAACAAAAAATCCTTGAATTGGCAACTCCCAATCTTGCGATAAAACAAATAACTCATCTTCATACGCTATTTTTGTTGGCAAACTAAATTCATGATTTGCATAAGCACAACCTAAACAACCATCAATTTCAATTTTGTTCCCCGCATAGTCAATCATACCCTTTCTCCTATGTTTAATTGTAAACACAAAACTACTTTTCTTTTTTGATTTTTAATATTTGCTATTATATTTTTTGTAATCAAAATTTTCTACTAGAAGTCGTTTCCACTTTTTCATTTTCAATCTTGACATTTTTCTCGCAAGTAATGGAGGCTTATATTTTTCCTTTGCTTCGTCTGTCATATATGCTGAAATCCAACATAACAATCTGGTTGAATCAAAGTCTTTAAAATCTTCTATTGTAAATTTTTTGAATTCTCGCGTAACTTTTTTGGCTTTTCTGACATAAAATAGATCTCCATCAACAAAACCGAAAGAAATTTCTTTTGCGTTTTTTAATATGTCTTTATTTGTTTCAAAAAAATTTTTTATTTCAATTCTAATTTCTTTTATTACATTTTTATAATTTATTTTATTCGAACAAAGAATCGCAGGATTATCTCTACATATCACAAATTCTTCATCATCAAAAGTTGCTTCCATTGAATAAACATCTGCATCTTCATACAAATTAAACATAATAGATTCATGCATATTATTTATATTTTTAATAGTTTCATCAAAAAGTCTTTTTAA